>ENA-OFDP01000635-OFDP01000635.1-metagenomes-genome-assembly--contig:-NODE-635-length-15262-cov-49.474979_pt1 | contig 15262 bp, 11 predicted proteins | sample MGYA00153389_OFDP01 | MGnify analysis MGYA00153389 | reverse complement strand
TTGTGAATTAGCAATGCCTTCTCTCATTCCCCTTTTCTCAACCTGAATTCTTACAAAAACAGTAACCTGGTAGCCTAACTTAACTAATTCTTGACCTAAGTAAATTATCGCTTCTTCGCTTCCTCCAATACCTTTATTCACAGATAGAGGGGATCAATTTTCTACATGAAATGGAAAATTGGAATAAATGACGATTGAGTTATTGTCCCAGTTCATATTATTTTATTATTAAAAATTTGAGGGCACCAAGATTAGATCTTTAAATTATAGATGTAACTACTTAGGCTGGTAAATAGGGGGTTGAGGACGATCGGAAAAAGTGAAATGAAAGCATCCAGGCGGGGGTTTACACAAACTCCCAAATAATGTCTTAAAATAGCTCAGAGACTAGCTTGTAGGCTTAATATGCTATTTTGCCGGAATTCTGCGTTTTTCCCTAAGTCAGTCACAAGTCAGTCACAAGTCAGTCACAAGTCAGGCTCGAATTCAGTTAGGAATGGAGTTAAATCGATAAAGACATTCAAATAAACTCAAGTCAAACATAGCATGAAATTATTGAATTTCAATCGCCCAATTCAACGTTGGATTAGTTTCCTGGCTTTATTTTTGGGCGCGGTGCTATTCTTGCTACTGTGGCAAAATGTTGCCACGCTCCTGCCAGTGGTGACAACGCCACAACGGATCGAAATAGCTCGAACCGACGAGCCGATTCAAGCCATTCCGCAACAGATCGAGGTCGATCCATCCAAAGTGACTTTGGGCGAGAAATTATTTCAAGATGTGCGACTGTCTACAAATAATCAGAAATCTTGCCTGAGTTGTCACAGTTTTAGCTTGGGTGGAACAGATCGTCGTGCTCATTCGATCGGCATCAATGGAGCCTTGACAGAGGTTAATACCCCGACGATATTTAATGCACGATTTAACTATCGATTCAATTGGAACGGAAAATTTACCAATCTTACCGATCACCTCGATGCGTTGATGAACAATCCTCAAGTCATGGGCGTTCAATGGCCAGAAGCAATCCGTTCGCTCCAACAGGTGCCAGACTACGTGCGTTCGTTCGATCGCATTTACCCAGATGGAGTGACACCAACCAATATTAAAGATGCGCTCGTCGCTTATGAATTATCGCTCAATACGCCCAACTCGCGGTTCGATCGCTTTTTGCGGGGCGATAAACAGGCATTGAATCCAGCAGAAAAAGAGGGCTATCGGCTGTTTAAAGCTAATGGCTGTGTCAGTTGTCATCAAGGCGTGAATATGGGTGGCAATATGTTTCAACCCTTTGGGATCATCGGCGACTATTTGACCGATCGCGGCAAGATTACTCCAGGAGATTTAGGTCGCTTTAATGTTACTAAAAACGCCGCAGATCGCCATGTATTTCGGGTGCCGAGCTTGCGGAATGTGGCGGTGACGGCACCTTATTTTCACGATGGATCGGCTCAGACTTTGGAGGAGGCGATCGGCTTGATGACCAAATATCAACTCGGTCGCACCCTACCCACAGAACAGATCCAATCGATCGCTCAGTTTTTACGTACCCTCACTGGTGAGTATCGAGGTAAGCCTCTATGAAATCGGTTTTTTACCAAAAAATCTTAGCACCTCTGAAATCTGCCGATCGCCAAAAACCCGATAAATACGCACAAATATTTTTAGCCCGCAGTGGCTATCTAATGCCCTGTGTGCTGTTGGTATTATTAATTTTATGGATGAAGTCGCTCGCGATCGATAACGAGCGTCACAATCGATATTTGACCGATCTACGTCAAATGCAAACTTTAGATGCGCGGATCGATCGCAATATCTTGCAGGCGCGAGATGGACTTTTAAATAATTACGACCCGATCGCCAGCGATTTAGCCCAGATCCAACAATTACAAACCGCTCTTGGGCAACCGCCTAGTTTTGTGGATGGCGACAGCCGCTCGGAGCTAGATCGCCTGTTGCAAACGCAGCGTCAACTTTGGCAGCAAAAAGAAGAGTCGATCTTGAAGTTCCAATCGCAAAATGCTGTTTTAATTAACTCGCAAACTTACTTCCCGATCGCGATTGCCGATCTCGTTGCTAAAACTACTACCTCCCCCGCTCAAAAAGATCGGTTGAATCAACTGCTGCGAGATGTGTTGTTATTTAATCTCACTACCGATAAAACTTTAGCGACCAAAATCGGACGCGAAATCTCGCAAATTGGAGCAGAGGCGACTCCCACAACTGAAGGGACAGCAATTAAAATGGCACTAGCTCACGCCCAAACTATTCTTAACAAACGCGGTCGGGTTGACAATCTAGTCAGGAGTGTTAACGAGTTGCCCACGACCCAGCGTAGCGAAAATCTGGCTCTAGCTTATAATCTGCGCTACCAAGCCGCGATCGACACGAGGAACAACTATCGACTCTGGTTTTACTTGCTATCGCTCCTCCTGCTTGTAGGTATCGGTACTTGGATCGTGCTCAAAATCCGCCTTTATGCCGTTGCCACCGAGCAAGCGGAAGAAAAATATCGGAGTATTTTTGAAAATTCCGTGACGGGGATCTGTCAAACTTCACCCGACGGTCGATTCCTCAGTGCCAATCCTGGACTAGCCAAGATCTATGGCTATGAGTCGGTCGCTGCTCTGATGGAAACCGTTACGGATATCGATCGACAAATTTTTGTATTACCCGAGCGGCGGGAAGAATTACTGCGGTTGCTAGAAGTACAAGGGGCGGTGGCCAATTTTGAGTCGGAAGTTTACCGTCAGGATGGCACGACGATCTGGACTGTCGAAAATATCCAGTGCGTGCGCGACTCTCATGGGAATTTACGCTACTACGAAAGTACCGTCACCGACATCGACGCTCGCAAACAAGCAGAGGCAGCTCTGGCCAAAGCTAAACTAGCAGCGGAAGCGACCAACTTGGCTAAGAGCCAATTCTTGGCTAATATGAGTCATGAATTACGCACGCCGCTGAACGCCATTATCGGCTATAGCGAGATGTCGATCGAAGAGATGAGCGATTTGGGCGTACCCAGTCTGATTCCAGACATCCAGAAGATCCACGGTGCGGGGCAACATCTCCTGGGGTTGATTAATAATATTCTCGATCTGTCCAAGGTTGAAGCTGGCAAGGTCGAACTGTTCCTCGAAACCTTCGAGATCCCTACTTTGATAACAGAGGTCGCGGCTACTCTGCGTCCGATGATAAGCAAGAACCACAATACATTAGTCATCGACTGTCCAGACGACATTGGCTCCATGCAGACGGATATTACCAAACTGCGCCAGAGCCTCTTCAATCTGCTCAGTAATGCCAGTAAGTTTACTGAAAACGGTAAGATTACATTGACAGTATCGCGAACAGAGGCGGGTTGGATCGCTTTTGGCGTGAGCGATACCGGAATCGGCATGACTCCAGAGCAACAGGCAAAATTATTTCAGTCCTTTACTCAAGCCGATGCCTCGACTACGCGCAAGTATGGGGGCACGGGATTGGGTTTGGTGATTACTCAGCAATTCTGCCAACTGATGGGGGGCGACATTCAGGTGACGAGTATAGCAGGCACGGGCACGACTTTTACGATTCGGTTGCCCGTTGGCGGAGCCTTCCCCTTGGGAAATCGAGTCCAGCCGCCCGAACCCGAGCTTTCCAGCCACAACGGCAATCGAGAAATAAATACTGGGCTACCAGTCGTGGGTGCTAGTACTATTCTAGCGATCGATGACGATCCTGCTGCCCGCGAACTGCTGCAACGGTTGTTAAGTAAAGAAGGATACCACACGATCGTCGCAGCGAGCGGGGAAGAAGGATTGCGGCTGGCGAGAGCTACTTCTCCCGATGCCATCCTGCTAGATGTGAGGATGCCCGATCTCGATGGCTGGGAAGTCTTGACTCAACTCAAGTCCGATCCAGAGCTGGCGGACATTCCCGTCGTGATGATCTCGATCGAGGACGAGCGCGCCTCACTCTCTGCCTTGGGTGCCCTTGACTATCTGGTCAAACCGATTGACTCCGAGCGGCTGTTGTCGATCTTGCAGCCATATCAGACGGTTTCGTCTGCTACATCCGTCCTCGTAGTGGAAGATAACCCTGGAAATCGGGAAATGATCTGTCGTCAACTGATCAAAGCCGGATGGGATGTCCTCGAAGCTCAAAACGGTGTCCAGGCACTAGCAGTCCTCCAGACACAGCAGCCTGGGGTCATCTTACTAGATCTGATGATGCCCGAAATGGACGGATTTGAGTTTATCCGCCAACTTCGCCAGCATCCTCAATGGCGATCGCTACCCATCATCATCCTCACCGCCAAAGATTTGACTGCCGCAGAACGCCAGTGGCTAAGCGGACAGACTCAACGGATTTACCAAAAGGGTACTGGGAACCGACAACTCCTCGACGAAATCCACAGTCTACTTACCACTCATTCATCTAGAAGGGGTCATCAAGATCCGCTCCCAGTTATACCAAATCCGGTTTAAAAAGCCCCCTAACCTGTTGCCCTCACCCCCGTGTATACACAAGTCGGATAGACTTCGTTTGCGGTTGATTTACCCCCCAACCCCCCTTATAAAGGGGGGCTTTAGCTCCCTCCCCTGTCTTGTCTCGCTTCCTTGCGCGGGTTCCCCGCGCGGAGCGAGCCGCGCGTATTCGGGGAGGGCTTGGGTGGGGTAAAGGGACTACGCAACAACTTACATAACTTGTGTATATACCACAGCCTGATAAGGGGGGCTGGCTCCTACTCCCTCCCTTTTATAAGGGGAGGGCTGGGGTGGGGTAAAGGACTCTGACTGAACTAACAACGATCGCCAGAGGTATTTCTAAAATGAGCCAAAACAGTCGAGTCGAGCATACCCTCATAGCCTACCTCCGCCGCGAACTTTGTACTCCCATCAACGCCATCATGGGTTACAGTACCATGCTGCTCAAAGATCTACAGGCTGAAGCCCAGACCAACTTCATTGCCGATCTGCACAAGATTCATGACTGTAGCAAACAACTATCGACACTGGTAAACGCGCTCCTCGACCCAGCACAACTGGAACTAAGTCAGATCGACGGCGATCTCCATCGCTTTGGCTCTATGCTACGCATGGAACTACGCACACCGCTGAGTACGATCGTCGGTTACTGCAAAATGCTCTTGGAGAAAGCTCCGGCTGGAGCGATCGCCGATCTAGCCAAGATCGATACCGCCGCGCGGCAAATGCTGAGTCTAGTTAACAATATCGTCCATCTGGCTCAACAGCAATTGCCGACGCTGACCGCACCAGAATCGGCACCCAAACTAACGATCGAACACTCAACCACAGCTAACACTATGCACAGCACAACCGACACGCTAGCATTACTCGATCGGGAGTCTCCCACACCACCAATTCGGGACGGCACGATCCTCGCGATCGACGATAATCCACCCAATGGTGACTCGATCGCGTGCCAATTAAAACGGCAAGGTTATCTAATGACGACAGCTACTACCGCCACCCAAGCCTTCCGGCTGCTCAAAGCCACCCCCTTCGATCTAATTCTCATCAATGTGATCATGCCAGGAATCGATGGACTGGAGATGCTCCGGCAGCTCAAGCAGGATGAGAGCCTCAAGCATATTCCGGAGATCGTGCTCTCTGCCCTGGGTGAAATTGAGAGTGCCGTCAAGTGTATGAAATTGGGAGCAGCAGACTATGTGCAAAAGCCGTTCGATCTAACTTTGCTCGACGCTAAGATTGGAGTCTATTTAGAGCAGAAGCGACTCCGAGATCGGCAGATTTGCCCTTCGCAACCCGTGAATCAGACCGCAGCGATTCTCCAGGGGAGAGGCTACGCCAACGCCATGAGCAACCGCAGTTACAGTCTAGAAGATCTCGTCCAATCTCCCAGCAAGTTGAGTCAACTCGCACTTGCCGCAAACCTAACGACTTCCCAACCACCACAACCTGCCAGTCCTAGTGCTGCATTACGGCGTTTGCTCGAAGGCAATCAGCGATTCGTCGATGAAGCGTGCCAAAACCCGCAGCGATCGCGATCGCGCATCCAAGAAACAGCGTCCGATCAATATCCGTTTGCCTCGATTTTGGCTGACTCGATCCAGGCAGGCAAGCTCAAAATTGTCGGCGGTCAGTACGATCTGCACACCGGAAAGTTCACGCTCGTGACTTAACGGAGGTAGAGAAAAGTCTATTCATCGCTCGCCTTTAATTAATAACTTTTTAGGAACAAACAATGCCCAAGATTCTTTTGATTGAAGATAATGAAATTAATCGAGATCTGCTTCGTCGTTTAGAACGAACAGGAGATCGAGAGATCGTGGCGAGCGACGGCGCGGCAGGAGTGACTACAACTCAAGCCGATCGTCTCCAACCGAAATCATCTGTAGAGAGGCACTTCTAACATGAGTCAGAACAGTCGAGTCCAGCACACCCTCATGGCATACCTCCGCCACGAACTCTGTACTCCCATCAACGCCATGATGGGTTATGGTACCATGCTGCTCGAAGATTTACAGGCTCGGTCACAGACCAGCCTCATTGCCGATGTACACAAGATTTATGACTGTAGCAAACAACTATTGACACTGGTAAACGCGATCCTCGATCCAGCACAACTGGAACTAAGCCAGATCGACGGCGATCTCAATCGCTTTGGCTCCACGCTGCGGATGGAGTTAATTACCCCACTCAGCACGATCGTCGGCTACTGCGAGATGCTCTTGGAGGAAGCTCCGGCTGAAGCGATCGCCGATCTAGACAACATCAACACCGCCGCGCGGCAAATGCTGAGTCTGGTTAACGATATCGTCCATCTGGCTCAACAGCAGTTGCAGACGCTGACCGCACCAGAGTCGGCACCCCAACTAACGATCGAACACTCAGCCACAGCTAACCTCGTACGGAACGCAACCAACACGATAGCGTCGATCGCTCAGGGGTCTTCAGCACCACCAATTCGGGGCGGCACGATCCTCGCGATCGATGATAATCCGACCAATTGTGACTTGCTCGCACGCCAATTAAAACGGCAAGGTTATCTAGTGACGACGGCTACCAATGCCTCCCAAGCCTTGCGGCTACTCAAAGCTATCCCTTTCGATCTGATTCTGATCGATGTGATCATGCCCGGAATCGATGGACTGGAGTTACTCCGGCAGCTCAAGCAGGATGAGAGCTTCAAGCATATTCCGGCGATCGCGATCTCTGCGCTCGATACGATCGAGGGTGCGGTTAGGTGCATCGAACTCGGAGCCGAAGACTACTTACAAAAGCCCTTCGATCCGATCTTGCTGCAAGCTAGGATTGCCACTTGTTTAGAAAAAAAACGCCTGCGCGATCGCGAACTCCGCTATCTCCAACAAGTAGAACGCCTCATTACCGCCGCCGCCGCGATCGAGACTAAAACCTTCAATCCCGCTAGTCTCAACGATCTGAGCCAGCATCCACACAAATTGGGGCAATTAGCTCGCGTCTTTCAAACTATGGCTAAAGAGATCGACTCCCGCGAACAGTTGCTAGGGCAACAGATCCAGCTATTGCAAACGAGCATTAACGAACACAAACAGGGATTGGTGGCCGATATTGTCGCCACTGACCATTTTCAGCAGTTGCAAAAACGCACCAAAAGTGGCAGCGATATCGCCAATCTCTATCGTTCTTCCCCGTATCCCTCCCTCAATCCCGCGCCTCCGCAATCCCATCGCTCCCTATCTCCAGTTGTCAACCAGGTAGATCCAATGGCTGCTAACTCGAATGTTAACGCCGGAAAAATTATTGCCGTTCACTCCTTTCGTGGCGGTACAGGTAAGTCAAACCTTACTAGCAACTTAGCAGTCAGTATGGCCAAGCAGGGCAAGCGCGTGGCGATTATCGATACAGATTTGCAATCTCCTGGCATTCATGTCCTGTTTGGGTTGGAGGAAGATCGGATCGATCGCACCCTCAACGACTATCTGTGGGGGCGGTGTGCGCTGACTGACGCAGCCTACGAGCTGAGTCACCTATTGCCGCCAAATGGTAACACTCCCACTGGTGGGCTGTATCTGATTCCCGCCAGTGCTAAAGCCAACGACATTACCCGCATTTTACGGGAAGGATACCACCAAGAGCTACTGCTCGATGGTTTTGCGGAGATTATTCGCGATCTGCAACTAGATTACCTATTTATCGATACCCACCCCGGTATTAGTGAAGAAACTCTCCACGCGATCGCGGTTTGCAATCTGCTCGTTGTCATCCTGCGCCCAGACTATCAGGACTATCTAGGCACCGCTGCGATCGTCGAGCTAGCGCGGATGTTATCGGTTTCGGAAATGTTAATGGTCGTCAATAAAGCCCTACCCAGCTTTGATGTCCAGATGTATCGAGAACAGCTAGAAACAGCTTACGATGTCCCCGTTGCCGCAGTTTTGCCATTTGCCCAAGAAATGATGCACCTTGCCAGTAGTGCTGTCTTCTCGGTGCGTTATCCCCATCATCCCCTGAGCCAAGCCGTCGATCGGATTAGCGAGCGGATCGTTCAGCAAGGAGGGATTTCATGTCCCCGATAACCTCACTCCTAGCCACGGATCGACAGCCGATCCCGCCAAAATTGCTGCCCAATGTCTTGGCTGGACTTACCGTCGGACTAGTTTCGCTGACTTACAGCGTGTCCTTTGCCGCGCTCATTTTTACAGGCAACCTGTCGCCTGGATTCCCGCAAGGAGTTGGCAGTGCCTTGATTACTTCGGCGATCGTCGGCGCGATCGTGGCTCTACGTAGTTCTTTTCCCTTTGCCATTGCTGGGCCTGATTCCACGGCTACCGCCGCGATCGCCCTGATGACCGCCGCCATTGCTGGGGAGATCCAGCACTCGAATGGTAGAGCCGAGCGACTTTTCCCCACGGTGTGGATGGCGATCGCGCTGAGTACTTGCTTGACAGGCGTGCTGTTATATGCTGTCGGTCGGATGCGACTGGGACGATGGGCACGGTTTATTCCCTATCCAGTCATGGAGGGCTTTTTGGCTGGGACGGGGTTGCTGATTACCTGTAGCTCATTTGCGGTGATGGCTGGGGTGCGACTAGGGTGGAAGGAACTGCCGCAATTGTGTCAAGCTGCGACGATGATGCACTGGTTGCCAGGGGTGCTGTTCGCGGCGGTATCGATCGTGCTCGTGGTTGTCGTGGTCATTACTCTGTTATTAAATATCACTGGAGTCGAACTGGCAACCCAACAAGATAGCACTCTCGACGGCGAACTCCGCACCAATGGTATCGCCAACATCGTTGTCTGTCTATGCGGGGGGATGGTGGGTCATTTGAGCTTGAATCGAACTTTGCTCCACCGCAGTGCTGGCGCAGACAGTCGGATCGCTGGTTTGACTGCGGCGGCATTTAGTGGCGCAGTGCTGCTATTTGGCTCCGTAATAATGGCTTATATTCCGCTATTCGTCTTGGGCGGGTTGCTGCTGACGATCGGGGTCAAACTCCTGCATGAATGGGTCATTCGCGCCTGGTTTAGATTTTCGCACTTAGACTATGGACTGATTTTGCTGATTCTGACGATTATTGCAATTTGGGGCTTCATCAGTGGGATTGGGATTGGCATTATCGTTGCTTGTACGTTGTTTGTATTAAGCCATAGTCGCCATCAAGCGATCCGACATACATTCTCTGGTGCGACTCACTCCAGCAACGTTGGTCGTTCGGTCGCCCAACAACGTCTGCTCAGACAACAGGGCGATCGTCTCCACATGCTCATCCTCCAGGGCTACCTCTTCTTTGGCACGGCAAATACCTTGCTAGAAAGCGTCTCTGGGCGACTCCGAGATCTCACGCTTCCCCCGATTGAGTTTGTCATTTTGGATTTTCGATTGGTGAGCGGACTAGATGCCTCAGCAGTACTCAGCTTTATCAAAATGCGCCAACTCGCCCACAAACATCAAGTGCGATTGGTGTTTACCCAGCTTCACCCCAACATCCTCCAAAAACTCCAGCAAGGAGACTGCCTCCAGACCCAAAATGACCTCATTCAAGTTTTCGACAGGTTGGATGGCGGGATTGAATGGTGTGAAGACCGAGTCCTCGAAACCCGCTCTCTGCGTCGTCCGCGTACCCTGCCACTCGCCTTACAACTGGGCGATATCTTTACCGATCCCAACCATGTTGCCAGCTTCATGAGCTATCTGCACAAGATTCAAGTGGAGATCGATCGCCCCTTATTTAGCCAGGGTGAGAGTCCCGAAACGCTCTACTTTATAGAGTCGGGTCGAGTTACCGAAAGCGGTCGCCTTCAGCACGGACAAACCCGCCGCTGGCAGACATTAGGTGCAGGTACCATCTTTGGTGAAAATTCATTTTACCTCGGCACACCCCACCAAACAACCGCGATCGCCGAGCTACCTACCACGCTCTACTGTTTATCCAAATCCCACTTACAAACTATGCGTCAAGAACATCCTCAAGTCGTCACTGTGTTTGAGGACTTCATCATTCGCTTCCTCGTCGAACGTCTGATGTATGCCCATACCGACATTGAGGAACTGTTGTGAGGAATTGTCTAACTGAAAACTTGAGAGGAATGATCGATGCCTAAAATTCTGCTAGTTGAAGATAACGATATCAACCGCGATATGCTCTCCCGTCGCCTCGAACGGAAAGGATATCAAGTAATTGTTGCCGTCAACGGCGAAGAAAGTGTCGCCAAAACTCTGTCAGATCGACCCGACATCGTGTTGATGGATCTGCATCTCCCAGTGCTCGATGGTTGGGCAGCCACCCGCCAGATTAAAGCCAATCCCCAAACGCAAAAGATCCCAGTCATTGCCTTGACTGCTGATGCGAATGCTGGCGAACGCGAAAAAGCTCTAGCGGCGGGTTGCGATGATTATGAGACCAAACCGATCGATCTGCCGCGACTGCTCCAAAAAATCGACAAACTGCTAGCACCACCAGCATCGCCATCGCTGCCAACCCAAAACTCAGCCCCAGATCGGCACCTACAGCAGCTTTTACTTGCCCATTTACGCTATCAACTCGATCCGCCCATCGATCGGATCGTCGGCTATACCGATCTGCTGTTGGCGGCACTGAGCGATCGGCAGCAATCAGATCTCTCGAGCGACATCCAGAAGATTCACCTAGCTGGAATGCAACTCCTACAACTGGTACGGGCGATCCTCAACCCAGTCTTAATGGAGATCCAACACCAAGAAATCGATCTGTTGACTCCCACGCTGCGCCGCGAAATTCTCACGCCGCTGAGTACGATTATTGGCTACTGTGAGTTGTTATTAGAGGAAGCAAATCTCGACATGATTCAAGATCTAGAGCAGATTCAGACCGCCGCTAGGGATTTACTAGATATCGTCAATACTCTGGATCGCCCGCTCGATCCTAGTGCAGTAGCTCAACTGCCAGCCAAACCCATGACACCCCAAACTCCTGAAGCGACTCCTCGTTCGCCAATTGTCAGAGAAAGTCGGATTTTGGTAGTAGACGACGACGCAGCCAATAGTTCGTTGCTGTCGAAACACTTAACACGTCTGGGATCTCAGGTGGCGATCGCTACCACGGAGCAAGCCAGCCACGCTCTAGCTAACATGCCCGATCTGGTAATGCTAGACATTAGCCTACCTCAGAGCGGTGGATTGCAGGTATTAGAGCAGATCCAGAGCCACGAACAGTGGCGACAAATTCCGGTCTTACTCTTGGCTGACTCCGACGAGCTGGATCTAGTCGTCCGAGGAATTGCCTTGGGAGCAGCAGACTATCTGACTAAACCGTTGCAGTCGGTATTGCTCCACTCTAAAGTTGCTGCTTGCCTGGAATTAAAACAAAGACAGCAGCAGGATGGCAGCTTCGATCTCCTGTTTGAGAACGCGCCGATCGGTGTTTATCAGGCGACTGTAGCCGGATCTTACCGACGAGTCAACCCCGCTCTAGTGCAAATGTTGGGATATCCAAACGCAGAAACTTTAATGGCAATGGTAAAGAATATTAGCGAACGCATTTACGTCGATCCCGATCGGTATGCCCAATTTAAGTGCCTATTAACCGAACACGATCTCGTGACTGGATTTGAGTACCAAGCGTATCGTCACGATGGCGACACCATCTGGGTAGCAGAACACGCACGGGCAGTGAGAGCCGCCGACGGGCGTTTAGCGTACTACGAAGGAATTGTCGAGGATATCTCACGCCACAAACAAGCTGAAGCCGCCTTCAAACCACAAATAGCCGCCTTACAACTCGAAATCAAAAATCTCAAGCGCAGCCAGCAAGTAGGCGAAATCGTCCAAACGGATTATTTTCAACAGTTGCAGCCAAATGAAGCAGCACTCAAACAGCCAGATGTCAATCGGTCATTGCTGCGTAAAGTTCTACTGGTTGAAGATAATGAATTGAACCGCGATATGCTGTTGCGTCGTCTCGAACGTGCTGGCTATCAGGTTGTCATTGCTCATGACGGTGCCGAAGGCGTAGCTAAGGCGAGATCGGAGTTACCCGATCTGATTTTGATGGATATCAGTTTGCCCGTGATGGATGGTTGGGAAGCGACACAACAACTCAAAGCAGATCCTCAGACTGTGGGGATTCCCATTATTGCCTTGACGGCACATGCAATGGCTGGCGATCGGGAAAAGGCTTTAGCAGCAGGTTGTAATGATTACGATACTAAGCCGATCGAGTTGCCGCGTTTGATTGGCAAGATTGAAAGATGTTTGAAAGGCTCGATCGCTAATTCTTAGATATGCTTACACCCTAGAAAATCCCCCCGAGCAAGCCTTAAAAAAGGGGGGAACCGGAATCTTAGTCCCCCTTAAAAAGGGGAATTTAGCGGATGCGCGCTCGTCGGGTTCCCCGACGGTTTAGCGCACCAAGCAGGGGGATTTACCCACTTGAAACGGAGCAATTAGACTTCTCAAACATTCTCTCATATAGCAACAGCCAAGGCTGTTAGGACGCTAATTTTAAAATATGTTCGATCGCATCACGTAGAGAATCAAACTCATTACGACATTGACGAATACGAGATTTGAGCCAAGACCAGCATTGTTCAATCTGATTGAGATCTGGAGAATAGGGCGGTAGATATAGCACCTTACAACCAGCTTGCTCAACTAACTCTTCAATGCGTCCGCCTTTATGAAAAGTAGCATTATCAATCACTAACCACTGTCCGGGCTTGAGACATTTAACCAAGCAAGTTTCAATCCATGTTTCAAAAACTGTTCTGTTACAAGCTCCTTCAACCGTGAAAGGTGCAATTAATTGATGGCTACAGTAAGCTGCAATCATATTAACTCGTCCTTGTCGTCTTCCCGACTTGAGTGCATGGAATCGACGACCAGATTTATTCCATCCATAAGCGTACTCATCTCTGTTGTCCATGCCAGATTCGTCAGCATAAACAAGATTCTCAGGCGCAATCTTGGCTAATTGCTCCAAAAATATTTGACGCTTTGTGTCATCCCGTTCGAGGTATCCATAAGTTTTTTTTTACGTGTGAATCCAATTTTTGCTAAGGCACGAGAAATAGTCCGTTTACTAATATCTCCATCCCACAATTGAGCCATCTGTTCTTGGGTCTTATCTCCATTCACATTGGCAAACTCTGTAAACTTTTTCCAGTCAGTAATCTTATGATTATTTCCTGGTGGTCTATTTGGCTCAGGTAAAAAATCTCCTGTTTGTTCTCTCCGGTTGAGCCATAGATTAATTGTGTTACGGCTAATATGAAATATCTCACTCACTTCACATTTCTTGCGTCCGTCCAACTCAATTGCTTCGATTACTTTTTGACGAAAATCGTAACTATAAGGCTTTGACATTGCTAAAATACTAGTAAGGTGTCTACTCTAGTTTACGTCCTAACAGCCCTGGCTGTTGCTATACATGTCAGAGGCTAAGTTTCATGGCTATATTGGTTGTAATTTTCAAAAACTCGCTCCCAGAATCGATCGCAGCATTAATGATGCTTTGGATAGGTATCGACAGCTTAAACCCTCCGCTCGTCTGTTTGCTATTTGTCGCCTGTTCTGTTCTCCTCAGATTTGTTTGGAATATAGCGATTTTACTGCACGGGTTCGGACATGTTTTTTTAACAGCGATCGTCGATCGAGATTTGGCATTTATTAATATATCGAATATCCTCGAACATCGAAATATAGCCGATTTATTGATATCTTTAATTCCTGGCTATTCCATCTTTTTACCTTTAATTCAAGATAATGTTCCGTGGTTAGCTACTGGAAAAACAAATCCGATCGCGATCCGCATCAAGGCTGTGGGCGGCATTTTATTTAATGCAATTGCGGTAAAATTAGTCTCGATCGCGCTACCGTTCGATAGTTATTTGAGTTTCGATAGAGATCCAGATGAATTTATTATTCAGTTTATAATTAACGCTTTGCTCGGTGCCAATCTGGTGGCAATATTTAGTTCTTTCTCTGATTTTGTGGCAGCATTTACGGGTGAGGCAACTTGTTTTAATTGTGGCAACTTTGGCTTTGTGGGGAAACGATTAGCAAATGACGGTGACGCGCTGCTACCACCGCGAGTTGTCGAGATTTTTCATAAGATGGGTTGCGAAACTGAAATTCGGGGCGAACAAGCTGGGGGGGCGTTAGTTTTTGCCCGCGATTCTCGTTCCGAGCGGGTCGTTTTTGTCGGCAAAAAAGTTCTCAATCAAAAGCGGCGAAATTTAACTCAATCCCTAGAATACCTGAGTTCGATGAGGCATAGCCTCATCATCAAACCAAGTCTCAGACTGTGCTTGAGCAATAAATATCAATTGTTAAAATGGGGGTTTCTCACTTTATTGTCAATAAGCTTTAATTATTGACAATAAAGTGAGATTCAAGTGCTGATTGCTGATGACAAACAATTAAGAATCAATAAGTTATTAAAAGTCCTGAAAATAATCTGCAAATAAAAATACCGATAATATAGCAATAAGGTATTTAATCTCCGATTTCGGTTAAATTAAAATATCGCTCGGAGAAACCAGGATTAGATTATGGACTTAACTGAATTTTTTTGTGAAATAGACGATTTCTGCCAAGACTGGCTAGCAACTTTTTCGTCAACATTTTTTCCAGCACATGGTAATAATTTGCCCAAATACTGTCGGCTGTCATTAAGTGAAGTAATGACTATTGTTATTCACTTTCATCAATCAAGCTATCGCACATTCAAAGCTTATTATATTAAGCATGTCTGTGAACATTTAACTAATTATTTTCCTAGCTTAGTTAGTTACAATAGAATGGTGGAACTGATGCCAAATGTTTTAACAGCTTG
>ENA-OFDP01000634-OFDP01000634.1-metagenomes-genome-assembly--contig:-NODE-634-length-15312-cov-3.361605_pt1 | contig 15312 bp, 14 predicted proteins | sample MGYA00153389_OFDP01 | MGnify analysis MGYA00153389 | reverse complement strand
GAGCCACAGTGCAATCGCGCTCGGGATTTTGGATTGGCTCGAGTCGGTCAAGTTTTCAAGCGCCTGAACTCATTCTTGCCCTTTTGCAGCACGACGTTTCGCTCGAGGGTCAGCAGCAGTTTGTCGTCGGTCACGGTCTCACTGTTCAGCTTCAACCCACGATTGGCGATCAAGCGCCTCGCCTCGCTCTTGCTGACCACCAGCCCAGACAGCACCGCCAGTTCGAGAATACCGATGTTGCCGTCGGTCAATGAAGCGCTCGAGACGCTGATCTCAGGCATCTGGTCTGGCACGCCGCCCTTCGCCACGCTGTTGTAACGCTCTTCGGCAGCGGCAACCGCATCCTCACCGTGGTAATCCGCAACCAAGCCTCGAGCCAACACGCGGTGCGCAACGACTGCCCCGAGCGCCAATGTCTCACGGACATCCAAAGCCGTGAACAGCGTCAGGTACTGCTCGAGTTGCTTGTCAAGTACCTTCATGATCTTGGAGAACATCACATCAGCCGCTTCGGAAATCCCAATGTAATTATCCAAACTCTTCGACATCTTTTCAACGCCGTCCAGCCCAGCAGCAATGACGGCGGCCATCGCCAGGTAGGGATTCACGTCTGCGCCGGGGCAGCGTGTCTCCAGCCGGGTGGCTTTTGGGCTGCCTGCAATCACGCGGAAACTTGCGGTGCGATTGTCAACGCCCCAAGTGGGTTTAACCGGTGCCCAAAAGCCATCGACCAGACGCTTGTAGCTGTTGATGGTCGGCCAGATCATGGGGCCAAAGTCCATCATGCAGGCGACCTGCCCGGCAACATAGCTCTCGAACAACTTGCTCATCTTGCGCGGATTATTCGCGTCATAAAAGAGGTTGTTTTTACCGTCTGACAGGCTCTGGTGAATATGCCCGCTGCAACCCGGCAAGTGCTGGTTGGGCTTGGCCATGAAGCTGGGCATGATGCCGAAGCGCGAGGCGATTTCTTTGCAGCCGGTTTTAAACAAAATAGCGCGGTCGGCTTGCTCCAACGCTTCACTGAATGCAATGGCAACTTCATACACGCCAGGGCCGGTCTCAGTGTGCAGGCCTTCAATCGGCACACCAAAGGCCAGCATTTCGTCCATGATGGCTTTGAAAAAATCACGGTTCTGGTTCATGCGCAGCAGCGAATAACCGAACATGCCAGGCGTCAGCTGCTCTGGCCCAACCCCTTTTTTTGCCGCCCAGCTTTGGGGCGTTTCCAAAAAGTTAAACCATTCAAACTCCATCCCCGTCATTGGCAAGAAACCCATTTTTTCAGCGCGCTTGAGCACGCGCTTGAGTGTTTGGCGCGGGCACACAGCGTGCGGCGTGCCGTCTGCATTGACGAACTCACCGAGGAAAAACGGCACACCATCATCCCAAGGCACATGACGCGCCGTGTTCAAGTCCAGCCGCGCCAGCGCATCAGGAAAGCCGTGTTGCCAGCCCGTCGCTTGCGTGTTGTCGTAGCAGCTGTCCATCATGTCCCAGCCCAGCACCACATCACAAAAGCCAAAACCGCCCGCCGGGTAAGGCTCGGCTGCACCAAAAAATTTATCCTTGTGCAGGTACTTGCCGCGCAGCACGCCGTCGATGTCACTGACGGCAACTTTGACTTTGGCAGCGCCTGATTTTTGAATGGCTGCAACAGCGGAATGAATTTTGCTCGCCATGACGACTCCTTGGTTTTTAGCCTATTGCAGGTGCAGCGGATTCGATGCCCATGTCAGCCAGTGCGCCCGCAATGGCTTGCACGGCCTGATCCATTTCGCGCGGGCCAATGGCGCCAATGCAGCCGACCCGAAAAGTTTCTACCTGGGTCAGCTTGCCGGGGTACAAGACAAAGCCACGCTCACGTGCTGCAGCGTAGAAAGTTTTGAAGTTGTAGCGGCTGTCAGCAGGTGCGTGAAACGTCACGATGACGGGCGCTTGAATCGCCGGATCAAGAAATGGTTTGAAGCCCAGTTTTGCCATGCCTTCAATCAGCGTTTTGTAATTGCTGGTGTAGCGTGCCAGGCGCGCAGGCTGGCCGCCTTCTTCTTCAAACTGGGCAATGGCCTCAGCCAGTGCCACCACCACATGCGTCGGCGGTGTAAAGCGCCACTGGGTGGTTTTTTCCATATAGGCGTACTGGTCATACAAGTCCATCGCCAGCGACTGGCTGCGGCCCGCGCAGCCTTCAAGAATTGCTTTGCGGATAAAGACAAAGCCCATGCCGGGGACACCTTCCAGGCATTTGCCGCTGGCTGCTACCAAGGCATCAAATCTGACTTTGCGTGCATCTATTTCAAGTGCTGCAAATGAACTCATGGCATCAACAATCAAGCCTTTGCCATGCGCCTCGCACACATCGGCAATTTCTTGCAAGGGGTTGAGAACACCTGCGCCTGTCTCGCAGTGAATCAACACCACATGGGTAATGCTGCTGTCCTGCTTAAGTTTGTCTGCCAAAGCGGCAGGCGACACCTGAGCCGCTTCATCAAAAGGCATCAGGGTGCATCGGCGACCCATCAGCGTGGTGAGTCTTGCCGCCCGCTTGCAGTAAGCGCCGTTATCCATCACCAGCACATGGCCGTCAGTAGGCACTACAGTAGCTACTGCGGCTTCGACACTGAAGGTGCCACTGCCCTGAAGCGGAACCACCACATGCGAGTCATGGCCATCGATGATGTTAAGCAAACTGTTGCGCACACTGGCCGTCACAGCGTTGAAGTCAGCGTCCCACGAACCCCAGTCCTTGAGCATGGCCAGCTTGGTCCGCAGCGTAGTGTTCAGCGGGCCAGGGGTGAGAAGAATTTTGTCTCTGTCCATACTTTTTCATTCAACGTGAAGTCAAGCGCAGCGCAGGCCCGCCTCAAGCAAGCTTAGTCCCCGCGGGCGGGCAGCGCATTGCACCGCGTGAAAAGCGTGGGGGCATCATTTTTTCCAGGCCTGTGTGTTTTTATTCACCCACCATCCTAAACCCATAAATAAAAGCGTGGCAACTGTCGAGGCCAAACCAATGAGCACCGCCATGGCCGCTGCCGCACCCATTTCACCTGCTTCATCCAGATTCAAAATCGCAATCGACGCCACCTTGGTTTCGGGTGAATACAAAAACACCACCGCTGAAATAGTGGTCATCGCGTTGATAAAAAAGTAGCGGGCAATATCGACCAGCGCCGGTGTGCAGATGGGCAATGTCACGCGCCAGAAGGTTTTAAAAAACGGTACTTTCAGCGACGCACTGACAGCTTCAAACTCGCCGTCCAGGCTTTTAAGGGCAGTCACCGCCGTCAAATGCCCCGTGGTGTAAAAGTGGACGATGGTGCAAAGCGTTAGCAGGGTCAGCGTGTGATAAAGACCATTGAGCGGGTTGTCAGGCGCATTAAAAAAGAAGATATAACCCAGGCCCAGCACCAGTCCAGGCACTGCCATGGGCAGCATGGCCAACATGCGCACCACGCCGCGCAGGCCATCCATGCCTTTGGTTTTTTCAAGCAGGTAGGCGCCGCAAAAAACCAGGGCTGTGCCGAACACAGCAGTGCCTGCCGCCATCTTCAAGCTGTTGGCAAAGCCGACGCCCACCTCGGCATCGACCAGGCCCAGTGTGTAGTGGCGCAGGCTGGGCGTCAGGTTGTACGGCCAGAAGCTGGCAAAAGATGCAAATACCGCCATGCCCAGCATGGCCAGCACTAAAAACGCAATCCCGCAACAATAAACCGACATCAGCGTATCGAAGCCGCGTGATGGCTTGGGTCGATAGGGCACGGCGCGAGCCGTCAGCATGGCGGTTTGGCGCTTGCTGACATAGCTGTCGACGGCGAAGGTCAGCACCGCAGGCAGCAGCAGCAAAATCGCCACCACCGCGCCTTTGGCAAAGTCCTGCTGACCAATCACAAGTTTAAACACATCGGTGGCCAGCACATTGAAATTGCCACCAATCACTTTGGGAATGCCAAAGTCTGTGATGACCAATGTAAATGTCACCAGCGCAGCAGAGATCAAACCGTACTTGGCACCCGGCAAGGTGATGGTGAAGAATTTACGCGTGGCGCTTGTCCCCATGGCATCAGCGGCCTCGTACAGACGCGCATCTGACAAGCTCAGGGCGGTGACCAGAATCATCAGCGCATGGGGAAAGACAGCAAAACATTCAGCCACCACTATGCCGGGCGCGCCGTAAATCTGGTCAATGCCAACAGCGAGCATCCAGCTTTTGAGCACGCCCTGGTTTCCAAACCAGTAAATCAACGAAATGGCAGACAACAAAGAGGGTGCCAAAAGCGGGATCAAGGTAATGCCGCGAAACAGCGCCTTGTATTGCATGCATGAGCGTGTCAGGGCATAGGCAAAGCCAAACGCCAGCGGCACGGCAATCAGTGTGACCAGACTGGATACCCAGATACTGTTCCACAGGCTTTCCAGCAAAGCGGGCGTGTGGGCATAAGCTACAAAGTTATCAAACCAGATGAATTGCCCCGCTTTGCCCTGCAAGGCTTGCTGCAAGATGGCAAACAGTGGGGCAGCCAGAAAGGCGATCAATACGATCGCAATTAGCGCTAGTAGCGCATGGCCCAAATAGTCAACCCAATGAGTTTGCTGCTTGACGGCAGACCGCGCAATGATGGCTTGCATCAAAAGACCTTGATGCGCTCTGGCAACAACTTGAGCTTGAGTGTTGAGCCGACTTGCAGGCTTTGCTCAGACAAAAAGTTCAGCGACAGATAGACGGTCAGTTTGTGGCCGCCCAGTGCGGGGGAGCTCACATGCACATGACAAAACGAACCGAGGAATTCGATTTTCTCCAGCGTCGCATCAAACACATGGGCATCACCTTCGGCAATCGGCCGAGCCAGCACGTCTTCGGGGCGCAGGTAAATTTTTACGTCCCTGTCAGCACCGCTGCATGGCAGGCACAGGCTACCAAAGCACAGCTCGCCCGCCGTGACACGAGCTGGCAACGCATTGACCTTGCCGACAAAGTCAGCCACAAAAGGCGAGGCGGGTTCGCGGTAAATCTCCATCGGCGTTCCCACCTGCTCAATCACGCCATGGTTCATCACCACGATACGGTCGGCAATGCTGAGCGCTTCTTCCTGGTCATGCGTGACCATGATGGTGGTCACGCCCAGTGTTTGCTGCAAGGCGCGAATCTCTTGCCGCAAGCGCACCCGCTCCAGGGCGTCAAGCGCTGACAGCGGTTCATCAAGCAGCAGCAAACCCGGTGACGTGGCCAGCGCCCGCGCCAGTGCAATACGCTGCTGCTGGCCGCCTGACAACTGACTCGGATACTTGCCTTCACTGCCTGGCAAGCCGACCAGTTTGACCAGCTCTGTGACCCGCTTCAACACTTCGGCTTTGGGTGTCTTGCGATTCACCAGGCCATAGGCCACGTTGTCTGCCACACTCAGATTGGGGAACAACGCATAGCTTTGAAACACGATGCCGTAGTCACGCAGCGCAGGTGGCAGGCGCGAAATGTTTTTGCCGTTTTGATGCACCTCACCCGCTGTCTGCACATCCAGCCCGGCGATGATGCGGAGCAGCGTAGTTTTACCGCAGCCTGAAGGCCCAAGAAAGCAGACAAACTCACCCTTGCGAATGTCCAGATTGATGTCTTGCAGGGCTGTGAAAGCGCCAAACTCCTTGCGGATATTGTGTAATGCAAGAAATGCGTTTTGAGTCATTGGTTCGATAGCGGTAGAAAAGCAGGCTGTCAGGCAACTGCGTGGAACCGGCTATGCCGAGCCACAGCAGTTGTCCCCCTTGGGGGATTCCGATTACACGAAGTGAACCGAAACAGGGGGCTATCGTTTCTCAGACTTGCCGTTGTAGCGCTTGGTCCATTCGGCCAGTACACGCTCACGGTTTTCAGCAGCCACGTTGAAATCCATCTTGACCAGACGCGCTTCGTAGTCTTTCGGGATATTTGGCAGCGGTGAAGCCAGACCGGGCTGTGCAGTAATCGCAAAGTTTTTGCCATACAAAATCATCGCGTCTTTGCTGGTTGCCCAGTCCGCCAGTTTCTTTGCAGCGTCGAGTTTTTTCGTTCCTTTGTGAATGGCAAACGCTTCCAGGTCCCAGCCCAGGCCTTCTTTCGGGAAGATCAGATCAATCGGTGCGCCTTTGGCCTTGTTGGCATTGCCGCGGTACTCAAAGGATATGCCCATGACAAACTCGCCAGCGGCCGCCATGTTGCAGGGCTTGGAGCCTGAGTGGGTGTACTGTGCAATATTTTCATGCAACGCGTCCATGTATTTCCAGCCGCCACCCTTGCCGTTGTCGTCTCCAAACAAGGTCAACCAGGCGGTGACGTCAAAATAGCCGGTTCCGCTGGATGCCGGGTTGGGCATCACGAGCTGGCCTTTGTAAATCGGTTTGGTCAGGTCTTTCCAGGTTTCAGGTTTTGGCAAATTTCGTTTTTGCGCTTCAACAGTGTTAAAGCAGATCGTCGCGCCCCAAACATTCATGCCAACCCAGGCCGGAACTTTTTTCGTGTCGCGGTACTTCATCATGATGGCATCAAGATTAAGTGGTGCATACGGCTCCAGCATGCCCTGCTTGTCAAGCAATGCCAGACTGGATGCAGCCACACCCATGACGGCATCGGCTTGGGGGTTTGACTTTTCGGCCAGCAATTTGGCGGTAATTACGCCTGTCGAGTCGCGCACCCATTTGATCTCGATGTCCGGGTTGACTCTGTTGAAGCCTTCCTGATAGGCCTTGAGCTGGTCGGTCTCGAGTGCGGTGTAGACCAGCAATTGCGTTTTTTGCGCAGCTGCCAAGCTGGCGAATGTCGCCAAAAAGGCCACAATTGCTGCTGCAGACATGGCCTTGGTCAGACGTTTTAAAGCGGAAGCTTGTTGCATAAGAGTCCTATGTAAAAACTTGTTATCTTGTGGCCTGTTTGTGTCAGCAGCATGACAAACCAATGACACAGCCACGCCTGAACAGCTTGGCAAACGAATTTAACAATGCCCATTACATCCTGTCAATTGTTTTTTGTAGATTGTTGACAATCCAGCCGTTTATGCTCCAATCAGGATCATGAACGCAGTTTTGAATCCGACCATTGCACTGCTTCAAGGCAACTCACTCACCACAGTGGTGCAACAAGAAATTGAGCGCGCCATCTTGGTGGGCGAATACGCACCCGGCAGCAAGCTGATTGAAGCGGCGCTGGCCTTGAGGCTGGGTGTTTCGCGCGGGCCCGTTCGTGAGGCGTTTCGCATGCTCGAAGAAGCCGGCCTGGTGCGCTTTGAGAAAAATCGCGGCGTATTCGTGCGGGATATTCCGATTGATGAAGCGATTGAGATTTTTGACTTGCGCGCCGTGATGGATGAGTTGGTCGGCAGGCAATTGGCCAGTAATATCACGGCTGTGCATCTCAAGGAAATAAAGAGCCTGGTCGATGCGATGGAAAAATTGGTCAAAGCCCAGGACACCTACAACTATCACCTGCTCAATCTCAAGTTTCATGACCGCCTGGTGGACATGGCGGGCAACCGCAAGCTGACCGAGATTTACCGCAAATTGATCAAAGAGCTGTCGCTCTTCAGGCGTTTGAATCTGGCCGACGGCTGGCTGATGCCGGTGTCAAGCAATGAGCATCGGCAAATCGTCAAGGCAATTGCCTCGGGGGATGCGGATGCAGCCGGCAAGGCCATGTTGAGGCATGTGATTGAAAGCAAAGAGCGAACCATAGGCAACGATCTGCGCCGACAAGCCAGGCTGGCCGCTAACCCTGATGTTGCGACCCACAAAGAAAGCACCCAACGTGACAAGCGCTGAATTGAATCTGAACGGCAGGCACTACAAGCTGCCAACCCAGCCCACCGTGGTGGTTTGTGTGGATGGTTGCGAGCCCGATTACCTGGCGCAAGCAGTTGCCACAGGCCATATGCCTTGGCTCAAGCAAACGCTGGCGTTAGGCTCTGGCCTGACGGCCGATTGCGTGGTGCCGAGCTTTACCAATCCAAACAATTTATCCATCGTGACCGGTGTGCCGCCCAGCGTGCATGGCATTTGCGGCAATTATTTGTATGACACCGCCACAGGCACTGAGGTCATGATGAACGACCCCAAGTGGCTGCGTGCTCCCACATTGCTGGCTGCGCTGGCAGATGCAGGCAAATCGGTGGCCGTGATCACCGCCAAAGACAAGCTGCGTACCCTGCTGGGGCACAACATGAAAGGCATCTGCTTTTCAGCCGAAAAGGCTGATCAGGTCAGCATGGCGGAAAACGGCATTGAAGACGTCCTGGCTCTGACGGGTTTGCCATTGCCCAGCGTTTACAGCGCCGACCTGTCAGAGTTTGTGTTTGCTGCAGGCGTCAAGATCATGCAGTCCATCAAACCAGATGTCATGTATTTGTCCACTACCGACTACGTGCAGCACAAACATGCGCCGGGAACCGATGGCGCAAACGCTTTTTACCGCATGATGGACAGCTACCTGAGCCAGCTTGAGGCAATGGGGTGCGTGATAGCGCTTACCGCTGACCACGGCATGAATGCCAAAGTAGCGCTTGACGGCAAGCCCGACGTGATTTACCTGCAAGACTGGTTTGACGACTGGCTGGGCAAGTCGGTAGCCCGTGTGATTCTGCCGATTACCGATCCGTATGTGGTTCACCATGGCGCTCTGGGCTCGTTTGCAACGGTGTATTTGCCTGATGGTGCTGATGTGGATGCTGCCTGCAAAAAACTTGAGGCACACAAAGGCATCGAAGTCGTGCTGCCCCGCGCTCAGGCAGCCGAGCGCTTTGAGCTGCCCGCTGACCGCATTGGCGATATGGTGGTGGTGTCCGAGCGCTTCACGGTCATGGGCACTTCGGCATCACGTCACGACCTGACCGCGCTGGAAGTGCCGCTGCGCTCCCATGGCGGCATCAGCGAGCAGCGCGTGCCGTTGATTTTGAACCGCGCTTTGCCCGGTCTTGACCACGCGCGACGCTTTCGCAATTTTGACGCGTTTGACCTGGCGCTTAACTATGCACAATAGCCATGCCCAGTGACATCGCTGCCTACATTCGCGACCACCATCTGAACGCCATGCGCCTGGCAGGCCGCAAGGTCGGTGCAGACCGCACAGGTGACCGCGTGATTGAGGTCTTCAATCCGTTTACGGACCAACTGATCGGCACAGTCCCCAAAGCCACGCTTGAAGAAGTGCGTGAGACATTTAAAGCAGCCCACGCCTGCAAACCAACGCTGACCCGTTATGAGCGGGCCGCCATTTTGAATCGTGCGGCCGCCATCATTAAAACCCGCCTCGACGAAGTGGCCAACCTGATCACTGCCGAGTCAGGCTTGTGCCTGAAGGACTCCATTTACGAAGCAGGCCGCGTCAGCGACGTGCTGCTGTTTGGCGCAACAGAAGTGCTCAAAGACGATGGGCAGATTTTTAGTTGTGATCTGACCCCCCATGGCAAACAGCGCCGCGTGTACACGCATCGCGCACCGCTGCTGGGCGTGATCACCGCCATCACGCCGTTTAACCACCCGATGAATCAGGTGGCGCACAAGGTCGTGCCCAGCATTGCCACCAACAACCGCATGGTGCTCAAGCCGTCTGAAAAAGTACCGTTCTCTGCCATCCTGTTTGCTGACATCTTGTATGAAGCGGGTTTGCCGCCAGAAATGCTCAGCATCATCACGGGTGACCCGCGCGAGATTGCTGACGAACTCATCACGCACCCGCTGGTTGACCTGGTGACTTTTACCGGTGGTGTGGCCATTGGTAAATACATCGCATCCAAGGCAGGTTACCGCCGGGTGGTGCTGGAGCTCGGCGGTAACGACCCGATCATCGTGATGGAAGACGCCGATATTGAGGAAGCTTCAACTCTCGCGGTGCAGGGCTCGTATAAAAACTCGGGCCAGCGCTGTACGGCTGTCAAGCGCCTGCTGGTGCATGAGGCCGTGGCTGAAAACTTTGTTCAACAGGTGCTGGCAAAAACATTGGCCTTCAAGCATGGCGACCCGACAGACAAAGCCAGCGACATGGGCACGGTGATTGATGCATCAGCGGCCATGCTGTTTGAGTCGCGCGTCAATGAGGCGGTGGCTCAAGGCGCAAAGCTGCTGGCAGGCAATCAGCGCCGGGGCGCGTTGTATTCACCCACGTTGCTTGACCATGTGTTGCCGCACATGACGGTCGCAAAGGAAGAAACCTTTGGCCCGGTGTCGCCCGTTATTCGTTTTAAAAATATTGAAGAAGCCATACAGATTTCAAACGGTACGGCCTACGGGCTGTCAAGTGCGGTGTGTACCAACCGGCTTGACTACATCAACCGTTTTGTCAGTGAACTGCATGTTGGTACTGTCAATGTGCGTGAAGTGCCGGGGTACCGGCTGGAGCTCACGCCGTTCGGCGGCATCAAGGACTCTGGCCTGGGCTACAAAGAAGGCGTGCAGGAAGCCATCAAGAGTTTTACCAACCTGAAAACCTACTCACTGCCATGGCGCTAACCCTGCAAGACATTGAGCGCCTGTTTGAGGCTCGCGGCCACGAGCAGTACAGCGGCGAGCCTGTCACGCAATTGCAACACGCACTGCAAACTGCCACATTGGGCGAGGTTGAAGGTGCAAGCGACGCACTGGTTACCGCAGCGCTGCTGCACGACTTGGGCCATTTGCTGCATGACCTCGAAGGCACGCCGTCAATGCGCGGTGTGGATGACGTTCACCAGTACCGGGCGCTGCCGTTTTTACGCAGTCTGTTTGACGACGAGGTGCTCAACGCCATCAAGCTGCATGTCGATGCCAAGCGTTATTTGTGCGCCACGCGTGCGGGTTACCATGCCGATTTGTCGGCAGACTCAAAGCGCAGCCTCTTTTTGCAGGGCGGCATTTTTAGTATTGCTGAAGCTGCAACATTCATCAACCAGCCCGGCGCACAAGATGCGGTGCGTTTGCGGCTGTGGGACGATCTGGCAAAAGATGCTGACATGACCACGCCATCGCTCAGCCACTTCATGCAACGGGCCTGGCGCTGCGCAAGGTCTGAAAGCCCGCTTGCAGCCTGACGCCCTGGCCCTGACTTGGCCAGTCTTTGCTGCCGTGCTGTTTGGCGCGCTGCTGCACGCCAGCTGGAACGCACTGGTCAAGTCCAGCACTGACAAGTCGCTGGACATGGCGGTGATCCACGTGATCGCGTCGCTGCTGGCGATCCCGCTGGTGATGCTGGTCGGCTGGCCCAACGCAGAAGCCTGGCCTTATATTTTGACCTCGGTGACCATTCACATTGCCTACTACATCGCCACCACGCAGGCCTACGAACACGGCGACCTGGGATTGACTTACCCGCTGATGCGCGGTGTTGCGCCGTTGCTGGTGGCACTGTCGGCCACCTTTACATTGCAGGAACAGCTGTCACCCATAGCCTGGGCCGGCATTATTGGCATCAGCTGCGGCGTGCTGGCTTTGGGGTTGACGCGTCAGGTCTGGCGTGCGCCCAAGGCCGTGGGTTTTGCGTTGGCCAATGCCGTCATTATTGCCATTTACACCGTGGTTGACGCGCTGGGAGTGCGTGCATCAGGCAACGCGCTGCAATACATCGCCGCGCTTTTTCTGCTTGATGGATGGCCGTTTGCGCTGCTGATGCTGGCGCGGCGCGGCAAACCCATGCTGACCTACGCACGCCAGCGCTGGCCCATTGCCAGCCTGGGCGCAGTTGCTTCACTAGGCTCTTACGGCATTGCGTTGTGGGCCATGACACGCGCGCCAGTAGCCACCGTGGCGGCGCTGCGTGAAACGTCAGTGCTGTTTGCAGTACTGCTGGGTGCCTGGTTCTTGAAAGAAGCGTTTACCCCGCGGCGCTTGCTGGGCGCTTGCCTGATAGTGGCTGGTGTGATGGCGATAAGACTGCAGTAAAACTGGTTCAAAGGCTGTGCTATCAATAATTTATGGCTCAAGCTCACTAACTCAGGTTCAAACCGCTCCTGAGTTAATAGCGTTGAAACGCCAATTTGTCCCGTTTTTAGTTCCTGCGACTGGATGGGTGAGAAGACTTCTCCGCACAACACGTCCATACGTAGTAATTAGTTGAGCTCCAGCGAAAAGGGCGGCAGCCTTGAAAGCATCCAGACGAGGCGCGCCTGAATCAAGCGGTCATCTTGCTGCGCTTATTGAATCGGGAGTGCGGCTCGCGTGCGGTTTGTCATAGCCCGGTAAATTTGCGAATCATCGGGAAATACAGCACGGGAGGTAGCAGCGCCAGCGCTTTCATGAAGAGCGTGAAACGCTTGGGGAAATGAATTTCAAACTCGCCCTTGGCCCAACCGCGCAAAATTTCTTCAGCCGCTTGTTCGGGTTTGATAAGACCTGGCATGGCAAACTTGTTTTGCGCCGTGAGTTGCGTTTCAACAAAACCGGGGCAAATCAGGCTGACGCTGATGTTGCTGTCTTTCAGGTCAACGTGCAGTGTTTCAGCCAGGTTGATCAGCGCCGCTTTGGTTGGCCCGTAAGCCAGGCCTTGCGGCAAACCGCGGTAGCCCGCCACACTGCTGACCAGGCTGATATGCCCTGCTTTTCGGGCCAGAAAGTGCGGCAAAACCGCTGCCAGCAGATACAGCGCGCCAACGTAGTTGACCTGGTTGTGGCGCAGCATGCTTGCCAAATCAAACTCGGCGGCGCGCATTTCTTTGTAGTAGCCCGCGCAGTACAGCACCACATCGAGCGGACCGGAAGCAAGTACAGTTTGCGCAGCAGCTTCCACCGATGCGGCGTCAGCGGCATCCATCGCCAGCACAGTGGCGCCGGGATGCTCGGCAGCAAAAACGTCCAAGGCCTCCTGGCTACGCGCCGAAACAATGACTTTTGCACCCAACGTGTGCAACTTATGCGCTGTGGCCCGGCCAATACCGGAGGAGGCGCCAACCAGCCAGACGGTTTTGCCGCGCCAGTTGTTGATGGGAAGGTTATGGGGCATGGTGATGCTTTGTATTTGCTATTAATGTAGTAGCTGCTTACGCCCAAATCTATTGGGCTGGAGGCCAATTTAATGCCCAAAAGCAGGTTTTTCAGCGTTTGACAAACGTCAGCGTCACTTCACCCAGCTTGAAGCCGAATTTGCTCATGTCAGCCTTGTTCAACATGATTTTGTCGTTCATCAGATACATCCAGTCGTCAAACTGCACTTCAATGGTTTTGCCGTCCACGGGCAGCAGCAGCGTGTAGTTCCAGCGGAAGGCGTTGCCTTTGACTTCGCCATTGGCCACACCCAACACATCCGCGGCTGTACCCGTGTACTTGCCGTCAGTGCCGCGCTTAAGCGTCCAGACGCGCCGTTCTTTGGTGCCGTCTGAATAAGTAAAGTCTTCATCAAGCACGCCGACCTCCTGGCCGGGCGCACCCGTCCAGATGCATTTCATTTCTACCGTGAAACGTTTGACGACTTTGCCTGAACGGTCTGTGAAGATACCGTAAGCATCAATCGTTCCGGTGAAGTATTGGCGCAGATCAAGAACAGGTTTTTCCGCAGCGTAATCGCTGATTTGTGGCCCGGCGCAGCCCGCCAGCAGGGCGCTGCTGACGGCCATAGCGATCATCAAACGGCGAGCGGATTTTTTAAGAAGGTTCATGCGGTAGCCTGTAGGAGTTTCGAAGGGGGTTTGATGATGAAAAAATACAAAGCGGCGCTGGCCGCCAGCTTTAAAACGCAGGGCAACACGCAGTAAGCGATGACCAGCGCGCCCAGAGCTTCAGGGCTGCGCACGCCGGGCGCGTAGCCAAACACGCCAAGCAATGGCAGCGCCAGACCGGCGGCCAGCGCTAGGTTAAGCTTGATGGCAAAGTTCCACCAGCCGAAGTACGCGCCCTCAGCTTTACCGGAATCACCATTACTTTGAATCAGGCCCGCCAACATGGCACCGGGCAGCGCCAGGTCAGTGCCCAGTGCAACACCCGAGAGCGCACAAATGATTAAAAATGCCGTGGTCTGACCGCTGCCAATTTGCGTGGCCCAACTGAATACAGCAATGCTCAATGCCATGCCGCAAAGCCATGCCTTGGCCAGGCCAATGCGTTTGACAATGGCCAGCCACAACGGAATCGACAACGCCGCTGCCAGAAAATAACTACCCAGAAAAAGCGGCTCCATGCTGCTCGGCGCTTGCAAACGGTCCTGAATAAAAAACAGCACCAGCGTAGCTGGTATGGCGCTGGCCGTGCCGTTGAGCATGAATACCAGCAGCAGGCGCTTGAAGTTGCTATGCCTGAATGGCAGCCAGATGGCGCCAGGCGCCAGCGGCGCGTCTTTCCTGGCAACAGGCCGAACCGCCCGCGTCCAGGCCAGCCAGCCGATTCCTAGCGCTACAAAAAAAACAACCGTGGTAGTTGGCATTCCCAAGGCCACGGGCGTGACCGAAGCCATCACAACGCCTACCAAACCCAACGCTTCACGCCAGGCCACGATGCGGCTGCGCTCGGCCTCATTGCCGCCCAGCATCGCTCCCCAGGACTGGTGCGACACGCTTAAAAAGCTGTAAGCGGCATAGGTCACCATCAACATCGCACTGGCCCACACAATCAATGCGTTGGGCGCAGTGACCTGCGGGAAAAACAGCAGCGCAAAACCGATAGCCAAAACAACTGCCGCCAGCAAGCCTGCTTGAAGAATTGCGCCGCTGGAGCGTTTAAACAGGCGATCACTCAATTTGCCCAGCAGCGGATCAATGAAGGCATCAAACAGTCGCGCACCCAGCAAAATCGCACCCAGAATTGCCAGCGGCACGCCAAACTCCTTGGCGTAGTAGTTGGGCAATATCACGTACAGCGGCAGCGCCACAAACGCCAGCGGCAAACCCAGCAGGCCATAAGCCAAGCCGTTGCGTTTGCCGAAAGCTTGCATGATTAGTTAGCCCCGGCCAGCAATGCCGCACGCACTTTGGGCTCGGCGACGACGAGCATGTGGCGGTGCAGCGCGAACGCTATCGCTCGCGGCGTGCCCGGCTGCTGCCGGCGCTCGAAGCTGCCGGTTTCCACATCGATCACAGCGAGGCGGGCCTGTACCTCTGGGCGACCCGAAACCAGGACGCCTGGGTCACCGTCGAGGCCATGGCACGCCTCGGCATCCTCGTCGTCCCCGGCACCTTCTACGGCGACGGTGCCCCCCGGCACGTGCGGGTGGCGCTCACGACGACCGATGTCAAAATCGACGATGCGGTCATGCGGCTCCGCCACGCTGGCCGTCGTTGGAGCTAACCTCTAGCGCAAACGAGCATCTTTTGGCGAATGTGACCTTCCGGCGCAGTGCCACTTATGCTTGACCAGTGAACGACGCTGCAGACGCTACCGCCGAGAAGGCTATCCTCCAAT
>ENA-OFDP01000633-OFDP01000633.1-metagenomes-genome-assembly--contig:-NODE-633-length-15344-cov-2.450062_pt1 | contig 15344 bp, 10 predicted proteins | sample MGYA00153389_OFDP01 | MGnify analysis MGYA00153389 | reverse complement strand
ACTGCCTTCCGTGATGTCGTTGCGGAAATGAATGCCGCCGTACATGCGCGACATGCCCGCTTGATCCGACATCGCCTTGAACGTGGGTGCCGCACCCGGGAACAGGTAGCCGAGCACATTCGCGGCGGCTGCCGAAAATGTCGAATGGCCCGATGGATACGCCGGAAAGTTCGGCAGCCCGATCTCGGTGCGGATGCTGGGGTCGAGCTGCGACGGCCGCGGACTGAAGTAGCGGAACTTTGCCTCCCAGCACCCGACGGACGCATCGTGCATCGCCATGTTGAGCAGCGCGAACGCACGCGCGGCACGCACCTCGCTGAACCGCGCATCGCGGATGTATTCGGCGGCAATGTCGTTCCAGTGCCCCGGTGGCGCATACGTCCCGGCGCCGTCGTTCCACTTCAGCGCAATCGCGCGCTGCTCGCGCGTCAGGCCATTCACCGTGCGACGGACTTCGGCCAGTTCCGCCTGCATCTCGGCGGACGATGTGCTGAACGGCGCCTTCGGGCGCGCGGCGACGACGTCAGCACTCGTCATGGTCCACGACAGCACCGCACCGAAATTTGGCAGCATGGGGGGCCGTGCCGGCCCGTCGAGGCTGATCCATGGAATCTCGCCGCGTGCGCGAGCGCTGTCGGCCAGTGCCGCCCACTGCATCGGCGTGCCAACGGCGGCGGCAGTGCCATCGGTGCTCATGCGCGCAAGCACCTGCGCCGCGACCGCGCGACCAAGCGCCAGGCCCGCGGCAAGATCGCTGCTGGACGCCTTCCCGGAGAGCAGTGCCGCCTCGCGCTGGTCGGCACCGCGTCGCGTGATCTCTTCCACCGCCGCGGGAAAGAGCGCCTGCAGCATTGCGACGCTCGCGCCGGCCATCACCGCATCCTCCGATGGATACGCCGGCAGCTCGGAGACGGGCATCAGGGCGCGCACATCGGCGTCGACCCTGGCCGGCGACGGGCGGTTGTACAGGAACTTGTAGAACCACGCCGCCTTGAGCGCCTCGTACTGCGCCACGGCGACGTAACTGTATGCGCGAGCCGCATACGGCGGATTCGCAAACGGGAACGCGGGATCGGCGAACGGGTTGCTGGCATCCGGTACCGGGTAGCTGCCGTCGGCGCGGGGGGCAGGCGGCAGGTTGTAGCGCGCCACGAGGCCGCGCAGCACCTGGTTCCACCGCAGCACGCCGCCGCCGGACCAGTGGGCAATGCGTTCGCGCTGCGCCGCAGTCATCGCACGCTGCGCCGACTTGATCGCCGCCAGCTCCAGCCTGTATGCGTCGCTGGTGATGGAGGCCGGCGCCGGCACGGCCACCTGATTCGGTGCCGACAGCACGATCATCTTCCAGCTGCCGGCTGATGCATCGAGACTCGAGGCCACGAGCGATGGCAGCTGTTCCGTCTGCGTGATGGACCGGTCGCAACTGATGACCGTGGTAGCGACGACGGCCAGTGCGGCAGCGCGCGCGATGCGGCCGAGGCGTGACATGGTGAGGAGCCTCAGGTTCATCAGAGCTTCCCCGCCAGCAGCAGTCCAGCCATGACCGTCGTACCCTGGCCGACATTGCGGCCGTTCAGCACGCGCGACGCGCCAGCATGCAGCACCACGCCCGGCAGCTTCGGCAGCGTGTACTGCACGCGCGCATCCATCCGCGTGAAGTTCATCCGGTTGGAGACGAACGGCATGTCCTGGCGCCTGATGTCACCACCACCAAGCGTCACCTGATTGGTCAGCACGATGGGCACCACGAGGTTCGGGCGTGCATAGCCGAGCGTGATGGCTGTCTCGCGCACATCGGGCATCGCGACTTCGTTGCTCAGCACGAGCTGGTCGTTGGTGAAGTACGCCACACGATCCAGCCTGACGTTGCCGCGACGAGTGTACGCAGCCGACCCGTTGAGGTACCAGCCACGATGCGATTGGAACGAGAGCAGTCCGCGCGCGGTCGCGCGACGGCTCGCCGTGCCGATCGACAGCGGCATGAAGTCCGGGGAGTAGTCGGTCGTGGGCATGCTCACGGCCGCGACACCGATCACGTGCAGCGTGCCGACCGACGTGAGCGGCGTACTGAGCGCGTTGTACTTCACGCCGAGCGAGATGTCCTGGCTGCCGCTCTGTCGCTGCAGCACGCCCTGACTGACCCTCGTCCAGACATATGGCAGTGACGCCAGCAGGTTGAGGCGATCCGTCACACCGTAGGCGCCCATCCACGTGGCCTGCTGTGTCGTCACGTTACCGATGTTGCCGCTGGTCCGCTTCCGCGAGCCTTCCCAGTACTCGCTCCACTGCTCACGCGTATAGAGCAGTCCTGCGCAGAGCACGCGCCGATCCATGAAGATCGCGTCGTCCATGCTCTGCGCGCGAAGTGCTGCCGGCCACGCCACCGCCAGCGACGCAGCGGTGCACAGCGCGAGCGCGATGGTGCGCCATGGCGCCGCACGGGTGTGACTGGAACGACGACCGACGCACATGGTCAAGCAGGATACGGAGAAGACGCGCTCCCCCTGGGATTCGGAAACATACGACTAACGGCTCTGCACGGGGGCGAGCACCGGTACCGTCGCGCCCTGACTCACGCCCGACGGCACGACAGCCGCGGCAGCGTCCACATCGTCCACGAATTGCACACAGAACGCAGCGATCAGCATGCAGACCCCGCCCACCATCACGACATATAACGGCGAATTCGGGTTGTTCGTGCCGAAGAAGAAGCGCGTCAGTGGACCAAAGGTCAGCGCGGCGAAGATCTCGGGCAGCACGATGAAGAAGTTGAACACGCCCATGTAGACGCCGATGCGCGCCGGCGGCAGCGAACTGGAAAGCATGGCGTACGGCATGGACAGAATGGACGCCCACGCAATGCCGACGCCCACCATCGAGAGCAGCAGCATGTACTGGTTGTGAATCAGGTAGACGGACAGCAGGCCGGCGGCACCACACAGCAGCGCGATGCAGTGCACGGTCTTGCGGCTGGTTGCCGCGGCCGCGCGCGCCAGCACAAGGGCCACCACGAAGCAGGTGATGGAGTAAAAGGCGAACACGAACCCGCCCCACTCCACGCCGCGCGCGTACAGCTCCGACTGTGGATCGGTTGCGCCAAACACATGGCGCGCCACCGCGGGCACGAAGAAGAGCCACATGCAGAACAGCCCGAGCCAGGTGAACGTCTGCACGACGGCGAGCTGCTTCATGGTCTTCGGCATTTCGCGAACGGCCTCGACGACCTCAGCGAGCACGGCACCCGCACCAAGGCCCTCGGCCTTCATCTTCGTGAACGCCGCCATGTCCTCGGGTGGATACTCGTCGGTCGTGAACACCGTCCAGAGCACCGCCAGCAGGAACACCACGGCACCGAACTGGAACGAGTACTTCACCGTCAACGGAATGCCGCTGGCCGTATTGCCGATGACGCCGAACTTGCTCAGCACGAACGGCAGCGCGTTGGCAAAGCTGGCGCCGATGCCGATCATCAATGACTGCATCAGGAAGCCGGCCGTGCGTTGCGACGACGAAAGCTTGTCGGCGACGAAGGCGCGAAATGGCTCCATCGAGACGTTGATCGAACCGTCCAGAATCCAGAGCAGGCTGGCTGCCATCCAGAGCGAGCTGGATGTCGGCATGAAGAACAGCGCGATCGAGGCCAGGATCGCGCCGGTCAGGAAATACGGGCGCCGGCGTCCCAGGCGGTTCCAGGTGCGGTCACTCAACGCACCGATGATCGGTTGCACCAGCAGACCCGTGACCGGAGCCGCCAGCCAGAGCAGCGGCACGTCGTCAGGCTTGGCACCGAGCCGCTCGTAGACGGCCGACATGTTCGCGAGTTGCAGTCCCCACCCGAACTGGATGCCCAGGAATCCGAAGCTCATGTTGAAGAGCTGCCGGGAATTCAGGCGTTTTCTCTCCATGCGGGAAGTTCCTGTGCGTGTGGGGGTGGCCGAGTTCGGGAGTGATTCCCGGAAGCCTGCGACGATTCCGCGCGAGCTTCGACACGAGAATGTGAATACCGTGCTGATCGTTGTGAAGCGCCGCCAACCAACATCGCACGGGCGCGAGCGAGCTGACGCGGCTATTTTCACGCATGCCCTCTCTTTCGCCATACCGATCCCTGTCGAGCGAGCGCCGCGTGGCGCTCGTGACCTACGAACTCAAGACGCAACGCGATGCCCGCGCGATCTTCATCCAGCGGCTCGTCAGCCGCGGCGGCGGTTTCCGTCCCGCGAGCTTCCAGAATTGGCCTGCGGAGCGACTCGCGCAGGAAGTCGTGCGCCTCAAGGTCGAGTCGGCGCAGGACGAACTGGGCCTGATGCAGACGCTGTACGTGGACCTCGAGCCAGCCATCCAGACCACGTTTCTCGATGCGGCGGGCGTAAAACACACCGACGGGCGGATCGACGAAGATCAGGAGCCGCCGTTCTGCGATGCGGCATCCGTCGAGAAGGCCTCGGCCGCGTTGATCGCGGCGCATGGTGACGAGGGCGTCCGCTATCTGCGCACCATTCATCGATATGCGGTCGAATCATGGCCGGGGCTGGAGACGGTGCTCGCCGGCATCGATGCCGCGCCGACTGGCTGATGTCTGGTGATGTCGCACGCCGACTGCAGGACCCCGGTGTTCAGTCTCGCGTGGTCGCGGGCTGGAACGACCGCCAGCTGTGCCAGAACTCCTGGCTGGCGGTGATCGCGCTCAGCGCTCCGGCAGGCCCGCGCCCGTTGAGCGCATACCGGTCGGCGTCACTCGCGAGCGAGTCGCCCATCATGCGGAACTGCGTGCCGGCATTCGGTCGGCGGAACGCAAAGAAGCTGACGCTGTCCGGCCCCATGGCCAGCACGATCGGCACACCACCCACCACGTCGTTGATCACGCGCTCGCGGCGCAGCCGCTTCCAGTCATATGCCTTCGCGGCACCATGCAGCGCAACGCCGACGACCCACGACTTGTCCTGCCACGACGCCGTATCCGTGCCCGTGAGCCCGCCCCGCTTCGTGCCGCGTTCGTAGGCGAAATCTTTCGTGTATTCGTGGATGAAGGCCGGGTCGGGCTGCATGACGAGCGTGTTCGGATGCAGCGCGATCCACTGCGCGAGTGCGACCTGCACGCTGGGCAGCTCCGGCATCGCGACACCCTGCAGCGGACCGATCACCGCCTGTCCGTTGGCTTGGCGCCACCAGCTGCCAGTGGCGCGATCCTCGAACATTGCGTTGAACTGATCCATGCCCACGAGACGGAACGTTTCCGGTGCGCCGTGCACCGTGGGCTTGAAGACGCGCCCGGTGCGACACACCGTGCAGTAGCTCACGAGCAGTGCCTGTCCGGCCAGCGAATCGCGCACCTGGTGGTGATAGCCGATGAACTGCAGCGGATACGCCTTGGCCTGTCCATCGAGCTCGATGCCGACGACGAGCCGGTTCAATGCCACGCGATTCGAGGCGACCGGCGCCATCACCAGTGTGCGCGGCTGCAGGAACATGCGGTCGGCGGCCATGCGGAAATTCACGACATACGCCCACGCGGCCAGCGCGACGAGCGACGCCGGCACGAGCAACCGCATGCGGGCCGCGCGGCGCCACGCGCCACCGAGACCGACGAGCACGAGCACGCCGAAGAGTGCGCGCGCGGCCCAGCGCCAGGAATGCAGTGCATACGCGAGCTCGAGGCTGCGCATCCGCTGGCTGCCCGGCATCGGCATGATGAAATACACCAGCGCGATTTCCAGCACCGCGAGCCCCGCGAGACCGATCCAGAAGAGTCGCGACGCCAGCGTTTCCGGCAGGCCAGTCATCGCACGGATCCCATCGTCGCGAGCGCCAACGCGACACCGTTCGTCCAGCCGAAGCCATCCTGCGTGGGATACTCGCCGCCGCCGGCCGGTCGCGTGAGATCGACCACGTCGTACTTCTCGGTCATCTTGCCCGTGGCCGCATACGTGCGACGGTTGACGGCCAGCCAGCGATCACGCGCCAGGTCCGCCAGGTCGGCGCGACCGTAGCGGCGCACGCCCTCCATTGCGATCCATTGCAGCGGCGGCCAGCCGTTCGGTGCGTCCCACTGCTGGCCGGAGCGGATCAACGTGGTCACGAAGCCGCCGGGCCGCAGGAAGTCGCGCTCCAGCCGCGCGGCCACGGCACGGCCCTGTTCCGCGGTCGCAAGCCCGAAGAAGAGTGGCGCGGCGGCGGCCATCGAGGGACGATCAGTCACACGTGCGCCGCTGCGCCACCGCACGTCGTAGAAGAAACCCGACCGCGGCATCACCGACGCCCTTCCTGAACGTGCGGAACGCCGCGATCGTACGCTCCATGTGATACATGAGGCTGTTCAGGTCCACCGGCACGAGGTCGATGGTCTCCAGTGTGCGCAGGTCCGCAGTGTCGCGCATCCAGCGACTCGAGAAATCCCACCCGCTCTCGGCTGCCGCGCGAATGTTGCGGTACAGCGCCTCACGCTTCGCCTCCGGCAGTGTGGTGCCGAGCTCGAAATCCTCGCGGTACGATTCGGGCCGCGGCTCAGGACGATCGTCGTAGAATCGATTCAGCAGCGCGCCATCACGCATGCGCACCACACGACGATTGGCCGTGCCGGGCGCAAGCTTCGCGGCACCATCCATCCAGAAGTCGTGCTCCGCTTCCATCGCCTCCAGGTACTGCAGTGCCTTCGTCGTGTCGGTGGCCGTCGCATACAGACCCACCATCGCCGCGAAGTACGGCGGCTGGCTGCGGCTCAGGTAATACGTGCGATTCGCGTTCGGAATGTGACCGACCGTGGTGACCAGGTGCGCGAAGTTGTCGAGCATGTTGCCGACGCGATCCGTCCGCTTGCTCTCGATCAACCCGAGCATCGTGAAGTACGAGTCCCAATAGTACACCTCCCGGAACCTCCCGCCCGGCACAGAGATCGCGGATGTGCTGCTCCATGCCTGTCAGTGCGACCGTGGCGGGCACGAGACCCGCAGGCGGCGGCGGCACGATCCACCGGTTCACGAACGTCGTCAGGTCGAAGCCCGGCGCACCCCGTTCCGCGACGTACCGCGCGGCGAGTGTTGCGGGCGCCTCGAGCGGTCGTGCGTCGACCAGCGTCTTCGAATCGGCGAAGAGTCGCGCAAGCTGGATGTCGTGGAACAGCGGGCCCAGGTCGCGCGCCGGATCGTAACCGATGATCGGCGTCGGATTCTGCGTGATCTCGACCGTGGTCTTCGTGACGGTGCGGCAGGCGGGCAGCGCGATCATTGCCGCCAGCGCGAGTGCGCTGCTCGCAGTGCGATACCTCAATGTCCACCCACCGGTGCGAGCACCGCGCCCGCCATCGCCTCGCGCGAGACCGTTTTCACGAACAGCACGGAGACGGCCGCGCACAGCAGCAACCCGCCGGCCAGCCTGATGACATTCGCCGGGTTGCCGCCGAGTAATGAGTCGTAGTACAGCGGCAGCGTGAAGATCTGGATCATCATCGGGATCACGATGAACATGTTGAAGATGCCCATGTAGACGCCAACGCGCTGCGCCGGAATGCTGCCAGCCAGCATCACGTACGGGTTGCCCATGATGCTGGCCCACGCCAGACCTACGCCGATCATCGGCACGAACAGCAGCGTGCGACTGGTGATCATTGGAATCCAGAGCATCGCGAGCCCTGCCAGCGTGAGGCAGAACGCGTGCATCACCTTCGGGCCGAAGCGCTTCGTGAACGGCACCATCGCGAAGGCACCGACGAACGCGACGAAGTTGTAGAAGCCGCCGATCTGCCCGTTCACCAGGCTCGCCTCGCGGAAGCCCGCGCTGGTGGCATCGCGCGTGTCGAACAGCGTCACGGCCAGCGACAGCACGATGTACTGCCAGTAGCAGAACATGGCATACCACTGGAACAGCTTCATCACTGCCAGCTGCTTCATGGTGGACGGCATGTCGCGAATGGCTTCCGCCACTTCACGGAGCGCGGCGCCGAAACCGCGCGGCATCGCCCTGATGCGGGCGACCTCCTCGCTGCTCAACGGCAGCTCCGGTGTGGTCCTGACGGTCCAGAGAATGGAGCTGATCGAGAAGATCGCGCCGATCAGGAACGCACCCATCGTGATGTACGGAATGCCACGTCCGTTCACGCCATCACGGTTCATGCCGAGCACCACGAGAATGGACGGCGTGAGATACGACAGCGTCTGTCCGAGACCGGTGAACGCGCTCTGCGTGAGGAAGCCGAGCGAGTGCTGGCTGGAATCCAGGCGATCGCTCACGAAGGCGCGATACGGCTCCATGGTGACGTTGTTCGCGGCATCCAGAATCCAGAGCAGGCCCGCCGCCATCCAGAGCGCGGAGCTGAACGGCATTGCGAGCAGCGCCACGCTGCACAGCAGTGCGCCGACCAGGAAATACGGCGTGCGGCGACCGCGCGGGCTGAGCGTCTTGTCGCTCATCGCACCGATGATCGGCTGCACGAGCAGGCCGGTCATCGGCCCTGCCAGCCAGAGCAGCGGCAAGCTCGCCTCGTCGGCACCGAGGTAGCGATAGATCGGGCTCATGTTGCCTTGCTGCAACCCGAAGCTGTACTGGATTCCGAAGAATCCGATGTTCATGTTCACGATCTGCCCAAACGTGAGCCGGGCTCGCGTTGGCGTGGACGTTGTGGACATCGGGGGCGTGACCTGGTTCGCGTGCGCTGTTCGGACGACCGGCTGGCCGCACCGTACCACCAGTGGCGGTGACCATGCCAGTGTACGTACGGGACGCGGTCGCGACCAGCGGCGACGGCGCAATCAGCGAGCCACGACGGTCCGCGTGCCGGAGAACAGCTGCGGCGCCGCCGACCCTGCCAGCGCCGGCCAGAGTATCGCATGCAAGCACGCAGTAAGATGCGCTGCACGACTGTCCCGCTTTATCCGCCCGAGGCTTCCGTGACCGTCCCCCATCTCCACGCCGCCACGTCCCTGCTCCGCGCACTCAGCGGACCGCATGGCATCCACGCCTCGCAGGCGGGCACCGCGAACTATCGCGCGATCTTCTCGCGCGATGGCGTCATGGCCGGCGTGGCAGGCCTGCTGCTCGGCGACGCGACGATCACGGCGGGCCTCGTGCGCACGCTCGAAGGCCTGCGCGACACGCAAGGCGCCGAGGGACAAGTGGCATCGAATTTCGAGCCGCGTGACGGGCAGGCGACACAGGTGAGCTTCGGATCACTCGCGCCGCGCATCGATGGTGCCACCTGGTACCTCATGGGCGTCGCGCTGGCGGCGCGCCGCGGTGCGATCAACCCGGATGACTACGACGTGTCCGTCAGGGCCGCCGTGCGCGTCCTGAATGCGCTGGAGTACAATGGACGGCACCTGATCTACGTGCCGACAGGCGGCAATTGGGCCGACGAGTACATCTACGACGGCTACATCCTCTACGACCAGGTACTGCGCGCCTGGGCGCTCCGGCTGCTGGGCGTGACGTACGAGGAACATGCGTGGGTCGAGAAGGCGGCGAAGATCGCGCACCGCATCGACGAGAGCTTCTGGCCGGACCTGCGCACCGGAGCGTGCCATCCGGTGGCGTCGTTCTCACCGGTGATCCGTCGCGACATCTTCGACCTCGCCGCCTGCAGCCTGCTGGCGCTTTCCGACATCGCGCCCGACATGAGCGCCGCAGCGCTCGACTGGATCTGCGCACGGTTTCTCGATGCTGGCCGACTGCCGCCAGCGTTCCACCCGGTGATCGATGAAACGCATCCCGACTGGCCCGCGCTCCGCCGCTATCACCTGCACGAGTTCCGGAATCGGCCGTTCGAGTACCATAACGGCGGCATCTGGCCGATCTGGCTCGGCTGGCTCGCCCTGGCGCTGGCACACACGGGCCGCGACACCGCGTTGCAGCAGCTTCGCGCACTGGTGAATGCGCGACTGGCGACGCTGCCGGACTACGGCTTCGAGGAATACTTCCACGGCGCGACGGGCGAATCGCTGGGCACCCCGCAGATGGCCTACTCGGCAACGGGCCTCGTCTTCCTCGACCGCGCGACGGAGCCCGGCACGCGCGCCTTGTTCGCGACATGAGCGCTGGCGAAGTGCATCAGGCAACCGACTCGGAGTACATGCAGCGCGCCGAGAAGTTGCTGGCGCTGCTGCAGTCGGACTTCGGTGTTCCGCGTGCGACGCGCACCGTGATTGCCGTCGCGGGAGAATCAGGCAGCGGCAAGTCGGTGACCGCAATCGACCTTGCGGCCGTGCTGGATCGAGCTGGCATCCGCAGCGCGATCATCCATCAGGACAACTACTTCGTGCGCCCGCCGCGCACGAATCACGAGCACCGCCTCACGGACATCGGCAGCGTGGGCCCGGGCGAGGTGCAGATGGACCTGATCGGCGAACACATGCGCGCGTTCCGCGCCGGACACGCTGCGGTCACGGCGCCAGTGGTCGACTACCCGGGCAACCGTTTCCTGACGCAGCAGCTCGACTTCACCGCGACCGACGTGCTGGTCGTGGAGGGCACGTATGCCCTGTTCCTGGACGACGCGGAGATCCGCATCTTCCTCGAAGCCACCTACGCGGACTCGGCCGAGCGTCGTCGCGAGCGAGACCGCGACCCCGACGCGCCGATCATCGCCACCATTCTCGACATCGAGCACCGCATCATTGCACCGCAGGCGGCGCGCGCGGACATCGTGATCAGCCGCACCTACGACATTGCGCGCCGCGGCTGACGGCTGCGGCGGCGACGCGGCTCGTGCGCGCGTCGCGAAACGGCGTCACTTCACCAGGATGCGGTAGCCGTTGGCGGGGATGTCTAGCGTTGCGCCGGCGGTGAGTGAGACCGCGGCCTTCGTGAACCAGTCGGTGTAGCCGCCCGTGGTCTGGAAGTCGGTGAGTGTCACCGTCGTTGATGCCTTGCCGAAGTTGGTCGCGACGAGGACGGCCTTGTCGCCGCGGCTGCGCACGAATGCGAAGACCTGATCGGGCGCGTTCGTCGTCAGCACAACCTGCGGCGCGCCCCACTGACCATTCCAGAGCACGTCCTGCGTGTGGCGCAGGTCGAAGATGCTGCGGTAGAAGGCCGCCAGTGACGCGCCATTCCAGTCGATCGAGTCTTTCTCGAAGAACGGCAGCCGACGGTTGAAGCTCGCCTCCTGGCCGGAGTACAGCAGCGGCATCGACTTCGCGGTCGTCGCGTCGAGCACGAAAGCAGCCTTGTGGTTGGCGCCCATGCGCTCGAACTCGGTACCGTTCCAGCTGTTCTCGTCATGATTGCTGGTGAAGTTCATGCGGAACGCATCGGCCGGGAACTTCGTCTCGAAGCCGCTAAAGTAGCTGGCGAGTTCCGACGCCTTCTTCTTGCCCGAGGCCACGTCGTTCAGCAGGTGGAACAGTTCCCACCCATACGTCATGTCGAACGACGCGTGGAGCTTCGGGTCCTCCCATTCGGCGAGGAAGAACAGGTCCGGCTTGGCCTTCAGCAGCGCGGCGCGCGCCTCTGCCCAGAAGTCGTGCGGCACGAAGCCCGCAACATCGCAGCGGAATCCATCGATGCCCGTGGAATCCACCCACCAGCGCATCTCGCCGATCATCGCTGCACGCATCGGCTTGCTGCCGTAGTCCAGGTCTACGACATCCGTCCAGTCGGTCTCCTTGCCATCCGGATCGATAGGGCGTGACAGCGTGCCGTCGGCGTGCCGCGTGTACCAGTCGCGGTGTTCTCGCGTCCAGTGATGATCGTGCGCGGTGTGGTTCGCGACCCAGTCCAGGATCACCTTGAAGCCCTGCGCATGCGCCGCGTAAACCATCGCCTTGAAGTCGGCTTCGGTGCCGAACTCCGGGTTGATCGACGTGTAGTCGGCAATCGAGTAGTAGCTGCCCAGCGTGCCCTTGCGATTGAGCGTGCCGATGGGCTGCACCGGCATGATCCAGAGGATGTCCACGCCCAGTGCGCGGATGCGCGGCAGCTCCTTCGTGAATGCGGCGAAGGTGCCCGCGGGCGTGTACTGCCGGATGTTCACCTCGTAGATGACCGCATTCTTCGACCACTCGGGGTGAATGCCGCGTTCCACGCCAGGAACGCCGGCGGGCGGACGCTCCGCGGAATCCGTTCGTGCCGTGGCCGTGCATCCCGCGATGGCGGCAAGTGATGCGAGCAGTGCAGACAGGCGGGTGAGCATGCGCTGGAGCGGATGAAGGATGGACATGGTCACTACCGTGTCTGGAGGAAGAGCAGTCGATCGTTGTTGCGCGCGATCACGATTGCCGTTCGTCCACCAGCGCGGCGCACCGTCGCCATGTGACGCACCTCGCCGCGGATCCGCACGCCGCTCTCCGCCATGTCCACCGCCGTGAAGGTGCCGTCGCCTGCGCCATGCAGCAGCAACCCGTAACTCGCGTCCGACTGGCCCAGCATCGGCGGGGCGCCCATGAAGTTGCCACCGAGTAGCAGGTCCACCGTGCCGTCACCATCCAGGTCACGGACAATCGAGGCGTAGGTGCGCGAGAACTGCGCCTCCAGCGGCAGCGGCGCAAGCGTGAACCGGCCATCGCTGCCCGCGAGTGCCACGGAAGTCGCGAACGTGTGTGCCTTCAACAGGCGCGCCTGCTTTAGCTCCTCGGGCGGCAGGATGTCCGTCACGCGACTCGCGCCGAATGCCTTGTACGACCCGAACTTCGCGCGCAGCGCCGGCATCACCTTCACCATCTCGTCGCGCGTCGCGAGCGGATAGCTCACGCCATGCTTGTAGAAACTGATCACCTGCTTCAGCGTCCCGTTGCCGAAGAAGTCGAACACATACATCTCGGCTGGCTGCGTGGCCGATGCGGTGAGGTACGAGTTCAGGCCAAGGTTGCCCAGTACCAGGTCCGTGCGGCCATCACCGTTCAGGTCAGCGGCCGCGACATGATTCCACCACCCCTCGGAGTGCGAAAGGCCCGCGTCGTTCGTGCGATCGGTGAACCGGCCACGCGACTGGCGGAACATGCGCACCGGCATCCACTCGCCGGCAACCACCAGGTCCAGCGTGCCGTCCTTGTCCATGTCCACCCACGCCGCCGACGTCACCATGCCCGCCTCGAGAAGCGCCGGTGCAATCTGCTCCGTCACGTCGGTGAAGTGCCCGCGCCCATCATTCTGCAGCAGGTGGCTCTTCGGCGACAAGCCATACTGCTTTGCCACCACGCGACTGCCCACGAACAGGTCGATGGCTCCATCGCCATTGAAGTCGCCGGGCACCACGCACGATCCATTCTCGTAGAATGCCGGCAGTCCGTCGAGCGATTTCGTGAAATGCCCGCGGCCGTCGTTGATGTAGAGCCGATCGCGCAGTTCCGGCATGCTGCCCCAGAATTCATTCCCGGCGCTGACCACGTACAAGTCAGGGTGCGTGTCTCCGTTCGCATCGAAGAATGCGGCGTCCACGTCCTCGGAGATGCTGTCCGGCGCGAAGGTCGCCGAGTCCGCGATGACATAACTGCCATTCGCCTGCTGCAGCAGCAGGCGACCCTGCTGCCATTTTGCACCACCGGCGAAGATGTCGTCCAGTCCATCACCATTCACGTCAGCCACGGCAAGCGCCGGCCCCTGCGTCGAGAGCAGGTGCGGCATCAGCGGTTCGCGATCCATGTCGTTGAAATCGTTCTCGACGTGCACGTACCCCGTCGGCACGCGGTCCGTGATGTCGGTGAAGAGTGCCGGAGTCTTCCGCTGGGGCGCATAGTTCCACGCACCGCGCGCATCGCGCTGCGACAGCACCAGCATGCGGTTGCCCGTCACGTTCGTCAGCACCTGAAATCGACGGTCGGGCCAGATCACCGTCAGCGTGTCGATGATCGAGTCGCGGCCCAGCCCGAAGTGCAGGCGCTGGTCCACCGATGACTGGAACCCGCGCGTCGGGCTCTGCTCCAGGAATTGCGTGTGCCCCTGTCGCACGATGGTCACCTTGCTGCCGATGCCGCCCGTGTTCTTCCCGTCACCACGCAAGGCGATGGTGAGGTACCCGTTATCACCACGCTCGCGTGCGCGATTTCGGAAGATGGACACCGGCGCGTCGTAGTTGTTCACCACCAGGTCCAGCGCGCCGTCGTTGTCCAGGTCCACATAAGCGGCGCCGTTGGAATAGCCCGGTTGCGCAAGTCCCCACGCCTTGGCCATGTCGGTGAAGCGCAAGCCGCCATCGTTGCGATACGCGTGATTCACCATCGGCACCGTGGGCATCTGCTTCAGGAGCGAGATGTTCTCTCGGTTCACGCCGTTGGCCAGCGACGCCTGCACCGACTGGTTGCCGATGTAGTTGATGTAATCCAGGTCGTTTGGACGGCGATAGATGCCGCTCGTCACGAACAGGTCCTTCTGTCCATCGTTGTCCAGATCCGCGAACAGCAGTGACCAGGTCCAGTCGGTCGCCTCGACACCGGCAAGGAACCCGACCTCGCTGAACACGCCGCCACCGCGATTGAGTTGCAGCGTGTTGCGTGCGTACTGCGGATGGTAGCCGGCACGCACGCGCAGCTTGAACAGGCTGTACGCTTCGGAACTTGCCGACGACTTGAGGATGTCCTCGCGCTCCGGCAGCATGTCGCCGACCACGATGTCGGGGCGACCGTCGTTGTTCACGTCTGCGGCGTCGACGCCCATCGAGAAGCGGCTGGTGTGCCCGGTCGCCGTCGCGATGGATTCCGTGAACCGCTTGCGACAGGTGTTGTAATACAGGAAGTCCTGCTCCTGGAAGTCGTTCGCGACGTACACGTCGGGACAGCCATCCTGGTTCAGGTCACTCACCACCAGCCCAAGCCCGTAGCCGTCGATGCCGCCGAAGATGCCCGCTTGCGCGCTCACGTCGGTGAACCGGGCCCCATCGTTGCGATACAGCCGACCGCCGGCGGTGCTGTCGCGCACGTCACGACGTCTGGCCGTGCCGATCGCGCGTTCCGTGTGCGTGCTGTGACTCAGCAGCAGCATGTCCAGGTCACCGTCGGCGTCGTAGTCGAAGAACGCCGATTGCGTGGAATACCCCGCATGCGCAAGTCCGTACGACGCCGCGCGATCGGTGAACGTGCCGTCACCATTGTTGATGTAGAGCATGTTGCGGCCCTGCATCGTGAGGTAGCGCACCGCCGAGACGTAGATGTCCAGGCGGCCGTCACCATTCACGTCGGCCATCGTGACACCGGTTTTCCAGCCGGGCGGTCCGCCGACACCCGCCTCCTCCGTCACATCCTCGAACCGGAAGTCGCCACGGTTCAGATACAGCCGGTTCGGCTCGAGGTTGGACGAGAGGTAGAGATCGGGCAGGCTGTCCCCATTCACGTCGCCCACTGCCACACCACCACCGTTGTAGTAGTAGAGGTAGTTGAGGATGTTGAAGTCCGGTGACTCCGGCAGCGTGTTCGCGAACGTGACGC
>ENA-OFDP01000632-OFDP01000632.1-metagenomes-genome-assembly--contig:-NODE-632-length-15349-cov-4.432784_pt1 | contig 15349 bp, 15 predicted proteins | sample MGYA00153389_OFDP01 | MGnify analysis MGYA00153389 | reverse complement strand
ATGTAGTGGCGGTAAGGGCCCAGTTCAGCCGCGCCGCTGTGGGCAACGACGGTTTTAACTTCACGCTGTACGGCTTTTTGCGCCTTGTCTACTATCCAGTATTTACCAAGCTGAATGTCTATCAAATCGCCTTCTTCAAGGTAAACGATCTGGTCTGTGACGCCAGCCAAAGCCATCGCGTCGCTTGCCAGAAAGTTCTCCTGATGGGCTTTGCCCACACCCAGGATCAGCGGTGAACCTGCCCTCGCACCGACTACACGGTGCGGCTCGTCTTTGCAGAAGGCCGCAATGGCATACGCACCGTGCAGTTGTCCGACTGCGCTTTTCAGCGCCTCAAACAAATCACCGTCGTACAGGCTTTCAACCAGATGCACGATGACTTCGGTGTCGGTCTGGCTTTCAAACACATAGCCCTTTGCTTGCAAGGCGGCGCGCAGCTCTTCATGGTTTTCAATGATGCCGTTGTGAACCAATGCGATCTTGCCGGGCTTGTTTGAGATTGCACCTGTGCCATGGCTGAAGTGCGGGTGCGCATTGTGAATGGCCGGTGCGCCGTGCGTGGCCCAGCGGGTGTGGGCGATGCCTGTCGTGCCACTTAATTTTTCCGTATCAACTTGCGCTTGCAGCTCGGCCACGCGCGATGTGCTGCGGGCACGTTTTAGGCCATCGGCATACACCGCCACGCCGCAAGAGTCATAGCCCCGATATTCCAGGCGCTGCAGGCCTTGCACCAGGACAGGAACGATATTGCGGCTAGAGACCGCTGCAACAATGCCGCACATAAACCATCTCCTTGTATTCAGATGGGCAGATACTACGGGTTTTGCATTTTTTATTTTGATGATTTTTCTATTGTTTTTGTAATTTTATTTCTTAATATCAAAAATATTGACTTTTATTTCATTTACATTCATAAAATGGAACAAATTGACATAGATAGCACAGACATTAAACTGCTGGATGCCTTGCAAACCGATGCATCGCTGAGCAACCAAGCACTTGCAAAGTGGGCTCACATCTCCCCGCCCACCTGCCTGCGGCGCGTCAAGCGCCTGCGTGACGCGGGTTTGATTGAACGCGAGGTAGCGCTGCTCAGCCCAGACAAATTGGCGCGGATCACAGGTCACGGGCTGACGGCGATTGTTGAGATCACGCTGGATCAACAGGGCAATGAGCACTTGAGTGCCTTTGAGCAGCGCGTACAAGCCGATGCATCTGTGCAGCAGTGCTACCGTGTATCACCCGGCCCAGACTTTGTATTGATCGTGCATGTGTTTGATATGCCCGCCTACCTGGCGTTGAGCCAGCGGCTCTTCATCAGCGATGCAAATGTGCGTAACGTGAAGGCGTTTTTCAGTGTCAAACGCTCAAAATTTGAGCCTAAAGTGCTTTTAATTCAATAAAAACGAGCGCAGGCAGCTATTGAATTAATAGCATTTCAAAACCTAATTTAAGGCCATTCATTAGACCGCAGCAAACCTGGCGACACACCTGTCACGGCTTCACATCCCGCGCACAGCGAAAGCCGATGTAGACAACAGCGGTACCCACAGGTTTGCTCTGGTTGTGGCCGTCGAGCATAGAACTGGCACCGTACCACCAGCTGCCGCCGCGTGTGCGCTTGTCACTGCTCGAGCCGCTGTCTACCCACTCCCAGGCGTTGCCGCCCATGTCATACAGGCCGTTGACGCCCTGGCGTGTGCTGCCCACCAGCGCATGACCGCGTCCACGGCTGGTGACGGCGTTGGCTACAGTGGGCACGCTGCCGCAGTCGCCTAGGCAGTTGGCACCTTGTGGGCTGTCGCCCGTCGGGTAGACATAGGTGCGGCCGGCCTCAAACCCGGCAGGCGGGTTGCTGCGGCGCTCGGTGTAGGCCGCTTGCCCCCATTCAACATCTGTTGGCAAGCGCTTGCCCACCCATTGACAAAAAGCCTCAGCCTCAGCGTAATTGACGTGTACCGCTGGCTCATTGGCAGCACCGGGTTTGCCAAACGGTGCGCGCCAGGTCCAGCCCCGGCGCTGCTCCCATCCGGCTTCATAAGTGCTGCCGCCGCCAGCGCGTTCGGCAGCGGTAACGGTTTTGGTGGCATCGACAAACTTTTGATACTGGCCAATGCTGACTTCGGTGCGGTCAATCTCGAAACGGCCAATGACCTGCATCGCTTGCAGGGGCGTAATGCTAGCAAATGCAAGCAGCAGGTAAAACAGATTTTTTTTCATCGTTTTAAATGATTTTAAGGTATGTTTTAGTGCTCCAGACCAATAAATTCGGGCGCAAGCAGCTCTCAAATATATAGCGCTATTTGCCAACGTTATCCGCAGGCAAAGTTTTAGCATCGCGGCTGCTTTGCTTCATCAGTGCCCAGGCCATAGCACCCAGAGCCAGCGCACCGGCAATCAGCACGCCCCACAGAACCAGGCTGCGGGTGGGCATGCGGTCGCTGACAGCGCCTGACGCCACGATAACGGGGCCAGCGTCACCGGACTCCAGCGTAACCGACGGCAGCTTGTTTTCCTGGCCTGACTGGTAGCCGGGCATCAGGCTGGGCAGCGGCAAATAGGCGCTGGACAAGTTTGCTGCGCCTGCGGCCAGCGTGAAAGGGCCTGCGCCGTTGGCCAAGAACACCAGCTGGACTGGGTCAAACAGCACAGTGACAACAGGCGCTGCTGCAAAGCCAGGTGTTTTTTTATCCGCTTCAATTTTGATCTCACGCGTTGCCGCACGTATCAGCTCTATAGGGCCACTGTTTTGCGTTTTACCGTCTGCCGTGAGCTTGTAGACCACCGTGTCGGCGAGAGTTGCCCAAGGCTGGCTGCGGTCATTTCGGCCCAGCACGCGCACCGGTACCAGCGTGTTGCTGCCCACTGGGTCGATGCGCAGCGCGGCAATGGGTGCGGCAAAAGGCAGGTTGAAACTGAACTCATGCGGGCTGACCAAAGCGGGCGGCGCCAAGGCCGCTACCACGCGGGTCATAACGCTGCCAGTCACCGCCGTCGCGAGTGTGGCACCACGCAGCGTCACCCCTGCAAGCTGGCTGTTTCCGCCAGCCCAGGTCACCCGCAGATAGTGGCCAGACAAATCCTGCGCGGGCACCTCGATGGTCGACGTGCCCAGGCTGGCAGCGTCGGTTTTGAACAGCACGGTGTCGGCTACTTGCCGCCAGTTTTTCAAATCTTTGCTGGCCTGCAAATTGAAAGTGATGGGCTGACTGGTGGGCAAGTCAACGTCCAGCGCGATGGCTACGACCGGCGTTTTAACCTCGCGTGCGTCCAGCAAAGCGCCCAGCACTTTTTGCGCGGCTGCGTTCTCCGTTCCAGTTGCAGTGCTGAGCTGCACCAGGCGCTGGCCTTGCCGCTCTTCAATGCGCAATTGCAGGCCGTCCAAGGCAGTGGTTGACTCGCCGCCCAGGATGGGAAATGCAGTCAACTTGACTTGCCCGCGCTCTGCCGGGTTGCTGGCCACGCGGCTGAGCGCCATGGGCACACCTTGGCCTTGCGCGTTAAAAATACGCACATCGTTATAACCGCTGCTTTGCAATTGCACCAAAGCTTGTGCGGGCAACTGCAGGCGCTGAAGCGGCGCATCAGGCACCAGCGTGATGGGCAGGCGCAGGGCATAAGATTTCAGGCTGTTGGCATCAGCAGCGCACAGCGCCGTGCTAAAGGTAACGCTGATGGTGACCAAAAAACTGGCAGAGGCCAAGCGCTGGAAACGACGAAGTTTGTGTGTCATGGTGCGCTCTTTGCTAAATTGTCAGAGGCTGTTCTGGTCTCAAGTTCAGGTGACAGATCGGTCGTTGATTGGGGCGTTGATTTGGGAGGAAGTGGCGCAAAATAACCCACCACCAGCATCAGCGCACCCACGGCAATAAACACCACAATGCGCTCAACGCCGCCCACGTTCGACAAGTCAATGAGCAGCAGCTTGACGACCACCAATCCCAGCAGGCTAGAGCCCACCAACCACAAGGTACGCTGCAGGCGGCGGTGTGCCAGCACCATCACGCTCAGGGCCAGCAGCGTCCACAAAATGGCGTAGCCAGTTTGCACCACAAAGCTGCCAAACAGCGCATCGGCTTTCCACGGTACGCCAAAAAAGTGGTGCGCCAAGCGCAGCCATACGGTATTGATCGCCACAAAGCCCAGCGCCGCCACGGCTGACAAAGCATGGCTTCCCTTGACCCAATCCGAGCCAGCTGGCGCAGGCACACTGCCGATCACCGTGCGCCGCCAAAACACCAGCCCACCCAAAGCCAGTGCAATGGTCAAGTCAGTGGGGTTGAGCAGCGGAATATAAGGTAGCGGGTCGGTGCGGCCTGACGAAGTGACAGCCACCGCCAGCGCGCCAAAAAACACCAGCACCGCCAGCGGTACGGCGGCTGTCCAGTAATAGCTGCTGGCGTGTGGCTGCAGCGGCCATTTGAAGTGACCTGAATGCGACGCATCATTGGCCCGGCCCGCCCAGATAGCCAGAAACATGAGCATGGCAATCGCACTTAGCAGCATCACCACGCTGGCCCAGGCGCTGCCCCACAAATCGCCCTTGCCTATAAAAAACCACAGGCAGTCGGCCAGCAGCAAAGCGGCCAACCAGACGCCGCCAACATGCACCCCGTGATTCAAACGGGCCAACGCAGGGCTGGGCGCTGCGTCGTTTTGGCGCAGCAGCCAAAAGTGCAGACCCAAGGCCACCAGCCATATGCCCCAGGCAGGCGTGTTTAGCACGTTGAAGCCGCTCACGATTTGCGCTAGCCAAGTCACTGCCAGCACCACCAAAGTCAAGCGACTTGGCCAGGTGGCGACAGCCCAGCTTTTTGCTAGGCCCAAACGTTGCGACAGCCCCGCGCTCACCAGCACAGCCAGCATGCTGAGCAGTTGCCTGGTGCTTTGGCTTGAAACAGCCATCGCTGGCAGGTCTCCCAATGCCCTGGAAACGGGTAATTGGCGGGAGATTTCCAGCAGCCAGGCAGCGCACCACATCACAAAGCCGTACAAGTACATCGGCACACTTAAGCGGCCTTCCAGCACCGAATAACGTTTGGCCCAGCTTGAGCCACTGTGCGGCAAGGCAGTACGCAGCCACCAGGCGATCAGCATCGCGGGCAAGGCTATCAGCAGCGCGCCCATGAAGGCAGCGTTAAAGAGTGGCCAGGCAGACACGTTCGTACCTGCCGTATCCAGGAAGGCCAGCCCCGCCAAAACTTGCAGTAGCAAACCAAAGGCACGCGGCATCCAACGCGCCTGGCGCATACCGACCCAAAAGGCACCTGCCCCTTCAAGCGCCCAGACGGCGGATGTCAGGCGCGCATCAAACGCCAACGGCACGGCCAGTGTGACAAAGCCGACACCCATGGCGATAAAGCATTCCACCAGCAGACGGTAGTTGCTGGAACTGCGGCGCTGCAGCACCAAGGCCAGCGCCAAATAAACCGCGCCAAAACCAAGCGCTGAAAAGGCCACGCCCAACTCAAACGGCTGCACCAAACCCGCCTGCAAACCAAAGCCCACCAGTGGCGTGCCAAACACCAGCGTGCTGTCTACAGCATTGCCTAATTTGGTAGGTGTGTTTCGCGCATACAGCACCGCTGCAAACAGGTAAATCAACACAAAACCAATCAAAAATGGCTGCGTGCTGGCGTAATTTTCAGGTGTGAATTTGAGTGCGCCCCATACCGTGGCCACGCCAAAAGTGGCGATAAAACCGACCAGGTTCAAAATGCGCCAACTGCGCTTGTAGGCAATGAATAAAATTGCCAGATTCAACACGCTGTAATAGCTGAACAAACCGACATGGCTGCCCTGCCCGGTCGACAGCAGCACCGGCACCGCAAAGCCGCCAGCAAAGGCGACCACGGCCAGCGAGCGCGCGTTTTGCAGCAGCGCCAGCGCGCAGCTGAGCCCGCACACCACCAGCATCAAACCAAAAGCAGGCAGTGCTGGCAGCAGCTCATACAGCTTGTAAGCAGCAAACACCGTGAGGTACATCACCGCCACGCCTGCGCCCTGCAGCGCTAGCGCAAAACCGGGTTTGGCGTCACGCTTTTTAAAGCCCACTGCCAGCAGTGCAATTCCTGCAGCGGCAATCGCCGCCAAGCGGAACTCGACCGGCAACAACCCAGACAAGGCGGCGTAGCGGGCTAAAAAAGACAGGCCAATGAACAAAATCACCAAGCCGACCCGCACGATGGTGTTGCCGCCCAGCAGCCAGCCCTTGGCGGCGTCAAATCCGCTGGTCAAGGCGCTTTCCAATGCATTGGGGCCTGTAGTTTGAGGGCGCGCATGGCCGGCTCGCGTCGACACCTCAGCCTTGTTTTCACGGATGAAGATCGGCTGGCGGATCGCACTTGGTGCGGCCCTTGGCATCGTGCTCGGTGTAGCTTCGGGTACGCCTGTTGGTGCGATGGGCAGCACAGCGCGCTCGTTGTCCACCAAGCCTTCTGGCACTTCTTGACGGATGACTGGCGCAGCAGCAGCCACACCAGCCACGGCCCCCGCGGCTTTGAGCTGCGCAAGCAACTCTGATTTGATTTTTTTCTCACTGGCCGCGAGTTGGCCACGTACTTCTTGCCGCACCGCCCAGCGCAGCGTCAGCCCGGCCACAAGGCCCAACACAATGCCAACCCAACTGGTCAACTCGCCGCCGCCCGGCCAAAAAGCCCCGAGCGTGAGCCCACCCAAAACTCCCCAAAAAACCAGCATGACGCAGCCCTCCAGCCTTGTTTGGCCCGGACTGTTGTGAAGGCGCACCGCAATGATTGGGGTGCGTTATTTTGTTGCGGTTGTGCCGGGCTTCAGGTCAGCATCGTACTTGATGGCGATGCCGTATCAGTTGTAACAACAAGCCGAAAAAATAGCCCGGCCTGAAACAACTCAAACAGTCAAGACAGACTCAATCCACCTTTTTCACAGGCCGCTTCCAGTTAGGCAAGCTGATCTGCTTGGCCCGCGCCACATGCAGGCCGCCAGGTTCTGTGCTTTTGCCAAGGGTGCTGCCGCCGCCCACCGTGCCGCCTGCGCCTATGGTGATGGGCGCGACCAGCACGCAGTTGCTGCCGATGTGGACGTCGGCCTCAATCACGGTGCGGTGTTTGTTGGCACCGTCGTAGTTGGCGGTGATGCTGCCTGCACCAATGTTGACGCGCTCGCCCACTGTGGCGTCGCCCAGGTACGCCAGGTGGTTGGCTTTGGCTCCTTTGGCCAGGATTGAATTTTTGACTTCGACGAAGTTGCCGATATGCACTTCAGCGCCCAGTTGTGCACCTGGCCGCAAGCGTGCAAACGGGCCGACCAGTGCGCCCTCACCTACCTCAACACCCAGCTTTTCACCGTCAATGTGGGTGAAGGGGTGAATCACGGCGTTGGCGGCTATGGTGCAGTTGGCTATCACGCAGTTAGCGCCTACTCGCACACTGTTGCCCAAAGTCACAGTACCTTCAAAGACGCAGTTCACGTCAATTTCAACATCTTGGCCGCAAGTTAAGCTGCCCCGCACGTCAAAACGGGCTGGGTCGGCCAGGCGCACGCCTTGTGTCATCAGGGCCATGGCGCGGCGCTGCTGGTAGACGCGCTCCAGTGCGGCCAGTTGAATCGGGTCGTTCACGCCAGACACTTCGGGCTCGTTGTCGGGGTGGCTGGCCACAACGGGAACGCCATCGGCAACGGCCATGGCGACCACATCGGTCAGGTAGTACTCTTGCTGGCTGTTGTGGTTGGTCAGCCGAGCCAGCCAGCCTTTCAGAAGCTTGTTGGGCACGGCCATCACGCCGGTATAAAACTCGCGGATCAGGCGCTGCTCGAGGCTGGCGTCTTTGTGCTCCACAATGCCGAGCACCGCGCCATCGGGCGCGCGCAGCACCCGGCCATAACCTGTGGCGTCAGCAATACTCAAAGTCAGCAACGCCAGTTTGCTGCCCGCGCAAACTTGTAGCAGCTTGCGCAGGGTTTCGGCTTGAATCAGCGGCACATCACCGTTCAAAATCAGCGTCACGCCGTCATCACCCAGCAGCGGCACGGCTTGCTGCACTGCGTGGCCGGTGCCCAATTGCGGCTCCTGGCGTGCAAATTGCATCTCAAATTGAGCATTAAAAGTGCCTGCAACGCCCTGAAATCGGGCGCAAGCAGCTTCTACTTCGATAGCACCGTGACCCGTGATGATGACTGCACGGCGCGCTGATGACTGCGCTACACAGTCAACCACATGGCCCAGCAAAGCGCGCCCGCCCAAGCGGTGCAATACTTTGGGCAATGCGCTTTTCATGCGTGTGCCTTTGCCGGCGGCCATGATGACGACATCAATGGGGTGCGTGCGCTGTGGAATTAACTGATCTGGAATTGACATGACGTTTCCTGTGATTTCTTCAAACTCAATGCGAATTATCAGCCTGCTGGTACTGGCCTGCCTGCTGCAAGCGTGCAGCGCCGCCAAACTGGCTTACAACCAGGCACCTGAGTTGGCGTATTGGTACCTGGATGGCTATGTGGATTTTTCAAGCGAGCAAAGCTTGCAGGTCAAGGACGATCTGCACAAGCTACAGGCCTGGCACAGGCAGACCCAACTGCCCACCTACATCGACACGCTGCAAAAAATGCAGCAAAAAATACCCGGCGACGTGAACGCACGCGACACGTGCGATATCTTGTCTGAAGTGCGGCGCAAATTTTTGGTGTTGTCGGATCAAACGCAGCCAGCCGTCGCGGCCATGCTGGACACGCTAACCGCCAGCCAAATAGACGTGATGGCGCGCAAGTTTGACAAAAGCAACGCGGACTTCCGTAAAGATTACCTGCAAACTGCAAAGCCCGCGAATCAAAGCAAACGCTATAAACAGGCTGTGAGCCGGGCTGAAATGCTATATGGAAGGCTTGACGATCAGCAGTTGGCGCTGATCGGCCAGCAAGTAGAAAAATCACGCTTTAATGCCGCCTTGGCCTACGCCGAACGTCAGCGCAGGCAGCAAGACACTTTGCAAACCCTGCGCGCGGTGTTGAAAAATCAAACCTCCACAGATCAAAAAAGGCAAACAGTACGCGGCTTGTTTGAACGGGCGTTGATTTCGCCCAACCCCAACTATGCTGACTATATTGACGCACTCACCAAAGAAAATTGCAAAAATCTTGCCGACCTGCACAACAGCACCACAACCAACCAAAGGCGCAAGGCTGTTGAAACGCTGATGGGCTACGAGCAGGACATGAAAAAACTGTCAGCCCAGGGCAACGGCTGACAGCGACCCGGTTTTTATTGGCCGGATGCTTTGGTGTGTGACAGGCCTTCTTTTTCAGCACGTTCAAGCTCGGCGGCTTCTTTGGCTGTGTCAGGTTTTGCGTCACGCGCGTCCGAAGCGACATCGGCTTTTTTGAGGTATGACTTGATGCCTTGCTGGTAGTCACGTGTGCCCTCATAGCTACCTTCGCCCATTTGTTTATTTTTGTCGTTCGCGCCCTGCTGCTGTGCCGCACGCGGGCCACGTGGCTGAAATTCGCCCGACCCGCTGCTTTGCTGCTGATGACGGTCAGAGTAGCGCTGGGGTTGCTGTTGTTGCAGGCCGCTGGGCGACACTGAGATAGAACGGTACATGGGATAACTCCTTCAAAGTGAAAGTGAGCAAACCTTGAATTCAACCAACGACGGGGAGTGAAAGATTCACCAAAATTCATAGAGGTTTACGACGAAAAGCCAGCTTAAAAGCGCAGCATGCCCAGTGTCGTCAGCCTGCACGGGACTTCGATGTGAGCCAGCACCTACAGCAACGGCACTTTGCCAGGCGGCCTGTCGTAGTAGTCGGCAATGCGCTCCAGCGCCTTGGTATTGAGCAGGCCCAGCCGCCCGTCCACCAATTCATGCAGGCCCAACTTGTGCAGCCTGCAGTTTTGGTATTCGGGAGGAAGTACAACGGGGAAAGGCGCTGTGTGTTTTAAAATTGTTGATTTGCGTGGCCGCCGTTATATTTGCTGACTGTTATGAAACACATCACAAAACTTTACGAAGTGCTCTACGTTAGCACCATCGCCCCCACTGCGCCCATCAGCGTGGTGGCGGACATTGCAGCCAAGTCGCGGATCTGGAATCAGGCGCAAGACATCACTGGTTTGTTGATATTTGATGGCCTGCGTTTTTGCCAGCAAATTGAAGGCTCGCAAAAGCAAGTGCTGGCGCTGATTGAGCGCATCAGCAGCGACACGCGCCATTCAAACGTCACGATTTTCCACCACGGATCGCTGGCAGAGCGCCGCTTCAGAAGCTTCTCGCTGACGTTTACCGATGTGGACGACATCGAAGTACTGGCCAGACTGGAAAAGCTTGATGGCCAAGCCGGCGTGACGGCTTTTGTTGAACTGCTGGCTACGCTGGACCTTGACGGATAGCGTCTACCCCAACTCTGCAAGGCAGCCCGCACCCGGCTTTAAGCCTGAAGCAAAAACTTGAGACGCGCTTCAAGCCTGAAGCGCGTTCCACATCTCTTTGTCGCGTTCAGCCGTCCAGATGCGCGGGTTTTTAATGCCGCTGGCTTCGTCAAATGCGCGGCTCACATCAAACGGCAGGCAGTGTTCATAAATAAACACATGGCCGAAAATTGGGTCCATTGTTTTGCGCGTATGTGCCATCGCAGCTTTTAAGTCCATGCCCTCGGCAGCGGCTTCTTTGCCTGCCTGGTACAGCGTTTGTACCCAGCGCCGGGTGTAGTCAAGTGCTTTGTTGACATTTGCTGCGCCTTTCATCGCCTCGCCCCGGCCGGGGACGATCGCTTCGGCATTTAACGCACACAACGCTTGTAATGTTGCAGGCCACTCTTCAAGCTGCGCATCACCGGTGTACACACCCGCTTCATACTCCACCAAATCGCCTGAGAACAATACTTTTTCTTCTTCAACCCAGGCAATCGTATCGCCGCGCGTGTGGCCCGGGCCGGGGTGCCAGATTTGAACTTTCACGCCGCCTAAATCCAGCGTTAGTTTGCCTGGCACTTCGCCTTTTGTCGGGTTGCCGCCACCAATCACCAGCGTCGGCCAGGTCAGGCCGGGCACACTTTCAGAATTTCTGAACAAACGCGGAAAGCGCTCCATCTCGCTTTGCATGTCTTGTGCGCCGCGCTCCACAATCAATTCATAAGTGCCCTGGCTAGCGATCACTTCTGTAGCGCCTTCAGCAATGTATGCGCTAGCCCCCAGCACGCGCACCGCGTGGTAGTGGGTCAACAGCACGTATTTGATGGGCTTGTTGCTGACGGTGCGGATGCGCGCAATCAGGTCTTGCGCCATGGCGGGTGTGGCAGTGGCGTCACTGACCATGATGAATTTGTCGCCAATGATCACGCCGGAGTTCGGGTCGCCCTCAGCGGTGTAGGCCCAGCAGTGGGGGCTGAGTTGCTCAAAGGTGATCTTTTTATCTTCCAGGTCGGCTTGGGAGGCGAAGGCTTTGGACATACGTGGTTCCTTGTGTTGCCCAAGATTTTAACTAGGCGTCATCAGTTACGCATGGTTGAATCCGAAAGCCACTTTGCCGCCTGCGCCGCCAGTTCGTCCAGTGGCAGTTCGCTATCCAGCGTCAACACGCCAGGCTCATGAACCGGGTCTTGCAACGCCGCAAATTGGCTGGCCACCAGACTTGGCGGGTAAAAGTGTCCAGGCCGATTGCCAACACGCTTGAGTGACTCGGCCTGCGTGATGGCCAGGTGCACAAAATGCAGTGAACGCACGCCGCGCCGCAAGGTGTCGCGGTAAGCAGATTTCAAAGCTGAACAAGTCAGCACTGCGCCATTCGGGTGCTTCATTAGTTCTGTGGCAAGTATTTTCAGCCAATCGGCACGGTCAGCATCTGTCAAGGCTAAGCCTTGCTGCATTTTTGCAATGTTGCTGGCGCAGTGAAAGTCATCGCCTTCAATCAAAGGCAAATTCAATTGATGGGCGATGCGCTGGCCCACTGCCGATTTGCCACAACCCGCCACGCCCATCACGACTACATGAACAACAAGAGCTACATCAGACTTCATGGTCTGAAGTGTAGAACCTGCGGCAAGGGCTTATGACGTGCTGTGCCTGAGCATCAACTTGCACGCCAGGCTGCGGCCCAGGCCATGTACCAACCGGCTCAACGCCCAGCCCGCCTGATGCAGCGCCGCGCCCAAGTCCAACAGGGGTTGGCGTATCTCGGCGTGCGCATATTGCACACGTCGCGGAGATGCTGCCAAGCCCAGAGCTGTGTCGGGCTCCCAGCTGAAATACGCGGATGAGTTCACTGGCAAGTTCATGGATGAAGCAGGCTGCACATCAAAAGCCTCCATCACCACTTGCTGGCCGCAAGCAAGGCGCAGCAACTCACCCGCCTGCAAAAAATGGTCACCCGCGCGAACGGTTGCATCTTGCGCAGCGTCGGCAAATGTCACCCACACCCGCCCATGCGCAATGCGCAACTCGCCCGGCGCCTTGATGCTCAAAGTCAAGGCATGGTGCGTTGGCAGTTTGAAGCAGCCCACAGCGCGCGCAGGTGTGCGATCTATGGCTTGGCTAGAGCAGATCAGGCTGGCAGTGGTGGGGATAGCGTGGTGCATGATGTTCTTTCAAAATACGCCTTCAATCTGTTGGCGTAGACGAATGATCAGGCCGCCGGGCTTTTCAGTCCAATGAAATTGCGCTACGCTATTGATTCTTAAAACGCATCAATCCAATTTTTACCGCCATGCTGAATGCTTTAACCCACGTCCGTTCACGGCCGATTGCCGCAGGTCAGTTGCGCGCCTTTGAGGCGGTAGCGCGGCATTTGAATTTTCGCGCTGCGTCTGAAGAACTGGCGCTCACCCAGTCGGCCATCAGCCGGCAAATCCAGGCGCTGGAAGAAGATGTGGGCGTGGCTTTGTTTTTACGCCACACCCGGGCTGTAGAGATGACCAGCGCTGGCGCGCAACTGCTGCGTGCCGCACTGCCATCGCTGGAGCGCATTGACAGCGCGGTGCGCATCATTCGTCAAAGCGCTGGGCGCAAGAGTGTGGCGATCAGCACTTGGGCATCGTTTGCGTCGATGTGGCTGATTCCCCGGCTCGAGATGTTTCAGCGCGCGCACCCTGACATCGACATCCGCATTGATGCCACCGATGCAGCAGTGGACATGGAAACCACAGACGTTGACCTGGCCTTGCGCTACAGCGCACCTGGGCATGTACCCAGTCATGCCGTGCGCTTGTTTGGCGAGCAGCTCACGCCCGTGGCCAGCCCGTGGCTGATAAAAAGCGGCGCGCGCATAAAAAAACCCATTGACCTGGCGCTGTACGCGCTGATAGAGGCCAGCGACGCGCACCGCACCCAGCACATGGAATGGTTGACCTGGCAGCGCTGGTTTGAAGCGCAGGGTTTGAAAAAGTTTGCACCCAAACGCTGGCTGTACTTCAACTACGCGCACCAAATTGCGCAGGCCGCATTAACTGGCCAAGGCATTGCATTGGCGCGGATGCCGCTGGTGGCTGACAGCCTGGCTTCAGGCGACCTGGTCGAGCCGCTGCCCAATATGCGGATTGACTCGCCGCTGGCCTATTGGCTGATAGTGGGCCCACGCAATGCAGCGCGGCCCGAGGTGGCCGCCTTTTGCGAATGGCTAAAAGCGCAGGCTTTGCTGACGCGTGAAGCAATTGGCGATGGCCCGGATGCGGATACGGTAGACACGCTGGATTGAGGGGGCTAAATTGCCGTGCAAGACGCGAACCAGTGAAATGCGGTCATGGCGTTTGCGACGAGCAAGAAGTTAGCCCGTTGCGCTTGATACCAGTGGAAATACGGCTGGGTTTCGTATGGACTGCACCGATAAATCGACGTCCAACCCTGGCCAGTAGAGATGGTCGGCAGTAGGCCACTGAACTTCTGATATCTGCTCAATCGTCCCTTTTCGAAACCAGGGGAATTGATCGAATGGCACCAGCAGTTCTTCATCGGCTAACAAAAGCCAAAAACCGTGTTTTGAAACATGGGTAACTTCAGCCGCCAAAGTGGTGGTCCCAGGCATCTTGGATCTCCTTAAAATGTGCATTCACAACTGCTTGCGCTTGCCGAATTTGCGTAGCAGAAAGACCGGTGCTGTTGGCTAAGGCCACCTGCGGTGTAAGCCAAAACTTTGCTTCGCCGTCCGCGTGTGCAACATGCACATGAATTCGCGCCTCTTCGCGTGAAAAAAAGAAGAGACGAAATTGGCCGTCGCGAACAATGGTGGGTGCCATGCAGGTACTGTAACCAACTTATTTTCTGGTGGGCTAAAGTTTGATGTGAACGGACTAAGTACCGCTGGAATAAAGGTTAGGCCTTATTTGCGCGTTGCCAACATATAAATGTTGCATTGGTAGTGCTGCTCATAGCTTGAATAGCGACTTGGTTATTGAAATTTGGCAAGGACTGAAGCCGAGGTAGAAGTTCCTTCACACCAACTGCCTCACTTGGAACTGCACAGCCTTTCCCGTTTCCCGTCAGCACATAAAAAACATCATCTAAAGCAGGGCCTTGGTCAGTTGTGACGATACACACTTCACTTAAATCGTCCCACGTTATTTCTTCTACACGGCCATCGCTCATAAATCGTTTGACACCCATGTCGTCAAATGTGACCGCGTTGAGAAGCACATTCGGCGGTTTAAACGTATCGCCAAATAACTTTGAAAAAATAGACATAGTTCTAACGAATGAATGGGACTTCCCAGTCCCGAGCTAGCCGCAAATCGGGACACTTGCGGTGAACGGCATCAAAGTGCCAAGATGCAGATGTCAAACTTTTAGCTCCGACGTAACTTGAGCACAAGTAAAATGCTATTAACTAAAGAGCGCTTGCACAGGTATTCATTGGCTTACAGCGCAATTTAATGCCAAAAAATGGCAAAGAACCTGAAAAATGCTCCGTTTTTTTGGAGGTAGAGAGTGACACGCTGTGAATGAACGTGGAAATACCATTAAACAGGCCACACCACCCCGTTGTCATTGAGCAACGCATCCAGCGGTACATCATGCGGCTCGGGCTGCATGTCTGGCAAATAACCATTCGTGTAACCCAGCCCCACGGTAAACGGCTTGGGCAGCAACGCCGCCAGCGTGCGGTCATAAAAACCACCGCCATACCCCAGCCTGAAGCCGCCTGGCCCGTAGCCCAGACAGGGCACAAACAGCAACGTCGGCACAATTACTTCGGTGTCTTTGGGTTTGGGTATGCCGTAAGCGTCTTCTTCCATCGGGCAGCCGGGGTACCAGGCGTGAAAGGTGAGGGTTTTATGCACTTTATCGACCACCGGCAGCCCAATACGGCGCGGCTGGGGCTCATCGAGCAGTTCGCCGTCTTCCTTCCAGCGGTGCAGCGCGGGCAGCGGGTCAAACTCGCCTTTGA
>ENA-OFDP01000630-OFDP01000630.1-metagenomes-genome-assembly--contig:-NODE-630-length-15364-cov-3.059573_pt1 | contig 15364 bp, 13 predicted proteins | sample MGYA00153389_OFDP01 | MGnify analysis MGYA00153389 | reverse complement strand
CGAGGTGGCCCGGCGAACCGGACGCCCACTCGACATCGCCGGCATCATCCAGGACCGCGACTACTTCCGAACCGAGGTGGAGCCGCACCTCTCGGATGACATTCGCTACCTGGGCCCGGTCACGGCGTTGGAACGCAGCGCGGTGCTGGGCAATGCTCACGCCCTGCTCCACCTGATCGACTTCGACGAACCATTCGGGTACAGCGTGGTCGAGGCGATGGCCTGCGGCACCCCGGTGATCGCCACTCGCCGCGGTTCGATGCCCGAACTCATCGACGATGGCATCACCGGCTACCTGGTGCAGACGGTCGACGAGGCGATCGAGGCCGTCCGGGCTGGCAGCCTGTTCACGACGCACACCCCGGTTCCCGCAGGCATCGACCGGTTCCCACGCGCATTGATCGAGACCTATTTCACGACGTTTGCCGCGCAGTGCGGCATCACCATCGACGAGCTCCTGACGATCGGCCAACGCGAAGGTGAAGGCGACAAGTTCAACATGGCGGTCATGGGGCTTCGCCTCGCAGCGCACTCCAATGGCGTGGCTCGCCTGCATGGGGAGGTCTCGCGCGAGATGTTCGGTGGGCTCTGGCCCGACCTGCCCACTCGGGAGGTGCCGATCGGTCACGTCACCAACGGCGTTCACGCTCGCACATGGGTCAGCGACCGCGTCGACGAACTGCTTTCGCAAATGATCGGCGACGAGTGGCACCTCGCCGACGCCGACGACTGGGAACGAGTTCGCCATCTCGATCATCGCGAGATCTGGGACGTGCGAAACGAAGGGCGCCGCGAGCTCGTCGACATGGTGCGCAGCCGCCTCGGCGGCTACCTGCTCGATCCGGGGGTGCTCACGATCGGCTTCGCCCGACGATTCGCCACCTACAAGCGCTCCACCCTGCTGCTCGCTCAGATGGATCGACTGCGCACGATGGTCCTCGACGCCGATCGGCCCGTGCAGTTCGTGTTCGCGGGCAAGGCGCACCCCGCCGACGAGCCGGGCAAGGCGTTGATCCGCGAGATCGACCGGCTGACCCGCGACGCGCAGGTCGGGCACCGCTTCGTGTTCATTCCCGACTACGACATCGGGATCGCCCGCACGATGTACCACGGCTGCGACGTGTGGCTCAACACTCCACGCCGCCCGATGGAGGCGTGTGGAACATCGGGAATGAAAGCCGCCCTCAATGGAGGCCTGAACTGCTCGATCCGCGACGGCTGGTGGGACGAGATGTCCGACGGCGAGAACGGGTTCGACATCACGTCGTTCGAGGACGATTCGGATCTCGACCGCCGCGACCGCCGCGAGGCGAGTGCAGCATTCGAGGTCATCGAGCGCGAGATCGTGCCGCTGTTCTACGCCCGCCACGACGACGGGCTCCCACACGGCTGGATCGAGAAGATCACGACCAACTGGGCGACCCTCGGCTGGAACGTGATCGCCAGTCGGATGGTGCGCGACTACGTCACCCAGTACTACGAGCCGGCGGCCCTCGGAACGAACACGATGACCGCTGATGGCGGTGCACCAGCGCGTGATCTCGCCGCATGGAAGCAGCGTGTCATCGCTGCATGGCCCGACGTCAACGTCCGTCTGGTCGACGATGGCTCGAACGACGAACGGGGTGCGGCGGGCGAGACCCGCGAGGTCGTGGTCGAACTCGAACCGGGTGAACTCGAGATCGACGAGATCGTCGTGCAGCTGCTGCACGGTCCCGTACTCGCCGACGGATCGTTCGACGAGGCGCTCCTGAACGTGGTGCCGATGACCACCGGTGACGATGGCCGTTTCCGGATCGAATTCGCACCAGACCGCGCAGGGCGTTGGGGAACCGCGGCGCGAGCGATGCCGACGCACCCGCACCTGCGCGGCCAAGTCGACGTCGGTCTCGTCGCCATGGGCTGACGCGAGCGCCGACGACGAGCAGCCCGGTCATCTGGACCTGACGTCCGAACATCAATCGGTAGCCTGCGCTCGATGACGACGTCAACTCCGGACGCTGCGCCGGCCGCTGATCGACGCGAACCGCCCTCGCCGACCACGCTGTTCTTCGCGTTCGGTGGCCTGATGGCCAGTCTGGCGGCGGGCTACGGCGTGTTGTTCACGATCGTCGACGACTACCGCGACGACTACGGGATCAGCGAGACCGCAATCGGCATCGTCATCGGCATCGGCTTCGTCGCCGGATTTCTGTCGCAGGTCCTGATCGCCCCGCTCGCCGATCGCGGCCATGCCCGGCGAGTCGTGCTTTTCGGCGTCGCCGTCAACGTCGTTGGACTGCTGCTGATGGCGTTCAGCACGACGCTCACACCGATCCTGATCGGCCGCTTCATCTCGGGGATCGGAATCGGAGCGGCCGTCCCGGCAGCACGCCGCATCGTCATCCTCGCCGACCCGAACCATCTCGGCCAGAACCTCGGGCGACTGCTCGCAGCCGACGTGTTCGGTTTCGCCCTCGGTCCAGCGATCTCCGCGCTGCTCGTCGGACCGTTCGGTATCCCGGCTCCGTTCATCGTCGTCGCCGTCGCCACCGTCGTGCTCCTTCCGTTCGTGGCCAGGGTGCAGGTGGCCGAGAGCACCGTGCGACCGAAACGACGCTTGGCGATCGATCTCCTGGCGATCCGGCCCTTCGCCGGCGCCGTCGTGTTCGGCGCGGCGTTGTTCGTGATGATCGGCTCGTTCGATGCCCTCTGGGCCGTGGTGCACAAGGATCTCGGCACCAACGAGTGGATCGCCAACCTCGGCATCACGCTGTTCGCTCTGCCATTGATCGTGCTCGGGCCACCCGGCGGCCGGCTGTCGCAGGTGCATGGGCCGTTTCGGATCGCCGTGGTCGGGTTGTCGCTCGGCGCACTGTTCATGTCGCTGTACGGACTCTTGCCGACCGGAACGTGGATCTTCGCCATCGCCATGGTGCATGCGATCGCCGATGGGATCACCGTGTCGAGCAGCGGCGTCGCCGTCGGCATGGTGATACCGGAGGACCGCCAGGCCGGCGCGCAAGGTGTTCTCGGGGCGGCGCAAGCGTTGTCGGCGGGGATCATGGCGGTGGTGACCGCGACGCTGTACGACAACTTCGGGCGCACCACTGCGTACCTGGTGTGTGGTGCGATCATGTTGGTGTTCGTGGCCGCAGGCGCCTGGCTCGCCCGCTCGGCCTGGTCGATGAAGCGCCCCCTCCACGTCGACGTCCCTGGATGAGCGTCCCGACCTGAGCTCCGATGAGTTTACGCGCGGACAGGTCGCTCGGAAAGTCATCTGCGGGCGGTGGAGGCGGGAATGGGGTCGATCGGCAAGACTCGGCCGATGGCTGAACTGCTCACGATCGATCGACGTCCCGACGGCGTTGCCGTCGTCACGTTGGCCAACGGCAAGGTGAACGCTTTGTCGACAGAACTCCTCGCGGAGATACGTGCTGCGGCGACCGAACTGATCGACAGCCCTGCTGGAGCCGTCGTGATCACCGGTGGCGATCGCCTGTTCGCGGCGGGTGCCGACATCTCCCAGTTCGGGGGACCCGACGAGGCCGCCACGATCGGCGCCGCTTTTCATGCTGCCCTCGACGCGGTGGCGGCGATTCCGCGTTTCGTGATCGCTGCGGTGAGCGGGTACGCGCTGGGTGGCGGCTGCGAACTCGCACTCGCCTGCGACTACCGGATCGCTTCGGAGAGGGCGGTGTTCGGCCAGCCGGAGATCCTGCTCGGCATCATTCCCGGCGGCGGTGGAACACAGCGTCTCCCCAGGCTCGTCGGTGCCAGCCGCGCCAAGGAGATGTGCCTCACCGGGCGCCAGGTGCGAGCGGAGGAGGCACTACGAATCGGGCTTGCCGACGAGGTCGTGGCACCCGAGGAACTCACCGACCGAGCGATCGCACTCGCTGCCCAGGTCGCAGCCGGACCCCTGTCGGCGCACGCAATCTGCAAGCGGGTGATCGACGACGGCCTCGACGGCTCGCTCGCTGATGGCCTCGGGCTGGAGCGAGCCGGTTTCGTCGAGGTGTTCCGCACCGACGACGCCCGCACCGGCGTCGCGAGTTTTCTCGAGCACGGCCCCGGCAGGGCAACCTTCACTGGCAAGTAGGCCCCAGCACTCCGCGCCGGCGATGAGCGAACAGCCCGGATACCGGCGCTTCGCTCATCGCTGCACAGCACTGCCTCCGAGCGATGAGCGAGCAGCCCGGATACCGGCGCTTCGCTCATCGCTGTTCGGAAGCGTCGGTCCGAGCGAACCTTGACGAAGTCGGAACTCCAGCCACGACACCAGCGAACCGATCAGAAGACGTGAAGATGAGACTGCTCCACTTGCGCCGCCAGACGTCGTACGCCAGCCCGCTGCTGTTCGTGGTCCTGGGTGTTGCGATGATGTCGCTCTGAACCACGTCTGAGGCGCTCAGGCGTCGACGGACGCAAGCATCTCGTCGGCTGCCGTCCACGGGTCGGTGACCCGTTCGGCGACCTCGGCAGTGAGCTCGTCCCACCGATCGCCCGAGCAGATCTGCCGCGCCCGACGACCGAGTCGCTGGGCGACGATCTCGCGCAGCTCCTCACCGAGTCGGAAACTGCGTCGCTCGCGAAGGTCACCCGACTGCTCGGCGTAGTCGCGATGGGCGAGCACGGCATCCCACAACGCAGCGACGCCCTCGCCGGTCGAGCCGATCGTCGGGATGATCGGAGGACGCCATGATTCGTGCGGCAGGTCGGACAGGTCGAGCATCTGCATCAGGTCGCGGCTGGTTTCTTCGACGCCCTTGCGGTCGGCCTTGTTGATGACGAACACGTCGGCGATCTCCATCAGGCCGGCCTTGTTGGCCTGCACACTGTCGCCCCAGCCGGGGTTGACGACGACGACGGTGGTGTCGGCCTTGCCGGCCACTTCGACCTCGACCTGACCGACGCCGACCGTCTCGACGAGGATCCACTTTCGGCCGATTGCGTCGAGCAGCCGGACCGCCTCAGGTGTGGCGAGCGACAGACCGCCGAGGTGCCCACGTGTCGCCATCGATCGGATGAACACGCCCGGGTCGGTCGCGTGGTCTTGCATCCGCACCCGGTCACCCAGAATCGCTCCGCCCGTGAACGGCGACGATGGATCGATCGCGAGCACCGCTACTTCGAGCTCCTGCTTGCGCAGATGCGCGATGATCGAGCTCGTGAGAGTGGATTTTCCCGCCCCCGGCGCACCGGTGAGGCCGACGGTGTAACCCGAGCCGCTCAGCGGGTACGCCAGTCGGCCGATCGTGCGGGCGTCTTCCTCGCCGCGCTCGATCAACGACAGCAGACGGGCGAGCGAGCTGCGGTCACCGTCGAGCGCTGCCTGGAACAGCTCGGGTGCGGGGCGTTGGCGGCGACTCACGTAGTCGACCTCACGCCGCCTCGGCAGCGACGTTCACCACTGCGGTGACGCCGTCGACTCGATCGCGCATGATGCGTTCGACCCCCGCTTTGAGCGTCTGATTCGACGACGGGCATCCGACGCAGGCGCCGGTGAGTTCCACCGACACGAGACCGGTCGCTTCATCGACGTCGTGCAACACGATGTCGCCGCCGTCCGCCTGGAGGGCCGGGCGGATGATCGCAATGGTGGCTTCGACCTGTTCACGCATGACGACCACTATTCAATCAGCCCAGCTCGTACGATCCCTCGGTGTGATCGCGCTGTCGGCGAGCCCCGTGGTCTTGGCCCATCAGCGAGGTTGGGACGAGTTCCTGCTGATCGGCGTACCGATCCTGGTCATCATGGGTCTGCTGTGGCTGGCGAAACGACGAGTCGATCGCGCAGCGTCCACGCACGATCACCCTGACCCCGACTGAACCCCCGCTCGGCGGTGTCAGCGGCGTTCGATGTGCGCACCGAGAGCGGCGAGGCGACCGACCAGGTCGTCGTAACCGCGATCGATGTGGTGGACCCCGGAGATCTCGGTCTCCCCCTCGGCAGCGAGGCCGGCGACCACCATCGCCGCTCCCGCCCGGATGTCGTGAGCGCGAACCGGTGCGCCCGACAGCCGCTGCACGCCGCGCACGACGGCATGGTGGCCGCTGGTACGGACATCGGCACCCAGGCGTTGGAGTTCCTCGACGTAGCGGAAGCGGCCGGGGTACAGGTTCTCGGTGACGATGCCGACACCGTCCGCGACCGAGAGCATGGTGATGATCAGCGGTTTGTAGTCGGTGGCGATGCCCGGGTACGGCAGCGTTGCCACGTCGATCGAGCGGAGCCGCCCGGAAGCGACAACCCGCAGCAGATCACCCGCTCTGTCGGTGATCGTCGAGATGTCGAGGCCCATGTCGGTGAACCGCTCGAGCAGCATCGTCATGTGTTCGGGGCGGGCGCCTTCGATCTCCAACTCGCCACCGGCGACGGCGACGGCAGCGATGTAGGTGGCAGCCTGGATCCGATCGGGGACGGTGCGGTGACTGACCGGGCACAGCTGGCCGTGCTCGACTCCGTCGATCACGAGCGTCGAGGTTCCGACGCCCGAGATCTGCGCACCCATCGCGACGAGGAACTCGCACAGATCGGTGATCTCCGGTTCACGAGCGGCGTTCTCGATCGTGGTACGACCGTCGGCGAGCACTGCGGCGGTGAGCAGGTTCTCGGTGGCGCCGACGCTCGGAAAATCGAAGCTGATGTCGGCGCCGTGGAGTCGATCGGCGAACGCTTCCAGATAGCCGTGGCTGAACTTGAACGTGGCCCCCATCGCTTCGAGCCCGGCGACGTGCATGTCGATCGGCCGCGCACCGAAGTCGTCGCCGCCGGGCATCGAGAGCCGCACATGGCCGCAGCGCGTGAGCAGTGGGCCGAGAACGTTGATCGACGCCCGGATCCGCTCGACGAGTTCATAGGGCGCGATCGGGGTGAGGTCGCCGGTGTCGGTGAGCAGGAGCCGGTCGGGCGACGGGCGTTCGATCCGGACGCCGATGGCGGCGAGGAGGTCGCCCATGATCGTGACGTCGGCAATGTCCGGCACGTTGGTGATCTCGAAGGTGCCGTCGGTGAGCAACGTCGCAGCCATCAACTTGAGCACCGAGTTCTTGGCACCGGGCACGGTGACCGTTCCCGACAGCGGCCCATTGCCGCGCACGGCGATGACGGACTCGTCGACGATCTGCTCCGGCTTCGGAATCATGGCCCGCCAGTATGCTCGGCCCGTGGAGTCAGGCGGGCACATGCTGATCCGTCGTTGGCCCGACACCCCCGAACAACGTGAACGTCTGCTCGCCCTGCGCGACGATCTACTCCTCGAGACGGTCGACGTCGCATCGACTGCTGGCGGTGTTGGTGACGATCACGGTGACGGTCTGGCCGAGCGGTTTCGCCAAGACGACGGGCCGTTCACCGCGTACGAGCGGACGGTGACGGCCGACCCGGAGTCGAGCGAACTCGTCGAATCCACGAGCTACACGATGTCCATCCCGTGGTTCGGCTGGCTGTTCCGCCGCCCGGTGCGCAGGGTCTTGGCGCGTAACGGATCCCACCAGAGCTGGTGGGCGCCGCCGGATCGGCTCGACGCCACGCAGTTGCTCGTCGTCGGTCTCCTCGCAGCGGCGTCGATGAGTGCTGCGTTCGTGAACACCCTGTTCACCCAGACCGTCAACTTCGCCGCGGACGACTTCGGCATCAGCGACACCGGGATCGGCATTGCCGGCGCCGTCGTGCGCGCCGGCATCCTGATCGCGCTGCCAGCAGCGATCATCGCCGACCGCATCGGTCGCCGGCGGGTGATCGTGACGGTGGCGTGGCTCGGACCGCTGCTGTCGCTGCTCGGCGCGCTCGCGCCGAGCTTCGTGATTCTCGTCGCCACCCAGACCGTCGCCCGACCGATGGGTATCGCGCTGGCGTTCCTCGTCGGTGTGGTCGCATCGGAGGAGATGCCGCGCAACAGCCGGGCGTACGCGGTCAGCGTGCTGGCGATGGCTTCCGGGTTCGGAGCCGGCGTCGCCGTGCTGTCGCTCCGGCTCGCCGACCTGGGAGAGAGCGGATGGCGCTACGTCTATCTGATCGCCGCGGTGTGGTGCGTCGTCGCCCTCGACCTCACCCGCCGCCTCCCCGAGACACGGCGGTTCGCCGCCGCTCACGTCGAGACGAGGGAGCGCGCACCACGCTTGAACGTCCGCCGGCTCGCGTTGATTGCTTCGGTCGCGTTCATCGGCAACATCTTCATCGCCCCGGCCAGCTTCTTCCAGAACCGGTACCTCGCCGACATCCGCGACTTCTCCGGCGGCATGATCGGCATCTTCTCGATCGCCGTCGGCACTCCGGCGAGCATCGGCCTGATCCTCGGCGGCCGGGTCGCCGACACGAGCGGTCGCCGACGCCTGATCGCCTTCACGTTGCCGCTCGGCACCGCGGCCATCGTCGCCGCATTCGTCGTCGGCGGTCCCCCGCTCTGGGCGTTCTCGCTGATCGGCGGCGTCCTGTCCAGTGCCGCCTACCCGGCTCTTGCCGTCTACCGCACGGAGTTGTTTCCCACGGGCAATCGCAGCCGAGCCGCCGGGCTGATCACTGCGGCGGCGCTGGTCGGCGGCATCGGTGGCTTACTCGCGACCGGGTGGCTGCTCGACGCCGGTTGGTCGTACGGCCAGGTGATGGCCCTGCTCGGTCTCTGCCAGCTCGCCGTCACCATGCTCGTCGTTGTCGCCTATCCCGAGACCGCCCATCTCGAACTCGAAGCGCTCAATCCCGAAGACGCACCGATCGACCTCCATCACATCGATCCGCCGCGCCGAGTCGACTGAACGCGAGTTCGCGTCGGCCCGTCCCAGCGATCTGTGCGAGCACAAAGGTGCGATTCGGGCGTTTGCGCTCACACAGAGTGCGGAGTCAGCTCAGGCGACGGATGAAGTTGGCCACCCGGTCAGCGATCAGGTCGTCGGCGCCCTTGAGGTCGTGGCGGCCGCCGTCGATCCACACGTGCTCGACGGGCGCCGGAATCGTGGCGGTCCACTCGGTCAGTTCGTCGGGTGAGCCGAAGGGATCCTTCGTGCCGGAGATGAACAGACACGGCACCGCCACATCGGGGAGATGTTCCACACGTAGGCGTTCTGGCCTGCCAGGCGGGTGCAGTGGATAGCAGATCAGCACGAGGCCGACGAGCCGTTCGACCGGGCCGCCACCGTCGACGTCGGCGGCGACCATCGACGTGATCCGCCCACCCATCGAGCGCCCGCCCATCACGATGGGGCCGCGCCTTCGACGAATCGCCGACAGATCAGAGCGGATCGCCGCCATCAGCTTCGGTGCACGATCGGGCGCCCGTCGGCCATCACGGCGGTAGGGGAAGTCGAGCCGTTCGACCGAGGCGGAAGTACCGAGCTCCCGCTCGATCGCAACGAGGCTCGGTTGGTCCCGATCAGACCCGGCCCCCGGGTACAGCAGCAGCGTCGGCTTGGCCATCAGCGCATAGCCTGCGACGAGAGGCGGCTCATCACTCGGGTGCGGTGCTGAGTACCCGGCGCGCTTCGGCGAGGTCGCTCATTGCCTTGGCGGCGTCGACACTGTCGCCACCGTGGTCGGGATGGACGTCGCGCATGCGTTCACGGAACTTCGCCATCACGTCACGCTTCGATGGCGTCTTGCCGCCCAGGTCGAAACCGAGCACCCCGAGCGCCCACGACCTCGGGTCGGCAAGCGCTTCGAGTTCCAGCGTGCGCGATCCGGCCAGATAGGCGATCATCGCCGGCCCGATCGGTCCGCGCCAGCGCGCCGCTTTCTGCAGCACCGGCACGATTCGACGGCGGTGCTCGGGAGCGAAGCGTTCAACGGCGTAGATGGCGCCGAGCACCTGTGCGAGATCGGTGCCGGCCGAGTGGAAATCGAACGAGATGTCGTCACCGTTGCCGACCATCCGATGGTGGCTCTTCGCCAGGCCGTGGCGGTCGACCTGGAGACGATGGCGCAGGCGTGGTTGCACGATCCGGTCACCGCGCTCGATCGATGTGAGCAGACGGTGGACATCGGTGACGAGGTCGTCGTCGACGCCGTACAGGTACTCCGCAACGATGGCGCCGAGCAGCAGCCCGCCGAAGCCCGGTGCCGGATCGACCGGCAACACCAGATGGCCGAGCGCGATCCGTCTCGTGGGCACTGCTGGACGTGTGTGCCAGATCTCGATCTCTGCCAGCAGCACGGTGGTCAGACGTAGGGTCGCAGCAGCGAGCGGAGTTCCTGGGCTGAGCCGATGACGTCGGATTCGGCGGTGTCGCCGGGCGAGCCGGTGACGGCGTCGTGCTTGATCAACTCGACGATGGCGTGGACTCCGCCGACAGCGCCGGCCCACGGTCGATGCGCCATCCCGTACGGCGGGAACTTGGCATCGACGAGCGGAGCCAGTTCGAGCAGATCGTGACGTGCAGCGGCATCCATCGGATCTTTCGCCAGTCGGTTGGCGGCCAGGAACATGGTGCTCAGGGCACCTTCAGGTGGCGCCACATCGGCGTCGCCTCCGTCGCCGAGCAGTTCGCCGGCCTCGATCGCGTCGAGGAGATCGTCGACCGCGTGCTCGGCATCGACGGCGACGAACACCGTGGTTCCATCCCAGCGATGTGGCACCTCCGAGGCGATCAGCGCTTCGGTGAGCACCGTGCGATCAGCGTCGGACCACTCGTCGAGGCCGAACTCGGTTGATTCGGCATCGTCGGCGAGCGAGATCGCGAAGGGCCCGAGGACTGTGTCGAGTTCGTCGAACAGCGCATCGACCTGCACTTCGAGCACTTCGGGAACCACGAGCTCGTCGGCGTCCCACACGTGCGGTAGATCAGCCTCGGCGAGGGCCTCGGACAATTCCGCACGCTGGTCGAAGTTCCAGCCCGACACGTCGTAGTGGACCTTGACGACATCGGGGTCGTTGGGGTCGAAGTCGTACGGTTCGCCGGATGTCGCGCGTTCTTGCTGCGCTTCGTCGCCGGATTGCTTGTTGACGAATGCCACGGCGGAACGCTACCGGCAGTCGGGACCCACTCGAAGTCGTATTCGCTGTTCGCCGGTGGACATGTGAGCCGACTGTCCGGCAGGAAGTACCGTGCAGCCATGACAACGTCGTCACGTCAACAGCCCGACCGCAACCTCGCCATGGAGCTGGTTCGAGCCACCGAGTCTGCCTGTCTGGCCGCCGCTCGTTGGGTCGGCAGGGGCGACAAGAACGCTGCTGACCACGCCGCTGTCGAAGCGATGCGCCTGTCGTTGTCGACAGTGGCGATGGACGGTGTGGTCGTCATCGGCGAGGGCGAGAAAGACCACGCCCCGATGCTCTACAACGGCGAGCACGTCGGTGACGGCAGTGCCCCCGATGTCGACGTCGCCGTCGACCCGATCGACGGAACCACACTCACGGCGCAGGGCAAGACCAATGCGCTGGCGGTGATCGCGGTCGCCGATCGTGGCTCGATGCTCGATCCCGGACCCTCGTTCTACATGGAGAAGATCGCCGTCGGACCCGATGCTGTCGGCTCGATCGACATCACCGCCACTGCGACGCAGAATCTGCGCTGGATCGCCAAGGCCAAGGGTGAAGAGGTGCGCGACCTCACCGTCGTCATCCTCGATCGTCCCCGCCATGCCGACCTCATCAGGGAAGTCCGTGAAAGCGGTGCCCGCATCCGATTGATCACCGACGGTGACGTCTACGGCTCGGTTGCCACCTGCTGGCCCGATGCCGGCGCCGACGTGCTGATCGGCATCGGTGGTACGCCCGAAGGTGTGATCTCTGCTGCGGCGATGAAGGCAATGGGCGGCGAGATCCAGGCCCGGTTCTCACCGCAGAGCGACGAGGAGCGCGCCGCGATGATCGAGGCTGGGTTCGACCTCGACCGGGTGCTCGGCCAGGATGACCTGATCCAGAGCGACAACTGCTTCTTCGCCGCCACCGGCCTCACCGACGGTGCGCTGCTGCGTGGTGTGCGCTTCGACAAGCGCGGGGCGCGCACACAAAGTCTGGTGATGCGTTCACGTAGCGGCACCGTTCGCATGATCGACGCTCAGCACCAGGTGTCGAAGCTCCGCGAGTTCGCGGCCATCGACTACTGATCGGGGCTATTGGCGAGAGATCGCGCCGCTCACCCACCGGGTGATCGACCGTGGCAGCAGGTCGCTGCCGGTGACCGCCACCTTGTAGAGCGCACCGGGCACCGAGATGGTCTTGTTCGATACCACGTCGCGCAGACCCACGGATGCCACCTGCTCGACCGTGGTCCAGGCCATGTCGGGGATCTTGGTCGCCAGCCCCGAGGTGTTGCTGTGCTCTTGGAACTCGGTCTTCGTGAGACCGGGGCACAGTGCAGTGACATGCACACCCGTGGCTTTCACTTCACCGTGCAGCGCTTCGGTCAGGCTGGTCACGTAGGCCTTCGTGGCGGCGTACACGCCGAGGCCGGGCGAACCCTGGAAGCTGGCAACGCTGGAGACGTTGAGCAGGTATCCACGTCCCCTCGGCACCATGGCAGTGAGCGCAGCGTGGCTCAGCACGGTGAGCGCTTTGATATTCAGTTCGACCTCGTCGCCGAGACGGTCGACGTCGAGTTCGTGGAACACACCGCTGGTGCCGAACCCGGCGTTGTTGACCACCAGATCGATCGGCGACGCCACCGAGCCAATGCGCTCGACCGTCGCCGCCTGACCCTCAGCGGTCACCAGGTCGGCCTCGAGCACCTCGAAGCCGTCGTAGCGGGCGGCGATCTCGGCGAGCCGATCGGCGCGCCTGGCAACCAACACGGTCGGAACACCCGCTTCGCCGAGCAAGCGAGCCATCTCCGCTCCGATCCCCGATGACGCGCCGGTGACGAGGGCGGACGTGAACGGGTACCTTGCCATGCCCCTCAACCTACTGCCACCCCGACCACACCGAAATGTGGCACGAATCGTTCGCTTTGCGAACGAATCCTGCCGGATTCCGGTCTGGGGGCGCACCGCACTGGCGTGCGCGGCGTCGATCAGGCGGTGAAGCTGGTGCCGGTCGCGCGGAGGCGGGCCTCGGCACGGTCGCGGCCGGCGGTGGCGATCTCGATCAGCCCGTTGTCGAGGCTTTGATCGCGCAGTGTGTGCTGGTGACGCTCGAGCGCTTGCTTGGCACGTTCGACGTCGATGTCCTGAGCGAGCTCGGCGGTGTCCGACAGGATCGACACCTTGGTCGGGTTGCCGCTCACCTCGACGAAGCCGCGATGGATTGCGATGTCCTGCACAGTGCCATCGGTCTGGAAGACGCGCGTGTGGTTCTCGATCAGCGCGCCGAGGAACGCGGCGTGACCGGCCTGGAACGCGACCTCACCTCCACCGAGTGTCCGGGTGATGACCATGTCGGCCTCGCCCGAATACAGCACCGCCTCCGGCGACACCACTTCGACAATCAGCGGTTCGGCCATCTCAGCTCTCCTGGAGCTTCTTGGCCTTCGCGAGGACCTGCTCGACGCCACCGACGTTCAAGAACGCTTGCTCTGGCACTTCGTCGAGGTCGCCGTTGATGATCGCCTCGAACGACTCGACGGTCTCGGCCACCGGCACGTACTCGCCTTCGAGACCGGTGAAGACCTGGGCGACATAGAACGGCTGCGACAAGAAGCGCTCGACTTTGCGGGCGCGGTTCACGATCAGGCGGTCCTCCTCGGACAATTCGTCGAGTCCGAGGATCGCGATGATGTCCTGCAGTTCCTTGTAGCGCTGCAACGTCTCCTGCACCCGGCGGGCGATGCCGTAATGGTGCTCGCCCACGACCTCTGGCGCCAAGATCGTCGACGTCGAAGCCAAAGGATCCACGGCCGGGTAGATGCCGAGCGCGGCCACCTGGCGGGAGAGCTCGGTGGTGGCATCGAGGTGGGTGAAGGTGGTGAACGGCGCCGGGTCGGTGTAGTCGTCGGCGGGCACGTACACGGCCTGCAGCGATGTGATCGAACGACCGCGCGTGGACGTGATGCGCTCTTGCAGCTGGCCCATCTCGTCGGCGAGCGTCGGCTGGTAGCCCACGGCCGAGGGCATGCGGCCGAGCAGCGTCGACACCTCGGAACCCGCCTGCACGAAGCGGAAGATGTTGTCGACGAACAGCAACACGTCCTGGTTCTGGACGTCGCGGAAGTACTCGGCCATCGTGAGGGCCGACAGCGCGACTCGCAGGCGCACTCCAGGCGGTTCGTCCATCTGGCCGAACACGAGGGCGGCCTTCTCGAACACGCCGGACTCGATCATCTCCAACCGGAGGTCGGTGCCTTCACGGGTGCGCTCGCCGACACCGGCGAACACCGATACACCGCCGTGCTGCGACGCGACACGGTTGATCATCTCGGTGATGAGCACGGTCTTGCCGACGCCGGCACCACCGAACAGGCCGATCTTGCCGCCCGCCACGTACGGGGTGAGCAGGTCGATGACCTTGATGCCCGTTTCGAACATACGAGCCGACGGCTCGAGCGCGTCGAAGTCGGGGGCGTCACGGTGGATCTCCCAGCGCTCCATGTCCTCGAAGCCCTCAGGAGCCTCGTCGAGGGGCTGGCCCCAGACGTTCCAGATGTGGCCGAGCACCTTGTCGCCGACCGGCACGGTGATGCCATGGCCGAGATTGCGCACGGACGTACCGCGCACGAGGCCGTCGGTGGGCTTGAGGCAGACGGCGCGAACGCGGCTGTTGCCGAGCTGCTGCGCAACCTCGGCTTCGGTGCGTACACCGGCCTGTCGTATCCAGGCGAGTCGGCGGGACGGTTGCGTGCCTTCGGGCGATGGGATCAATTCACGCCCTCGTCGCTGGCAATGGGCTACGAGCTGACCGTGACACCACTGCAGCTCGCGCTCGCGTATGGCGCCATCGCGAATGACGGCCTGCTGATGGAGCCCACGCTGGTGCGCGAGATTCGCAATCCGGACGGGACGGTGCGGTGGCGACATCGCCCGCGTGTCGTGCGACGCGTGTTCTCGCCGGCGGTCGCGAAGGCGATGCGTGAAGTGCTCAAGCACACGGTCACGGAAGGCACTGGCAAGAGCGCGGCGTTGACGAAGTTCGCGCTGGCAGGGAAGTCGGGCACCACGAAGTTGCTGCGCAATGGCAGCCAGTTCCGCAGGCTGCTCGAGGTCTGCAGTAATACTTTCGATCCGGCGACTACACGGCAAGCTTCATCGGACTGTTCCCCGCTGACGCACCGCAACTCGTGATCCTCGCCAAGCTCGATCGGCCGCGCGGAGGGCAGATCTACGGCGGGATCGTTGCCGCACCGATCCTGAAGCTGATCATCGAGGGCGCATTCGCATCGACGCGCACGGCGATCAATCGTCGCGAGCTGGCCGGCCAGGTGCTGCCCGCGGTGGTCGTCGCGCCGGACTCGCTCGCCGTCGCGGAAGCTGCGGTCCGGTCGGCACCCGCGATCCGCGTGGGCCGACGGGCGCGACTCG
>ENA-OFDP01000629-OFDP01000629.1-metagenomes-genome-assembly--contig:-NODE-629-length-15384-cov-5.687390_pt1 | contig 15384 bp, 10 predicted proteins | sample MGYA00153389_OFDP01 | MGnify analysis MGYA00153389 | reverse complement strand
CGAAGTCATCACGGCAGAAGTCGTGCGCGTCGACTACAACGTTGTAGTTGTCAACGCGGGCCTTAAATCGGAGGCTTATATCCCGATTGAAGAATTCAAAAACGACAAAGGCGAGTTGGAAGTTAAAGTTGGCGATTTCGTCACTGTAACGATAGAAGCGCTTGAAGACGGCTTTGGTGCAACCAAGTTATCTCGCGATAAAGCTAAGCGCTTAGCCGCATGGCACGATTTGGATGTAGCGCTAGACAAAGGCACCATTATTTCCGGTTTCGTATCCGGCAAAGTTAAAGGCGGCCTAACCGTTATGGTTAACGGTATTCGCGCCTTCTTGCCGGGCTCATTGGTTGATGTGCGTCCTATTAAAGATACATCTCCATACGAGAACAAAGAACTCGAATTCAAAGTTATCAAGCTTGATCGTAAACGCAACAACGTTGTGGTGTCACGTCGTGCAGTGGTTGAAGCCAGCATGGGCGAAGAACGCGCCAAGCTGATGGAAACCCTCAAGGAAGGTTCATCTGTCAAGGGCGTTGTCAAGAACATCACCGAATACGGTGCATTCGTTGACCTGGGCGGCATTGATGGCCTGCTGCACATCACTGACATGGCATGGCGCCGCGTGCGTCACCCAAGCGAAGTGGTGACGGCTGGCCAGGAAATCGTGGCCAAGATTCTCAAGTTCGACACCGAAAAAAACCGTGTGTCACTTGGCCTGAAACAAATGGGCGATGACCCTTGGATGGGCGTGAACCGCCGCTACCCACAGAGCACCCGCCTATTTGGCAAGATCACCAACATTGCTGATTACGGCGCATTTGTTGAACTTGAGCCGGGCATTGAAGGCCTCGTTCACGTGAGCGAGATGGACTGGACGAATAAAAACGTTGCGCCCAACAAGCTCGTGGCACTCGGCGATGAAGTCGAAGTCATGGTGTTGGAAATCGACGAAGACAAGCGCCGTATCAGCCTGGGCATGAAACAGTGCAAGGCCAACCCTTGGCAAGAGTTTGCAGTCGACACCAAGCGCGGCGACCGCGTGAAGGGCCCGATCAAATCCATTACTGATTTCGGCGTGTTCGTCGGTTTGGCTGCTGGTATTGACGGCTTGGTGCATTTGTCTGACCTGTCATGGAACGAGCCGGGCGAGACCGCCGTGCGCAATTACAAAAAGGGCCAGGAAGTCGAAGCGATTGTGCTGGCTGTTGATGTGGACCGCGAGCGTATTTCCCTCGGTATCAAACAGTTGGATTCTGACCCGTTCACCACGTTTGTGTCGATCAACGACAAGGGCGCGATTGTCACTGGCAAGGTCAAGACCGTTGATGCCAAAGGTGCTGAGATTGACCTCGGCGAAGACATCATTGGCTACCTGCGTGCCAGCGAAATCAGCCGTGACCGCGTTGAAGACGCACGCAACGTGCTCAAAGAAGGCGACGAAGTCTCTGCGGTTGTGGTGAACGTGGATCGCAAGACCCGCAACATCCAGCTGTCCGTCAAAGCCAAGGACAACGCTGACCAGCAAGAAGCCATGGCCAGTTTGAGTCAGCAGTCTTCACGCGAAAGCTCCGGCCTGACCAACTTGGGTGCCTTGCTGCGCGCCAAGATGGACAACACTGAGTCAAAGCCCGACTAAAAAAGCTGAATAGTTTTGCGGCACAGACCATACGACGCAACAAAGCCGCCCGTCTGCTCTGTCCTCAAACCAGCCAATACCCGGTTCCGCACCCTTGACCCGAAGCGATTTAGTAGAAGAGTTGGCCAACCAGTTTGGCCAGCTGACACATCGCGACGCTGAATTCGCTGTCAAGACCATTCTTGATGCGGTCAGCGAAGCTTTGGTTCGTGGCCACAGAATTGAGATTCGAGGATTCGGCAGTTTTTCAGTGAACCGCCGACCACCGCGCATGGGGCGCAACCCCCGCTCAGGCGAGAGCGTTGCAATACCCGAAAAACGTGTGCCGCACTTCAAACCGGGCAAGGCGCTCCGCGAGGCAGTTGATGCGCGCACTGAGGCGCTTTTAAGCGGGCAACAAAGCAAAGCGGTACCAAAAAAGTAGTCTGAAAAGCTGAAATCATTCTGCGAACGTCAGCACACCTGGGGGTTGAGCCAAATGAAATACCTGATGTGGCTGCTCAAAGCAGCCATTTTTTTTACGCTCTTTGCATTTGCACTGAATAACCAGCAAACTGTTGCCGTCAACTTCTTTTTCGGCACCGTTTGGAAGGCGCCTTTGGTCATGGTAGTGCTGACAGTTTTCGCGACTGGTTTGGCGCTAGGCGTTCTGCTGATGATGCCGCGATGGTGGAAAAAGCGGCCCTCAGGAAGCAATCTCACTATAGGCAACAGCCAGTGGGCCAGCACGCTCGAGCCAGGTTCGGTGTCCGACGCAGCGGTGCCCGCAGCCAATGCATCAACTGGCGTAAAAACTGCCACTTATGGACTTTGACGTCACCTGGATTTTGCTTGGCTTGCCACTGGCTTTCACCTTGGGCTGGATCGCATCGCGCATTGATTTGCGCCAGCTGCGCATTGAAAACCGCCAAGTCCCCAAAGCGTACTTTCGCGGTTTGAACTTTTTGCTCAACGAGCAGCAAGACAAGGCCATCGACGCTTTCATTGAAGCGGTTCAAAACGACCCCGACACCTCAGAGTTGCACTTTGCCCTGGGCAATCTGTTTAGGCGACGGGGTGAATACGAGCGCGCCGTACGCGTTCACGAGCACCTGCTATCGCGGGGCGATTTGTCCCAACCAGAGCGCAACCGTGCCCAGCACGCACTGGCGCTGGATTATCTGAAAGCGGGTCTGTTAGACCGGGCAGAAATTGCTCTGCAAAGGCTTGAAGGTACAAGCTATGAAGAAGAGGCCAGACTCGCACTGCTTTCAATTTACGAACGCTCCCGCGACTGGCAGCACAGCGCCGACATCGCCAGCAAACTCAACAACGCAGGCCACGCAAGTTTCAACGGTCGCCAAGCGCACTACCTTTGCGAGCAGGCCAACGCACTGGTGGCAACAGGCGATTCAAGCAGCGCCGCCACACTGCTGCAACGGGCCTGCGACATTGCGCCCGAATCAAGCCGGCCCTGGATTGAATTGGCCAAGCTGCAGCAACAGCGAGGTCAATTCCACGAAGCCTTCAATACGCTTGTGCAACTCGAAAAAACAGCGCCGCAGTCGATTCCGCTGGCTGCCTCGCTGCTCGCCACGGTCGCGCAGCAAACTGAACTTTACGCGCCTGTACTGGAGCTGCTCAAAGCGCATTACAAAAATACCCCCTCTATCGATGTGATGGACGCCATTGCAAAGCTTGAGCCGAACGCCGAGGCGGCCAGAAAATGGTTTGCCGCACATCTTGAAGGTGAGGCGTCGCTGGTGGCCGCCGCACGCTGGATTGCTGGTGACACCCTGGAGCCCGACCACAACCAGCAACTGGTGCAGCGCGCGCTTGGCAAAGCTATCAAGCCCCTGATGCGTTACCGCTGCGCTGCCTGCGGTTTTGAAGCGACCCAGCACTTCTGGCATTGCCCCGGCTGCCAGGCATGGGACAGCTACCCGGCCCGGCGCATTGAGGAGTTATGACGCACACCCCCGTGCTTAGCCCACTGCGTGTGGCAGCTCCCCCTTGCAGGTGGCGACACCTGCGGCCTGGCAAAGCCGAATCCGCGATGTCCGTTTGAATGAAATGCAGCAAATATGACAACTTCTTCGATGATCTCTCAGGATAAATTAGCAGCAGCCCGTGTATTGGTTGTCGGCGATGCCATGCTCGACCGCTATTGGTACGGCGCGGTAGACCGCATATCGCCCGAGGCACCCGTGCCGGTGGTTCGCATCACGCGCACCGAAGAACGCGTAGGCGGTGCGGCCAACGTGGCCAACAACATCGTTGCGCTTGGTGCCAAAGCATCATTACTCAGCGTGGTGGGTGACGATGAGGCCAGCCACCAGCTGGAAGCTTTGGTGGCGCAAACCGGCATCACGCCGTACTTTGGTCGCGACCCGAAGCTTAAAACCACCGTGAAGTTGCGCGTGATCGGCCGGCAGCAGCAGCTGATTCGACTTGACTTTGAAAACACACCTGAGACTGAAGTGCTGGCATCGCAATCGGCAACGTTTGAAAACCTCTGCCCGCAGCACGACGCCGTGCTGTTTTCAGACTACGGCAAAGGCGGCCTGGCGCATATCGGGTTGATGATCGCAAAAGCCAAAGCCTTGGGCAAAGTGGTGCTGGTGGACCCGAAAGGATCCGACTACACACGGTATAAATCCGCTACCGTCATCACCCCAAACCGCGCGGAACTTGAGCAAGTCATTGGCACCTGGACAAGCGATTCTGACCTGCAAACCAAAGCGCAAAATCTTCGGCAGGGGCTTGAACTACAAGCGCTTTTGCTAACCCGCAGCGAAGCAGGCATGACGCTTTTTGACGACCAGGGCCAGCTTGATGTGCCCGCAGTCGCACGTGAGGTGTTTGACGTCACTGGCGCCGGTGACACGGTAATCGCAACCTTCGCCGCCATGCTGGCCACAGGCATGAGCCTTCGTGATGCGGTACCACTCGCTAACCGTGCAGGCGGTATTGTGGTCGGCAAGTTTGGAACTGCCACCGTGAGCCTTCAAGAGCTGACTGGCGCCCGTAATTAAAGGATTTATTGCTATGAAATTAGTAGTTACCGGCGCAGCTGGATTTATTGGCAGCAACATCATCAAAGGCCTGAACGCGCGGGGTATTGACGACATCATTGCGGTCGATGATTTGACCGAGGGTGACAAGTTCAAGAACCTGGCAGACCTGCAAATTGCAGACTACGTAGATGCCGACGATTTTTACGATCTGTTTGCCGAAGGCGCATTTGGCGAAGTAGAAGCAGTATTCCATGAGGGCGCGTGCAGCGACACCATGGAGCCAGACGGCAAATACATGATGGACAACAACTACACGCTGTCGTGCGAGCTGTTCCACGCCTGCCAGGACCACGGCACGCGGCTTTTGTATGCCTCTTCTGCGGCAACCTACGGCGGCTCAGACACCTTCAGCGAATCGCCAGAATTTGAAAAACCGCTCAACGTTTACGGCTACTCCAAGCTGCTGTTTGACCAGCGCTTGCGCCGCGAGATGGGTCAGCGCTTTGAGAACGCTGCAGCCCAAGTGGCAGGCTTTCGGTACTTCAATGTGTACGGCCCGCGCGAGCAGCACAAGGGCCGCATGGCCAGCGTCGCATTTCACCAATTCAACCAGTACCACTCTGATGGCAAAGTGAAGTTGTTTGGCGAACACGGCGGCTACGCTGCGGGTGAGCAAATGCGCGACTTTGTGTTTATTGATGATGTTGTAGCCGTCAATCTCTGGTTTTTAGACCACCCCGAAAAGTCTGGCATTTTCAATCTGGGCACAGGCAAGGCACAGCCTTTTAACGACGTCGCCATTTCAGTGGTAAACAGCTTGCGCAAAAGCCAACATCAAGCGCCGCTAAGCCTTCAAGAAGCAGCGTACGGCGGCCTGATCGACTACATCGGATTTCCGCCAGCGCTGGTTGGCAAGTACCAGAGCTATACGCAGGCAGACCTGAGCGCCTTGCGCGCTGCTGGCTGCAGCCACGCCTTTGCCGACGTACAGACTGGCGTAGCGGCTTACATGCAGTGGCTAAAAACCGCTTGATGCAGGTTTCCCTGCATAGAAATAAACCCTAAGTGGTCAACGGGCATTGCGCCTGGCCGTTACTAGAAGAGTTCTCCTCGGCCGCGGGGAGTGTCTGAGTTTTTCAAACCAAACTATTTTTGAGGAGTTTTCTCATGTTCAAGAAATTGATTGCCTTTTTCGCCGCCATGACGGTTGCGATGGCGTTCGCCGCAGTCGACGTCAACAAAGCTACCCCAGCCGAGCTGGATGGCGTCAAGGGCATCGGCCCCGTTATTTCGGCCAAAATTATTGACGAGCGCAAAAAAGGCAACTTTAAAAGCTGGGAAGACTTCATTGAGCGCGTTAAAGGCATCGGCGAAGGCAATGCCGCCAAGTTCTCAGCAGAAGGCCTTACGGTTGGCGGTAATGGCTACAAAGGCGCTGCTGCTGCTCCTGCTGCCAAGAAAGACGACAAGCCGGCCGCCGCTGCAAAAGCTGATGCCAAGCCAGCAACTGCTGCCGCCCCTACAGCTGCTCCAACAAAGACCGAAGTAAAAGCTGATGCCAAGCCAGCAGCACCAGCAGCCGCTACCGCAGCACCGGCCATGGCGAAGGATGACAAAAAAGATCCTAAAGCTGATTCCAAGATGAAAAAAGACGAAGAAGCAAAAGCCAAGGCCGACGAAAAGAAAGCCAAAGCAGACGCTGCCAAATTGAGGAAGGACGAAGCCGCCAAGGCCAAGGCTGACGCGAAGCCAGCAGCCAAAGACGATAAGAAAGTTGACGCCAAAGCCGATGCCGCAAAACCAGCAGCAAGCGCCGCAAAGAAGTAACTGGCCCCACACTTCTGTTAGAGACCAAAAACCCGCCGTTGGTGGGTTTTTTATGCTTTTTAGTGCTGTAGCGCAATAAAAATGGGTGCAGGCAGCTGCTATATTGATAGCAAATGTAAGTGGTTTACGTTTAAACCAGTGCAATCAAATCCGTCACACCCACATCCACTCCGGCCTGCGTGAGCAGCGTCGTCATCTGCCCTCGGTGGTGGGCCTGGTGGTTGAAGAAATGCGTCATGGCCTGCCAGGCCGGGTGCGCGCGCTTAACGCCTTTGGTGTTGGCGTAGCGCATGGTGCTGATTAAAAATTTGGCTGGCATGTCAGCCAGCCACTGCTCAATGGCGGCGTCCAGCGCATCGCGGGTGCGCTTCAAGTCAGCCCAGTCTGGATGCAAGTCGCTGGTGTAGTCTGAGCCAGCAGGCACTGCCAGCAGCTCGGGCGGCAGCGCAGCAAAAGCCACACCTTGATTTGCAAACCGCGCCAGCCACATTTTGTCTGCCAGCACCAGGTGCGTGAGCGTGTGGTGCATCGATTTGAAAAACGCGCCCTGGTCGGCCTTGCGCTGCGCATCAGTCAGCGACTCACAAGCTGAGTACAGGCGTTGGTTCATCCAGCGGTTGTAGCGCGCCAAAAAGCGGTAGTTATCAAGAAATGCAGTCGTCATCATGTCGCCAAGCTCCCGGTTGAATGGTCAACTACCCACAAACCTGTCCGTGTCATGTTACCGATAACCGCCATGCCGATAGACTGCTCAGCATGAACCCAACGCCATACCCAATGCTATGACCGCTGCATCAGCCCGCGCCGTGGCCTTCAAGCGGCTCACAGCAACCAGTTTGGCCTATTTATTCAGCAGCTTTGCGGCAACCGCACAAGTTACATCTGCCACCACGCCGCCACCAGCACAGCCCTGCCCCGCAGAGGTCGCAAAAGGCAGCCAGTGCATCACGGGCATCGATAGTGCCGGCGCTACCTATTGGCTGGTAAAGCCGCCAGAGTGGAACGGCACACTCGTCGTGCATACGCATGGCGGGCCCGAGTTGGGCACACCCAAACCCGAGCGCGCAGCTTAAGACGCAATGCGCTGGGCCATTTGGTCGCGTGCTGGCTATGCCTACGCAGGGTCGGGTTTCAGGCAAGGCGGTGTTGCGGTTCGCAGCGCGGCTGAGGACACTGACCGCGTGCGAGCGCTTTTCTTAGCGCAGTGGGGCCAACCCAAAGTCACCGTGCTGCACGGGCAGTCTTGGGGGGCGGAGGTGGCTGCCAGAACGGCTGAAATATTCAACTCATCCGCCAACAACAAACCAGTTTATGACGCGGTGTTTCTGACCAGCGGCGTGCTGGGTGGTGGCTCCCAGTCGTATAACTTTCGGCTCGATTTACGGGTGGTTTACCAAGCTGTTTGCAACAACCATCCCAAGCAAGATGAGGCGGCCTACCCACTGTGGCAAGGCCTACCCGTCAACAACGCCCTGACCCGCGCCGAGCTGGCCGCGCGGATCGATGCCTGCACGGGTATCCGCCAGAAATCCGCAGACCGTACTGCCGCCCAACAACGCAACCTGAAAACCATCGTTGATGTGATTCGAATACCTGAAACATCATTGCTAGGCCACATGAACTGGGCCACTTGGCATTTTCAAGACATCGTTCTTAACCGACTGGGCGGTCGCAACCCGTTTGGCAATGCGAAGGTTCGCTACAGTGGCTCACTCGAAGACGACTCACTAAACGCGCAAGTTGCGCGCTACACCGCTGACCCAGCGGCGTTGCGAGATTTCAGCGCAGACACCGACCCGCAAGGCCGCATTACCGTGCCTGTACTCACCATGCACAGCGTCAATGACGCAGTAGCGTTTGTTGAACTTGAATCGACCTTCAAGGACACCATGGCCAACGGCGGCAGCGCGGGCCGCCTGGTGCAAGTCTTTACCCGCGACGAAAACCACAGCTATTCGAGCGACGCACAGTACGTAACCGCGATGGGTGCGCTGCTCGACTGGGTAGCCAGCAGCAACAAGCCAACACCAGCCAGCATCGCCAGCCTGTGCGCAACTGCAGCTGCCGATTTTGAGCCGCAAAGCGGTTGCCGATTTTTGCCTGATTTTCAGCCGCAATCACTGGCCAGCAGAGTGCCGCCGCGGTAATAGTGGCGGTGTGTCGAAACACCAAGTGTTGTTACCGAATTGCTATTTATTCAGTAGCTGCTTGCGCCCGTATTTATTTGGCTAAAACCACTTTTAGCAAATAAAATTTGGCCTTTTTGTCTTAACTGGCAAGCGTAAAAGAGATCTGACTCCCGCAAGATTCAAAAAGAGCTATTTTTAAGCCGTTTTAAGCATAATTTAGGCCTATAGCCCAATAAATACGGGCGCAAGCAGCTCCTGAAATAGTAGCATTTAAAGTCTTACTTCGGCTTCCAGCGCTTGAGCAGCAGCGCGTTGCTCATGACGCTGACGGAGCTCATGGCCATGGCGGCGCCGGCCAGTACCGGGTTTAGAAAACCCAGCGCGGCCAGCGGTATGCCGGCTGCGTTGTAAGCGAAGGCCCAGAACAGGTTTTGGCGAATTTTGGAAACGGTGCGGTCTGAAATATCCAGCGCTGCGGCTACCAGCAACGGGTCACCGCGCATGAGCGTAATGCCTGCTGCGTGCATGGCGACGTCTGTTCCCCCTCCCTCCGGATTCGCCATGGCCATGCCCACATCGGCTGCGGCCAGCGCGGGCGCGTCGTTCACCCCGTCGCCCACCATGGCAACAATATGACCTCCTTCCCTTAACGCCAACACCTGCGCCACTTTTTCGCCCGGCAGCACCTCAGCCATCACTTCCCCTGCTTCTGGCCGCAGGCCCAGGCGGCGTGCCATGGCCTCAGCCGCGCCCCGGTTGTCGCCTGAAATCATCACAGTTTTGATGCCGCGTGCGCGCAGGGCGGCCAGCGCCTCTTTGGCCCCTGGCTTGGGTTCGTCGCCAAAGGCCATCAGCGCGCGCAGCACCAGGCCAGTGGCGGTGCGCTCGGCCATGGCCGACACGGTTGCGCCCTGCTTCTGCAGCGCTGCAGCCTGGGTTGCTATGGCGCCGATGTCAACGTTTAGCTCGTCCATCCAGCGCAGGCTGCCGATCAAAAAGCTGCGCATGCCTACCTTGCCCTCGGTGCCCCGGCCAGGGACGGCGCTGACGTTGGTGGGCGCGTCAATCGCCACGACTTTTTGTTTGGCGTCATCCACAACCGCTCTGGCGAGCGGGTGTTCGCTGCCGCTTTGCAGGCTGGCGGCCATGCGCAGCGCTTCAAGTGCATCCATGCCGGGCAGCCCGAAAAGCTCGGTCAGTTTAGGTTTGCCTACTGTCAGCGTGCCAGTTTTGTCAAAGGCCACTACATCGACCTTGTGCGCTATCTCAAGCGCTTGCGCGTCTTTGATCAAAATGCCGTTTTTGGCCGCCACCCCGGTACCCGCCATGATGGCGGCGGGCGTCGCCAGGCCGAGGGCGCAGGGGCAGGCAATGACCAGCACCGCCACCGCATAAATCAACGCCAGCTCAAATGCATGGCCGGTCAGCCACCAACCCAGCAGCGTGGCAAGTGCAATCACCAGCACCACGGGTACAAACACGGCGCTGACCTGATCCACCAGCCGCTGAATCGGGGCTTTGGCGGCTTGCGCGTCTTCAACCAGCGCAATGATGTGCGCCAGCACGGTGGCGCTGCCCACGGCGCTGACCTGCATCACTACCCGGCCGTCACCATTGATAGAGCCACCCGTCAGCTTACCGCCGATTTCTTTCGCTACAGGCAGCGGTTCGCCTGTCAACATCGACTCATCGACCTGGGTGTGGCCTTCGCGCAGCGTGCCATCTACCGGGAATCGCTCACCCGGTTTGACCACCAATTGGTCATCCACCAGCACCTCGGGCACAGGTACATCCACCTCGCCATCTGTGCCCAGCAAATGCGCGACTTCAGGCCGCAGCGCATGCAGCGCCCGAATGGCGGATGTGGTTTGCCGCTTGGCGCGCGTCTCCAGCCATTTGCCCAGCAGCACCAGCGTGATGACAATGGCCGAGCCTTCAAAATACAGGTGCACCATGGCACCTGTTTCAGCCGTCAGCCACAGCCACATCGACAGCGCCCAACCGGCCGTGGTGCCCAGCGCCACCAGAAGGTCCATATTGCCCGTCATGGCCTTCAACGCACCCCAGGCGGCTTTGTAAAAGCGCGCACCCAACACAAACTGCACCGGCGTGGCCAGTAAAAACTGCCACAGCGGCGGCAGCATCCAGTGCTTGCCAAACAGGTCGCCCAGCATTGGCAACACCAGCGGCAGTGACAGCCCCAGCCCAATCCCCACGGGCATAAACCCGGCCCAGGGCGAAGCGTCTGGCGCGTCAATGGCGGCACTGGCGGCGCGCGGCTCGTATCCTGCATCACGCACGGCACGGCGGAGGCGCGCCTCCATCTGCTCGCCGGGCATGTACACAATGCGGGCTGACTCAATGGCCAGGTTCACACTGACACTTTCTACACCGGTGACTTTCTTCAAAGCTTTTTCAACCCGGCCCACACAAGAAGCGCAGATCATCCCGCCTATGCCAATGTCAAGTGGCGGGCTGGCGTTGAGGTCGATGCGCGTTGATAGCGGCGCCAATGCGGTGGCATACGCGTAAGGATAAGGATAACCTTGCCCCGTAGCGCGCTAAAACCTTGATGCATGTCAACCGGCATGCGAATACAGCAGCTAGCCAGCCCCGCAAGCATCCGCTTGGCGCTATGCTAAAAAAAGCAAGTTCAGCACTACAAAAGAGCGCCCCATGATGAAAACCTATACCGTCACCGGCATGACCTGCGGCCACTGTGAAAAAGCCGTGACCCAGGCCATCAAACAGCTTGACCGGGAAGCCGAAGTCACCATAGACCGCGCGGCCAGTAGCGTGCAAGTTCAGTCGACCGCTGCGCGCGAACTTTTGAGCCAGGCCATCGCCGAGGAAGGCTACGCGGTTACTTAGCGGCGTGTCAGAGCGCTGAGTGTGTATTCAACTGATCCGATTAACCCATCCAAAGTGCATCTCATGACCAGAAACGTTGGTAGCGTTGACCGCATTTTGCGCGTAGTAATCGGCCTCACCCTGATTGTCCTCGCCGCCACTGGCACTGTAGGCTGGTGGGGCTACCTCGGCGTGCTGCCGTTGGTAACAGCCGCCATGGGCTGGTGCCCGCCTTATGCGCTGTTTGGATGGAATACCTGCGGCATGAAGAAGGCAAATTGACATTTTTTGACGTGCTGCCAGGTCACAAAACGGCTTGACAGGTTTGAAGCCATTTGTTGACCCGATTTATTGGCCACTCAAACCGGTCCAAACCCGCCGCCACCTGGCGTGTGAATCTCAAACACATCGCCCGGCAGCATGTCCGCTTGGCCGATGTGGCCCAGGGTTTCGACGCGGCCATCGCTGCGCACCACCACGTTTTGGCCGACCTGCCCCGGCTGGCCGCCTGCCATGCCGAAGGCACCGTATTTGCGGCCGTTTGACAAGATGCTGGCTGTCATGGCTTCTAGAAACCGCACACGACGGATGCCGCCGTTACCGCCGTGCCACTTGCCTGCGCCGCCCGAATTGGCGCGGATTTCATAGCTTTCCAGTCGCACGGGAAAGCGAAACTCCAGAATCTCGGGGTCGGTCAATCTTGAATTGGTCATGTGGGCCTGCACGACGGATGTACCGTTAAAGCCGCCTGCAAGTTTTCCATCTGCATCCGTCACGCCGCCTGCGCCGCTGCCGCCCGAAATGGTCTCGTAGTACTGATACCTTGCGTTGCCAAAAGTGAAGTTGTTCATCGTGCATTGGCCTGCCGCCATCACACCCAACGCGCCGTAAAGCGCGTTGGTGATGCAGGTCGAGGTTTCAACATTGCCTGCCACCACCGAAGCAGGCGGGTTCGGGTTGAGCATGCTGCCCGGCGGAATGATGACTTTGAGCGGCTTCAGGCAACCTGCGTTGAGTGGAATGTCGTCATCCACCAGCGTTCTGAAAACATACAGCACCGCTGCCATGCACACCGCCGTGGGGGCGTTGAAGTTGTTGGTTTGCTGGGGTGATGTACCGGTAAAGTCAATTTCGGCGCTGCGGTTTTTTGTGTCGACACGAATCGCGACTTTGATCTGTGCGCCGTTGTCCAGCGGCAGCGTGAAGTCGCCATTTTTTAACTTGGTAATCACCCGGCGCACCGACTCTTCTGCGTTGTCTTGAACGTGGTTCATGTACGCCAGTACGGTGGGCAGGCTGAATTGCTCGACCATTTTGCGCAGCTCTTGCACGCCTTTTTCATTGGCGGCGATTTGCGCTTTCAGGTCCGCCATGTTTTGCTGTGGATTGCGGCTTGGGTATTCGCCGCTTTTCAGCAGCGCCACCATTTCCGGCTCACGCAGTACGCCGCGCTCGACCAACAAAACGTTGTTGATTTGTACGCCTTCTTCTTCAATACGGGTTGAAAACGGCGGCATCGAGCCTGGCGTGGTGCCGCCGACGTCGGCGTGGTGACCTCTGGAGCCCACGTAAAAAGTTGGCTCAGTGGACGCACCCAAATACACTGGCGTGATGACCGTGATGTCCGGCAAATGCGTGCCGCCGTGGTACGGGTCGTTCAGCACATACACATTACCGGGCTCCATCTTGCCCGCGTTTTCACGAATCACGGTTTTGATGCTCTCGCCCATTGACCCCAGATGCACTGGCATGTGGGGTGCGTTGGCGATCAGATTACCTGCGGTGTCAAACAGCGCGCAGCTGAAGTCAAGCCGCTCCTTGATATTGACCGAGTACGCAGTGTTTTGCAGCTGCAAGCCCATCTGCTCGGCAATGTTCATGAACAGGTTGTTAAAAACTTCCAGCAATACAGGATCAACGGTAGTACCTGCTGCAAATTTAATAGCACGTTCCGCACGTCTATCCAGCACCAGGTGGTCAAGCGCAGTCAAATTTGCCTCCCAACCCGGTTCAATAACCGTCGTTGCATTCTTTTCGGCAATGATGGCCGGGCCTGCAATGATGTCACCCGGTTGCAGGTCTTCGCGCACCACCAGCGCAGCATCGTGCCACTGCCCGCCTGAATACATACGCACCGTCTCGCGCCTGGGCACTTCACGCGGCTCATGCGTTGCATGGCGCGGCTCAGCGGGTGCGTCACCTGCAATCACAGACTCCACCGACACCGCTTCCACCACCAGGCCCTTGCCTTGCATTAAAAATGCAAAGCGCTGGCGGTAAGCGGCTTCAAAGCCCGATTCGATTTGCTCCAAAGTACCGAATGGAACAATCAGCGCCGCATCACTGCCCTCGTACCGCACATGCACACGGTGATGAGTGGTAATGTTGCCCGTGTTGACCTGCTGGCGTTGCAACTCAGCCTCCGCAATAGCCGCCAGGCTATTGAGCGCCTGTGCAATTTCAGGCAAGGCGCGGGTTTCCAGCTTCAGTTCGATGGCTTGTTCCTTGATCACGTTCTGGTCGGCCAGGCCCATGCCATAAGCGCTCAACACGCCCGCCATGGGGTGAACAAACACCCGTGTCATGCCCAGCGCATCAGCCACCAGGCAAGCATGCTGGCCACCCGCGCCACCAAAGCATTGCAGCGTGTAGCGCGTTACGTCGTAGCCGCGTGCAACGGATATTTTTTTAATCGCATTGGCCATCTGCTGTACCGCGATGTTGATGAAGCCCTCGGCAACCACTTCAGCGCTACGCCCTGTTTGCCCGGCAAGGTCATTGAACTGGGCGGCAGCAGCTTCGTAACTCAGTGGCTCGTCAGCATTCGGGCCAAACACTTTGGGAAAGTAGCGCGGTTGCACTTTGCCGACCATCACGTTGGCATCGGTCACGGCCAAACGCCCGCCACGCCGGTAGCTGGCAGGGCCAGGGTTGGCGCCTGCGCTTTGCGGGCCAACGCGAAAGCGTTCACCATCAAATTTTAAAATCGACCCGCCGCCCGCTGCCACGGTGTGAATGCTCATCATGGGCGCGCGCATGCGTACGCCCGCCACTTGCGTTTCAAACTCACGTTCAAATTCGCCTGCGTAGTGCGACACATCGGTAGACGTGCCACCCATGTCAAAGCCGATGACTTTCGCGTGACCTGCAATCGCTGCCGTCCGGGCCATGCCCACAATCCCGCCAGCCGGGCCGCTCAAAATCGCGTCTTTACCTTGAAACACATGCGCATCCGTCAAGCCGCCTGACGACTGCATGAAGAATAATTTAACGCCCGGCATTTCACCCGCTACTTGGTTAACGTAGCGGCGCAGGATAGGCGACAGGTACGCATCAACCACCGTCGTGTCACCCCGGCTGACGAACTTCATCATCGGGCTGGTTTCATGCGAAGTGCTGATTTGCGTGAAGCCCACCTCCAGCGCAATGCGCTTGGCAGCTTTTTCATGTTCGGTGTAACGGTAGCCGTGCATAAAAACGATTGCAACGCTGCGCAGACCCTTGAAATACTGGGCAATCAGCTCTGTTTTTAATAGCGACTCATCCAGCGCTTGTAATATTTCACCTTGTGCACCCACCCGCTCATGCGCTTCAATCACCGCGCTGTAAAGCAACTCTGGCAGCACAACGTTGCGGTCAAACAGGCGCGGGCGATTCTGGTAAGCAATGCGCAAGGCGTCCCTGAAGCCTTTTGTGGTGACCAGCAATGTGGGCGCGCCCTTGCGCTCCAGCAGCGCATTGGTGGCCACGGTTGTCCCCATTTTCACGCAGTCCACAACGTCTGCACTGATCGCTTCGTTTGGCTGTAACCCCAGCAAGTGCCGAATTCCCGCCACGGCGGCATCGCGGTACTGCTCCGGATTTTCGCTGAGCAGTTTGTGCGTGACCAAGGAGCCATCGGGCCTTTTGCCGACGATGTCAGTGAACGTGCCGCCCCGGTCAATCCAGA
>ENA-OFDP01000628-OFDP01000628.1-metagenomes-genome-assembly--contig:-NODE-628-length-15397-cov-3.092947_pt1 | contig 15397 bp, 14 predicted proteins | sample MGYA00153389_OFDP01 | MGnify analysis MGYA00153389 | reverse complement strand
GGTGGGGCGGCGTACCCGTAGGGCGGATACCCCGGTGCGGTGACGACTGCACCGGGCGGTGGCGGGGGTCCGCCGAAGCTGGGCTGGACCGGCGTGCCGGAGGGCGGTGGCGGGGGTGTCGAAACTTGTCCGGGTGGCGGCGGTGGCGGTGGCATTCCCATGTGCAGAGTGTGCCACGTCGCCGCGTCTCGGCTGACGATTCAGCCACCCGAGCGTTCAGCGGAAGGGGCGGTCGCGGCGAGCCGACACCGGCTTCGCCCACCAGCGGCCGCTGAACCTCCACGCAGTGCTGCGCTCGGGGGCGGCGTCGTCAACGATCATCGGCGTGGGCCAGAGCGCCTCGACTCCGGCCATGATCGCAACGACCTCGTCGTCGGTCGGCGCAGGAGACACAGCGGTGACCGACACACTGGCGATCGACACGGTGCTGGTCGGGTTCGACTCGGACATCGTGGTCACGTTAGGCGCTTCAGCCACCGGCGACCTCGTCGTCGATCGACCACGTGGCGCGGGGAGGTCGGGTGACCACGGTGCCAGCAACGTTGTCGTGGAACGTTCGCCGTTGTGAGTTACCGAGCGCCACGAGGAATCCGATGAAGAACATCGACGACACCGAGTACCGCACGACGAATCGTAGACCGGCCTCGCCAGCGGTGACCATGCGGCCGTTGCGGGCATCGACGACCTTGGTCCCCGTGATCCGATTGCCGATCCACTGACCGGTCGACGACACCGCTCGCCCGTACGACACAGTGGCCCCGCCGAACCCGGCGACCATCAACAGCAAGCCGAGGATGATCAGCGGCGTCGAGCCGACGAGGATCACGGCAAGTCCTGGCACCAGACAGAGCGACACGACGATGTTGTCGATCACGAGCCCGCCGAAGCGTGCGCCGTACGAGGCGAGTGCAGGGTCGAAGTCGATGCCTCCGCCTGACTCGATGTGGGCCACCTCGACTCGTTCGGGACGAATGACGTCGGTCGGCTTCGTGAGGGCTGCGCCCACGGCCGGCGCGGTGGAGTCGTCGTCGGTGATCTTCGACAACAACGCAGCGAGGTCATCGTCGGTTTCGGCCGTCGTCGGCCCCGACGGCGCAGGTACGGCTGTCGGTGGTGCTGTCGGTGGCGAGGATGGCGCCGGCGGTGGTGGAGGTGGTGGCGGCGGTGGTGGTGGTGCTGCTGCTGATGGAGGGGGCGGCGGTGGCGGCGGTGTCGGCGGTGGTGTCGGCGGCGGAGCGGCTGGCGGTGGTGCCGGAGGCGTGGGGGCGCCGGACAGGGGAGGCTGTCCGGGCACCAACGGGCCGTCACTCATCGTCGGTCGGCTCCGGTCACAGCGGGACGTTGCCGTGCTTGCGCCGCGGCAGTTCCTCGCGCTTGGTGGCCAACATTCGTAGCCCGGCAACCAGCTTCTGGCGGGTTTCGGCAGGGTCGATCACGTCGTCGATGTAGCCGCGCTCGGCCGCGGCATACGGCGAGGCGTACTTGTCGGTGTACTCCTGCACCAGCTCGGCGCGGCGGGCGACCGGATCGGCGGCCTGCTGCAGTTCGCGGCGGTACACGATCTCGACAGCGCCTTGCGGCCCCATCACGGCGAGCTCGGCGGTCGGCCAGGCGAACGCGAGGTCGGCGCCGATCGACTTGGAGTTCATCACGACGTACGCGCCACCGTACGCCTTGCGAGTGATCACCTGGATGCGTGGCACGGTCGACTCGCAGTAGGCGTAGAGCAGCTTGGCACCGTGACGGATGATGCCGCCGTACTCCTGGTCGACGCCGGGCAGGAAGCCGGGGACGTCGACGAATGTGATCAACGGAATGTTGAAGGAGTCGCACGTTCGAACGAATCGAGCGGCCTTCTCGGACGACTCGATGTCGAGCACACCGGCGAGCACCTTGGGCTGGTTACCGACGATGCCGACGGGTCGGCCGTCGATGCGAGAGAACCCGCACACGATCGACTTCGCCCAATAGGGGAAGTACTCGAAGAACTCGCCGTCGTCGACGACGTGGCGGATCACCTCGGTCATGTCGTACGGCATGTTGGGGCTGGGCGGCAGGATGTCGCGCAGTTCCGGACACAGCCGGTCGGGGTCGTCGCCGAGGTCTTCGATCGGCGGGTCTTCGAGGTTGTTCGACGGCAGGAACGACAGCAGGAAACGCACGTCGTCGAGGCACGACTTCTCGTCGGCCGACACGAACGTGGCGACACCCGACTTGGTGGCGTGGCTCATTGCGCCACCGAGCTCTTCGAGGGTGACGTCTTCACCCGTGACGGTCTTCACCACGTCAGGGCCGGTGATGAACATGTGGCTCGTCTCGCGCACCATGAAGATGAAGTCGGTCATCGCCGGGCTGTACACGGCACCGCCGGCGCACGGGCCGAGGATCACCGAGATCTGGGGGACCACCCCAGACGACAGCACGTTGCGGTGGAAGATGCCGCCATAGCTAGCGAGGCTGACCACTCCCTCCTGGATACGGGCGCCGGCTCCGTCGTTGAGGCCGATCACCGGTGCGCCGACCTTGAGTGCAAGATCCATCAGCTTGTGGATCTTCTCGGCGAACACTTCGCCGAGGGCACCGCCGAACACGGTGAAGTCCTGGGAGAAGACGAAGACCTTGCGACCGTCGACGGTGCCCCAGCCGGTGATCACACCGTCGGTGTACGGGCGGTCCTCGAGGCCCGACGCCAGTGCTCGGTGACGGGCAAGCATGTCGAGTTCGTGGAACGAGCCCTCGTCGAGGAAGTAGTCGAGTCGCTCGCGGGCGAGCATCTTGCCCTTCTCGTGCTGGCGGTCGACCGAGCGCTGCGAACCCGCGTGAATGGCCTGTTCTCGCCGTTCGGCGAGGTCGGCGAGCTTCTCCTGCATCGGGTTCGTCACGTCTGGCAAGTTACTGGCTGTAGGCCTCTCTCGGAAGATCGACCAGAATGCATGCATGGCAGATACGTCGCCGACCCCGCCCGTGGTTCCAATGCAGCTGCCGTTCCAGCCTCCACTCGAGCCGATGCTCGCGAAACTGGCGCGTTCGATTCCGGAGGGTGACGGTTGGCTGTTCGAGCCGAAGTGGGACGGCTTCCGCTGCATCGTGTTCTGCGACGGTGATCGCATCGAGCTGATCTCTAGAAAGCTGCGACCACTCGGCCGTTACTTCCCCGAGTTGCTCGAACCACTCCGCTCGGCCCTGCCGCAGCGTTGCGTGGTCGACGGTGAGATCGTCGTCGCCGGCGCCGACGGTAACGGCCTCGACTTCGACGCATTGCTACAACGCATCCATCCCGCCGAATCTCGAATCAACAGGCTGGCCGCCGAGACGCCGGCGGCGTTCGTCGCATTCGATCTGCTCGCTGTCGACGACACGTCGCTGCTCGGCGTACCGATGGCCGACCGTCGCGCCGCACTCGTCGCCGCGCTCACCCAGAACGCCGCGGTGCACGTCACACCGGCCACGACCGATCGGGTGGTTGCCGAGGACTGGTTCCACCGGTTCGAAGGTGCGGGCCTCGATGGCATCATCGCCAAGCCACTGGATGGCACCTATCAGCCAGGCAAGCGGGCGTTGATCAAGGTGAAGCACCAACGCACTGCCGACTGCGCGGTCGCCGGGTACCGCATCCACAAGGACGGCCGAGGAGTTGGCTCACTTCTGCTCGGGCTGTTCGACGCCGACGGCGACATGCACTCCGTGGGGGTGGCGGCCTCGTTCTCGGCCAAGCGGCGTGCCGAGTTGCTCGCCGAGCTCGAACCACAGACCCACGACGCGCTCGACGGTCATCCGTGGCGCCAGTGGGCCGAGAGCGACGGTGACGTCGCTGGCACAGCGACCAGCGGTGGTAGCCGGTGGAACGCCGGCAAGGATCTGTCGTTCGTCCCGATCCGGATGGGGTTGGTGGCCGAGGTCTCGTTCGGCCAACTGGAGGGTCGGCGGTTCCGCCATGGTGTCGGGTTCCTGCACTGGCGACCGGATCGCACACCCGAGTCGTGTACGTACGACCAACTCGACGTGGCCGATCCGGTGTCATTCCACGACTTCGTCACGACGTCCGCCGCCAGATGAAACTGAGGGGTCGGACCCCTCAGTTTCATTTCAAGTTCAGGGTTGGGTGTTCGGCGGAGTGCTCGGTTGAGTGATCGGCGGGATCGTGACCACGGGGGGTGTGGTCAGCTCGGCCACCGCCTCGGTGCCGTCGGCGTTCTGGATCGTGAAGCCCTGCAGCGGACTGATGAACACGCCGGTCGGGGTGACCGCATTGACCACCAACGTCCAGTCGCCGGCGACGGTCAACGGCAGACCCTGCTCGCCCTCGGGCAGCACGGCCACGCCGACTCCGGTGAGTGGAACCGGTTGGGTGATCGTGCCGATGGTGGCGTTCGCCGGTGCCGTCAGCACCACCTCGAGCCCGGACAGGCCGTCGTCGGGAGCGTCGACCTCGACCGCCATTCCCGACAAGCCGACGCGATCTCGGGTGAGGCGAACCGTGACGGCGAAGTCGGCCTCAGGAGCGTCGACGGTCACGGCGATCGCGTAGGCGATGTCAGGACCCGTCGCGACGTTCGGTGGTGCCAGCGACAGCAGCCAGGCACTCATCGCGAGCACCACGACACCTGCTGCTGCTTCCACGCCGAACGCACGGCGCAGTCGGTCGGCCATCGGCACGGTCATTTCGTCGGCACGCGCCAGACGTTGGTTGACGAACTGGCGGGCCGAGACGGCCACGAAGATCATCAGCGCCACCGCCAGGGTCTTCAACAGGATCACGCGGCCGTGCGGGGTGCCGAACAGATCGCCACCGTCGAGCAGGATCATCTGGATGATGCCGGTGACGATGGTGGCACCGATGGCGAGATTCGACAGGCGTCCGAACCCGCGTACGGCGTGCACGAGGTCGCCGACGATTGCCAGATCCATGTTCGTGCGGCTCAGCCCGATCGTGGCGACGGCGAGTACCGGGACGCCGAGGGCGATCATCTGTGTGACCGGATCGATCACACGGTCGGGGCGGAACGCGACCCACGCGCAGGCGATCACGAGTACGAACCGCGCCACTGCGGCAATGCCCGGGATGCCCGCATCGAACAAGTCGACCCAGTTCACCGGATTGAATCCGCTGCCGAGCCCCGAGCCGGTCACGGCCGCGGTCGCCGCAGCGACGTACAACAACGTGCCGACGAACGCAATGATCCAGACCGCCCGGATGAACCTGATGGTGACGAGGTACTCGACCCCCTCCGGCCATGCCGCTGCGATCACCACGAGCGACCCGAGCAGGACGGCGAGGCCGAACACCGAGATCATGCGGCCCAGCCAGAGTGGGCCCTGACCCGTGTCGACGTCGGACAGTTTGGCGATGTCGCCGGTGCCGGACGTCGACGTCGTGGCCGCCGGGGGGTCCGCCGGGTTCGTGTCGCCCGTCGTCGGCTCGGATGTCGGTGTGGTCACTGCGGTGACTGGGTCGTTCTCGATCGTGAAGGTGACGTTGCCCTGGCCGTTGGGTGATCCTTCTGCATCACTGACCACGTAGGCGGCGACGCAGGCGCCCTTCGGGAGTGGGTCGATGACCTCGGCAGTGATGGTGAGGCCGTCGTCGCTGACCTCGCGTGGGCCCACGGTGTACAGGTCCGTGCACGTCAAGGTGATCGTGTTGACGTCGCCGAGGGGCTCGCTGAACGTGAACGAGATCGCGGCGGGTGATTGGGCGAGTGAGGTGCCATCGGCCGGATCGGACGACACCAGCGAGTTCTCGGCGGACGCGCTGCCTGGTAGCAGTCCGACCACGCCGATGACGGCGAGTGCGGTCCCTGCGATGACGCGGCTGAGCCGCCCGGCGGCTCGTAGTGGTGTTCGTTCGTTCACGATCGCCCGAGGCTAGTTGCCCGTCGGCCCATCAGCCCGGGCACCTGGCGGTCGGCATCGTGGTTGCACAGCGGTGGACCGCATCGTGCGGTCTGGTCAGACCTCGCCCCGTCGGCACCCGGGCGCCCCGATCTCGTCGACGAGATCGTTGCGACCGCGGATCAGTTCACCGACGCGAACGGTGAGCTCACCGAGTCGGTCCTCGCCGGCCGTAGCGATCGAGCGCCACGTGACGGCCTGATCGTCGGTGTTGCGGATGAACGCACGATGAGGCTCGCCCATCTCGGTGGGGACCTCGAGCGTCCGCGCCTGTTCGGATTCGTTGTCGAGGGCGCTCGCGGCACTCGTAGCGAATTCGGCGACGGTGATCTGCTCAGGAGGGCGCGGGAGCGCTTCGAGCGTGACGGTGGTGTCGGCGCAGATCTCCTGCAGGTCGGCGAGGTAGTCGGCCGGAGTGACTTGGGCAGGCTCGCTGGTACAGGATGTCGTAAGGGTCACCGCGACGATGACCGCTGCCACGCACGTTCCTCTTGGGGTCATCACGGAGATGCTACGACGGTGCGCTGACCTCGGCGTCGCTATCGTGGCTGCGATGGCCACCCAGTCGCTGTACCGCCGCTACCGGCCCCGCCGATTCAGCGAAGTGAAGGGACAAGATCACGTGGTGCGCGCGCTGCGCACGTCGGTCGCCGAGGGTCGTGAGGGCCAGGCCTACCTGTTCTCGGGTCCACGCGGCACCGGCAAGACCACCTCGGCGCGCATCCTCGCGAAGGTGCTCAACTGTGAGAACCCCCAGGACGGCGAGCCGTGTTGCGAGTGTGAATCGTGTCGCGCCGTCGAACGGGGTGTCAGCTACGACGTGCACGAACTCGACGCAGCGAGCAACAACGGCGTCGACGCGATGCGCGACCTGATCGAGAAGGCATCGCTCGGCACGCCCGGTCGTCACAAGGTGTACATCCTCGACGAGGTGCACATGCTGTCGCGGGCAGCCGAAGCAGCGCTGCTCAAGACGTTGGAGGAACCGCCTCCGCACGTGGTGTTCGTGCTGGCGACGACCGATCCGCAGAAGATGTCCGACACCATCCGCAGTCGCACCCAACACCTGCAGTTCCATCTCCTCCCCGCCGACACGCTGGCCGAACATGTCCGGTGGGTTGCAGCCGACGCCGGCCTCGACGTGAGCGAAGCCGCCTTCGAGCAGGCATTGAGCCGGGGCGGAGGATCGGCACGAGACACGCTGTCGGCGCTGGAGTTGCTCGCCAGTACGGGCGACGAGGGGATGCAGATCGTGCCGCTCGACGAGTTCGTCGAGGCCATGATCGACCGCGACTCGGGTCGTGCGCTCACCGTCATCGCACACGCGATCACGACCGGAATGGACTCACGGACGCTCACCGAGGAACTCATCGGCTTCCTCCGGAATGGATTCCTCTCGTTGATGGCGCCGGAACTCGTTCAGGTGCCGTCGATTCGTCTCGATGCGCTCGCGGCCCAGGCGCAGCGGTTGGGCGCGGCCGGGCTCGTTCGTGGCATCGAGGTCCTCGGCGCTGCATTGGCCGAGATGCGACACGCACCCGACCCTCGTGTGTTGCTCGACGTCGCCACGGTGCAGCTCACCGCCGACAACGTCGGCAGCGACACCGATGCGCTCCTGCTTCGTATCGAGCGCCTCGAGCGCCAGGTCGCTGCAGGGGTGCCAGCGGCGCCCGAGGCCAAACCGCCCGTCGATTCGGCGACCGGTCGCGCCGCCCTCGGCGGGCGCGCCCGTACGGCTCCGACCGCAGCGCCGGCTCCCGGGAGCGCAACGGCGAGCGAGAGCGAGATTTCCGTGACCAGCGGCGTTTCGGAGCCGACGCCCGTGCCGCCCGCAGCGACGCCGACCGTCGAGCAAATTCCGGCGACACCCGAGCCCACGGCTGCGGAATCGAGCTCGGCGGCCACGACGTCGATCACCTCGGAGCTGTGGGAGAACACGATTCGTCCGGCCTTGAAGGGAATGGCGCGGGCGGTCTACGCGCCTGCGAGCTTCGTTCGCAGTACCGATTCGACGCTCACGCTGTCGGTGCCGAACGCCGCCCACCGGGCCAAGTGCGACGAGCAACGATCGGTGGTCGAGGCGGTCGTCGCGAAGTTCACCGGCGCCCCAGTGGCGATCGAGTTGCTCGACGGGGGCGGCAACGGCGGCAACGGCGGCAATGGCGACGACCGAGGGACCGAGGGCGGCGCGCAGACCGCCGACAGTGGCCCCGATATCGAGGCTGTTGCCGAGCGGGCGTCACCCAGGGCGCGCGGGATGGCGACTGCCGCGGCGACCGGCGAGTCGGGTGGAGCGATCGACGAGCACATCATCCTGATTGCCGACCTACCTGATGACGATGATGTCGACCTCGACGATCTGATCGATGCGCCACCGGAGTCCGTGAAGTCGCCGATCGATCGCCTCGCCGAGGCATTTCCGGGCTCCGAGCTGATCGAAGAAGCCGGCTGACGCACCGGATGGCCGGCAACTACACCCCTCCCGTCCAGTCGTTGATCGACGAACTCGGTCGTCTCCCGGGCATCGGCCCGAAGTCGGCGCAGCGCATTGCGTTCCATCTACTCAAGGTGCCGACCGAGGATGCGACTCGTCTCGCCCACGCGATCACCGAAGCAAAGGCCCGCGTGCGATTCTGCGAGCGTTGTTTCCACATCGCCGACGACGTGTTGTGCCCGATCTGCAACGACGACGCCCGTGATTCGTCAGTGTTGTGCGTGGTGGAGGAATCACGTGACATCGTGGCCATCGAGCGGACCGGCGAGTTCAGGGGGCGGTATCACGTGCTGCTCGGCGCGATGAGTCCGCTCGAAGGCATCGGACCCGAGCAGCTCAAGATCCGCGAGCTGGTCGCCCGGATCGATCCCGAGGGGGTGCAGGAGATCATCTTGTGCACGAACCCGAACACGGAAGGTGAAGTCACTGCGATGTATCTCGCCAGGTTGTTGAAGCCGATCGGGCTGACGGTCACGCGCATTGCCAGCGGGCTACCGGTGGGAGGCGACCTGGAGTATGCGGACGAACTCACGTTGGGCCGGGCCCTCGAAGGGCGACGCCTGGTCGACTGACCGTGGTTGGGACCGTGGTTGGGACTGTGGCGATCGGTTCAGAAAACTGAACTGGGGCACCATCTCCACGAATCGGTAGCGGGCGGACGGACCGATTCGTTTCGATGATGCCCCAGAAGGGTGGCGAATCCGATGTCGATTCGCTCGATCAGTTGTTGCGGTAACGTTACGGACAGACGTGCGATTCGTCAACTATTCGTAACACAAGTCGCTACGAACGTCAGTACATCCACTACAAGTGGGCTGTCAAGCACCCAAAGTGGTGAAAGGTGCGAGTCCTGGCGATACAGGTGGAGACGTCCGACGGTGGGGTGGGGGGATGCGGGGCCGCTGGCGCTTCGATCGCTCAGACGGTGCGCAAGATGGCGGCGTCACCTTGGCCGCCGCCGCCGCAGAGGGCAACGGCGCCGGTTCCGCCTCCACGCCGCTTGAGTTCGTGCAGCAGGGTCAGTGCGAGGCGGTTGCCACTCATGCCGATCGGGTGACCGAGCGCAATGGCGCCGCCGTTGACGTTGACCCTGTCGGGATCAACGCCGAGTTCGGCGGTGGAGGCGATTCCCACCGCAGCGAAGGCCTCGTTGAGCTCGAACAGATCGAGGTCGCCAACGGCGATGCCCGCTCGCTCTGCCGCCTTCATCACCGCTCGGCTCGGTTGGTGCAGCAGCGACGCGCTGTCGGGGCCGGCGACCATCCCGTACGACACGAACTCGCCGAGCGGGTTCACGCCGCGACGCTCGGCCTCGGCCCTGCTCATCAACACGATCGCACTCGCCCCGTCGGAGAGCTGCGAGGCGTTGGCAGCGGTGATCGTTCCGTCCTTGTCGAATGCCGGACGCATCGCGGCCAGCGACTCCACCGTGGTGCCCGGCCGCACGCCCTCGTCGTGCTCGATCAGGATGGGATCGCCCTTGCGTTGCGGCACCTCGACCGACACGATTTCGTCGGCGAACTTGCCGTCCTTGATCGCGTTGGCTGCCAACTCGTTCGAGCGAGCGGCGAACTCGTCCTGCTGCTCGCGGGTGATGCTGTCGCCGGTGTACCGATCGGTACCGAGGCCCATCAGGCACGCATCGAAGGCGCACCACAGCCCGTCGGCGATGATTGCGTCGCGCAACTCGGTGTTGCCGTAGCGGAACCCACCACGGGCCCCGTCGGCGAGGTACGGAGCGTTGGTCATCGACTCCATGCCACCGGCCACGACGATGTCGGCCTCGCCCGCAGCGATCATCTGGTTCGCGAGATAGATCGTGTTCAGCCCGGAGAGACACACCTTGTTGATGTTGACTGACGGCACGCTCATCGGGATGCCCGCCTTGACGGCCGCCTGGCGGCTGGGAACCTGGCCCTGGCCGGCCATGAGCACCTGGCCCATGATGACGTGCTCGACCTCCTCGGGAGCCACGCCGGCGCGCTCGAGTGCAGCCGCGATGGCGAACCCACCGAGGTCTGCGGCGGAGAACGACGAGAGGGCACCGCTCATCTTTCCGATCGGGGTGCGAGCGCCAGCGACGAGATACGAACCGGTTGAAGCCATGCACCGACGCTACCCCCACCGCCCAACCCCCGAAAAATGGCAGAGATCGATCGTTCGGCGAACGAATCGTGCCGGATTTCGGAGGTTGCGGTGTGATTCGGGTCCACTTTGTCGAGTTCGATTACCGATCGGTAACGTCGAGCGCCATGCAGGAGATCCTCGAGGCCATCCAGTCCGGTGCCAGCGGCGACGACATCGCGAGCCTTCCCCTTCCCGAGAGCTACCGTGCCGCGTTCGTCAAGCGTGACGAGACCGCGATGTTCGACGGTGTCGAGTCGTGGGACAAGGACCCCCGCAAGTCGCTCCACGTCGACGAGGTGGCGACACCCGAACTCGCCCCCGACGAGGTGTACATCGCGGTGATGGCGTCGAGCATCAACTTCAACACGGTGTGGACCTCGATCTTCGAGCCGCTGCCGACATTCGGGTTCCTCGACAAGATGGGCCGTCAGAACGACTGGGGCAAGCGCCACGCCCTTGCCTACCACGTGGTGGGATCGGACGCGTCCGCCGTAGTCGTCCGCATCGGGTCCGCAGTGCGCAACTGGAAGCCGGGCGACCGGGTCACGGTGCACTGCAACTACGTCGACGACCAGGACCCCAGCGCCCACAATGATTCGATGCTGGCCACCAACCAGCTCATCTGGGGCTTCGAGACCAACTTCGGTGGCCTCGCCGACCTCGCCGTGGTCAAGGCGAACCAGCTCATGCCGAAGCCGACGCACCTCACGTGGGAAGAAGCGGCGGTGAACGCACTGTGCAGTTCGACCTCGTACCGGATGCTCGTCAGCAAGAACGGCGCTCGGATGACACAGGGCGACAGCGTCCTCATCTGGGGAGCGACCGGCGGCATCGGTGGCTACGCCGTGCAGTACGTCCTGAACGGTGGAGGCACACCGATCGGCGTGGTCTCCTCGCCCGAGCGAGCGCAGCAGCTCAACCGTATGGGGTGTGAGGCGGTGATCGACCGGCGCGCGGAGAACTACCAGTTCTGGTCCGACGAGCACACCCAGGACGAATCCGAGTGGCGCCGCTTCGGCAAGAAGATCCGAGAGCTCAACAACGGTGAGGACGTCGACATCGTGTTCGAGCACCCGGGTCGATCGACGATGGGTGCTTCGGTGTTCGCCGCCAAGCGCGGCGGCACGATCGTGACGTGCGCCGCAACCTCGGGTTACATGGTCGAGTTCGACAACCGACACTTCTGGATGAAGCTGAAGAACCTCATTGGTTCGCACTTCGCCAACTACGCCGAGTCGTACGCGGCGAACAAACTGCTCGACCAGGGTCGCATCCAGCCGCTGTTGACCAAGACGTACACCCTCGACCAGGTCGGCGAGGCATCGCTTGCAGTCCACCACAACGAAGCTGACGGCAAGCTCGGTGTGCTCTGCCTCGCGCCATCCGAGGGTCTGGGCATCGACGACCCGGAGAAGCGCGAACGCATCGGCGAAGACAAGATCACCGTCTTCCGCTCGTGATCTTCCCAGCCGCCGTCCTGTGGGACATGGACGGAACGCTCGTCGACACCGAGCCGTACTGGTTCGACGTCGAGTTCGAGCTGGTCGCCGAGTTCGCGGGGACGTGGACCGAGGCCGACGCCCAGTCGCTCGTCGGTTTCGATCTGCTCGACTCGGCGCACGAACTCCGCACCCGCGGGGGTGTACGCCTCGAGCCGGTCGAGGTGGTCGAGCGTCTCCTCGACGGGGTGATCAGTCGGGTCGCCGAACAGCTGCCATGGCGACCGGGTGCGACCGAACTGCTCGCCGAGTGTGTCGCTGCGGCGATTCCGTGTGTGCTGGTCACGATGTCGTGGCGCCGCCTCGCCGACGCCGTGATCGCATCGGCGCCGGCAGGCTCGTTCGTGGGATCGATCACGGGCGACGAGGTCCGCAATGGCAAGCCCGATCCCGAGCCATACCTGGCAGCGGCGGCGATGCTCGGGTTGGAACCTGCCGACTGCGTGGCCATCGAGGACTCACCGACCGGGGTTGCCTCCGCGCTTGCTGCGGGGTGTGCGACGCTGGGTGTCCCCCATGTCGTCCCCGTCATTGCCGCCCCCGGGCTCACCCTCGTCGACTCACTCGTCGGAGTCGACCTCGCCACCCTTCGACGACTTCGTTCCGACTGACGGGGTCGAGCACGTCACCCGCGGCGACGATCGACAGTCTCGCGGTGGCGGCCGTCGACGCCTGATCGTGCTCGGGGGGCTCGTCCTGGCGTTGTTCGGCGTCGCTGCAGCGGCTGTGTTCGTCGCGACGAACGAAGACTCGCTGCCGACCAAGCCCGACATCCCACTGGACGCCTGGGTCCCGTACTGGGCGCTCGATGCTTCGCTCCCCGATGCCCGCCAACGGGTGCCGTCGATGCGCGAGGTGTCGCCGTTCTGGTTCAACGCCGCTGGTGTCGACCAGATCGTGGTCGACCCGAACGCCTCGGTCGAGTTGACGTCGGAGTTCATGGACACCGTGCGTGGGCTCGACGTCGACGTCGTGCCCTCGATCATCGACGCTCTTCCCGCCGGTGAGATGGCGGCGATACTGGCCGATCCGATCACCCGTGCTCAGCACGTGGAGACCATCCGAACCTTCGCAGCCGACGGCGACTACGACGGCATCGACATCGACTACGAACAATTCGCGTTCGCCGATGGTCGCGAGACCTGGGCCGCCACTCGTCCGAACTGGGTGGCCTTCATCACCGAGTTGGCGGCGATACTACATTCCGATGGGCGCTCGCTCACGGTGAGCGTCCCCCCGGTGTATGACGCGGGCCAGACCAGCGAGAGTGGTTTCTGGGTGTACGACTACGGAGCGATCAGCGACCACGTCGACCGGATCCGCATGATGACCTACGACTTCTCCGTCAGCGAGCCGGGTCCCATCGCTCCGCTCGAGTGGGTCGAGTCAGCGATCGTCGGTGCGATCGAGGCGACCGGTTCGCCCGACAAACTCGTGCTCGGTCTTCCCGCATACGGACGAAACTGGCCGGTGAGGACCACCGGTGTCTGCCCCGCAACCGACGTTCCGGGCCGCACCAGTGTGTCGGCGCGGTCGGTCGACGAGTTGATCCAACGGCGTGACGCCTCGCCGGTCCCGGTCGACGCGACCGGCGAGTGGCAGTTCGAGTACGACCTCGAGGTCTCGGATGGCATCGCCACCTGTGTACAGACGCGCCAGGTCCACTACGTCGACGGTGATGGCATCGCGTTGCGGATGGATCTCGCGAGGCAGTATCGACTCGACGGTGTGGCGCTCTGGGCGTTCGGCTTCGACGACGACGCAGTCTGGGATGCGATCCTGCCGACGGTCGCCGATCCCACCGCGACGACCACCACCGGCTAGAACGATCAGATGACAGTCGGCGAAGCATGGATCATCGACGCGGTGCGTTCGCCGCGCGGCATCGGCAAACAGGGAAAGGGCAGCCTTGCCCACCTCCACCCGCAAAAGATCCTCGGGCAGGTGTTGAACGGCTTGCGCGATCGCGTGGGGTTCGATCCGCTCGACGTCGACGATGTCGTCTGCGGCAACGGTTCGCATGCCGGCGACCACGCCCATGACATCGGTCGCATGGCGGTGCTCGACGCCGGTTGGCCGATCTCGGTCCCCGGTGTCACCCTCAACCGGTTCTGCGGGTCGGGTCAGCAGGCGGTGACCTTCGCCGCGATGGGTGTGGGTGCGGGACATCAAGATCTCGTGATCGGCGCTGGTGTCGAGTCGATGAGCCGACCCGCACGCAACGGCACCGACGGGTTCCACGCCAACAACGAGCATCTGTTGGCGACGCATCCGCAGGTCCCGCAGGGCCTGTCCGCCGACCTGATAGCGACACTCGACGGCTACACGCGAGTCGAGGTCGACGCCCTCGGGCTCGAGAGCCAGCGCCGGGCGGCGGCGGCGATCGCCGAGGGCCGATTCGACCGCAGTCTGGTCACGATCCACAACGACGATGGAACCGTGGCGCTCGACCACGAGGAGTACCCGCGCCCGGAGACCACGGCCGAGGGGCTTGCGGCGCTGCACCCGAGCTTCGCGAAGTTCGGCGACTTCAAGTTCGAGCAGAGCGAATCAACGATGGCCGAGCTGATGGCGCAGAAGTACCCGGGTGTCGAGTTGCACAACGTCCATCACGCCGGCAACAGCTCGGGCGTGGTCGATGGTGCTGGCGCCGTGCTCGTCTCGTCGCCCGACTACGCCGAGGCGCACGGGCTCACGCCTCGGGCTCGCATCGTGATGTCGGCGGTCGCTGCCGACGAGCCGTTGATCATGCTCACCGCACCCGGACCTGCGGCCAACAAGTGCCTGGAACGGGCGGGCATGACCGTCGGCGACATCGACCTGTTCGAAGTCAACGAGGCGTTCGCAGCCGTGGTCCTGCGGTTCTTTCGCGATACCGGCGCCGATCCGATGAAGGTCAACGTCAACGGCGGTGCGATCGCACTCGGTCATCCGATCGGTGCGACCGGCGCGATGCTGATCGGCACGCTGCTCGACGAACTCGAACGCCGTGATCTGCAGACCGGCCTGGTGGCCATGTGCACCGGCGGTGGCATGGGCACCGCCACCATCATCGAACGCCTGTAGCGACATGGTGGAGCCGGTCGGCTGCCCGACGTGCGGTGGCGACCAGGATTCGTGGTGGCTTGGTCACGACAGGAGTCAGAAGAACTGCAGCGATCCGACGGCCGACTTGATGATGAAGGTTGCGTAGTCGTCAGGGCAGGTCGCCTTCACCTCAGCCGAGGGGCCGGTCGACTCGGTGCGTCCGAAGCCAAAGCCGTGGTGTCCGATGCAGGAGTAGACGGGGAGGCCAACGGCGGGTGGACCATCAAGCAGCACGCTGAGCCGTGTGTCTCCATTCGGTGACAGGATCGTCGCATCTTCCGTCGCTTGCAGACCCGTC
>ENA-OFDP01000627-OFDP01000627.1-metagenomes-genome-assembly--contig:-NODE-627-length-15400-cov-6.458716_pt1 | contig 15400 bp, 14 predicted proteins | sample MGYA00153389_OFDP01 | MGnify analysis MGYA00153389 | reverse complement strand
TGTTTGCAGCGTTTGCTCCCAAAATGTAACCGCTTGGGCTGGCAGGTTCAATTCGCGATCGCGTTTGCCTAACACGAGCGATCGCGGCAATCCTAGGGTCTTTTCAGCCGCCGGATTGAGATACAAATAGCGCCAATCTAGGTCAAACCGAAAAATGCCATCGGGGGAGTTTTCGGCTAGGGTGCGAAATTCTTGCTCTTGTTGGCGGAGGCGCGCTTCGGATTTTGCTTGGGCTAATTCTTGCCGACACTGCGCTAACTCTGTTTGCAGAACCGCGTTTTGTGTTTGCAGGATAGACGGGGAGTGGGCGATCGCGGCACAGTTCAAAACTTCACTTTCGGGGCGCGGAGATTCGGTCATAACTCAAACGGGTGAACGACGGATAATGACACTAGAAATACAATGTAGGGGCAGAAGATAGTCGATATGGGTTGCTTGCGGAGGGTGTGCCCACACTGCGAGAAGCGATTTACATTCCCAGCCCTTCTCATTGTCCCCAGATTTCCCTTGCTGATCATTGTTGGGTCGGTTTCTCGGTGAACTTTAGGAAACAGTTGTCTTAATTTTATAGTTCTTTTTTATAGTTCTTACAGTGGCGCATTAGCTTCATGACAACAATTTTGGTGATTGATGATGATGCATCGGTGCGCGAATCTCTCAAAGATTTGTTGGAAATTGAGGGATTTCGGGCGATCACGGCAAGCAATGGCACTACCGGGGTGCTGCTAGCTGAACAACACGCCCCCGATGCTATTTTGTGTGATGTGCAAATGCCAGAAATGGATGGTTTGACATGTGCGCATTATTTGCGCCAACTTGAGCCGATGCCTGCTTTGGTGTTTTGTACGGCTTATGATGAACATGCGCTCGATGCATTTAAGTCACATGCTGAAGGTTATTTATTAAAACCAGTGATGCAACAGGAATTGCAACAGGTGCTTGGTCACCTCACTAAATTAACCCAAGCTCAAATGAGCGAGATAAAACAAAAAGAAAATATGGATGAATTTAACGTAAAGCGACATCAAATCGCAGCGAAAACCTATCGTGGTGTGGAATTGGTGCCCATTGAAAATATTTATTATTTTTTGGCGGATCAAAAATATGTCACGGTACGCCATAAAAATGGCAGTGTCTTAATTGATGAAACCTTAAAAGACTTAGAGCATGAGTTTGGGGATGCCTTTATTCGTATCCACCGTAATGCTTTGGTTTCTGTTCATTTTTTAGAAGGACTTGAAGTGGTCAACTCTGGGCAGTATCAAGTGCGTTGCCGTGAGTTAGATGAGCGTCTAGCGGTGAGTCGACGACATTTGCCGGGCTTGCGTGAGCGCTTACATAAGCTTTAGCACGCCCATTTAATGACTCTGCTGCTGATGAGACGGGGCACTTCGGACTGAATACATTTCCAATGGGGGAAATTCAGTTTAAGATAGTTTCATTCTTATTGGCACATACTAAAATTTATGAAAACCCTAAAGATCGCTACTCGACAAAGCCCGCTTGCTCTTTGGCAAGCTGAACATATTCGTGCTCGTTTAGAAGCATTGCATGCGGGGCTCACAGTAGAGTTGGTGACCTTTGTTACTCAAGGGGACAAAATTTTAGATACGCCATTGGCAAAAATTGGTGGCAAAGGTTTATTTGTCAAAGAGCTTGAAGCCGCTTTGTTGGATGGCCGTGCTGATTTGGCAGTGCATTCGATGAAAGATGTTCCAATGGCTTTGCCTGAAGGCTTGTCGCTGGCCGTCATTTGTGAACGGGAAGATCCTTTAGATGCTTTTGTGTCGAATAGTTACGCGAGTTTTGATGCATTGCCACAAGGAGCAAAGGTCGGCACTTCGAGTTTGCGCCGTAAATGCCAAATTTTAAAACAACGACCCGACCTAGAGATTATCGATTTACGTGGCAACGTGGGAACGCGTTTATCTAAATTAGATGCAGGTCAGTACGATGCCATTATTTTGGCAAGTGCTGGATTAAAACGCTTGGGATTGGCAGAACGTATCCGTCATACCATTCGCCCAGAGTTCAGTTTACCTGCCGTGGGTCAAGGTGCTTTAGGGTTAGAGTGCCGTGCAAATGATCAAGCGGTATTGGATTTGATCCATCCTTTATTGCATGTAGAAACCGATACCTGTGTTCGCGCTGAACGTGCTTTCAATGCTTATCTTGAAGGTGGATGTCAGGTACCCATTGCAGGCTATGCCACTTTAGCAGACAACCGTATTCAGCTCGAAGGGCGTGTGGGGAGTGTCGATGGGCAAACGCTCCTCAAAGCACAAGTGGCGGGTGATGCCGCTGAAGCCGAGCATTTGGGTGTTGTCCTTGCACAAGAGTTATTGGCTCAAGGTGCAGGTGACTTACTCAAAGCCTTTTATCACTAATATGTCTTAACGATGCTGTTTATTAATACGCGCCCTGTTGATCGCGCGGCAAGTCTCACGATGGCACTAGAGCAACAGGCTGTTGAGGTCTATCCATTGCCGTTACTGGAGTTGTTGCCTAGAGCATGGAGTCATGACCTAGAGCGCTTGTATCAGCAGCTAGTGTACACTCAAGTGATTGTGGTGGTCAGCCCTAGTGCTGTGCAGTTTGGTATGGCACATTTGCTGCAAAGCGGTTTAACGGTGTCTGATTTACAGCATATTCAATGGATTGCAGTCGGACAAAAAACAGCACAGGCTTTGGCCGAATATGGTTTGGGCAGTGTGGTGCCTGATGTAGAAACCTCTGAAGGGATGTTACAACTGCCTGTTTTGCAGAACTTGGCCAGTGATGCGAGTATTGCATTTTGGCGAGGAGAAGGTGGGCGTCAGTTTATGATGGACACCTTAATGCAACACGGGCGTCTTATACTGAACTTTGTTTTGTATGAGCGTCGCTGTCCAAATGAAACGATGCAGCAACAGGCTGAATTAATTCAATGTTTATCAGAACATAATCACTACGTCGCACTGATCAGCAGTGAGGCCAGTTGGCTGAATTGGTTAGTTCTGCTGGACTCAAATATTCAGCTTCTGCAACAAGGACACTTTTTGGTGTTGGGTGAGCGTTTGGCACAGATCTTGAAGCAGTATCAACAGCAAATGCATGTGCCGTTTAAAATGAGTGTACTGAAAGATTTAAAGACAGCCACGATTGTACAGTTGTTACAAAGTGAGCAAGGGAACGCATGAAGAAGATTCTTATCATTGTATTGATGGCTGCATTGGCGTGGATTGCGAAGCTAAGCTATGACGTGTGGGGGCTGAGTACACAGCAAGCCACTTTGCTCAATGAAATGCACCAAATCGAACAGCGCAGCGCCAATTTGAACGATCAAGTCGTGGCTATGCAGCGTCAAAAAGGAACTTTGAAACAAAACCCAACAGCAGCGAATGCGACGATTAGCCAACCTGCCGAATTGGTGGTTGAAGGCATTGATCCAATTTTGTTTATTAAGCAACAGCTGGACTTGGTTGAGTTTGCCTTAAAGCAACAGCAGTATGTGGTGGCCACTGATAAGTTGGCTTTTTTAGATATGCAGCTGGAAAAATATAACTTGGCTGTGGCGTTGAAGCAAAGTTTGCATCAGGTCATAGCGCGAGATATGCAAACCATTCAGAAATTTGTGGCTGAGCGCAATGAGCAGCAAGCGCTGATTAACCGTCAGTTGCAACAAATTGATCAGGCCTTAAATCGGGAAATACAACAACCTCAGTTAAACACCACACGCGATCCGTCCGAACCCTTTTGGAAGCAATGGTTGAGGCTCGAACCTGCGCAAGCACCTGCAACAGCATTAATGCAACGACAAATCGTGCTTAAAGAAGCTCAGTTACGTTTATTGTTGGCACGCCAAGCCTTAGCTGCAGGGCAATATACCGAATATCAAAAAGACTTAACCGAAGTGATGCTGTTGATCCAGCAACTTCCAGACCCTAAAGCCAAAGAGCTGCTGAAACAGCTGAATAAGCTGAAAACATTGGTGGTTGTCCCAACCCCTATTTTAAGTACGCGTGCATTGTTGGGGTAATGGAATGAAACAAATACTGATTGCTTATGGTTTGGTGAGTTTAATTGCAATTGCTGTGTTGAGTGTCTTGAGTTATGGGCATGGTGCGGGTTATGTCTACGTGTTTTGGCATGACTGGCAGTTACAAACCAATCTCTGGATTGTATTTATTGCGCTAGCACTGCTTAGTTTTAGCTTGCATTTGGTTTGGTTGGGGCTAAAACGGTATCTCAGTCGAGAAAAACGCAAAGCGGAAACTGTTTTTGATTTTAAAAGTTTGCATCCTTATGAACAACTGGCTGTGATTTGGCTGTTGGATGCAGGTCGAGATCAACAAGCCTTTATTCAAAATGCCTTCGCGCAGTCGGGCTTGCTCAAAAGTATTATCGATGCACGTTTATATTTGATGCAGGAGCAGTTCCCTGAAGCCTTAAGCGCCTTGAGCCAAAGCAATGCCATGGCCTTTGAGTTGGCTGAACTGCAACGTATTGAACTGTTTTTAGCACAAGAAGATGCAGAACAAGCTTTAACTCATCTTGAGTTTCTCAATCAACATGAACTGTCACCTTGGCTTAAAGACGTGCAAACCGCTTATGAAGCGTGTTTAAAAGAGCTATGGGGACGTTTTGCGATTCTGTTTCCATGGCTTTATTTACGCTCAACTCAATATGGTCATTTAGATCAAGATGTGAAAAAAGCATGGCTGAAGCGTTTGTTGATAAAATTTGATCAAGCTAATTATGAAAATTTAGAGGATTTAAAACAACGTTATTTAGACTTGTCTGATCAGATTTTCAGCCGCAGTTATGATGTTCAACTGCTGTGGCTTAAGTTATTAGCACGTATGCCAGACATGAGTGAACAGCACGAACACTTGTCGATTTATTTGCTCAATCAGCAGTTTAATTCCGAAGTATTTTATTTGTGGTTCCAGCAGCAACTTTTGAAACAGCAACCCGATTATGTGGACTTGCAGCAACACATTGAAGCATGGGAAGCGAAGTATACGAGTGTGCCGGTTTTGAGTTTTGCCAAGTGGCATATTTATACTGCTTTAGGCATGCAAGAGCAGGCAGATGCGTTATTAAGTTTATATCCAGATAATGTATTAATGAACTATTTAAGAGTCAAATCGACCTTAAATGGTGATGAAGATTTAATTAAACAGTTAAATTTAATTTTTGAAAATAATGCAAATTTTGTAGAAATGAAAATATAGGTACATAATGCAGAGTGTTTTAGATTACCCATTGGTTTATACTCAACACGTGGCTTGGGGAGATATGGATGCCTTTGGTCATGTTAATAATGTCATGTATTATCGTTATGTTGAAAGTGCGCGTTTAGCTTATATTGAACATACGGGTATTTTATCTGCGGATGTACTAACTGTTGTTGCATCAAATCAGTGCAAATATTTAAAACCAGTATTTTATCCAGACCAATTAAAAATTAGTGCACGTATTGAAGAACTCAGAAATAGTGCATTTCGTATGCACTATTTATTATGGAGTGAACAGCAACAAGCATTAGTTGCAGAAGCAGAAGCGGTCATTGTTTGTGTCGATAAAACCAATATGCAGAAAACATTAATTCCTGAACTGGTGCGTCAAAAACTCAAAGAATTTGAGTTAACGGTCGGTCATCAAATATAAATATCTTTTTATTTATTTTAAAAGTCGCTAGACTATATAAATACTGTCTAAGTATTGTTGTTTAAGTCATGGATGAGTTGAGTCTTTGGTCTAATCAAAATATTATTAAATAGACTCAGTAAATAAAATGTTGGTTAATGGAGTTAATGTAATGCCAGATATTAGTAATTTATCCGTAGAAGAGTTAAAGCGTCTACAAATCGAAGCGGAAGCTTTAATTGCATCTAAAAAAGATCAAGCAATTGAAGATGCTTATACCCAAATTAACGCGATTGCGGAAAATGTAGGTTTAAGCATTGAACAAATTTTAGAGTTTGGCGCGACTAAGCGTAAAAAAGGCACACGTAAGTCGGTTGAACCGCGTTACCGTAACAAAGGCAATGCTGCTGAGACATGGACTGGCCGTGGTAAGCAACCACGTTGGTTAGTGGCTCAGTTAGAAAAAGGTGCGAAGCTTGAAGATTTTCTAATCTAAGTCATCACCTTGTCACAGATGTGACATAAGCTCAAAAAACCAAGCATCATCTGCTTGGTTTTTTTATAGTTAAAGTTTGGTGTTGTTGTAAAATTATGCATAATGTCTATCAAAGAAAGACAAGAAATGAAGCAAGGAAGAATAATTGAAAGTTCGTGGTGGGAGAATCACAAAACCTAAATACATCACGTGGTGGATGTTTGCAGTCGTTGCCTTTTTAATTTTTGTTTTGCTGCAAATTCCTGCGGCATGGCTTATTGCAAAATTTTATAAAAACAACCAAGTTTTACATAACGTCAGCGGTAATATTTGGCATGGACAGGCCGATTGGCAAACTGGAAAATTGCGTGGAACTGTGCTTTGGACCACCCGACCTTTAGATTTACTGCTCCTTCGTGCAGGTGCGAATCTCGAAATTTATAGTGCCAATACCAAGCTTGAAGGCGTTTTGGCCTATGGGTTTGGGAAAAAAATAATGGTGCGTGATTTAAACGGACAAATTGCACCCGAAACGTTAAAGTCGTTGGCCAATTGGCAATGGCCGAGTAATGCGATTCAGTTACAAGAAATTGATTTTAACTATAAAAAAGAGCAGGGATTTGACCAAGTGGATGGGGGGGTACAATGGGCAGGCGGCGAACTCATGTATATCTTTGCGCAGCGCCCACAACAAATGCAGATTCCATCGTTGGCGGGTCGTTTGTCGCAGGAGCAAAATAAGCTGATAGTCGATTTACGCGATCAACGACAACAAAAACTGATGAACCTGACCATCGACCCAAGTCTGATGTTAGATGTGCAATTAACCCAGCGTCTCATGTTGAATGTCCCGTCATATCAAGGTAAAGCAGGCCTAGATAGTTATGTGGTGAGTTCACGTCAGCCTTTACTTAGTGGGGGCTTTTAATGGGTTTTGATCTGCAAAAATTACCAGAGCTAAATCTCAAACAGTTTGAACGTATAGCACCACTGTGCTTAATGCTTTTGATCTTGGCACTATGCTGGAAGTTGGCTGGCTTATTTTGGCTTTGGGTGGCGCCACCACAAGTCATGCAAATGCCACGCGTTGAATTGGGTTCGCAGCAACCTCAAGTTCCGAATATTACCAATTTTGCGTTATTTGCAGAGCAAAGTAAGAATCTCGCAGATGATCAGCTCAATTTACAGCTACAAGGGGTGGTGGTTGGGCAACCCAGTCAGTTCTCATCTGCTGTGATTAAGGCAAATAATGTAGCAGAGCGCTATCGGGTGGGGGAAAACATCGAAGGCAGCGCTTATTATTTGTCAGAGGTGTATTGGGATCGCGCGATTCTCAAAAATAACAGTGGGCAAACCCGAGAATTGTTTTTTCAAGGGATTGATAATTTAGATCAGCAAATTGTGCCCCCAGCAACAGCACCCGTTGCAGCGCCTGCTGTGAGTCAAGAGCAGCAAGCATTAGGCCAAGCAGTACAGAACTTACAACAAGATCGTGAGCAATATTTAAAAGATTTGGGTGTAAATACCAGTAATACAGGGCAAGGTTATCAAGTCACTGAGCAAACACCAGCTGCACTGCGAAGCCGTTTAGGCTTGCAGGCAGGGGATCAGATTATGTCTTTAAATGGTCAAACGATCGGACAGGGGCAAAACGACGCGCAGTTGTTAGAACGTGCGCGCCGTGAAGGACAAGTAAAAATAGAAGTGAAACGTGGTGATCGTATCATTACGGTACAACAGAATTTTCAGTGATCGAACATCACCAATATTAGTTAGGAATGACTTGGATTTATGGCTTTATTGAATCACCGCCCTGCTTGGGCACTGACAATCGCAGCGCCTTTGCTTGCCATGGTGAGTACAGCCAGCTATGCACAAACGTGGAAAATTAATCTGCGCGATGCGGACTTAACTGCATTTATTAATGAAGTTGCCGATATTACGGGGAAAAACTTTGCAGTTGATCCACGGGTACGCGGCAATGTCACGGTGATTTCAAACAAAGCGTTGAATAAGCAAGAAGTCTACGACTTGTTCTTAGGGGTCTTGAATGTCAATGGTGTGGTTGCGATTCCTTCTGGGCGGACCATTAAAATTGTGCCTGACAGTAATGTTAAAAGTTCAGGCATTCCCTATGATGTTCGTCACCGTGCCACAGGCGATCAGGTTGTGACGCGGGTGATTTGGCTGGAAAACACCAATGCCAATGACTTGATTCCTGCACTGCGTCCATTGATGCCGCAGTTTGCGCATTTATCTGCAGTGAATGGCACCAATGCACTGATTGTGTCAGATCGCGCCAGCAATATTTATCAGCTTGAGACCATCATCCGTAACTTGGATGGGACGGGACAAAATGACATCGAAGCGGTGTCGTTGCAGTCGAGTCAGGCTGAGGAAATGATTGGGTTGTTGGAAAGTATGAGCGGAACAGGCTCGATCAAAGATTTAAAGGGTTCCAGAATACGAATCATTGCAGATAACCGTACCAATCGGATTATTCTAAAAGGGGATACCGCGACGCGTAAACGTATTCGCCAAATGATCGAGATGCTGGATGTACCTGCTGCGGAGCGTCTAGGCGGATTGAAAGTGTTCCGCTTAAAATATGCCAGCGCTAAAAGCTTATCCGAAATTTTACAAGGTTTGGTCTCAGGGCAGGCTGTTAATTCTAGCGAGTCTAACGACAGCAATAACAATAGTAATTCCAGCTATAACCAAAATAATAGCGTGAGTGAAGGTTCATCTTCACAGATTTCCACCCCAAGTATTAACTTAAACAGCCAGTCCAATCGCAATCAGAACAACATCACCAGCTTTAACAGTAATGGGGTCAGTATTATTGCCGATAGTTCGCAAAATGCGTTGGTGGTCAAGGCTGACCCTCAATTGATGCGTGAAATCGAGTCTGCTATTCAGCAGTTGGATACCCGTCGCCAGCAAGTCCTGATTGAGGCGACTATTCTCGAGGTGGAAGGCAATGATGCCGACCAGTTGGGCGTGCAATGGGCGATGGGTGATTTAAGTAGTGGTGTTGGGATTATCAATTTTGACAATATTGGTTCGAGTCTCAAAAGTATTGCTGCAAACTATTTAACGGGTGGCGGTGCGGGGGCTGCAAGTGCAATTGGCGCGGGTGGTTCGTTAATCCTTGGGGATTATAAAGAAGGCAGTGATGGCTCGCGTCAGTTATATGGCGCGATGATCCAAGCATTAAAAAGTAATACCAAGTCGAATTTGCTGTCTACACCATCGATTGTCACCATGGACAATGAAGAGGCCTATATCGTCGTGGGTGAAAATGTGCCCTTTGTAACAGGCTCAGTTTCTACGACCTCTTCAGGTACAGCCAACCCTTACACCACCATTGAACGTAAAGATGTAGGGGTGACGCTTAAGGTGGTGCCGCATATTGGTGAAGGTGGCACCATCCGCTTAGAGATTGAACAAGAAGTCTCGGATGTCAAAACCAATAAAGGTGAAGCGCAGGATTTGGTCACCAGTAAGCGTGCGATTAAAACCTCGGTCTTGGCGGAACATGGCAATACCATCGTTTTAGGTGGCTTGATTTCGGATAATACGTCTTATTCACGCCAATCGATCCCAGGTCTTGGTGCAATACCGGGGTTGGGGCGTTTATTCCGCTCAGATGGTAAGTCGGATCAGAAACGCAATTTGCTGGTTTTCATTCATCCGACGATTGTGGGGGATGGAGAGTCTGCACGTCGCCTTTCTCAGCAGCGCTACAGTCAGCTTTATAGCTTGCAGTTGGCCATGGATAAAGATGGTAGCTTTGCCAAGTTGCCTGAAAATGTCGATGATGTCTTCCAACAGCGCTTGCCTGTGACATCAACCAAACCGACCTTGCCACAATCGTATCAACAAGTGCCAAGCAGTCCAACCACAACGCAACCGATGGTTGAAACAACACCTGTGGCTATTGAGCCTGCGATTCGTAAACAGCCGATTGCGAGTGTTCCTAAAAATACCACCTCGCGTCAGCTATACCCAAGGGTTCATCCCCAGATTGGCTTGAACTTGATGATACAAAATGTTCAAGGTGCTCGCGTGGCACACATGGCTCAGGCGGTATCGACAAGCTATTCCATCCCTGAGCGATATACTGAGAATGTCTCGATAGGTTCAGCCTAGCTGTCCTGCCATTCATCTATGGAGGTGAAATGGTAAAGAATATTCTCTGTGTTATCATAAATCAGCACATAGAGAGATAAGTCATGACTTGGAAAATACAAGCAATTACTGGCGAATTAACGGGTCAGGAAATTAGCATTGACCGTGATATGTTGGTCGGTCGTCATCAAGCAGCGGATATTGTATTACAACAATCTGAAATTTCGCGTAAACATGCGGCCTTTTTACTGAAAGAACAGGCTTTATGGCTACAAGACTTGGGTTCTTCAAATGGCACATATGTGAATGATGTGCAAATTGCGGCAGAAACCTTGTTGAAGCAGGGTGATATCGTCCAGTTTGCAAGCTTAAAGTTTTCGGTCTTTGAGCCTGCGAAAGCGTTAGAAGATGTGGTGGAATCGGTAGAGGCTGCAACTTTGGGCGCAGCTGTGGTTGAAACACCGATTAGCCAGCCATCTGAAGCAGTAGCTGCTTCAGAAACGGCTCAAGCGGAAGTGAGTGCTGATGCGCCTGTTGTTGAGCCAGAACTGCCGAAAACGGCAGCTCAGCATATGAGCGATCAGGGTATGCCTGAGCTAAAAGAACGCGATGGTAATGTGAGTTTAACGCGTGACGGGATGCCGCAAAATGTCGGTATTCCGAAACCCGCTCCTATTCCTGCAGGGGTGGATTTGACTGCGCCTAGCGTACCTCAGGTTGAGAACAACGAGGCTTCAAAAGTACAGGTTGAGCAAGAGGTGGAAACTCAGAAAAATGCCTCGCTGGGGTTAATCTCGATTATTGTCTTGATTATTTTAGCGATTATTGCTTGGCTGATGTTCAAATAAAACGCAGATCACACTACAATCAAGGCATGCACAAGCATGCCTTGATTGTTTTTGGGCAGTACATGATAAAAATGGGTGAGGGTGAATGAATATTGCAAATGTGGCACAGCGAGAGGTTTTACTTTTCGATCTAGATGGAACCTTGGTGGATTCAGCAACAGATTTACATCGTGCCATGAATATGAGCCTGAATGCATTGCAACTGCCTACCGTTACTGAAGCACAGGTGCGGGTCTGGGTTGGTAAGGGAACAGCGCTGTTTTGTCAAAGTACCTTGCAGCATTTAACGGGTAAAGTTGATCCTGCCCAGCAACAACAATTGTTGGAGACGTTTTTAAAAATTTATAATGCCGACCCATGTGTGGAAACGCAGCCTTTCGACGGCATTCTTGAGTTTTTAGAATGGGGCTTGGCGCAAAAGAAAACCATGATTTGCGTGACCAATAAACCTGAAGCGCCTGCACGTGCTATTGTCGATCATTTAGGTATAAATCATTATTTTGCTGATGTCATCGGCGGCGATCGTTTCGAAGAGCGCAAACCTCATCCGCGCCAATTGTTACATTGTGTTGAGCAATATGCACAAAGCAAAGGTCAGGTCTTAATGATTGGGGATTCATCTAATGATGTTGAGGCTGCACGCCGTGCGGGTATTGATTGTGTTGTGGTCAGCTATGGCTATAATCATGGTGAAAATATTTTAGACTGTCAGCCACAGCAAGTGGTGGATAATCTGTGTGAACTGATCGGGTAACTTTGCAAACGAAGGAATGAACATGAGTAAACATATGACTTTTCGATGGCGAAACTCCAAGCACTAATTTTAAAAACTGATCACGCCATATTGAAAAAATAGAGAACACTCATGACAACGCAAACTCAATTCGATCAACTCAAAACAGCGGGTTATAACCTGATTCCTGTCTATCGTCAGCGCTTAGCCGATACTGAGACACCATTGTCCGTCTTTGCGCGCCTAAAAGAGCATAAGCAAGCCTATTTGTTTGAATCTGTGGAAGGTGGGGAAAACTGGGCACGCTATTCTATTATTGGTTTAGGTGAATCTACCGTGTTCTCATGCAACGCGGGTGAGCTGACCATTCAACAAGCCGACGGCACCATAGAAAAACAACCTTGTACAGATCCGTTTCAATTCATCCGGGATTTTCAGTCGCGGTATAAAGTACCTACTCAAGCTGATTTACCTGCTCTGCCAAGCTTTACAGGGGGCTTGGTGGGCTACTTTGGTTATGATGCGGTACGTTATATTGAACCGCGTTTAAACAACGCGCCAGAAGCAGATCCAGTGGGTTTGCCTGATATTTGGATGATGCTGTCTAAAACAGTGATTGTGTTTGATAACTTAAAAGATACGCTATTCCTGATCGTGCATGCCGATGTGGTTGACGCGGATGCGTATAGCCAAGCCCAGCAGCAACTGGATGCATTGGAAGATTTACTCGCAACGCCAATTAGTCTAAAAGCCACGCCGCATACTGCACCGCATTTTGAGTCACTCACGGGCAAAGCAAAATTCTTAGAATCGATTGAAACGGTGAAAGAATACATCCGTGCGGGCGATGTGATGCAGGTGGTACCAGGGCATCGCATGGTCTCTGACTTTGATGGTGAGCCTTTACAAGTCTATCGTGCGCTACGTCATTTGAACCCATCGCCTTATTTGTTCTTGGTACAAGGGCAAACTTTGGAAAATAATCAGCCTTTTCATATTGTCGGTTCTTCCCCTGAAATTTTATCTCGCCTTGAAAATGGGATTGCAACCGTACGTCCGCTGGCAGGAACGCGTCCACGTGGTAAAACCAAAGAAGAAGATTTAGCGCTTGAACAAGACTTGCTGTCGGATGAAAAAGAGATTGCTGAACATTTAATGCTGATTGACTTGGGTCGAAATGATGTCGGTCGTGTCTCGAAAATTGGCAAAGTGCAAGTGACTGATCAAATGGTGATCGAGCGTTATTCACATGTCATGCATATTGTTTCCAATGTACAAGGCGAAGTTCGTGATGATGTGGATGCCTTGGATGTTTTTAAAGCAACTTTCCCAGCAGGCACACTTTCAGGTGCGCCAAAAATCCGTGCGATGGAAATTATTGACCAAGTTGAGCCCGTAAAACGTGGAATTTTTGGTGGTGCTGTTGGTTATTTAGGCTGGCATGGCGAAATGGACATGTCGATTGCAATTCGTACCTGCGTTATTCGTGAAAATAAGGTGTATGTTCAGGCAGGAGCGGGGCTTGTTTATGACTCAAATCCTGAATCTGAGTGGAATGAAACCCAAATAAAAGCTCGCGCAGTGATCAAAGCGGTTGAATTATCGTCAAACGGATTGATTTTGTGAGTTTTTGACGTTTTTTTTGAAAAAAACACTTGCAAGGATTTTGAGTTTTGCTAAACTGCACACCGTTCCGATACGAAACGTACGAAACACTAAGAAACGCCGGCATAGCTCAGTTGGTAGAGCAACTGACTTGTAATCAGTAGGTCCACAGTTCGAATCCGTGTGCCGGCACCATCTTAGAAGGTTGAGTGGGTTAAGTAAAGAGCGACACTGAAGTAAGTGTAAAATGGTGAGGTTCCCGAGCGGTCAAAGGGGGCGGACTGTAACTCCGCTACGAAAGTTTCGAAGGTTCGAATCCTTCCCTCACCACCAATTTTAAGACTTTAAGAAAGTGGTCTTTGTACCAACATCGTGCGGGAGTAGCTCAGTTGGTAGAGCGGTAGCCTTCCAAGCTACATGTCGCGAGTTCGACCCTCGTCTCCCGCTCCATTTGAAGTTTTATATTTGCTCTTATAGCTCAGTGGTAGAGCACTCCCTTGGTAAGGGAGAGGCCGTCGGTTCGAGACCGACCGCGAGCTCCACAGGTTAGGTTTTTTTGGTCACCATGCACGCACGGCCCGCCAGTCAGCGGGCTGATTTAATGTCAGAAACGTCATTACTCGGGCAGTCAGATCATTTTTAGGAGGCAACATCATGGCGAAGGGTACGTTCGAGCGCACGAAACCGCACGTGAACGTCGGTACAATCGGTCACGTGGATCACGGGAAAACCACGTTAACGGCCGCGATCACGTTCACGGCAGCCGCGGCTGATCCGTCGATTGAGACACAGGATTACAGCCAGATTGATAAAGCACCCGAGGAGAAAGCCCGCGGGATCACGATCAACACCGCGCACGTGGAATACAACACGCCCGCGCGGCATTACTCTCACGTGGACTGCCCGGGTCACGCGGATTACGTGAAGAACATGATCACCGGAGCCGCGCAGATGGATGGCGCGATCCTGGTGTGCAGCGGCGCTGATGGTCCAATGCCGCAAACGCGTGAACACATTCTCTTAGCGAATCAAGTCGGTGTGGGTCATATCGTGGTGTTCCTCAACAAAGTCGATATGGTCGATGATGAGGAACTCTTGGAGCTGGTCGAGATGGAAGTCCGCGAGTTGCTGAGTAAGTACAAATTCCCCGGTGATGACACGCCGATCGTGCGTGGCAGCGCCAAAGAAGCCTTGGATTACCTCGTGGCGAACCCGAAGACGGCTCGAGGCGAGAATAAATGGGTCGATGCGATCTGGCAATTACTGGATGCGGTCGATACGTTCATCCCAACGCCGGAACGCGCGATTGACTTGCCGTTCCTGATGCCGGTGGAGGATGTCTTCACGATCACGGGTCGCGGCACGGTCGCTACTGGTCGGGTTGAGCGCGGTAAGGTGCGGATTAACGAGGAAGTCGAAATCGTCGGTTTGAAGGACACGGTGAAGACCGTGGTCACGGGCGTGGAAATGCACCGTAAGCTGCTGGACGAGGGCTTGGCGGGCGATAACGTCGGTGTGCTGCTGCGCGGTGTTAAGCGCGAGGATATCGAACGCGGTCAAGTCTTATCAAAAGTCGGTAGCATCAAACCGCATACGAAGTTCAAGGCGAGCGTTTACGTGCTGAACAAGGACGAGGGTGGTCGGCACAGCGCGTTCTTCGCGGGTTACCGTCCACAGTTTTACTTTCGTACGACGGACGTGACGGGGATTGTGACATTGCCGGATGGTGTGGAGATGGTGATGCCGGGTGATCAGGTGATGTTCGAGGTGGAGTTGATCAAGCCGATTGCGATGGAGAAGGAACTCAGATTCGCGATTCGTGAGGGTGGTCGCACGGTCGGTGCTGGCGTTGTCACCCAAATCCTCGAGTAAAGACATTCACGCCTCGAGTTGGGCTTCGCGCCTTGCTCGAGGCGAAATGCTGGAGTTCACATATGGGACCTAAGATTCGCATCAAATTACGCGGTTACGATCACC
>ENA-OFDP01000626-OFDP01000626.1-metagenomes-genome-assembly--contig:-NODE-626-length-15424-cov-4.884182_pt1 | contig 15424 bp, 14 predicted proteins | sample MGYA00153389_OFDP01 | MGnify analysis MGYA00153389 | reverse complement strand
GTTGGGCTGGCCTGAAAAAACCAAAGAACTGGATTTGTTTTTGCCCTCCAGCGTGCTCGTCACAGGCTATGAAATTATCTTCTTCTGGGTCGCCCGGATGATCATGATGACCACGCACTTCACGGGACAAGTGCCGTTCAAGCACGTCTACATTCACGGCATGGTGCGTGATGGTGAAGGTAAAAAAATGAGCAAGTCTGAGGGCAATGTGATTGACCCGGTAGATTTGATTCAGGGTGTGGACCTTGATACGCTGGTGCACAAATCAACTGTTGGTTTACGCAAACCGGAAATTGCACCGAAAGTTGCCGCCCGTGTGAAAAAAGAATTCCCGAGCGGTATGCCAGCCTATGGCGCAGATGCGCTGCGCTTTACGATGGCGTCATACGCCAGCCTGGGCCGCAGCATCAACTTTGACAGCAAGCGCTGCGAGGGCTATCGCAACTTTTGTAACAAGCTCTGGAACGCCGCACGCTTTACGCTGATGAACTGCGAAGGCCAGGACTGCGGGTTGGCCGAGCACACCAAAGAACAGTGCCAGCCGGGTGGAGAATTCCACAATTACATGAGCTTCTCGCAAGCCGATAGATGGATTGCATCCACCTTACAGCGAGTTGAAGCCGACGTAGCCAAGGGCTTTGAAGACTACCGCCTGGACAACGTTGCCAGCAGCATTTACCAGTTTGTGTGGAATGACTTTTGTGACTGGTATCTGGAGATTGCCAAGGTGCAGATTCAAACCGGTGACGATGCGCAAAAACGTGCCACGCGCCGCACGCTCATCCGCACACTGGAAGCGATTTTGCGACTGGCGCATCCCGTTATTCCATTCATTACCGAATCACTGTGGCAGCAGGTTGCAGTTGTCGCAGGCGTTAAAAAAACCACCTATGTTGGCCAGGCAGCGTACCCGCAAAGCCAGCCCAACAAGATTGACGAGGTGGCTGAGGCACACGTGGCCAAGCTTAAAAAACTGGTCGATGCCACGCGCGTGTTGCGCGGCGAAATGAAAGTGTCACCGGCCACGCGCCTGCCATTATTTGTGGTGGGTGACAGCACCTTCATGACCCAATCAGGCGCTGTCATCAAGGCACTCGCAAAGCTCAGTGAAGTCAAGGTATTTGATGATGAAGCTGCCTGGTCAACAGCGGCGCAAGCAGCGCCTGTCGCCGTGGTGGGCGACGCCAAAATTTGCCTGCACATGGAAGTTGATGTGGGCTCTGAGAAGCTGCGCTTGGGCAAAGAAATCACCCGGCTTGAAGGCGAGCTGGTCAAAGTCCAAACCAAGTTGGCGAATGAGGCGTTCGTCAGCAAAGTGCCGCCAGCCGTGCTGGCGCAAGAGCACAAACGCCTGGCCGACTTTAGCGCGACACTGGACAAATTGCGCGAGCAACTTGTGCGCTTGAAATAAGCTGTTCCAAGCGCATCAACCTGCTAGCGCATCAGCAATTCAGACTCGCCCCACTGCGATGTAGGCACAGCACCCGGCAGTTCCAGGTTCATGGGCTCACTGCTTGGCAACTGGCCAAAGCCGCTGCTGCTATCCAGGGTTGAAATCGCCTCATGCATGCGGTGCGCCACATACCAGCTGGAGCGCAGCCGCGCTTCGCGGGTGTGAGAGCCCAGGCGCGGCGTGATGAACAGGTTTTTTAAGCCGTGCAGCGGGGAATTTTCATCTGCAAAGCCCGCCTCAGCGCCGTCGAGTATGCAGGCTTCAATGCGCCCGTCACACAAGGCTTCAGCCAGCGCACCTTCATCAAACAAATGGCTGCGACTGATGCCCACCCACAGTTGATGCCGCTTGCAGGCCGCGAGTAATTTGCTGTTGACAAAGCCTCTGTAGCGCGCGGCGTAGAGCATTTGCACAGAGATGGCGCTGGACTGGCTCATCAGCTCAGGCAAAGTCACTGGCTGGATATGCAGGCGCTCCCAAATCGGCGCGGTATGGTGTACCGCCGGGTCGTAACCAATCAGGCGAACACCCAAACCATGCAGCATGCCCGCCAGCGTGTGGGCCGTCGGTGCCAAACCCAAAATACCCACTGTGCTGCCATACAACTCGCGGCCCATTTGCTGTGTGGGGTGTTTGCGCCCCACCAGCGACGACACAATGCCGCGCCGATAAAGCAGCAGCAGCGTAGACAGCAAATATTCGGCGTTAGAACGCACATTGGCACTGCTGGCGTGAATGACTTTAATGTCACGCTCCTTGCAGGCTTCCAGGTCCGTGTTGTCGGTGCCTACGTGCAAACGGGCAACGGCTTTGAGTTTGGGCAAAAAATCAAGAAGGTCCCGCGTCACCACGCTTTGCCGTGGAAACACGATGCCCTTGGTCTTGTAGCAAGCCTTGCGCAGCGCCACCAGGTCGTCGGCCAGCTCGGGACGGTATTGAATGTTGTGCCGGGTTTCTAACCAGGCAGTGGCTTCGGGAACCAAAGCGTCTAGAAGTAAGATGTCCACCCTCAGTCCTTTAATGTTCAACTTGCAAAGTCAACGCTTGCCAAGCTTGTATGGCACTCATTGAAGCGATTGTCTTACGCTCTTTTAATGACGGTTTAACGACACTTTATGCTATTTAAGCCACTAAATCTATGGAAAAAATCACATATTTAAACAAGGCTGTCTTTCCAGTGGCGGGTTTGGGCACACGTTTTTTGCCAGCTACCAAGGCTCAACCCAAGGAAATGCTGCCCGTTGTTGACAAACCCCTGATTCAATACGCGGTAGAAGAAGCCTATGCCGCAGGCATTCGCCACATGATATTTGTCACTGGTCGCAATAAACGTGCCATTGAGGACCACTTTGACACCGCTTACGAGCTGGAGAACGAGCTGGAAGTGGCGGGCAAGCACGAGTTGCTGACGTTGGTGCGGTCGATTCAGGCGACCGACATGGATTTTTCGTATGTACGCCAGCCGCGCTCTTTAGGTTTGGGTCATGCGGTGCTGTGCGCCGAGCACATGGTCGGCAACGAGCCGTTTGCGGTGTTGCTGGCCGATGACTTGATGACCGGCCCGCCAAGCGGCAAACCGGTGTTGGCGCAAATGGCCGAGCAGTTCAAAACGCTGCAGCAGTCGGTGCTGGCGGTGCAGGAAGTGCCGTTGGATCAAACCCGGCGTTATGGGATTGTGGCGGGTGAAAAATCTGGCGAACACTTGATGAAAGTCAGCGCGATGGTTGAAAAACCAGCGCCTGAAGCCGCGCCGTCACGCATGGCCGTGGCGGGACGGTATATTTTGACACCCGCAGTTTTCAGACACATCCGCAGCCAAAAACCCGGCGTGGGCGGCGAGCTGCAGTTGACAGATGGCATTGCCAGCCTGTTAAGCGAAGAAAGCGTTTACGCCTTTGAATACCGTGGCAAGCGCTACGACTGTGGCAGCAAAGAAGGCTTTCTGGAAGCCACGGTAGAGCTGGCCTTGCAACACCCTGAAGTGGGCGCGCGATTTAAAAGTTACTTGAAGAATCTCAAGCTGGCTTAAATTCAAGTCGACATTTAACGACGCTTCAGCACGTGAATGAAGTCGCTGCCAATGGTTTGCTGTTCCATCAAGTCATTGCCGGTTTGCCGGGCAAATGCCTGAAAATCTCGCGTCGAGCCGGCATCGGTTGACACCACCTTCAACAACTGGCCGCTGAGCATTTCGGCCAAGGCTTTTTTGGCTTTCAAAATAGGCAGCGGGCAGTTCAGCCCGCGGGTGTCGAGTTCTTTGTCAATGTTCATGAATGTCCTTGGAAGAACGTGATTTTAAGTGCTTTCAACTTTTTTCTGCCATTCGACAAATTCAGGGGTGTAGCCACGTGACTTCAGCCAGTCAGCCAACGCATAGCCTGTGCCCGCAGGCCAGCACTTTATGGTTTCATAGTCGTACAGCTTGTACTCCACCAGTTCAGGCGAGAGTGTCACGTCACCTGTACACACCGCATGGTAGGCAATGATGATCTGGTTCATGCGTTGAAAGTCATACACGCCAATCAAATTCAGCGACGTCGTGTCAAGATTGGTTTCTTCCTTGATCTCCCGCTCAATCCCGCCCTGCGGTGTTTCTCCTGCCTCCATAAAACCAGTGATCAACGCAAACATGCGGCCCGACCAAGCGGCGTTGCGAGCCAGCAATATCTGGCCGTTGTATTCAATCACTGCGGCCAACACAGGCGTCGGGTTGTTCCAGTGGGTGTAGCTGCAAGCCGTACAGCGCAGGCGGGCTTTTTCGCCGCCGTCTTCAATCTGCATCACCATGTCAAGCGGTGTGGCGCATTGGGGGCAGAATTTGAAAGTGTTTTGCATCGTTTTAATTGCTATTATTTTAGGAGCTTATTGCGCCCGCATTTATTGGTTTTTAGGCTTATTTCATGCCTGAAAATGGCTTTTTTGACCTATTTTGAATGGCATCAGGCGGGAAACACGCCTGTCGACAAATAACGGTCTCCCCGGTCGCAAACGATGAAGACAATGACGGCGTTTCGAGTCGTTTTGGCAATCTCCTGCGCCACCCAGCAAGCGCCCGCAGCCGAGATACCCGCAAAAATTCCCTCCTCCCGCGCCATACGGCGGCACATGTCTTCGGCGTCAAGCTGGCTGACTTCTACCAGCTGGTCCACATGACTGGCATCGTAAATTTTCGGCAAATACGCCTCTGGCCATTTGCGGATACCGGGGATGCGCGAGCCTTCGCTGGGCTGTGCGCCAATGATTTGAACGCCCAAGTTTTTCTCTTTCAAATATCGCGACACACCGGTAATCGTGCCGGTGGTGCCCATCGCACTGACAAAATGTGTCACGCTTCCTGACGTATCTGTCCATATCTCGGGGCCTGTGGTCTCGTAATGGGCGCGTGGATTGTCTTGGTTGGCAAACTGGTCCAACACGCGGCCCTTGCCTTCAGCCTGCATGCGCTCGGCCAGGTCACGGGCGTGTTCCATGCCCCCGCTTTTGGGAGTCAGCAGCAGCTCTGCGCCAAAGGCTTTCATGGTTTGAGCACGCTCAATCGACAGGTCTTCCGGCATGATCAAAATCATGCGGTAACCCTTGATGGCAGCGGCCATTGCCAGCGCAATGCCGGTGTTGCCGGATGTCGCCTCAATCAGTGTGTCGCCGGGCCGGATGTCACCGCGTTCTTCAGCACGCTTGATCATGGCCATGGCCGGGCGATCTTTGACTGAGCCTGCAGGGTTGTTACCCTCCAGCTTGCCCAAAATCACGTTGCCGCGTGCTGCATTTTCAAGAGCGCCAATGCGCTGCAAACGCACCAAGGGTGTTTTGCCAATCGCGTCTTCAAGGGTGGGGAAATCAAAATTGGAGATAGTCATACCCGCTACTGTGCCATAATTGGAGGCTGTAAGCAGCGTCGCCCGGGTGGTGGAATTGGTAGACGCACGGGACTCAAAATCCCGCGCCGCGAGGCGTGCCGGTTCGATTCCGGCCCCGGGCACCACTGGCAAGTGGTCACAACATCTTCTCTGCGTCAAACAGCGTTCAGTCCCGCACTGACATTCGGATAAAGCAGTTTCAAACGTAATTCGCGCTTCATCCGCTGGTTACTCAGCCGCCTCGATTCACTCATAAAACTCAGTTGCATGGCAGGCAACTGTACGCTGGCATCAAGACGTGAAATACGCTGCGGGCGCGGCAAGTTGTACAAGCCTGCCGCCAGGTCAAAGTAGTCGCCCATTTTTAAATCCGTGTCGTCACTGGCGTTGGTAATGCGCTGCGGTTTGCCGCGCCACAGCGCGGCCAGGCAAGCACGGGCCAAGTCATCTGCATGAATATGGTTGGTGTACACGTCGTCGCTGGCCGCCAGCACTGGCGTGCCTTTGAGCAAACGCCCGCGCGGGGTGCCGCCTTCGCGGTCGGGTGCGTAAATGCCGGGAATACGCAAAACATGAATCGCCACACCTGTACTGCGACCAAACCAACGCAACTGCGCTTCAGCATCGACCCGGCGGTGTGCGCGTGGTGTGGTTGGATTGACTTGCCGCGTCTCTGCCACCCAGTCCCCCTGGCAATCACCGTACACGCCGCTGGTTGAACCATAAACCAGCGCTTGCGGCTGGCCGCGCAGACGCAGCACGCGCAGCAAAGCACTGGTGCGTGGGTCGCTTTTTGAATGCGGATCGTCGTTGGGTGGCGGCGCCAAATGCACCACATGCGTGGCCAGGCCTGCCAATCGGCGCAGCGTGGCGGCATCATCCAGATTACCCAGCAGAGGCATGATGTGCCGGTCACGAAATTCAGACACCCTCGCGCTGGACGAAGTCAGTGCCATGACATTGACGCGGCTTGGCAGCAATCTCGCCACACGAAGGCCTACATCGCCACAGCCGACGATCAAAATGCGCTGACGACGAAAGCGTGAAGGCAGCGCGCCTAGGGGATTTAGATTTGAGGGCAAAATTAGGCTATTCAAAAAATCTGTACAGCAAGCATAACGAACAGGACATGAGACCATGAGTTTTAACATCACCGTACAGCCCAGCGGGCGCAGCTACATTGCGCTGGGCGACGAGGCTTTGCTGGCGGCGGCTATTCGCCAAGGCATTGGCCTGCCCTACGGCTGTAAAGATGGCGCTTGCGGCTCGTGCAAATGCAAAAAGCTGGAGGGCACGATCATCCAGGGCACGCACCAGCTCAAGGCGCTGTCACTTGAAGAAGCCGCGCAAGGTTTTATTTTGACCTGCTGCGCCACAGCCACCACTGACGTGGTGCTGGAGTCGCGCAACGTGACGGACGAAAGCGCTTTTCCGATCAAAAAAATGCCGACCCGCGTGGCCAGCATGGCCAAAGCGTCGCATGATGTGATGCTGGTGCGCCTGCAATTGCCAGCAGCCGATGTTTTTAAATACCACGCAGGCCAGTACGTAGAGTTTTTGCTGCGCGACGGCGACAGGCGGGCTTACTCGCTGGGCAATGCACCGCATACGCAGGCAGAGAACCCAGGCGCTGAACTGCACATTCGCCACATGCCGGGCGGCAAGTTCACTGACCATGTTTTCAGCGCCATGAAGGAAAAAGAAATCTTGCGGATTGAAGGCCCATTCGGTAGTTTTTACCTGCGCGAAGACAGCACCAAACCGATGGTGCTGCTGGCATCGGGCACAGGCTTTGCGCCTATCAAGGCCATCATCGAGCACATGCAATTTAAAGGCATCACACGGCCTGCAGTACTGTACTGGGGTGGCCGCCGCCCCGCAGATTTGTACATGCATGAATGGGTGCAGGCTAAAGTAGCCGAGATGCCAAACCTGCGCTATGTACCTGTCATCTCGGATGCGCTGCCTGAAGACGCCTGGACAGGCCGCACAGGTTTTGTACACAGCGCAGTGCTGCAAGATATAACTGATTTGTCTGGTTATCAGGTCTATGCCTGCGGCGCGCCGATTGTGGTGGACTCCGCGCAAACTGCCTACATTGCGGCAGGCTTGCCTGAAGACGAGTTTTATGCCGATTCGTTTGTGACGGAGAAAGACAAAGCTCAGGCAACGGCTTGAAATTTAATTAACAACCAACGCAACAAACTAGCGAGACAACATCATGCATAACAAAATCTCTTCTTCCACGCGACGTCATTGTTTAGCCATCACAGCACTGGCTTGCGCCATGCTGGCAGCACCTGTAGCCATAAGCCAGACCAAAGTCATGCGCATCATCGTGCCCTACGCGGCTGGCGGCCCGATTGATGTGACGGCTCGGCTGATGGCCGAGCGCGTGAAAGATTCATTGGGCACTGTCATCATTGAAAACCGGCCCGGTGGCGGCGGCAACATTGGGGCAGACGTGATTGCCAAGGCCGCCCCCGACGGCCTGACCATAGGCATTGCGGCAGTCGCTACCCACGCCATCAACCCGTGGCTGTACAGCAAGATGCCTTACAACGCGGCAACAGACTTTGCACCCATCACGCAAATGCTGCGCGTGCCAAACGTGCTGGTCATGAATGCCGATACCGCTGCGCGTTTGAAAATCAACACCCTCGCTGACCTGATCAAATACGCCAAAGCCAACCCGGCCAAGCTCAATTACGGCAGCGGCGGCAACGGCAGCGCCGGGCACCTGGCGGGCGAGATGTTCAAGGCACAAGCCGGTATTTTTGCCGTTCACATCCCCTACAACGGCGGCAACCCTGCGCAGTTGGGCTTGCTCAGCGGTCAGGTCGATTTTAATTTTGACAACCTGGCAACAGCGGCTGCCAACATCAAGGCGGGCAAGCTGAAAGCACTGGCCGTGACGACGGCCCAACGCAGCGCTCTGTTGCCCGACGTACCACCGATTGCCGATACCTTCAGGGGTTTCGAGATTGACACCTGGTGGGGCTTGGTAGCGCCGGCTGCAACGCCTGCTGATGTTGTCGCCAAGTTGAATACGGTTTTTGTGGCCGCTTTAAATTCACCTGAAGCGAAGGCGCGATTTGCAGCTTTGATGGCCGAGCCAGTGGCGAATTCGCCTGAGCAGTTTGGAGCGTTTATGAAGAGTGAGCTGGGGAAGTATGAGAAAGTGGTTAAGGCTTCTGGGGCCAAGGTTGATTGATTTTTTCTGTGTTTTTTGCCTGTAGCTGCCTGAATACGGGTTCGCGCAGTTCATTTATTTATAGCGTCTCACCTGCATCAAAAGCGGAAAACGCCAATATCATTCCCCCAGATAAGCCGCCCGAACCCTCGGATCATTTAACAACTCTTTAGCATCCCCATTCATCGTCACAATGCCCGACTCCATCACATAACCCCGATCAGCAATCCCAAGCGCCCGACTCGCATTCTGCTCAACCAAAAGAATCGTCACACCTTGACCAGAGACATCTTTTACCACTTCAAAAATCTTGTCCACCATGATGGGTGACAAACCCATAGACGGCTCATCGAGCAACAACACTTTGGGCCGGCTCATCAGCGCGCGGCCCATGGCCAGCATTTGTTGCTCGCCACCGCTCATGGTGCCGGCCAATTGGTCTTTGCGTTCACGCAGGCGCGGGAAGATGGTGAACATCTTTTCCATGTCAGTGGCAATCTCGGCTTTGTCATTGCGGATGTACGCGCCCATCTGCAAATTTTCAATGATGGTCATGCGGCTGAAAACGCCACGGCCTTCAGGCACCATCGCCAGACCGTCTTTGACCAAATCCCAGGCACCTTTGCCTTTGATGCTTTTGCCCATGTATTCAATGTCGCCAGACGCTGGCGGCAGCGTGCCGGTGATGGCTTTCATGGTGGTGGTTTTGCCAGCGCCGTTGGAGCCAATCAGCGTGACCAATTCGCCTTCGTTAACGTGCAGGTCAACACCTTTGACTGCCTTGATGCCGCCGTAAGCGACTTGCAGGCCTGTGATTTTCAGGAGTGTGGTTGTCATATGTGTACTTTTCCTCTTAATGACCAGAGCCCAAATAGGCAGTGATCACTTTTTCATTTTTTTGCACTTCGGACGGCAGCCCTTCGGCGATTTGCTTGCCGTAGTCCAGCACAGTGACACGGTCACACAAACCCATCACCAGCTTCACGTCGTGCTCAATCAGCAAAATGGTGCGGTTGTCTTTGCGAATCTGGTCAATCAACTCGCGCAGCTGGACTTTCTCAGTCGCGTTCATGCCGGCGGCTGGCTCGTCGAGTGCGATCAGTTGCGGGTCAGTGGCCAGTGCTCTGGCAATCTCTAAACGCCGCTGATCGCCGTAGCTGAGCGTTCTGGCCTTGTAGTCGGCATATTTGCCGATGCCCACATAGTCCAGCAGTTCTTGCGAGCGCTTGGCAATCGCCGCCTCTTCATTTTTAAAACCCGGTGTACGAAATATCGCGCCCAGCAGACCTGACTTGGTGCGGATGTGTCGGCCCACCATCACGTTTTCAAGTGCGGTCATTTCAGAAAACAGCCGGATGTTTTGAAACGTGCGTGCAATGCCGGCTTTGGCAACTTCATGCACTGCAGTGGGCTTGTAGGGCTTGCCCGCCAGCTCAAACGTGCCGCTGTCAGGCGTGTAAAGCCCCGTCAGCACATTGAAGAAAGTGGTTTTACCCGCGCCGTTGGGGCCAATCAGGCCGTAGACCTGACCGCGTTCAATATGGATGCCGACATCGCTCAGCGCCTGCAAGCCCCCAAAGCGTTTGGACACACCCGAGACTTTAAGTATGGTTTCACTCATGGCCAACGTCCTTACGGGTTAATGGTGTTGCTGTTGGACGGGCCAACTGGCTTGTTCAATGACTTGCCGTGTTCGGGTGTGGGCCACAGGCCGCGTGGCCGCATCAGCATGATGACAATCATGGCAACGGCGATCAGCAATTGCCTCAAGATGGCAGCATCGAGTCGGCCATCTGTGATGTCCTGCAAGGGACCTGCAACGTAGCGCAACACCTCGGGCAAGGCTGCCAGAAGCAGTGCACCCAAAATGACGCCAGGCAAATGGCCGATACCGCCCAGCACCACCATGGCAACGATCATCACCGACTCCATCAAGCTGAACGACTCGGGCGATACAAAGCCTTGAAACGATGCAAACATGGCACCTGACACACCGCCAAAAGTAGCGCCCATTCCAAAGGCCATCAGCTTGAGGTTGCGGGTGTTGATACCCATCGCCTTGGCGGCAATTTCATCTTCACGAATCGCCATCCAGGCGCGACCCATGCGCGAGGTTTCCAGCCTGTGACAGATCACCACAGACACCAGCACCAGAGCCAGGAAGAGGTAGTAGTACATCGACACTGAATTGACCGCGAAGCCAAAAAAGGTGTGATCAACACCCAGATCGAAACCAAAGAAAGTGATCGAGTCAATCTGGTTAATGCCCTTGGGGCCGTTGGTAATATTGACAGGCCTGTCGAGGTTGTTCAAGAACACGCGAATGATCTCACCGAAGCCAAGAGTAACGATAGCCAGATAATCGCCGCGCAGCTTCAAAGTGGGTGCGCCCAGCAAAATACCAAACAAACCCGCCAGGCCAGCGGCAAGTGGAATAACAAGCCAGATGGGCAAATGCAAGCCTTTGGGAAACGCCTCGGCAATGAACGGAAAAGCCTGCGCAAGATGCGGTGAGCCCAGCAACGCGGCAAGGTAAGCACCGACGGCAAAAAAAGCAACATAGCCCAGGTCAAGCAGACCGGCGTAGCCGACCACAATGTTCAGGCCGAGTGCGAGCAACACGTAAAGCAGTGCCATGTCCAGAATGCGCACCCAGGCGTTGCCGCCCTGTTGTAACAGCAAAGGCAGGATGATCAAGCCTATGCCAATCAAAATATATTGAACAAGTTTGTTGGATTTCATCATGTTGTGTCTTTCAATGTGATGTGGCGCAAACGGCTTACGCCCGGTCTGCCACACGTTCACCCAGCAAGCCAGAGGGGCGCAAGGTCAACACAATAATTAGCACTGTAAATGCCAGAATGTCAGAGTACTGACTGCCCAGCACGCCCCCTGTGAGTGGCGCTAAATAGCCCGCACCAATCGATTCAATCAGGCCCAGCAACACGCCGCCAAGCACAGCGCCGCCCAGGTTACCAATGCCGCCCAACACCGCAGCGGTGAAGGCCTTCAGCCCCGGTAAAAAGCCCATGGCATGCTGCACTGTGCCGTAATTTGATGCATACATCACGCCTGCCAGCGCGGCCAGCAGAGCACCGATGATGAAGGTAGCGGAAATGACGGTGTCAGGCCGCACACCCATGAGCGCAGCAACTCTGGGGTTCTCAGCCGTGGCACGCATGGCACGGCCCAAGCGGGTGTAATGCACCAGCCACATCAGCACCGCCAAAGACACCGCCGTAGCCCCCAGAATAAATATCTGTGTCACTGTGATCACCGCACCGGCCACCTGAATCGGCTCAGACGGCAGCAATGTCGGGTAGGACTTGTAATTGGGCTTCCAAATGATCATGGCCAGCGTTTGCAATAGCAAGGACATGCCAATGGCCGTGATCAGAGGTGCCAGCTTGGGGGCATTGCGCAAAGGGCGGTAAGCGATTTTCTCAATTGCAAAATTGAGCGCACCGCACACCACAAATGCAATCAGCAACGAAATCAACAAAATAATCCAGCCAGGCGTACCGGGCATGGACGTTTGCATGATGCCAATAATGGTCCAGCTGGTGAGCGCACCCACCATCAACACCTCACCATGGGCGAAATTGATCAGGTTAATGATGCCGTAAACCATCGTGTAACCCAGTGCAATCAGGGCATACATGCTGCCCAGAACCAGACCATTGATGATCTGTTGCAGTAATATTTCCATAAACCATGTCTCCCAAAAACGGAATCAAAAATGAAGCGCCAAACAAGTCACTAACAAAAAGCCCGCCTTGAATAATGAAGGCGGGCGAATCGCCAAATTGTAGTTAAGAAGCCTAGCGAGAATCGCGCCAGGTAGCTCGTTTTCGAGGGGTTTACCCTTAAAAATAAGTACCGGAAAAACTTTTAATATTTCATTAGCACTGCTAATAAAGTTAGATTTATGCAATGCAGTCTAATGTTCATGCGCTCCAGCATCTGTTGCACCCTGGCGCGTCGTTGACTTATTTTTGAGCAGCGTTTTTGGAGCGCAAGAGCTCAAGCTTCTCTGCAATCTTGATTTCCAGCCCACGCGCCACAGGTCGATAAAAGCCTGGCGCAGTCATGCCTTCAGGAAAGTAATTTTCACCCGCTGCAAAGCCGTCTGCCTCATCATGCGCGTAGCGGTAGTTTTTACCGTAGTCCAACTCTTTCATGAGCTTGGTGGGCGCGTTGCGCAAATGCATCGGTACTGGACGTGTGCCGTCTTTTTTGATCAGTGCTTTGGCTTCATTAAAAGCTTTGTAAACGGCGTTGGATTTGGGTGCTACCGCCAGATAAATCACGCATTCAGCGAGGGCCAGTTCGCCTTCAGGTGAGCCCAGCCTTTCATACACATCAGCAGCGGCAACAGCGATGCTTAAAGCGCGTGGGTCCGCCAGGCCAATGTCTTCACTGGCCATGCGAATCAATCGACGTGCCATGTATTTGGGCTCGGCACCGCCATCGAGCATGCGCATGAACCAGTAGAGTGCAGCGTCCGGATCAGAGCCGCGCACCGATTTGTGCAATGCCGAGATGGTGTCGTAGAACTGCTCACCACCTTTGTCGTAGCGGCGCATTTTTTCGCCCAAGACTTTGAGCAGCCATGTATCGGTGACGTCAGTGACAGCACCCGATTTTTCATTGCCAGCAGCTACCGCCAGTGACTCCAGTGTATTGAGCAAACGCCGTGCATCACCATCGGCATAGGCGACGAGCCGGTCAATTGCATCTGGCACTATGCTTTCAATAGTGGCCAACGCCTGATTTTTAAGAGCTACAGCTACTATTTCCTTCAAATCCCACTCAGACAATGGCTGCAACACATATACCGCAGCACGTGACAGCAAAGCCGAGTTCACTTCAAATGACGGGTTTTCAGTGGTAGCGCCTATGAATGTAAAAAGCCCACTTTCAACATGCGGCAAAAAAGCGTCTTGCTGGCTTTTGTTGAAGCGGTGTACCTCGTCGACAAAAACGATGGTTCTCTTCCCCGCGCCACCGCCTTGACCCAACCAAACGCCAGCTTGTTCTACCGCCTCACGGATATCCTTGATACCACCCAGTACCGCTGACATGGTGATGAAATGTGCGTCAAAGCTGCTGGCCATCAGCCGCGCGATGGTGGTTTTGCCCACGCCTGGCGGCCCCCACAAAATGCAGCTGTGTGGTTGGCCTGATTCAAACGCGATGCGCAGCGGCATACCCTCACCCAGCAAATGCTGCTGGCCAATCACCTCGCCCAGGGTTTTCGGGCGCAGGCGCTCTGCGAGTGGAATATTTATTTTTTGCGCTTTAACGCTGGCCATGTCGACAAAACGCTTCAGCTATCTACTGCCGACTGACATCTGCACCAGCAGGCGGTTTGAACTGAAAGCTGACAGCACTGAGTGCTGGATTGATTTCAAACTGACCGAAGCTCATCACTGACAGCTGGCCAAAGCTGTCGAGGATCTCCAGTGCAGCCAGCTCAGTGCCCTTATCGGAGGTTTTGAGACCCACAGTAATGCTTTGCAACTGACCTTCTTTGGTTTTAGGCACGGCTTTGACCCATTGCAAACCCGCCTTTTCAGGCATCGCAGTCAGCGTGAAATCAGCCTGCAAACCTTTCAGATCAGCGGCAGCAGCAATGACAGCGGCTGGCGTGCCATTGAGCACTTGCGCAAGTTTGCGAGCCGTGACCTGGTTTAAATCCACATCATGCAACCAAAGCGTTTGGCCGTCAGACACGATGGATTGTTCAAACGGTTTTTTATACAAAAACTTGAAGCGGTTAGGGCGGGAAAACTCAAACGAACCGCTCGATGTCTTGGTTTTAGGTACTTGGCCATCTTTGGCCGGACTGGTGACTACCTGGGTGAAGGCTGCGCGCCCGCTTTTCGTGTTTTTAACGAAATTTTCAAGGTCTTTTAGAGCTGTAACGCCCTGTTCTTGAGCGCAAGCAGCTACTGAAATAATAGCAAAAAACAGCGCCAAAAAATACTTTGGAATTGAGGAGGTTGTGTAGTAGATCATCTTGAAAGTATCTGGTTAGGGCAACTCACAACGTGTCGTCATTCAGCCCGTACGGGCACAAGAATTTCCCGCTGGCCGCTGCCCGACATGGCGCTGATCAAGCCTGCTTTTTCCATCTCTTCAAGCATGCGGGCTGAACGGTTGTAACCGATTTTCAAATGCCGCTGCACCAAAGAAATAGAAGCCTTGCGGTTTTTTAGGACGATCTCAACTGCCTGGTCATACATCGGGTCTTTATCACCTCCAGCCTCTGACAAGTCGCCACCCAAATCGCCACCCTCGCCATCGGCCATGCCGCCTTCGAGGATTCCGTCGATGTAGTTGGGCTCGCCCTGCTCTTTCAAGTACGCAACGACCCGATGCACTTCATCGTCACTGACAAACGCGCCATGCACCCGAATCGGGAAGCCCGTGCCGCTGGGCATGTAGAGCATGTCACCCATGCCCAGCAATGCCTCAGCGCCCATCTGGTCCAGTATCGTACGGCTGTCGATTTTGCTTGAGACCTGAAAAGACAATCGCGTTGGGATGTTTGCTTTGATCAAACCGGTGATCACATCCACACTGGGCCGCTGAGTGGCCAGAATCAGGTGAATACCTGCAGCGCGAGCCTTTTGCGCTAGCCGGGCAATCAGCTCTTCAATCTTCTTGCCGACCACCATCATCAGGTCGGCCAGCTCGTCAATCACCACCACGATATACGGCAGGCGCTCCAGCGGCTCAGGTTGGTCTGGCGTCAGGCTGAACGGGTTGCCAATCAACTCGCCTTTGGCTTTGGCATCGTCAATTTTGACGTTGTAGCCTGCCAGGTTGCGCACACCCATTTTGCTCATTAATTTGTAGCGCTTTTCCATCTCGGCCACACACCAGTTCAAGCCGTGAGCCGCCTGGCGCATGTCA
>ENA-OFDP01000625-OFDP01000625.1-metagenomes-genome-assembly--contig:-NODE-625-length-15442-cov-3.845779_pt1 | contig 15442 bp, 12 predicted proteins | sample MGYA00153389_OFDP01 | MGnify analysis MGYA00153389 | reverse complement strand
GTGAAAGCCAGTAGTTAAAAAGATACTTCTTTAGGTAGAGGTGAGAATGATTTATATTAGATATTCAGATTTTTAATGGTGGAGCTATAATAGAAAAGTTAAACATTAAATCTGAAGGGGCTTGATGCTACCTATTAAGAAAAAACTTGTCACTGATGAAGCAATGCGTCCAGTTGCAGTGCTGATTGATTACGAGGACTGGCAGAAAATTGAGCAACTGTTAGAGAATCTGATAATTCAAAAGACAGAAAAGAGTAATTTAGCCAAGTATGCGGGTGTCATTAAACTAACTCAAGACCCGTTAGAGTATCAGAAACAAATTAGGGAGGAGTGGGATTGAACCAAGATTTAATTGTGTTAGATACCAATGTAGCTTTGTACTACTTAGGCGGTCGCTTAATAAATCCATTACCAGCAGGACAATATTTTGTTTCTGTGATAACTGAGATAGAATTATTATCTTATCCTAGTCTCAGTTCCGATCAAGAGGTGCTGATTCGTGATTTCTTGACTAATGTTACAGTGGTTGGGCTGGATAGTAATATCAAGGATTTGGCGATCGTATTGCGGAAAACTTACAGGCTCAAGCTTCCCGATGCCGTAGTTGCAGCAACAGCAAAGTTTCTCAATGTAATGCTGTTGACGAATGATATCAAACTGACTAATTTAACAGAGATTAATACGGAGTCAGTGCAAATCTTGTAAAAAAGGCCGATCGCACTTTCATCGAGATACTGAAAAAAGTGCGATCGCCCCACAATAACAAATAGATACCTAATTCATAAATCCAATAGATTCTATGACTATCAAAGAATTAGAAGCGCAATCTTAATTGAATTCAATAAACTTCATGCCTGATTTTGTCAAACCCAATTTTAAGGACTGAAGTCCTTACTACAAACCGATTTTTGCAATCTTGTCTCATATTTTACAAATTAAAGAAACCCGGTTTTATCAAGAAACCGGGTTTTTTATTACCTCACTGAAAAGCCAAACCTCTAAATTAAAGTGATATTAGCAGATACAAAACTGCCAAAAAGCCGATCGGGCTTCACGGAGTTAACAACCGCCAAAACTTCATCGGAAGCAGCAACTCGAATCACGGTGTTGCAACCGACAGCCTCCAAACGCAAGTTAGCAAACGTCAAACCTCCAGTAAGTCCGATCGTATCAACCCCAATCTCAAAGTCTGTAATCAAATCCGCAAGAGCTACATCCGTCACAGCCCCATTTGGTCGCAACAGAAACAAGTCACTCCCAAAACCGCCAATCAAAGTATCTTGGTCTAAATCGCCGCTCAGCGTATCATTTCCTGCCCCGCCAAACAGCAAATCTAACCCTTTCCCCCCGAACATAAGATCGTCGCCATTGTCACCAGTGACAGTATCATTATTTAGATCGCCCCGGAGTCGATCGTTCCCATCACGACCGACAACAAAATCGTCATCCTTGCCACCAAAAATCACATCATCACCAGCAGCACCATCGATAGTATCACTGCCGGGATTGCCAAAAATTTGATCGTTCCCATCACCTCCAAACAAACTATCAGAACCATCAAAACCAAATATTGTGTCATTACCTCTACCGCCATTGATATTATCTCCACCGCTAGTACCAAGCAGCGAATCATCCCCTGACTTTTGAAAATCCCGCATCGGCCCAGGTTCCAACACAGGCGTCAGTATAACTACGGGACTCGGGCATGATTCGGTTACAAGAAGTGTAAGAGGTGGTGGTGGTGGTGTTGGTGTCGGAGTTGGCGTAGTTAGCACAGGCCCGGTTGGCTGCGTCGGTGCAGTTACCACAGGTATAGGCGCAGGCTCGGGCGTCGGTGCAGGCGTCGGTGCGGGCGTCGGCGCGGGCGTCGGTGCGGGCGTCGGCGCGGGCGTCGGCGCGGGCGTCGGCGTAGTTACTACAGGAACCAGTGCAGGTGTTGGAGTAGGCGCAGGTGGAGTCGGTGCAGTCACCACAGGCGTTGGCGTCGGTGCAACTGGAGCTGCTGGCTTCGGAGGTAGCGGTGTTGGGGCAGTCAGTAGAGGCGAAGTAGCAAAACTGCTAAAAATTTGCGTACTGCTGAAATTGCCCAAGTTTTGGATGACACCAATACCAGGAGTAGTCCCAGTCGGCGTAGCAAAAAAGTCCACAATCTCGACATCCAGACCATTAAGCACGCCATCTTGGTTCAAATCAATCACCAAACTCGTGCCATCTCGTCCCAAGCCAGTCTTTCCCGGAGCTACATTAAGTGAAAGCGTTACTCCCGGAAGGCTGAGGGAATTTATGCCACCCGTATCTGAAATGATGCTACCTTGAGCCGTTGTACCATCCAACTGATAAACATCATTGCCCGTCCCTCCCAGCAGGAAGTCAGCGCCCCCGCCACCAGCAAGAGTATTATTGCCATCTTCCCCATCTAGGTAATCGTCGCCCAATCCGCCGTCGAGAAAATCATTGCCATCATCACCAAACAGGACGTCACTGCCAGCCAATCCGAACAGAGAGTCATCCCCAGCCAAACCATCGAGGTAATTAGAGCTAGTATTCCCTGTCAGAGAATCATTGCCAATGCCACCAAAAATATCTTCAATACCAATCAGACTATCCGTTCCCTCTCCCGTAGCTATCCCAGTTGTCAGATTAACGACTACCGGGCTAGTTACACCGTCGTAAGAAACAAAGTCAACTCCCTCTCCACCATTAACCATGTCATTCCCGGCTCCCCCATCTAGGTAATCATCGCCCAATCCGCCTAGAAGGGTAGTAGATTTGTTCGCACCGCCGATAGTTTCATTGCTGAAGAGAGTATCATTTCCCGCTTCGCCAAGTATGAGGTCATTACCGCCAAAGCTGACAATCGAATCATTGCCTTCACCGCCACTGAGAGTCGAATTACTCAGTCCGTCAAGCAGACTATCATCGCCAAGTCCGCCAACAAGGGAGTTCTTGCCCTCATTGCCGTCAAGAAAGTCACTACCTCCTTGCCCGACGAGGGTATCATTTCCTGCCGCTCCGGATATCGTGTCATCGTTCGCAGTTCCTGTGAGTAGAGTGTCATTGTTATTGGGTGCAAAAATAGTTGCCATGACTGCATTTCCTGATTTGAGGTTGTTAGTTTCGGATTTTCTGATGCTGAAACTGTTCTATTTCGGTTTGGTCGATCGCAATAGCATTTAGTCCTGGACGCAGAAACCATTGTTGCCAACAGGCAAAACAGCAATTTCTGAAATCTGGGATAGTGTGCCTCCACGAGCATCTGCAACACCTTTAGAAAAAATTGTTTTTCCAAAATTTATTTCAGAAGGCATAGTTGGTTGCTCCTAATGATTTCATCCGCGTGATTTATAGGATAGGATGTCAAATAGAAAGAACGCATTAACCGTCGATGCCAACTTAATGACATAACTCAGGCAATAAAAATACAGACTTGTGCAGGCAAGTTTGCATAAGCCTGCAATGTTAGCCGGACATTATCGCGCTGATACTCTGTTGGTAAAACCCGCCCCGACAAAATCAAAAATTATACAAAACGTTTACTACCGGACATAATTTTACCCATTGCAGAGTTGTGCAATGATAACTACCTTAGAGTGCAACAGGAAATACAAAGTTAAGCAATTAACTTGACACAAAGTCCTCTAGTTTTATCCAATATATTTGTTTATCGTATTAATTTTGTACGCAATTAAGCCGATCGGGTCAATTCCCTGCAAGAAACACAATGCAAGCTTAGGAATGAAAATTCAGAAACTGACTGAGGAGTAATCAATGTACGATAACAAATTGCAGGCAAAAGAAATTGTGGCAGCATTGCGTGTAGTGATTGCGGACTTCCACAATCGACCTACATATCCCGTGCGAGGAAAAGGTGGCAAGACGTTTGCATTCTTCCCAACCTCAATCACAGACAACATTCCGCCACTCCAGCCAGAGATGACAGAGGCAGTTTGCTTATTAAGCCAGCTTCATATTTCTCAAGCAGGAGCGGCAACATTGGGCATCGGTGAAGAAGATCGAGGCGCGATGATCATCTCTGACATCTTGCGGTATTACGGTTTGCCACGCACCTTGGCACGCTGGACACCCACAGGTGCGCCCGGAGAAATTGCCGTTCCTTTACTGAATGAGTATCTCGAAAGTGGCAGTCAAGTGTTTTTGAATGGCGTGCAGCCAGGCGATCGTATATTGCTCGTCGATGATTTGATTAGCACCGGAGGCACGATGGTTGCCTTAATTCAGGCGATTCAAAAAGCGAATGCTGAGATTATTGAGATTTTTACGATCGGCGAGAAGTCAGAAAATCGAGGACGAGAGTTTGTGCTGGCAGAAACAGGAGTTCATGTAAAAACATTGCTGGTGACGGAGTTGGAAAAGCAGAACGGGCAAGTTTTTTCTAAAGTTGTGCGGTGCAACTTGGGAATATTAGAGCCAGCGGTGTTTAAGCAGGTTGCGAGCTATTTTCCAGATGGATTTTGTCAGCTTGGATCGGGTGAGCTCCGAAAAAAGTTTGAGAAGTTAGTTGGTAGCACATTTTAATCGCACTGATGCTCAACGACTAACTCTGGTAAAAAGGCGACTCGATCGTAGAATCGCAAGGTCTGTAACGACTGCCGAACGGTAAACTCGTAATGAGTCGAGAATGTCCTTAATTCAACAACATGGATATGTATCCAATTAATCGGTGGATTACCATTTCAAGTTCTAGTATCGCGACATCAACTTGCATTGCCCTCAGTGCGATCGCCCAATCCGCACCGCCACCAGGTGTCACCATTCCCCCTAACGCACCAGATGTGATCGAGCAAACGATTCCCAATCCCTCTCAAACACCCCGTCCTCTCCCTGATGAAACGCCTTCACCACCACCGGAACCCCAACTGCAAATTCCCCCAAATCAAGAGTCACCTGAAGTTACTCCCCCATCGGGCGATCGCTTTTTTATCCAAAAAGTAGAAGTGCTGGGAAACACCGTCTTACAGGACGAAATTGCCAAATTAATTCAGTCTTACGAGAACCGTTCAGTCACGTTTGAAGAGTTACTCGAACTGCGATCGGCGATTATTCAACTCTATATTAAAAACCGCTATATTACCTCTGGAGCCTTCCTGCCCAACAATCAAGACCTCAGCAGTGGTACAGTCAAAATTCAAGTCGTGGAGGGCGAACTCGATCGGATTGAAATCGGTGGGTTAAATCGATTGCGAGAAGGATACGTGCGATCGCGCATCGAACTTGCCACCTCTACCCCCTTAAACCAGCAACGCTTAGAAGAAGCCTTGCAACTGTTGCAACTCGATCCCCTCATCGAGAGGGTAAATGCCGAGTTAACCGCAGGCAGCACTCCGGGGCGCAATATCTTGCGAATCAATCTCAAAGAAGCCCCAGCCTTTCACAGTGCGATCGCACTGCAAAACAACCAATCTCCCAGCATTGGTTCAGTCCAAGGCAGCGTACAAGTCAGTCATGATAATCTGTTGGGATTTGGCGATCGCTTAGCAGCCCAATACGGTCGTACTGAAGGACTCGACCTCTACGACATTAACTATACTATCCCCGTGAATCCTCGTAACGGTGCCCTTAACTTCCGCTATAACAATGGCGATAGCCGAATTATTGAACAAGAGTTTCGGGATATCGGTATTAGAAGCGAGACTCAAACTTATTCCCTCAATTTCCGCCAGCCCATTACCAGAACACCAACCAGTGAATTTGCATTAAGCTTAGGTTTAGATCGACGCCGCAGCCAAACGTATATCCTCGAAGATAAGCCCTTTTCCTTCACAGAAGGCCCTGAAAAAGGCGAATCTAAAGTTACAGTAATTCGGTTTTCTCAAGATTGGGTCGATCGTGGCAGAAGACGAGTTTTAGCCGCCCGCTCTCAATTCAGTCTAGGGATAGATGCCTTTGATGCAACTGTCAACAATACGGGCACTGACGGGCGATTCTTTTCCTGGTTGGGACAATTTCAGTGGGTGCAGCAGTTATCGCGCCGAAATGTGCTAGTAGCGCGAATTGATGCTCAGCTAACTCCTAATTCTTTGCTACCTTTAGAACGCTTCAGTATTGGTGGAGTCGATACAGTTCGCGGCTACCGACAAAACCAACTTGTTGCCGACAATGGCATCCTGGGCTCAGTTGAAGTTCGCATTCCCCTCGCGTCAGACCCCAGCACACTCCAGTTAGCGCCTTCTTTTGAAATCGGAACGGTCTGGAATAACCAAGATATTGACCCTGACCCAGCTACAATTGCCAGTTTAGGACTGGGTTTGCGATGGCAGATTGCCCCCGATTTATCGTTGCGCCTAGACTACGGCCTCCCCTTAATTTCAGTTGGCGATCGGGGAAACTCGCTGCAAGATAAGGGTATCTACTTTTCAGTACGCTATCAGCCGTTTTGAAGTAGGCTGTAGTAGTTCCCTAACCCAATTGCACAAGTGTGCGATCGAATTTGCACAATTGTGCAATATATTGTCTAGCTGATTTCTATATCATATAAAATGAAACCAATTTCATTACTTATATCGAAGATTTGTCTGACTCAGATGATGTCCGTAAAATCACCCATTATATGTTCGTAGTAAGGACTTTAGTCCTTATCCTTAATCCTTGTAAGGACTAAAGTCCTTACTACAAACTGTCCTTATCCCTAATCCTTGAAAGGACTGAAGTCCTTACTACGAACTGTTTTTATTACGGGGAATTGACCGGACATCATAATATCATTAACTGAACAAAAAGCTTAAATTAACCAGAAACGGGCTCTTTCTTAGTTATTTTGATAATAAAAACATACTTGCCCTACTCCGCTCGAGCTAAAGGCTTACTGGGTAAGGAATTACCAATTACCAATTACCAATTACCAATTACGGTTTCAACGATGAGCCAAGATTTACCAGAACCAGGGACACTCAAAATACTTGTAGTGGATGACCACGAACTAATCTTAAGCGGAACGATCGACTTGCTGAAGCGGTACTACCCACAAGCCGAAATCCTTACCGCTAAAACAACCCAGAATGCTCTGCAACAGGTCGAAGCATTTGAGCCTGACCTCGTTATTATGGATCTTTCCCTACCAGAAACTTTTGGACACATTGCCGAAATCAATCGAGGCATAAAAAGCCTGGGAACTTTAATGAAAAACTATCCCACCCTAAATTTGGTCGTGCAAAGCAGTTATGTCAAGGCACTGGTGCGGATTAAACCAGACATCGATGCTCATGAAGGAGGGTTTACCGTAGCTGACAAAGGACTTTCCAGCCAAGAGATGTTGAAGCGGATTGACTTAGCACTCAAAAAAGTTACCCATACCAAAGATTTGAAAATGCCACCAGGAGAAGTCAAGCCAGAGTGGCTTGAGGTACTCAATCTCGCTTTTGAAGAAGAATTGGAAGATAAAGTCATTGCCGAGCGCATGAACCTATCCCTCAGAACAGTACGCCACTACTGGACAAAAGTCCAAGATGTTTTAGGCGTTTACCCGGAAGATGGCAAAAGTCTCCGCATTCAAACGGAAAAACGAGCTAGAGAAGAGGGGTTTATTGATTGACCGGTTTTGTTAAGGAAGAAACAGTTGTTACCCACTATTTGGAGCAAAATTAGAAAAGAATTTACCATCTGGTCTGTAGGAACATTGCCAGGAATTGTTGCTATAGTGCTGATTGTACTCGTTCGTTTGAGTGGAGCGCTGCAATTGATAGAATGGGTAACTTTCGACTCGTTTCTCCGGCTGCGACCATCCGAACCGATCGACCAACGAATTGTCATTGTGGGAATTGATGAAGCCGATATCCAACGTATCAGAAATTACCCCATACCCGATCGCGAAATTGCCAAACTGTTAAGAACATTGCAGAAGTACCAGCCCAGAGTTATTGGTCTTGATATTGTTAGAGATATACCCGTTGAACCCGGTCATGCCGAACTGGTTGCAACTTTTAAAGATATCAAAAATCTGATTGTGTTGGAAAAAGTTATACCCGTTTCTATTAAGCCGCCCCCCGACTTACCCCCAGAAAAAATTGGTTTTATAGATTACCTTTCCGATGATGACGGCAAGGTCAGGCGTGCAATACTGGGAATAAATAGACCTGAAAACGATAAAAAATACGCCTTTTCCCTGCCTTTGCGACTGGCAGAAACCTATCTCAAAGCTGAAGGCGTTAAACTGAGCAATGGCATTCGCGATCGCCAGGCGATGCGGTTGGGTTCGACTGAACTTCCTCGCTTTTTTCCCTATTCTGGAGGCTACGCGGGCGGTGATGATTTTGGTGTTCAGCTACTTCTCAATTATCGCAACGGTCGGGAACGATTTCGCACGCTATCCCTTCAAGATATTAACGATATTGAAGCCGCCAATGGTAATCCCGATGTGCTGCGCGATATCTTGGGCGATCGCATTGTTCTGATTGGGGTAACTGCTCCTAGTATTAAAGACTTTATCAATACTTCTGCGATCGCTAATTTACAACCGCCTGGAAAAATTTATGGCGTAGAATTTCATGCCCATGTTGCCAGCCAAATCGTCAGTACAGTTCTCGATGGACGACCTGTTTTAAAAACCTGGTCGCAGGGTTGGGAATATCTTTGGATTGTTGGTTGGGGTGTTTTAGCTATTTATCTCGGTCGGCTAACTCAATCTCCATTGAAAAATCTCGTTTATGTTGCCGCTGCCAGTCTTGGGTTAGTTGGAATTGGCTATGCTTTTATCATCGGGGGATGGTGGATTCCCGTAGCACCAGCTTTATTAGTTTTGGTCATTAATGGTGCAATTTTGAACACTTTCTATCAATACGATCGATTTTTGAGGTTTCAGATTGAGATTCGCCAACACACCATTGAACGGACATTTGTTCTAATTCATAATGGTCCTCTGCAAACACTAGCCAATATTTTGAGGCACGTTCAAGACCAAGATTTAGAACCAAATCGATTGCTCGAAGAACTGAAAAATCTGAACTGGGAAATCAGGGAAGTCGGCGAATACCTGAAACTAGAAGCCCTCGATCGAAAGGAAAGTCTCCGGCTAGGCAGCGGTCTAATCCTCGACTTAAAGATCCCGATTCGCGACCTGCTTTATGAAGTCTACAGCCATACACTCCAGCGAAACTTTCCTTCCTTTAAAACGCTCAAAGTAAAAGCTTATTCGTTCGAGCCAATTGAAGAGCAATACTTAAGCCTGGAACAAAAGCGAGAACTCTGCCAATTTCTGGAAGAAGCGCTGTGCAATGTCGGAAAACACGCTAAAAAATTGACCCGTCTCAGTGCTACTGGCAAGCAAAATGAAGGCTGGTATACCCTAAGCATTAAAGATAATGGATGTAGCATTTGCTCTTCCTATGAAGGTCGAGGCACAAAGCAGTGTCTAAATCTCGCCAAAAAATTAAACGGAAAATTTAAGCGAACCTGTCTCGGAGAGAAAGGAACTTTGTGTGAGTTAACTTGGCCCATTACGGGTAGAAACTGGCATTTTGCTAGGATAAAACGTAACTTCAAAATCAAGATTTTGAAAGGAAGACTCGGCGGTTGAAAGAGACTGTTGGCGAATCAAGAAAGGGCTACCCAACCTACGAAATCTATGTGAGAAACACCGCGAGCGCTGGTTTACTCTTGTGAGGGGTGAAACCCTATGTGAATTTGCCAACAGTCTCTTGAAACCGCGTCTACACATACAAAGTCGGCCTGCGCCGACTAAAAGATAAAGGGGTAAGAAACCCTGATGTTGGGGATGAGCATCGACAAGAATAGTTTTGGCGATCGCCAACTTATTCAGCAAGTCCTACTTACCCATTGCAGAGTTGTGCAATGATAACTACTTTAGAAAGCAACAGGAAATACAAACTTAAGCAATTAACTTGGCACAAACTACTCTAGTTCTATCTAATCTATTGATTTATCGTATTAATTAAGCAAACAAGCTTAACTTCAGTTCAAACAACAATCTCAAATCAAGGAGAAAAACGATGTCCAACATCAACAACCAAACCAACAACCTCTATACAATCGACACGGTACAAGACCTGTCCCAGGAATCCGCTGCTGCCATTCAAGGTGGTGCTGCAGTGGAACTCTACGATGACAGTAATTTTCGGAAGCGATTAGTGTCCACAGACTCTGGCACTCGAAATGTAGGGAACAATGTAAACGACCGTGTTACCTCAATTGTAATCAATCAGGGTCGTTGGCGATTCTACACAGATTCTAACTTTCGGGGTGTTTCCGCCGATTTGGGACCAGGACGGTATCCAAATATCGGTCTCGGTATAATTCCTAACGATTCAATCTCATCCTTCAGGAGAGTCGGTTAGTTGAAATAACACCTTCAATGACCTCTTCCCCTCTATTTTTATTTCTGAAGAGAGCAGGAAGGTAAACCTAGATAACGATGGTAGGGTGGGTAATCGCCCACTCTATCTTTTTGTTTAATTGGTTAGGTATTTTACCAGCCGAGTGATGACAAATGTAATGTGCTGGAGATGAGATTTATTCAATGTGGGCAAGAGTACCTGGTTCATAACTTAAGACTATTGAAATCTCAGGTTGTTTTACTATGAAATTTCAGATTGTTCTACAACACAGTGAAGAAGATTGCGGTGCCGCCTGCATTGCCACGATCGCCAAATACTACAAACGCACCTTTGCCATTAGTAGGGTTCGGGAGGCAGTTGGCACGGGGGCGCGGGGAACCACCCTGCTAGGTTTGAACCGAGGAGCAGAAGCATTAGGATTTAATGTCCGTCAGGTCAAAGCCTCTGCTGAATTTATCGATTCCTTGCACAAAGCTCCCCTTCCAGCGATTATTCACTGGAAGGGCTACCACTGGGTAGTTTTATACGGGCAAAAAGGGAAAAAATACGTCATTGCTGACCCCGGTGTTGGCATCCGCTACCTCACCCGCCAAGAGTTACTCACAGGTTGGGGCAACGGTGTGACGCTGCTGTTGGAACCAGACGACAGCCGCTTTAGGGCGCAACCAGACGATCGCGTGGGCGGTTTTGGGCGATATCTAGCGCGGGTTTGGCCCTATCGCTTCCTGTTAGCTCAAGCCATTGCCATCAACATCGCGATCGGACTGCTTTCCCTCGCCTCCCCTTTGATGATGCAACTGCTCACCGATGACGTGTTGGTGCGGGGAGATACCCAACTGCTAACTACCGTAGCAATTGGCGTCATCGCGATGAATCTATTCAGTAGTGCGATCGGTTTGGTACAGTCTCACCTGATCGGTCACTTCGGTCAGCGGCTGCAATTAGGGCTGATTCTGGAATACGGGCGAAAACTCCTCCACCTGCCCCTATCCTACTTTGAAGGACGACGCAGTGGAGAAGTAGTCAGCCGCATTGCTGATGTTAACGCCATCAATCAGCTAGTTTCCGCAATTGTCCTCGGTTTACCCAGTCAATTTTTTATCGCCTTGGTTTCCTTGGGCTTTATGCTCTTTTATAGCTGGAAACTGACTGTCGCTTCTCTCGCCGCCTTTGTCATCGTCACACTTATCAACCTGCTTTTCCTCCCAGCATTGCGTCAGAAAACCCGCAACATGATTGTCTTGGGTACAGAAAACCAAGGCTTTCTCGTCGAAACCTTTCGCGGTGTCCAGGTTCTCAAAACAACCCAAGCCACCCCTCAAGCTTGGCAAGAGTATCAGACAAATTACGGTCGCCTTGCCAACCTGGGCTGGACTACGATGAAGCTGGGGCTTTATAGCAGCACAATCACCAGTATTCTTTCCAGTTTCACCAGTATTGCCGTACTCTGGTTAGGCAGCTACCTGGTGATTAATCGCACCTTAAGCATCGGTCAACTGATGGCATATAGTGGCTTGAGTGGCAACTTTCTTGGCTTCCTGAGTTCAGCGATCGGGTTGATTGATGAGTTTATTACTGCCCAGATTGTGATCCAACGCCTAACAGAAGTCATTGATGCCACGCCGGAAGACGAAAATGACCTCAAAAAGCCTCGGGCAGAAATTAAGGGCGATGCCGATATTACCTGCACCAACCTCAATTTCCACCACGCAGGTAGAGTTGACCTCCTGCAAGATTTTTCCCTGACTATCCCTAGCGGTCAAGTAACTGCCTTAATTGGTAAATCCGGCTGTGGTAAAAGTACCCTAGCCAAACTGATAGCTAGTTTATATTCCGTCCAATCCGGCAATATCCGCTATGGTCTCTACAACCAGCAAGACCTTTCCTTGGAATGCCTGCGGCAGCAGGTGGTGCTAGTGCCCCAAGAACCCCACTTCTGGAGTCGATCGATCGTTGACAACTTCCTCTTCAGCTATCCTCACATCAGTTTTGAAGAAATTGTCAGGGCTTGTCAGATTGCTGGTGCAGATGAGTTTATTAGTAAACTGCCCGACAAGTATCAAACTGTTTTAGGAGAATTTGGCGCGAATCTCTCTGGTGGACAACGGCAGAGATTAGCGATCGCCAGAGCTATAGTTACTGACCCGCCCGTACTCATTTTAGATGAATCCACAGGTGCTCTCGACCCAGTGAGTGAAGCCGAAGTGCTAGATCAACTGCTGTACTCTCGGCAGGGCAAAACCACAATTATGATTAGCCACCGCCCCAAAGTCATTGGGCGAGCCGACTGGATTGTACTGCTGGAGGAAGGGCGCTTGAAAATCCAAGGCACTCCAGAGGATCTGCGCCATCTTCCTGGCGAACACTTAGTCTTCTTAGACGACTTTGTCCCAGCAACGAATGGTTTGGTGGTGCAATCTTCTAGCTCTCACTCCAATGGCAAAGTCCCCGCAATCAGCAATCACAACCATCATGCTTAGCAACTCCAACTCAGATTATCTGCCCCCAATTCAAGAGAGCGATTTTCTCCCGCCACTTGGTTGTTGGACTACCGTTGGCGGAATGGTTATGCTTTCTTTTCTCGGAATAGCGATCGGCCTCACCTCTGCGATTAAATATAAGGTCACCGTCAAAGCCGAGGCAAACATCCGTCCTGCGGGCGAATTGCGGCTCGTTCAGGCGGCTGCGGAAGGTCCAGTTATGCGCGTTTGGGTTAAAGAGAATCAAGTTGTCAAAAAAGGAGATGTCATTGCTACTATCGACGACTCTCGCCTTCAAACCAAAAAAAGCCAACTGCAAAGCAACATCTTGCAGAGCCATTTACAACGAGTTCAAATCAACGCCCAGATTAGTGCCCTCAATAGTCAGATTAGAGCCGAAACTGATCGCATCAACCGCGTTGTCGCCGGCGCCAAAGCTGAATTGAGCCACCGCAGTCGGGACTATCAAAACAAACAAATTACTACCGTCACTGAAGTCCAAGAAACTGAGGCAAATGTCAGGATGGCCCAGGAGGAATTGCACAAAGGTCAAGCGGACTTAAAGTCAGCACAAGCTAACTTGAGCGCCACTAAGGCGGCTTTGGGGGCAAGTAGGTCAAAGCGAAACCGATATGAGAGTGTAGCCAAAGAAGGAGCGCTTTCTTTGAATCAATTGGAGGAAGCACAACTAGCTGCCGATCAGCAAGAACAAGCGGTGGAGGCACAAAAAGCAGTAGTTGAGGCGCAAAAACAAACAATTAAACGGTTGCAACAAGCTGTCGTGGCAGCCCTTGCCAGACAACGAGGCGCAATAGCTGCCCTCAACCCGAGTAATGCAGAAGTCGCGATCGCCTCTGAACGCATTGCCCAAGAAAAAGCATCGGGGGAAGGCAGCATCGCTACATTAGGCAAAGAACGCCAAGCCCTCATCCAGCAACGGATTGAAATTCAGAAACAGCTCGATCGCGATGCCCGTGAACTCCAACAAGTGGCAATCGACCTCAGCCAGACCGCGATTACTGCCACAGCCGACGGTATCATCTCTAAGCTAAACCTGCGAAATTCCGGTCAAACTGTGCGCCCTGGAGAGGAAATCGCTCAAATTGTCCCCAGTGATGTCCCCTTGGTGATCAAGGCAGCGGTGGCATCTGAGGATAAAAACAAGTTGAAAGTCGGACAAAAGGTACTTTTGCGGGTTTCTGCCTGTCCTTATCCAGATTACGGCACTCTCAAAGGTAAGGTCAAAGCGATTTCCCCAGATGCGTTTTCTCCTCAAAGGAATGCTGCTAATGCAGTTGCCCCCACAACAGATGCTCCCCAGAAAGCAGTTGCAGTTGGTTCCTTCTATGAAGTAACAATTGAGCCAGAAAGCCTTGCTTTACGTCAGGGCAAAAAACTGTGTTCTATCCAATTGGGGATGGAGGGCAGAGCGGATATTATTTCCAGAGAAGAGACTGTGCTCCAATTCTTTCTCAGGAAGGCAAGGCTGATCGCAGACTTGTGACATCTAATTCCGATCGGTGAACCCCTGCGATCGCATAGCGCACTACTCGTAGAACTATATGATAATTCCAATCCAGCAGTTCTTGAACAAACACATCAACATCAAACTATTCACCTGTTGTGCCTTGAGTTTAACGCTGATTTTAACTTCGGCAGTTCTAGCGGGTTATGCACCGGGCGATCAAAAGCCTGTCCCTCCAGAGAGAAGATCGGATGGAGGAACGACTAGAGGGTGTTCTGGAGGAGATATGCCGCTAACTGTTCTCGCCTCTGCGAACTACGTCGGACGAACGATTTCTCGACACCCTACGTTCGCTTGGTTTGTGCCTAATGATTCTGCCTCCAAGCCCATAAAATTCACGATTTACGAGTGGGTTCCAGGTGCTAAACCCAAACAAGTTCGCCAGATGTCCTTGCAGAGTTCACCGGGAATTATGAAATTATCCCCGTTCTCGAATAGCGAATTAGGGTTGCAACAGGAGAAACAATATCTTTGGCAAGTTGTTATCAATTGCGACCCAGATAACCCATCAGGCGATCTAGTAAGCCAGGCAACTATTGAGGTTGTAGCAATGCCTGCTGCTGTGCAAAGTAAACTCAACAAAGCAGTAAATAGCGTTGAGAAAGCTAATATCTATGCTGAGGCAGGTTTATGGTACAATGCGCTAGATGAAGCGCTCAAACTGGCTCAAGCTTCAAAACTCGGAGAAGTGGGTTCAATTCTGTTAAAAGAGTTGGCTAATTCGGAAGCACCAAAAACTACTTCACAATTATCGCCAAAAGAACGCTCCGCTCGCGCAAAACACATTGAAAACTTGAAGCAGATTGCAGACAGTACACGCTAACTAACCTCTAAGCAGTAATGAAAAACAACACTTCACGTCGCGCAGTTTTACAAGGTTTGATGGCTAGTGCAATTGTTATCGGGTTTGATGTAGCCAATCGTTCTTGGGTGACATCCGCCAGTGCCATATCTTTGTTTGAAAGTTTGCCACCTCTTTCTGGAGTTCTTTACACCGATAATACGACACTCGCTGCTGCTGCTGATGATTTTGGTCATATCGTGCATCGCCAACCAATTGCCGTACTAAGCTGTCCAGCATCTAAAACGCATATTGTATGGTATAATATAATAACTTTCAGAAAAAGTCA
>ENA-OFDP01000624-OFDP01000624.1-metagenomes-genome-assembly--contig:-NODE-624-length-15469-cov-4.376476_pt1 | contig 15469 bp, 13 predicted proteins | sample MGYA00153389_OFDP01 | MGnify analysis MGYA00153389 | reverse complement strand
ATGATTCAAGCGTCTTACCCGCGAGCCTCGAGAATCGCCTCCAAGCGATCCACGTAACCCTTTAGAACCTCGAACGTGGCAATCACCGCGTCGGGCGTGCTCAAATCCACGCCCGCCATTTTCAGCGCCTCGAGCGGATAAAGACTGCTGCCTGCTTTCAGGAACTCGAGGTAGTTGGTCACGCTGCCGCGCCCGCGCAGGATGCCGTGCGCCAGCGCGTGCGCTCCGCTGATGCCGGTCGCGTACTGGTAGACGTAGAAATTGCTGTAGAGGTGCGTGCTGAATTTCATCCAGACGCTGCCGATGCGCTCTGCGTCGAACTCGACTTCGGGGCCGTAACCCTCTTTGAACAGTTCGGCGCACAACGCGTTCATGCCGTCCGCCGTCAAGCTCTCGCCGCGTTCGACGCGCTCGTGAACTTCCAATTCAAACCGCGCCAGCGTCGGCATCACGAAGAAGTAGCGGTGAAAATTGCTAAACGCTTCCTCGAGCACCGCGAGTTGAAACTCTGGATCGGGGTTTTTCTGGAATAAATGCTCGCGCACCATCGCTTGATCGAAATTGCTGGCCACCTCGGCGGCGAACAATCCGTAATCGGCGTAAACGGCAGGCTGGTTCTGCGCGGTGTAATACGTGTGCATGCTGTGACCCAACTCGTGCGCCAGGATGTTGAAGGTGCCTTCGGGGGTGCTGACGCGGTTAATGCCAATCGATACTTTACCGCCTGCAGTGGTTGTCGGCAAATCATAAAAACCAGAGCCGGCCAATGCTGGGGTCGTTAAGAGTACAGCCGAAAACGCATTTGACGCTTGATATGCTCGAATATCGCCCTTCAAAATTTCCGACTTGTTGATCAAGTCAAGGGCAGCTTGGGTGACACGTATTTCGCTAAACTTTGATGCATTCCATTCGGCGAGAGTGATGGCAGAGGTAGTCATTTGGTTTTCCTGATGTAGTTGATTGAAATGAGTTCAGCGCAGGGTGCAGAATCGAACTGAAAAGTGACAGATCCGCGGTCTTCAAAAAGACCAGATTCAAAATGCAAGCTACCTTTTTCGATTAAAGGTCCAGATGTTGTTAAAGCCGTTGCAGCCTGAGGCTTTAAAGGGCCGCCGCCCGTGTAGATGCGGGCTGGTAGTCGCTTGAAAGTTTGGCCAAAAACCGCAATTACTTGATCTGCTGTTGTGCAATAGGTATCGTCTTTCAGTTGAAGACTAAAGCGATCTCTTTCACGCGGTGGTAACTGCAAGAGGTTGTAGTGATACTCCAGGCTTTTTACCCCCAAGTTTTGCAGCGGCACATCGGCAACTAGCGGTAGCTGGTTGGGTATCGAAAACCACCCATACTCCGCACCATACATCTTGACTGGCGGCACCTCTGTGATCCCAAAATACGGCAGTATTTTTTCAGGCGGCGCTTCTTTTTCGGTAGTCGCCATCTTCCAGAGAATGCCGACCAGCGTTGGCTTGATGAGTTCAAGTTGCGGCGCGTTAGGAACACTGGCTAGCGGAGATGACGGTATCAATTGGGCAGTGCGCGCGGTGCTGCAGCCCGATAAAACAGCCAGGCCGCCTGTCATTAGCGCGCCAAGTAAGTAAGACGTTTTAATCATGCCCCGACCTCCCAAGCCCAATCACAGACAGATGTCAAACGGCGCAGTGCACCAGCACCTATGGCGAGCCACCGCCACACAAATTGCCGGTATAAATTTGAATGTCGTGTCATTGCTTATTACCTTCCAGTTGCTATTTAATTAGTAGCTGGTTACGCTCGTTTTACTGAGGCTATAGGCATATTCCACTAGTATTTTTGACAAATCAGCTCACTTAACGCCCTTCAGCCCCTGCATTTCCGCAACCCCCTGCTCAGCAGTACGCGGCGTGATGCTGGAGCCCAGCGAGAAGACGTTACCCAATATGAAAGGTGGCAATTCAAACTCTACGTATTGGGTTTGCTTATCTGCAAGCGTCAGCTTGAGTTCATAGGTTTTGCTAATGAAGCTTGGGCTCACGCCCAGCACATGCTCACCGGGGGCCATGGTCAGCCGCATGTAAGAGGCGTTGGAAAGCTCACCCATGGCTTGCTTGTTTAACTCCACGCTGAAGCTCTGGGCAAATGCGTAAATAGCCGACTTGCGATACAGGTAGACCTAGGCCTGACCGTCCGGCGGAGTGCTGGCGGTGGTGAACAGCGCACCGGTGGGGGTGGCGCAGCCGCTGGTCAGAATCAAGGCGGCAGCCGCAGCGGCCAGGCGGATGGTTTTGACAGGGGCGCGGGGCAGATTGAGTTGAATAGACATGATTCTTCCTTGATGGTTGGATGTGAACGGTGAATGGTGACTGGTGAATCGGTAAAGGCGTTGAGGAATCAAAGGTTTACGTAGAAGTCGGCGCTGTGCCCGGTGCTGGAGGTGCAACAGACCTGCCGCCTGGCTGCCCTTCACTCATTTCACCAATCTGCCACACGCCATCAACCTTCAGCCCCTTGGGCAGCGCATGAGTGATGAACAGCATGCTGACGCGGCCTTTGAGCTGGTTGATGGTCTGGGCAAAGCCTTCGGCAGTGTGCTCGTCCAGTGCGCTGGTGGCTTCGTCGAAAATCAAGATTTTGGGGCGCTTGAGCAGGGCTCTGGCAATCGCGATGCGTTGCTTTTGCCCGCCCGAAAGGCCCGCGCCGCGCTCGCCAATTTCGGTTTCGTAGCCTTGGGGCAGTTGCTCGATGGTGGTGTGGATACCTGCCAGTTGCGCGGCTTGGGTGATTTGCTCGAAGGTGGCGGCCGGGTTGCCCATGCGCAGGTTGTCCAGCACGCTGCCGCTGAATAAGATGGTTTCTTGCGGTACCACGCCAAAGTAGCTGCGCAGCTCGTTGGCGCTTAAGTTGCGCACGTCAATCCCATCGAGCTGGATGCTGCCGCTGGTGGGGGTATAAAAGCCAAGCAACAACTTGGCCAGTGTGCTTTTGCCACTGCCGCTGGGGCCCATGATGGCAATGGCCTGGCCGGGCTGCAACTTAAGGTTAAGGTTCTCATACAGATACGGGCGATCCGGGCCGTATTTGAAGGCCAGGCCCTGAATACTGACAAGGCCTTTGCCATCGTTGCGTCGCTGCGGCGTGAGGCTGTAGGGCTCGGCGGGCGAATTCATCACGTCGCCCAGGCGCTGCACGCTCAATGAAGCCTGCTGAAACTGCGTCCACAACCCTACGATACGCAGCACAGGCTCGCTCAACTTGCTGGCAAACATTTGAAATGCGACCAGCATGCCAACGGTAAATACTGCATCAGGCGTGGGGTTCATCACCATCCAGGCACCGGTGATCAGGATGGCCAGTGTCATCATTTGCTGCAAACCGGTAGCGACCGTGTTGTAGGTGTTGGCAATTTGCTTGGTCTGAAAGGCACTGGCGAGCAAGCTGGCCAGATAGCCGCTGTAGCGTTGTCGCAATTGCGGCTCCATCTGCAAGGTTTTGACGGTTTCAAACCCCGCAATGTGTTCGGTCACAAAAGCCTCATTGCGGGCACCCAGCAAGAATTGATCATTCAGCTGGCGCTGGAAGATTGGCGCCATGATCAAGCTGGCGATGGCAATCACGCTCAAGATGCAGACCGCAATTGCGCTTAACACCACGCTGTACCACAGCATCACACCCAGGCAGATCAACAAAAATGGCAGGTCTAATACCAGCGAGACGGCAGCGCCAGAGACAAACTCACGAATGTTTTCCACCGCGTGCAGGCGCGCCGCCACCACGCCGGTGGGCCGGCGCTCGAAGTAACGCAGCGGCAGCTTGAGCAGGTGGTTCCACACCGCAGCACCCAGCACGGCATCAACTCGATTGCCGGTGTGCAGCACCAGGTACTGGCGTGCCCAGCTGAGCAAACTGCTGAATACCGTGAGCAGGCCCATGGCAATGCCGATGGTGATCAAAGTGCTTTGCGTGCGATGCACAATCACTTTATCAATGATGGCCTGGGTGAAGAGCGGCGTGGCCAGTGTGACGATTTGCAGCGCCAGTGAGGCCAGCAGCACATCGCGCCAGACGGTTTTATGCTTCAACAGTTCAGGCACGAACCAGCGAAAACTGAAAGCTTGAGTGACGCCGGCCGTGCTGGCCGCAGTTCCACTCGCGGGGTAAGCTTCGCCCGCCAGCGCCGCAGCGGTTGATTTGGCTGCGTCATCGCTAGGGGCTTGCGGTTCGGGTGCGAACAGCCAGGCACCGCCGCCAAATGAGTGGTTGAGTTGCGCATCAAAGTGGTAATGGCTGAGGGTTTGGGGATCTGCGCTACCGGGGTAGAACACGACGATGGCTTTAGCATCTGCGGCGGTGACGAGTGCAAGGCCCACAGCTTGTGTTGAATTACTGCCCCGGAGGACGATTTGCACCAATAGCGGTAAAGGAAGGCTCGTGCAGTTTTTGGCCTTCAACTCAATGCGTTTTACGCGAAAGCCTAGGCTGTGCGCACCGTGCAGCAACGTTGATTCGCAGTAATAGCTGTGACCTTCCGCGACTTCCGGCGGGAACTCCAAAGCCATCATGCTGCTTGAAAAGGGGCGTTGATGTAACGCGCAGATACTACCCAACGCCCAGATAACCTCTGAAGAGTCAAACTTTGGTGAGTGCCGCGCGCTGCGGCTTTTTCCAATCAACACTTTATGATCAACTTTTCTAAAAATGGGTCGAAGTGTACTAAATTAATTTGTATTTAGTAACGGAATTTGTAGATCTTGTTAAATTTTTAGCGTGGGTCTGGCCAACACGCGTAGTGGCGCAGGTTGTAAAGTAGGCGTTAACACCACAAAACAGCGTGTGTCATTTCGCAGAATTTGAGAGCGCTTTGAATCCGGCTTGTCGTCCTTTTTAGGCGACTAGATGACGCTTAGTCGGTGATCACCCACATGCTCAAGCACCCACAACTGTTGTTGCTGCAGCAGTCCATGCTTCTGAATTCGCGTACTGACGGTCTTTAGCTTCCCGATAACAGTGTGAACCGAGCCTAATTCAGTTTTCACGCTTATGTAGGCCCGCAGGGCGGAGGCGCCACTGATTACCGTGTTCTATTTGATGAATCTCAGAGATACCCTCGCTTGTTTTATTGTTGGTGGTGCTGGGCATGGCAATCAAAATCGTATCGACTACTGTCCTAACCTAAAACGACAAGCCTACGGCGGCCGTGCTAGCGTTGATGAGGGCCAGCAGACGCATAAGTAGCGCGTGGTCTTAAATGAGGTGGCAGAGTCGCAGCATGTTTGCATGGGCAAGTTTGCCATTGGATTTTGCAGACGCTAACTAGAAGTTACAGTGCGCATGACCGAAAGCCGCAGAACATGTCGTCGCGCTCCGGTAAATAGAAGTTGCGGTACTTTGGGCTTTTCATGCGGGCCCGGGTAGCAAAAGAGGCACCGCGCAGCACTTTATGGGTGCCAAACCAGGGCTGCGAATAGCCACTGTACGGGCCACTTTGAAAGCCGTCAAACGCCCTGAAGGTGGTGCCCGTCCATTCCCACACATCGCCCCAACTAAAGCCCCGTCTTGCGGCGGTGTGCGCGGCAACTTCCCACTCGACTTCAAACGGCAAGCGCCTGCCCGCCCAACGGCACCAGGCATCGGCCTCATACCAGTTCATGTGCATGGCAGCCTGGTTGCCCAGCATGCGCCTGGCCACGCCAAAACGGGTTTGCATGACCGCGCCGCTGGCCACGCCGATTTGCTCAACATAACGCGGGCTGCGCCTGCCCTCACCGCCGGCATCAACGCTGTTTTGGCGCTGTAGCCATTGCCAGCCGTCAGGGTGCCACAGCTCGGCGCGGTCGTAGCCCCCGTCGTCAACAAACTCTACGTACTGCGCCCATGTCACGGGCTGCGCGTCAATTTCAAACTCCGGCACCTTCACAGCGTGCTGGCTTTTTTCGTTGTCGAATGCGAAACCTGTATTTACAGCGCTTCCAAGGTCCCATCTGCCAGCAGGAATGAGCAGTGGCTCACGCAAGTTCATGGGCGGCGGGCTGAAGGCTTGCTGCAATGGTGCATCAAACTTTAAACCCAGTGTTTGCGCCATGTGAACCATGGCTTCGCCGTGCATGTCCTCATGAAACAGGCACAGCCGGTAAAAGTACAGTGCGTCGTCGCTGCTCTCCGTTTTATGAAGCAGATCGAGCGTGCTCTCCAGCGTGTCAAGCAGATAAGAGCGTGTGCTGTCGGCGTCTGGCAAGTGAAGCGCCCAGCGCGAGGCGTGCTCTACGCGGGTGGAGTCCCACCAGCGGTCAGCATTCGGCTCAATCGACGCAAGCCGGGTGTGCGTTGGCTCGCAACGCTCACCACTGGCGCGCTGCATGTTGCGGGCAATCCACCATTCTTGAAACCAGCCCACATGGCCCAGCTCCCACAGTGGTGGGTTGAGGGTTGCCAGCATGGGCACCGCAAAATTGACTGCGCCAAGGGCTTTTTGGTACTGCGAGAAAAGGTGCAGCGTATGATTGCGGGCGTCCATCAACGCCAGCGACAAAAGCTCTCTATCGGCACCACGCATGCGCGGCGAATCAATCTGAATGGCAGTGCTGGTGGCTGACGACAAAGGCATCGAGGGGTTCACGTTTGCAGTCCAAAAAAATAGTTTTGATCAGCCCTGCGCTAGAGGCGGCGAATAACGGCAATTGGCACACTGCGCATCGCTGGGCTATGTTTGCAAAAAGTCATTGTGACATTGAGGTCGCGCAAAATTGGCGGTCACCAGTAACAGGGAAACACAGAGACGGCCGAGACACCGAGCCGCAAGCCATGGTGGCACTGCACGCCCGCCGCTCTGCGCCGTCAATCCATGCTTGGGCAAAGGCGTACCCCAACAAGCCGCTGGCGGTGATACTGACGGGAACAGATTTATACCGGGACATTCAAACGGACGCAAGCGCCCAGCAGTCGTTGGCGCTGGCAACCCATTTGGTGGTGCTACAAGAAACTGGGCTTGAGTCATTGCCCGCAGCCTTGCGCTGTAAAGCCCGCGTTATTTACCAGTCAGCACCGGCTCTGTCGCCAGCCGTTAAATCCGCAAAGCGTTTCAAGGCCGTCATGGTCGGCCATCTGCGCAGCGAAAAAGACCCACTGACCTTTATGGCGGCCAGCGCCCTACCCGAGACCGCGCCGCTGTACTTCGACCAGATCGGAGATGGGCTGGATCCAGACCTGGCAAACGCCGCGCGAACAGCCGCCGCAAGCAACCCGCATTACCGCTGGCTAGGGGCCATGCCGCGCGCGCAAACGCGCCAGCGCATCAAGCGTGCGCATGTGCTTGTCAACAGCTCTTTGATGGAAGGCGGCGCACACGTGATTTTGGAGGCCGTGCAATCTGGAACTCCGGTACTGGCTTCACACATCAGCGGAAACATTGGCATGCTCGGTCGTGCGTACTCTGGCTACTTTGACGTCGGCGATGCGCAGCAACTGGGCGCTCTCTTGATGCGCTGCGCGGCATCACCCGAATTTTTGGCTTTGCTGCAAGGCCAGTGCCAGCACAGGGCCAGTTTGTTTGCGCCGCTTGAAGAAAAGCGCCTTGTTTTAAACTTGTTCGACGAATTTGTTATGTACACCACTACGAAAGCCAGACCATGAACGCCCTTGAGCCCATCAAACCTTTGGCCGCACCACGACTGACCAGCCTGTCGCATGGCGGTGGCTGCGGCTGCAAGATTGCCCCAGGCATTCTCAGCGAAATTTTAAAAAATTCGAGCAACTTGCCCATCCCGCCAGAGCTGCTGGTGGGGATTGAAACGGCCGACGATGCTGCGGTGTACCTGCTCAATGAAAACCAGGCGCTGATCGCCACCACGGACTTCTTCATGCCCATCGTGGACGACCCATATGACTTCGGACGCATTGCCGCGACCAACGCCATCAGCGACGTGTACGCCATGGGCGGCACGCCGATTTTCGCGCTGGGGCTGGTCGGCATGCCCATCAATGTGCTGCCAATTGAAACCATTGGCGCGATTCTGCGCGGCGGGCAAGACGTGTGCCGCGACGCCGGAATCCCAATTGCTGGTGGCCACACGATTGATTCGATCGAGCCAATTTATGGCCTGGTCGTGCTGGGCTTGGTGCACCCATCGCGTGTGAAGAAAAATTCAGGTGCCAAGGTCGGAGACGTATTGATTTTGAGCAAATCGTTGGGCGTCGGCGTGCTGTCCGCTGCTTTAAAGAAAGAAATTTTGCCGCCCGAGGGCTACGCAAAAATGATTGCGCTGACCACACAGCTGAACAAGCCCGGAATTGCGCTGGCCAAGCTCAGCGGTGTTAACGCACTCACCGACATCACCGGATTTGGCCTGGCTGGCCACACACTCGAGCTGGCGCGTGGCGCAAAGGTACAAATGAATATTGACTGGGCGCGCCTGCCGCTGGTCGATGGCGTGCTGGAGCTGGCTGCACAAGGCTGCGTGACGGGCGCGTCTGGGCGCAACTGGGAGAGCTACGGCGCTGAAGTTACGCTGCCCACCACATTCGACGAATCCAAAAAAGCCCTGCTGAGCGACCCACAAACATCTGGCGGTTTGCTGGTGTCTTGCAGTGCGGACACGGCGGCCGAGGTGTTGGCTATTTTCCATGCTGAAGGCTTTGCCGATGCGGCTGTTATCGGCGAAGTCACTGCTGGCAGCGGCGTACGGATTTATTGATTTAATTTATTGCGGGATGCAAAAGCTAACCAGGCAGGGAATACCCTGAGGCAGCGCGCTTCCATTTTTTCAGCGTTCTGCTTTGTGTGACCGATACTACAAAGTGTCGCTTGCGGGACGCGAAGCGAATCATTCTATTTATTCATTTTTTCCCGGAGACTTTAGTGTCTGCACTTCTTAAATTAGCTCTTCTTTCTGATTGGGTGTCCGAGACACTCGGAAAAATCGCAGCGTGGGGCGTGTTGTTTGCCGCCATGATTTGTGCTGCCAACGCGTTTGTTCGCTACGGCTTCGACTGGAGCTCTAATTCTTTTATCGAGATCCAGTGGTACCTTTTCGCCTACATCGTGATGATTGGCGCGCCGGTGGTGCTCAAGCTCAACGAGCACGTGCGGGTGGATTTGATTTACGGAAAGCTAAAAGGCAACGGCCCGGTGTATGTTGACCTGTTCGGGCTGGTGTTTTTTCTGCTGCCGGTGATTGGTCTGCTGGCATACCTTTCTTACCCCTATTTTATGAAAACGCTGGTGTCGGGGGAAATGTCGCAAAACGCTGGTGGTCTGATCCGTTGGCCCGCAGTACTGGCACTGCCGTTGGGTTTTGCCATGATGTGGATTCAAGGCTGCGCCGAGATCATCAAGCGTGTGGCCTACCTGCAAGGTAAATACCAGATGACGACCCACTACGAAAAGCCGCTGCAGTAGGCAATTCGGTCGAATTCACGCGTCTGTATATCTCTCTTCAGGACTAAAAAATGCAAATGGAAAATTTCGCCCCCGTGATGTTTGCGGGACTGGTCGTCATCATGTTGATTGGATTTCCGGTAGCGTTTTCGCTGGCTGCTCTTGGTTTGGGTAGTGGGTTTTATGCGATTCAGATGGGCTGGTTTCCCGCTGCATTCATGGGCAACCTGCCCATTTCGATTTTTTCCATTTTGAGCAATGAGCTGCTGTTGGCAATTCCGTTTTTCACCTTCATGGGAACCATTTTGGAGAAATGCGGGCTAGCCGAAGACATGCTCGACTCCATGGGACAACTGTTCGGACCAGCCCGCGGCGGCATTGGCTACTCTGTCATCATCGTCGGATTTATTTTGGGCGCCATTACCGGCACCGTAGCGGGGCAGGTCATCGCCATGGCGCTGATTTCTCTTCCCGTCATGATGAAGTACAACTACAACATGCGCTACGCCACAGGCGTGCTGGCCGCATCGGGGACCATCACACAACTGGTTCCACCTTCACTGGTTCTGGTGGTGTTGGCTGACCAGTTGGGCCGCCCGGTCGGTGACATGTACAAGGGCGCTTGGGGCCCCTCGCTGATGCAGGTGGCTATGTTTGCGCTGTACACCTTCATGTTGACACGCATCAAGCCGGATTATTTGCCCGCCATACCAGCGTCAGAGCGCACTCTTAATGGCTGGCCACTGGCCAAGAAATGTTTGCGCGGCATTGTGCCGTCGGCTATTTTGATCTTTACCGTGCTGGGCTCGATGGGTGGTCTGCCGTTTCAAAACTCAGCGATTGCTACCCCCACTGAAGCGGGCGCAATGGGCGTGGTTGGCGCTTTGATTTTGGCGGCTATTTCAAAACGGCTATCGGTTGCTCTTTTGTGGGAGGCCATGACTAGCACCATGCGACTCACCGCCATGGTGGTCTTCATTTTGATTGGTTCACGGGTATTCAGCCAGGTGTTTCAAGGAGTAGACGGTGCAAAGTGGGTTGAACACTTGCTGACCGGCTTGCCGGGCGGGGTCACAGGCTTTTTGATTGTTGTGAACATTTTTGTGTTTTTTCTGGCCTTTTTTCTCGACTTTTTCGAGATTGCTTTCATCATCGTGCCTATGCTGGCACCCGTCGCAGAAAAGATGGGCATCAACCTCATCTGGTTCGGCGTGTTGCTGTGCGTGAACTTGCAAACCAGCTTTATGCACCCGCCATTTGGGTTTGCGCTGTTTTACTTGCGAGGCATTGCGGACACGTTGTTCAAAGACAAACGGATTCCAGAGGCGGTGAAGTCAAACGACATCTACCTGGGCGCTATCCCTTGGGTGTGCATGCAGGTTATCTTGGTTGGAATCGTAATTTTTGTGCCCCAATCGGTGACGATGTTTCTGGACAAAGAAATTGTTGTTGACGTTGACAAAGTCAAAATTGAGATGCCTGCTGAAGAAGTGGTTCCAGCACCCGCACTGAAACCAGGCGAGTCGCCCGCACCTGTCAGCACAGAGCCATTGACAGCGGCAGAAGCTGACAAAGCTGCAGACAAAGCAGCGGCGGATGAGCAAAAAAAGATTGATGACCTGTTCAAGAAGTGATGTGGCGCAGTTGCTTTCCAACAGACTGTAATGACAACACCTGAACTATTTACTTTCACCCCCACTGGCGGACGAGTTGAATCCAGCGCATTTTCAGTACCCTTCAAAGTAATGGCTGCGGCGCTAATTGCACCCGCGGTGGCGTGGGGCTGGCACATGTGGTCTACCGGCACCATCGCGTGGACTCTGGCCTCCAGTGGCTGGTTTTTTGCGGCACTGTGCCTGATGCTTTACACAGGCTGGTACCTCTTTAACGGCAAAACTACGCTTGATAACGTCGCGCTGGAGCAAACCTGGGTCTGGCACAAGCGCGCTGAGTTGCGCCAACTGGCGTATGTCAAGTTGATCCGCATGCGCGGGTTTGACTGGCTGATTGCACCGCGCCTGTACACCAAAACCTATGCTGGAAAATTAGCGATTTTTTACGCCTCGTCACCCGCCATGCTGGTTGAATTTCAGCGAATGGAAGCTGAACTCAAAGCGTTGCGAATTCGCCGCTAAGAAAATTTTTGCGTTTGATCAAATATAAAAAACCGCGCCATGCGCGGTTTTTTATATCATGGGTTCAACCCGTTAATTACAACTTTTGCGCTTGCATGAAGCTGTCGAAACGCGCTTCGGTAAAGCGGAACCAGAGGTTTGAATCAGCGCGAAACTTGGCGTAGTCAGCGTAGACCTTGGCCCACTCTGGGTTCTTGGCTGACAGGTCGCTGTACAGCTGCTGGGATACCTTGAAGGCTTCTGCCATCACATCGTTCGGGAACGGACGCAGTTTGGTGCCGGCACCGACCAATTGCTTGAGGGCGTTGGGGTTGCGGGCATCGTACTTGGCCTGCATATCAGTGTGCGCAAACGCAGCGGCCGACTCGACAATGGCTTTGTTCTCAGATGACAGGGCATCAAACGCTTTTTGATTGATGTACAGGTCCAACTGCGGACCGCCTTCCCACCAGCCTGGGTAGTAGTAAAACGGCGCGACCTTATTGAAGCCAAGCTTTTGGTCATCGTACGGGCCGACCCACTCAGCAGCATCAATGGTGCCTTTTTCAAGTGCGGTGTAAATCTCGCCGCCTGGAATGTTTTGTGGGACAGCGCCCATTGGCTCCAACACCTTACCGGCAAAACCGCCGATGCGCATTTTCAGACCTTTGATGTCTTTCAGGGATTTGATTTCTTTGCGATACCAGCCGCCCATTTGCGTGCCGGTGTTGCCCATTGGGAAGCTGGTCATGCCGTATTTAGCGTAAAACTCATGCATCAACTTCAAGCCATTGCCCTGGTACATCCAGGCTGTCATTTGGCGGCTGTTCAGGCCAAACGGAATGGCGCAACCGAGTGCAAAAGCTTCGTTTTTGCCAAAGAAATAGTACGGTGCTGTGTGTGCGCACTCAACAGAGCCTTGCTGCACGGCATCGACCACGCCAAACGGTGGGGTGATCTCGCCACCAGCGTGGGTGGAGATTTCAAACTTGCCGCCCGACATGGCCTTGACCTTGGCGGCAAACACTTCGGCTGCGCCGTAAATAGTGTCAAGCGCTTTAGGGAAGCTGGACGAAAGACGCCAGCGAACTGCGGCCTGCGCGTGTACTGCAGGTGCTACACCAGCAGCCAGCACACCGGCAATACCGGCATTTTTAATAAGGGAACGACGATCCATGAATATCTCCTGAGAAGTTGACTTACTTAAGTTTTCACACTGCATTGATCCGCCGCATGACCAGAAGGGTTCTCTTCAGAACTTATCTGCCCCAACGACTGAGTTGCTCATTTTGTCAGTGTTCACACAAACGTTGACCCGGTTTTTACCCGTAGTTGCTTGTAGTGGGCAAATAGACTGACCAACTTCAGAATTGTAAAAATGCCCCGCTCAGTAAACGGCGGGGTTTACCCTTGAAGACCTGACGGGAAGCTGAAGGGTACCCTAGGCGCTCGCTGCTGGTGGATGTCAGGCGACCGATTTGAGGATAACTTTGGCAGGTTGTAGTCCGAGCAGCAAATCACCAAAGCGGGCGGTAATGGCTGCTTCAATTCCAGTAGCGTCCAAGCCCTGAATGGCCAGTAATTTGGCTGGGTCACCGTGCTCAATGAACTCGTCCTTCAAACCTAAATGCAACACAGGTTTGAGCAAACCTGCTGCGTGCAGCGCTTCGCTCACGGCACTGCCCGCGCCGCCCATGATCGCGCCTTCTTCAATCGTGACCAGCGCATCGTGAGTGGATGCCACCAGACGCAGCAAATCAACATCCAGTGGTTTGGCCCAGCGCATGTTGACGACCGTTGCGCCCAGCTTTTCAGCAGCTTGCAGCGCCGGGTAAAGCAATGTGCCAAAAGCCAAAATCGCAACGCCTTTGCCCTCACGGCGGACTTCGCCTTTGGCAAACGGCAGTGAATCCAAATTCGCCTCGGGCGCAACGCCCGCGCCCGCGCCACGCGGGTAGCGCACCGCCACAGGGTGGTTTTGCTCAAAGGCGCTGCTCAGCAGCATGCGGCATTCGCGCTCGTCTGCTGGGCAGGCAATGCTCATGTTAGGAATGCAGCGCAGGTAGCCGATGTCATAGGCACCCGCATGTGTTGCACCATCGGCGCCCACCAGCCCAGCCCGATCCAGCGCAAACACCACGGGCAGGTTTTGCAGCGCCACGTCATGAATCAACTGGTCATAGCCGCGCTGCAAAAAGGTCGAATAAATCGCCACCACAGGCTTGAGCCCTTCGCACGCCATGCCCGCTGCAAACGTGATGGCGTGCTGCTCTGCAATGCCCACATCGTGATAGCGGTTTGGGAATCGCTGGTGAAACTCAACCATGCCCGAGCCCTCTCGCATGGCGGGCGTCACAGCGACCAGGCGGACATCATGCTCGGCCATATCGCACAGCCAGGTGCCAAAGACTTGCGTGAAGGTTTGCTTGGGCGGCAAAGCTGCTTTTTGCAGGCCAATCGACGGGTCAAACTTGCCGGGGCCGTGGTAGGCAATCGGGTCGGCCTCGGCCAGCTCGTAGCCTTGGCCTTTTTTAGTCACCACATGCAAAAACTGTGGGCTGGAGCTGGTTTTCATCAATTGCTTGATGTTCTCCAGCGTCGGGATGAGCGACTCTAAATCATGGCCGTCAATCGGCCCGATGTAGTTGAAGCCAAAATTTTCAAACAGCGTAGCAGGCACCACCATGCCTTTGGCGTGGGCTTCAAAGCGTTTGGCCAGCTCCAGCAGTGGAGGCGCGATGCCCAGCACCTGTTTGCCTACATTGCGGGCTGATGCGTAAAAGCGCCCGCTCATCAGCTGAGCCAGGTATCGGTTTAACGCACCAACAGGCGGGCTGATGCTCATGTCGTTGTCATTGAGCACGACCAGCATCTTGCAATGGTCATAGACCCCAGCGTTGTTCAGCGCCTCAAAGGCCATGCCAGCGCTCATCGCGCCGTCGCCGATGATGGCTATCGAGTTGCGGTCTTCACCCTTTTGTTTGGCGGCCACGGCCATGCCGAAAGCTGCTGAAATGGATGTCGACGAGTGCGCTGTGCCAAAGGTGTCGTAGTCGCTTTCTTCACGGCGCGGGAAACCCGACAAGCCGCCCAATTGGCGCAGGCTGCCCATGCGATTTTTTCGACCCGTCAAAATCTTGTGGGGGTAAGTCTGGTGACCCACGTCCCAGACCAGGCGGTCTTCAGGTGTGTTGAACACGTAATGCAGCGCTACCGTCAATTCAACAGTGCCCAGGTTAGAGCTTAAATGCCCGCCGGTTTTAGACACCGTGTCCAGCAAGTAGGCACGCAGCTCGTCAGCCAGTGGTTTGAGTTGCGACCGGCTCAGCTTGCGCAGGTCAGCCGGGCTGTCAACGGTGTCTAACAAGGGAGTCATCGTGGTTTTAAACTTATTGCTAAGGTGGTTATCTGGGTTCAATGCTGCCGATTTACAAGCATATCAGCCAATGCACGCAAGGCTGTCGTCGTATGGCTTGAAGTCGCAGTTGAATCCAGCGTATCAAGATTCGCAAGAGCACGCACCAGCAGCTGCTGCGCGTAGGTTTGAGCGCCCTGCAGCCCCATCAGCGACACAAAGGTTGGCTTGTCTTGCGCAGCGTCTTTACCCGCCGTTTTGCCCAGTGTGACGGAGTCAGCGGTGACATCCAAAATATCATCGACCACCTGAAACGCCAGCCCAATGGCTGCGCCGTAGTCGCTCAAAGCTTTGAGAGTGGCCGCTGTTGGACTGGCGCACTGTGCGCCCATCAGCACACTGGCTTTGAGCAATGCGCCGGTTTTCAGGCGGTGCATTTCGTGCAGTTGCTCAGATGTTAAAGGCAAGCCCACGCTGGCCAAATCAATGGCCTGGCCGCCCGCCATGCCTTGCGCCCCGGCTGCGCGAGCCAGCATTCGGCAAAGGCGTGCCTGCATGGCGGTGTCGACAGAATCGTCAGCGGGCGTCAGCAGCTCAAAGGCCAGCGCCTGCAACGCGCCCAGCCCAGCTGCGAAGCCACCTTCTAACGCCGGC
>ENA-OFDP01000623-OFDP01000623.1-metagenomes-genome-assembly--contig:-NODE-623-length-15471-cov-6.263752_pt1 | contig 15471 bp, 15 predicted proteins | sample MGYA00153389_OFDP01 | MGnify analysis MGYA00153389 | reverse complement strand
TAAATTTCAGGGATTGCTATAGCGAGTGAATCATACCTAAATTCAGCAACGCCGATTTTAGCAGCGACCGGGGACTATTTAGAGCGACACTGCGCCCCGATATCCGGTAAGTTTTTCGAGTTAAATTTAAAAATATTAAGTTTTCAGAAAATATTTTATAGCTAATTGTTAACTCCGATCTGCTCATTAACAATTAGCAAGTTCCCAATTTTGGTTTGGCATTCATAGACAAGCTGTACTATTTACCTGAGCGGTGTGCTTCTAATTGCGCTGTTGACTCGTTGGACTGACTCTGGCTGTCGTAGCTGTAGATGTGACTATCGCTGTGGACAATATAATTGATCGAAGTCGCTGCATAGTAAGTCAGCGCTAGCACCGACACTAGATTGAGAATTCGATAAATTGGCTTCTCTGACATTTCGTTGATTTTCACTCCAAGCTTTTTGGGAAAATAGCAGATTTGGATACAGTGACCGCACTCTTTTTGAGAAGTTCCCGAAAAGGCAGCACCAGAAAAAACATCCGTAGCTTGCGGGGCGGAACGCCATCGCTCGCGTTACTTACTCCTGATACCCGATCGCATAAAACCAGTCCTACTCACGATTTGAAAGAGTTTTCTTCTTGCCTATTTCATATTGTGCTCTCTGCCTTTAATTGTCTATCTAACTGGGGTAAGAGTTAGGCTATTTTGGCGATATCAGACTCTACAATTTTTTGTTGAAAACTACTGCAATTTGAGCAAATAGAGCTGCAAAAGCTTGCAACATAAAGAATAGAGCTGTTTTAAAACACCTGCGATTTTCCTCAATTCGATTAATTGCGCGCCCTGGTCGGAAGCACTAAAAATTATTAAGTCGATCGGCTAAACACAAAAATATGTCTAAAGTTATAGTTGTGCCAGCAATAAATCGTGTTACCTTTCAGAGCGAGTTTGATATTGGTGCAAGCGATAAATGATTTTTGGCTGCATCAAAAGAGTCCGACAATCTGGGTCTAACAGTTTTGGCGAAAGCGGTAGCATTAAATCATGACTTGATAGCAGAAAAGCAGGCATCAAAAAGGAGAAGGTAGAAGTTGAAACCAGTAAAAAAAGACTGTTTTGGAATTCAGCATTTTTATTTTATTACACCTTCTAGTTACATTTTTTATACCCTGCAACACAATGACATACTGGCTGCTAGGATAGCTGCTAGGATGACTGCTAGGAGCCTGTATGGAGATAATCTATGACGAGACAACAGACTATGTTGAAGTCAGTTACTCCTACAATTTATTATATGTTTTGCTCGGATTTATCTGCCTGCATAACCGACTTTCTGCTGGTAATTTGCAAAATAGATAGGGGCAGAACAACGGGCCAAACCAGAGGCCCGATTACTAAGGCTATCCAAGAGATCAAGTCTTTTTTAGAAGTCGCAGTATCGCTCCAAAAACTCTTAAACCAAACAAAAAAAACGATTAAGGCAATCGAAAAGTAGCCTATGATTATCATTGTTTTACCGACTAGCCCATCAATGGGATTAAACTATTCATCTGTATTGTATCTCAGGGTGCAAGTCGCCGATCGCCACTTTCGACCGCCGGAGCCTGTAACTGTCGAGAACCCAAAGCTTCAAAAGTCTCCGAATCTAGATTGTGCCCTATGGTCGATCGCGCCGCACTCAAAATCTGGTACTCAGAGCTTTTCGAGGTTTCGTCAAACTTTGAGGCGATTGACTCGATTGACAGCAAGTGCGATCGAGATATCTCATCCTCTGTGATTTAAATCACAAGCACCACCAGACTTAGATCACAAGTCGAGTCAAGAAGGATCACACAGGCTAGCAGACTGCAATCACCTTACTTTGTTCTCAAATACTGGATATTAGAACAGTTGAGTTAAAAAAGGTTTCATGCAAGCTTTGACTTTAAAATCTGACCGCGCGATCGCTGAACTGTTCTATCAAGTCACCCATTCAGGCAATCTGACTCGGACTGAAAGTCACGGATTGAGGACATTGGGCCAAAGCGCTCTCAGCCAAGATGACCGAGATGCAGTCAACCGCCTGCTTCACGCCATCCGCCGCGGATGGGTTAGGATTTCCGATTAGCCTCCTCAGACAGCAATGGTCGATCGATATTTCTACTTTCTCTCCCCCAAAACTTTGCCCGCAATCAGATTTTCCTAAGTATGTCGCTCCATTAACCCTCTCAAAAAAATATTGTGCTGCGATCGTTTTGATCGAACCCGGTTTCGGAAAGAAGCCGGGATTTTTGATCTTAAGACATAGAGGACACGGCACTGCCGTGTCAGGGCTTTGAGTAATATTAATAATTCCGATGCTAGCGAATTTGATATTAGTCCTTAGCAGTAATTAAGTAAATACACGGAAAGAAATTCACAGCAAGACACTCAGTAAATAGCACCAAAGCGCGTTTTCAAACACCATAAAACTTTTACATTTAGTTAAGTCGATCGATATTATTTAGCAGTTATTACTAATTTATTAATAGAAAAATATTAATTTAATTGTCAGAGTCTCTTAACAAAGACTACAGATATCGAAGTTGCCAAAACCGAGGAATCGGAACGGAGTTTGTGTTTCGAGTTGCAGCGCGATCGAGCAAACATCCGATCCCAAGTCCGGCTGACACAAATCACTAATTAAGCTCGAATCGATCACATTTAATCTCGTAGTTAAATCACATAAACATTCGGAAAATTAGTTAATACTATCAAAAGCGAGTTCAATAAAAAACATATGATGACCCAAACGTTTCTACCTCAATTTACTATCGCAGAGCTAGTCTTTCAGGTATATCATTCCGGTCTGCTGACTCCCACTCATCGACAACAGCTCAAGACAGCACTCTTAGATGACTGTCTCACCGAAGAAGATCAAACAGCCATCAACCGCTTGCTCCACGCCGTTCGGCGGGGTTGGCTGAAAGTAGTAGATTAGACTGTACACAATATTTTTTGCCACTCCTCTTTCAAATACACTGCGTCACCTGAAGGCAAAATTAAATCTCCTCAGCCAATAGATTCAGGAATTAGGTTAAATGTAGGGTGCGCCTCCAGCACCCTGCGGTTTTAAATTCTGTTTTACCGGGTTATCTACTCAGAAATTTTCCCATCAGGCATCATCGCTTCCCTCAAATTCGCCTCCTTCAAATTTGTCCCGCGCAAAGAAGCTTGATGCAAGTTCGCTCCCCGGAGATTTGCTCCCTTCAAAGAAACTCTACTCAAATCTGCTAAATGAAGATTTGCACAGATCAAGTTAGCTCCGCTCAAATCTGCTCCCTTCAAATCGGCTTTTTCGAGATTTGCTTCGCTCAAATTTGCCCAACTCAGATTTGCTTGAGTTAGGTTAGCAAAACTGAGGTCAGCTTGTGTTACGTTGGCGTCGGTTAAATTCGCTTTGCTGAGGTTGATTCCGCAAAGTTTTACAAATGTCAAGTTGGCACCTTGCAAGTTAACGTTAACGGCAAAAACATGACTCAAAATTGCCCGCTGAAGGTTTGCATCCTTCATGTCTGCACCTCTGAGACTCGCCCCCGTTAAATCGGCTCCACTGAGCACTGCACTCCGCAAGATGGCTCCGCTCAAATTCGCTCCTACCGCCCTGCATTCGCCGAAATTAGCCGACATAAGGTTAGCTTGGGAGAAGTTCCCTTGGCTGATATCTGCTTGATAGAGATTGGCTCTTTGACACTCCTGGGCCTGAAGGCGTGAGGATTCTTAGTTCAGCGATCGGACTTAAATTAAGAGCGTTACCGCACCTAACCCAGGGGTCTAATCTCCCTAAGCGCTTACGATCTTGCTAGATCGAAGTTCCGACGTGCCCCGTCGTACCTATCCCGCGATTTAAGATGTTAATTGCGGCATTATGATCTCTATCCATCTCGCATCCACATTCGCAAACATGGGTTCGGGTGGATAGAGATTTTTTAACGACTTCCCCACAATTACTGCATTCTTGACTGGTATAAGTAGGGTTCACCGCAATGGTAATCCGACCAAACACTTTGCCAAAATATTCTAAGAACATTCTGAACTGATACCAAGAAGCATCGCCAATTGATTTTGCTAAGCAGTGATTTTTAATCATATTGGACACTCTCAAATCTTCATAAACCACTACATCGTTTGATGTGATTACGCACCTTGCTAATTTAATAGCATGGTCTTTACGCTGTCTACTTATTTTGAGATGTCGCTTACCTAAAATCACCCTGGCTTTTCGGCGATTCAACCCACCTTTTACCTTCCGGCTTACAAGACGTTGGGCACGTTTTAACCGTGTTTCACCTCTACGCAAGAACTTAGGGTTCGGAACCGTTTTACCATTTGAATCCGTGTAAAACTCTTTCAGCCCAACATCTAATCCAACAGTTTTGCCTGTGATTACAATCGTTTCCAATCGGTCTACTTGAATGCAGAACTGGACGTAATATCCATCTGCACGTTTGACCAATCTCACCCGTTTAATTTGGTCTGGTTGATAGAAGTTTAGGTCGCGAGTACCTTTTAACTTCAGCCTACCAATTCCGCACTTGTCAGTAAAGGTGATTGCTTTTCTATCTTCTGAAAGCTTCCAAGAATTGGTTTTATACTCAACAGAACGACAATCTTTTTGGAACTTTGGAAAGCCGACTTTTTTACCTTTGATTCCTTTTTTAATGTTTTCATAGAAGCGAGAAATACTAGCCCATGCTCTTTCTGCGCTGGCTTGTCGAGCCATCGCGCCTAAATTGTTCGCAAAGTCAAACTCAGATGCCCAAATCGCACAATACTTAGAAAGCTCGAACCATGATTTTGCTCCACCATCAATCCAAAGACGGATCGATTTGTTGCGAATGAATTGACAAATTCTAATCGCTTCATCGATTGCCTGAAACTGATTTGGTTTTGCGTAAGTCTTGAATTCGAGAGTGAGCATCTGGTTTTCCTCCTGCCTATCTATGATAATATATTTATCATAGGAATGGTTGATGCTCTCCAAAAACATAGAGAAAGTCCCCCTAGAAGGGGGAGGCTCTAACCCCATTTTTTCGGTAGAGGGTTATGCCGATCGCACTTGCACCCTTTAAACTAGCTCCACTCAGGTCAATATCCCGCAAATTTGTCCTTGACATATTGACCCCGCCCAGGTCTACTTTACGAAAAACCCGTTCTCCGGCTGCATACCGTCTGAGAAGTTCCTCTGCATTCATGTCATTTTGCCCAAAATATTTAATAATATCTTTTATATTTCAATAATATTAGACATGAGCGACCTTTACGTTTCTTGGTCTGAGTACCATCGAAAAATTGAGGATTTGGCAATAAAAATTGATGAATCTCAATGGAAATTCGATCGCATTGTTTGTTTGGCGCGAGGAGGGCTGCGGGTGGGCGACACTCTATCGCGGATTTTCGACAAACCTCTGGCGATTTTAGCGGCCTCGTCATACAGTGGGGCTGAGGGAAAAGTCCGGGGTGCGATCGAGTTTGGCCGCGATTTAACAATGGTGGGCGATAATTTGGGCAGCCACATTCTGCTAGTTGACGATTTGGTGGATTCGGGAATTAGTTTAGAACAAGGTATCGTTTGGCTGAAGAAGCGCTATGGCGAAGATATTCAGGAAATTCGGACTGCTGTGCTTTGGTACAAGGCTTGTTCTGTGGCGAAGCCGGATTATTATGTAGATTATTTGGCTGACAATCCTTGGATTCATCAACCTTTTGAAATCTACGAAAAGATGAGTGCGGCTGATTTGGTAGCGCAAGTCAAAAATTAGGAAAACGCGCTCTCAACGGAGTCTTTGATTTGTAGTTGTTCTTTAGCCCAAGCTCGAAATGCTCTGATTGTTGGGCTTCTACCTTGGGTGTTGGCGCGATCGACATATTCGGGAATGACATCAATAATGGGAAAGTCGGGAAAATTTTGGCTAGTATCGGACTCAGTATATTTTCCCTCTTGAAGCACATAGATTTTCAGGGTTCGCCCGTCATATCTCCAAAGTTCCGGCACTTTCAAAGCTTGATAGCTGTTTAAAGCGGTTGGTGAAGAGTTGTCAATCTCGATCGCCAAATCGGGAGGCGGATCTACTGTTAAATCTATTCTATCTTTACCTCTGATAGCAGCTTCATGCTGAATGTAGAAACAATCGTCTGGTTCTACACCGCTCTGCATTTCTTTGCTTTTGAAGGTAGTGGAACCTAAAACTTCACAATCAATATTAAGTTCTTCCAGCAGTAACTTAACCAAGTCACCAATCAATGATTTAGCTCTTTCATGTTTTGGTAGCGGCATCCTAATTTCCAGTGTTTCTTTGTAATAAGTAAGTCGAATTGCGTAACCTTCTCCTAACTCGTCTAGGATAGACGAGTACATTTCCCAGCTAACGTTTTGTAACTGTACTTTATTGCCTGGGGGGACAATTAATTGATTCAGTTCAAATATTGTTGATTTGGTTTCAGTTTGCATCAGTTGCTTCTAAGAATGGGACTCATAGCTCTATTTTATCAAGGGATTGAAGAATCGATCACCCAAAACTTTGATTTGGCTTTGCTCGATATTTTGCACTTTTTGGCATAGTCCGCCAGGGGTTAAAAACCCCTGTCTCATAGCTAAAGTCCTCTGAAAGAGGACTGGATATTTATCAAGGTTGGGCAGTCGGTTTCAACCGACTGTCTTCTAGGAGACGGGGAATTAATTCCCCGGTTCTCTAGTGGGTAAGTGCAAGTCTGCTGATTACAATTAGCGAACCGAAAGAATACGATCGCCCAATTCCATACTTTTTGTCAAAACTTCCTGCCGCGCCCACCGATCCGCCGCCAAAATATCATCTAAAGCCGGACTTTTACAGTTATCAATTTGATGTTTATCGCACACCTTTTCAATCAACTTTGGAATATCCAAAAACTGGATTTTTTCCGCCAAAAATAGCGCTACCGCCTGTTCGTTTGCCGCATTCAGCACCGCAGGCATTGAACCGCCCGCACGTCCCGCTGCATAAGCTAACTGCATACAAGGATACTTTTCGTGATCGGGTTCTCGGAAAGTTAAATCACCGGATTTTACTAAATCCAGTCGCGGCCAATCTGTCTGAATTCGCTCCGGCCAAGACAAAGCATAAAGCAGCGGCAACCGCATATCCGGCCATCCCAATTGCGCCAAAACAGACGTATCTTGCAGCTCAATTAACGAGTGAATGATGCTCTGGGGATGGATGACAATATCAATATCATCATAATCCATTCCGAACAAGTAATGAGCCTCAATTACTTCTAATCCTTTATTCATCAAAGTAGCAGAATCAATCGTGATTTTCTGTCCCATCGACCAATTCGGATGTTTCAAGGCATCGGCGACTGTTACTTCTGCTAATTTGTCGATCGGCAAATCTCGAAAAGAACCCCCCGAAGCTGTGAGAATAATTCGCCGCAAACCGCCCTCCGGCAAGCCTTGCAGACACTGAAAAATCGCCGAGTGTTCCGAGTCTGCCGGCAATATTTTAACGCCGTATTTTTCGATTAAGGGGTTGACAACGGGGCCGCCGGCGATTAATGTTTCTTTATTAGCTAAAGCAATATCTTTGCCTGCTTCAATTGCCGCAATTGTTGGCAGCAAACCGGCACAACCAACTATGCCAGTGACGACGGCTTGAGCGTCGCCGTATTTGGCAACTTCGACAACGCCTGACTCGCCAGCAAGTAAAATAGGTTGAGGATCGATATCTGCGATCGCCTCTTGCAATTCCTGTAATTTATCTTCGTCACAAATTGCGACAATTTCCGGCCGAAACTGCCGTATTTGCTGCGCCAGCAAAGTGACATTTCGTCCGGCGGTTAACCCGACAATCCGAAATCGATCGGGGTATTGAGCTACAATATCCAGAGTTTGAGTACCGATAGAGCCTGTGGAACCGAGAAGAGTTATTGCTTTCACAATTGTTTAATATTTTGTGGGCTGTTCTAATATTACGATTGTGTGGATTAAAATTACCAGTTAACTGTTGCGTGGAAAGCACATTCGAGGGAATCATATTTTGAGCGATCGGCCTGTGTCAGATTTAATGCATAATGGGGAAAATTTTGCTGATTCCAATGAGGACATCAGCGTCTCAATCGCGGAAAATATAGAGGAAAGTCGATCGCACCTACCGTCGAGTTTGCTGTGGGCGATCGCCACTGCTGCGGCAATTTTCTTTTTGTGTAGCAGTTTACGGCACGCTTTATTTCAATCAACTGCTTTCGATTTGGGAATATTTGACCAAGCAATTTACTTGATCGGCAAAAACCAAACGCCTTTTTCTTCTTTGATGGGGATTCATATTTTGGGCGATCACGCAGCGGTAATCTATTATCCGCTGGCTTTGTTGTACAAAATCTACCCGGATGTGCATTGGCTGCTGTTGGTACAAGCCGTTGCTTTGTCCCTGGGGGCTTGGCCTAGCTGGAGTTTAGCGCGTTTAGCCGGTTTGAATCAAGAACAATCCCGTGCGATCGCATTTATTTACTTACTATATCCGGTAATATTTAATATCAATTTATTTGATTTTCACCCAGAAGTAATCGCTTTACCCGCACTTTTAGCAGCAATTTGGGCGACGCGTTTAAATAAACTTGTGTGGTTTTGTACCGCTATTCTATTAGTCTTGAGTTGCAAAGCGGTTTTGTCCCTAACTGTTGCTGCTATGGGTTTGTGGCTGTTGTTTTGCGAAAAAAAGCAGCGGTGCGGGGCGATCGCACTTTTGCTAGGTATAGCTTGGTTTGCGATCGCTTCCCAAAAAATCATCCCCTTCTTTAGCGGCAGCGAAGTAGCTGGAGTCGGGCGCTATAGCTATTTAGGCGCATCCGTACTAGAAATTGTCATCAATCTTGTATTAAAGCCACAGTTAGTATTAGGAAAAGTTCTTTCCTTTGATACATTGAAATATCTATTTATCCTGACTTTGCCTGTGATTTGGCTGATATTACCATTCTCCCACAAAATAGGGCTACGATATTTGACAGCGCTAATTCCTGCCATTCCTACCCTGCTAATCAATATCCTCTCTGACTTGCCATTTCAACGCAGCTTAGCCTATCAATATTCAGTGCCTATAATTCCATTTTTATTGTTAGCAGTCATAGCCAAAGCAGAAACAAGAAATAGGGTAGAAAAAAAAGAATACAAAGCAGATAAGCAACAGTCTCTTACATCTGTAACTTTGGAAGAATTTCCCTATATAAAATTGGCTAATTTCCGAATTCCTCAACTATGGCTAGGAATTCAATGGCCGAGGGCAATGATAACTTGGTCGTTAATAATGTTCCTACTTCTGGGCGAATATAAAGACTTTTATCTGTATCTAAATAGACTAGATACCTGGCAAGCTACACGCGAAGCAGTCGCACAAGTTCAACCCCAAAGCAGTATTTTAACAGATAATAGACTCGCCCCTCACTTTGCTCACCGACCCATAGTAAAATTGCTTTCACAAATTTCTGCCCAAACAAATTTAGCCGAATTTCAATACATATTGTTAAACCTGCGTCATCCCTGGCCTGATACTGAAAAAATTGGTGATAGCTTAGCAAATAAGCTTAAAATATCTCCCGATTTTCAATTAACTTATCAAAAAAACGAAGTTCTACTATTTAAACGCATCGCTGATTAAATCAATAAAATGCTAACTTTAAAATCCCTAAAACTCCATCCAGTATTTTCAATGATTGTCGTAGCAACCATAATTCTTTTCGCCACCAGTAGCGCGCGACACGCATTGTTTCATTCAACTGCATTCGACTTAGCCATTTTTGACCAAGCAATTTACTTGATCTCCCAAAATCAAACGCCATTTTCTTCATTAATGGCTATTAATATTTTAGGCGATCACGCAGCCTTTATTTTCTATCCGCTAGCCTTACTTTACAAAATATATCCAGATGTTCACTGGCTGTTATTCGTGCAAGCTATTTCCCTAGCTTTAGGTGCTTGGCCTAGTTGGAGTTTAGCACGTCAAGCCGGTTTAAACGAACCAAAAGCCATTGCAATTGCAGCAGTATATCTGCTTTATCCCGCAGTATTCAATGTCAATCTTTTTGACTTCCACCCCGAAGTAATTGCTTTACCAGCACTGCTAGCAGCAATCTTAGCCGCGAGGCTGAATAAAACCTTATGGTTTTGTGCTGCTATTGTATTAGTTTTGAGCTGCAAAGCCGTGCTATCTTTAACTGTGGCTGCGATGGGTTTGTGGCTGTTGTGTTTTGACAAAAAACGCAATTGTGGACTCATAGCTCTGTTTCTCGGCGCGGGCTGGTTCCTGGTAGCTACTCAGGCAGTTATACCGTATTTTAATCAGGGAAGAGAACACGCGGGAATCGGGCGATATCAATATTTGGGCAACTCGGTTTTTGAAATTGTTATTAATTTAATAGTGAAACCCAATCTAGTTTTAGGGCGTTTGTTTTCTTTAGAGACTTTTGAATATTTAGCCTTATTGCTATTACCTGTAATTTGGTGGCTGTCGCGTCAATTGACACCTTTAATTAGTGCTGTGCCGATGTTGGCGATGAATATTCTTTCCGATATCCCCGCTCAGCGGGATTTAATTCATCAATATTCTATTCCAATATTGCCATTTTTGTTAGTTACCGTAATTTCTAGTTTGGCAGCTAGCAATCAGCAAAAGGGAAAGACAATATTTGATAGATTGCCAATTCCTAATTATCCATTGCCTAGAGTCATTGTAATTTGGTCGTTGATTGCTTTCTTAGCTTTAGCGAAATACGGCTATTTTTGGACTATTTATTTAAATGGGATCGATACTTTGTCAGCTACCAAAGAGGCAATTTCTCTTGTTGAAACCAAAGGCAGTGTTTTAACAAGTGCTCAGATTGCTCCGCATTTAGCGCACCGCCCTGTAGTAAAATTAACTCAGGCTGACGCACCGCCTGCAAATCTCGCAGAATTTGACTATGTATTGCTGAATTTGCGCTATCCTGGCTGGATGAGCGATCGAGCTTTTGTTGAAAACCTGATAACTCAACTCAAAAATAACCCTCAATTTCAACTAAAATATCAGCAAGACGACATATATCTATTTACCCAAAACCCTAACAAATAAATCATCACTGGTTCCCAGGCTCTGCCTGGGAATCGATGTCTAGAGGCTCTGCCTCGCTTGCCATGAAAAAATCGAGGCAGAGCCTCCGAATCTGTGTTACCAGGCAGAGCCTGGGAACTATTAAATTAATATTAATCCCCCACTTTCAAAGCCCTTCTTGCCAACTTCACATAAGTTTTCACAGTTTCATAAGGCATTTCCAAATCAGCAGCAATATCAAACAAAGATTCCCCCAATTCCCGGCGCGCCAAAATCGTCGCCCAAGTTTCAGCAATTTCAGCAGCACGACTCCCACCTGTACGCTTTCTCAGTGCCAAAAACTTCTCTGTCAATTCATCTATTCGCGCCGCCAAGACGCTTTGGATCGACACTTCCGGTAGCGACTCTGTTAACCATTGCGATCGCGTTTGTCCCAATCCAAAAGTTGTTTTGTGCCCCGTGCCGCAGTAAGGTGCTAATCGCCCTAAAGCATAAAATAATTGTACAAAATCAGGACGTTCTTCGGCCGATCGCCCTAGCCCAAATTCCACAGCCCCAGTGAATCCCGTCACCATACCTTTTTTGCCCGCCGCTACCTTTTGCGATTCCAATTTGTGGCGGCTAATAATTACATTTTCATCAATCCAATTCAGAAATTCTGCTTGGTCAAAATTCACCCCCGAAAAGTTATTCCAGCGGCGTAAATAGCTGTGAAAAACATTTTCGGGAACTGGTAAAGGAAAGTGATGCCCTTTGCTGCGAAAGCTTGTAGGACTTACAAAACTAAGTTTTATGTTGTGGGATGATGAAAGTTCTGCTATTAGTAATTGCTGGTAAGTTGTGGGAGCAAAAGCAATATCCCAAGAGCGAATTAACAGTGGAGCATTTCGCAAATCTATTTCTTCGGGCAAATTTTGCACCCACTGACTCAGCCACTGCACTACTGGCTTGGAAATTCCCGTGACGTACCAGCGATAAATTCGATCGCCCAAAAGCTGAAATTCTTTACCACTTGCGGGCAAATCACCTTCCAATCCCGAAATAGTAAAGGCTTTTTCTGACTGCTCGTCGTGCAGAAGTTGCGATAAATCTGGGTCACTTTGCTGCACTTGACCCAAAAACCAAGCGTGCAAACCTATAGCATACTGCGCGTACAAAGAGCTAGCAGTGCGGGGGGTTAATTCAAACACTAATCCGACTAACTCGGTGTCAGCGGGCCAAATCAGCCCAGAGGAAGGAGATTTTTTGCTGCGGGTGGGATGTGGGGAAATTGCCATGAGATGCCAGAAACAGGGACAGCGCTCTGATATTTTAGCTGGTTTGTATCCCCGTTGGGGGATGATTTTTGAGCGAGGGGCGATCGGTCAAATCTTTGGGCTGCTCCAAAAACCGGGTGTGTGTCGCCAGCTTCCAGAACCAAGAGGGAGAGAGAAAAATCATTAAAAAAACCGACAACCTAAAACCCAATTTTTGTCAAGGTTTTACTCCTTGTAACTAAACAGAAACATACAAGTGTTTAAAATCACATTCTGCGGTACAATTGTTAAAAGCTCGTAGCATCCTCAACTCCGATCCTAAACTATGAACACAACAGAAAAATCTAAACTCTCCAACCAAAAAACTTTGGAGGCGATGAAGAATTTCTCCGAAACCTACGCCAAGCGCACCGATACTTACTTTTGTTCCGAGCCTTCTGTCACTGCTGTAGTAATTGAAGGACTGGCAAAAAACAAAGACGAACTAGGCGCTCCCCTATGCCCTTGTCGTCATTACGAAGATAAAGAAGCCGAAGTAAAAGCCGCTTACTGGAACTGTCCTTGTATTCCCATGCGCGAGCGCAAAGAGTGTCACTGTATGTTATTTTTGACGCCAGATAACGATTTCGCTGGAACTAATCAAGAAATTGGAATGGATCAGCTTCAAGCTGTCAGAGATACTATGTAATCGGTTAAGTAGGCGGTCATAAATTGCCAGCAGTTTTGAAAACAGGTCGTTATTTCTCCGTTTTTAAGACTTAGCTATTGAAAAAACGATCGCCGCCTACTAAAATACAGACCCCAATTCAAAATTCCCAATCGAATGACAGAGGAAATGCCGATCGAGTTTTGGCAAGGTATCGAACAATTTAACAGCCAAGATTTTTACGCTTGTCACGATACTCTAGAGGCTTTGTGGATGGAAGCGGGCGAGCCAGAAAAAAGATTTTATCAAGGGATATTACAAATTGCTGTCGCGCTTTATCACTTAGGAAATCAAAACTGGCGCGGTGCAGCGATTTTGCTGGGAGAAGGTATAAATCGGCTCAGTTATTATCAGCCCAGTTATGCTGAAATTGCTGTTGAAGATTTGCTAGGAAAAAGTGTTAAAATTTTGAGCGCTTTGCAGCAAGCCGGCCCGGAAAAAGTAGCAGAATTTTTGCCGTTATTCGCAGGGACAGAAGTTGCAGGCTTGCAATTGCCGCGAATTATAAAAGTAGAACAAACTTAGATATAACTTGTGTTGGTGCCAAGCTGGTAGTTACTCAAGATATTGAGATAGAACCACATACGTGGAGACCAACCAGCATTTACTATTTGTACCTTTGAGTAGTTAGTTAAGTGTAAGTAAAACTGCACGATAGCGATAAATCGGCAAAGCAAATGCTAGAATCGAGGGTGTTAGGAGTGAGCGACTTAAATACCTACCGATGCCCAATTAAGAGGTTCATATCGTCTTAGCTATTGGCTAACGTATATCATGCTTCAGCCCGTACATCTCGTCTGTATCGATCGCCGAACAAACAATCTGTATGTTTTGGCTGGAAATACTGAGAATTTAGAGTTTCAGATTACGCCGAATGGAGAGGTGTTCTGATGAATCAAGTTAACTATGCTGCCATGTCAGATCGGGAGTTGAGACAACACTTTCTCCGACATCGTGAGGATAAGACGGCTCTTGGCGCGTATCTGGATAGACTGAGCAATCGTCCACGCAACGTTATTACGACTGTAGATGATCCTGACTTTGACGCTAAGATTCAGGCAGCCGTTTTGCAACAAATGCAAGCAGCAGCAGATCATAACGGTGAGGCGGATATCTAACAAAAGGCATCGATGTGCTGGAAGTGTAACAACAATACAGCAGATTCCACGTTTATGAAGTAAGCTGTTGTGCATTTAACCTGTCTTACTTTTGCTGCCGATCGTGAGAAAAAGTTATTTGTGGCATCGCTGTGAAACTGCTCTTGGTTGACATCCTCCTGGGCGTGAACGCACGAGGATTCCTAAACATCGCTATTTAGGTTTCTGCTTCAAAGCACCTGGCTTCCGAGATTTACTCTCTTCGGCTCTTACAGTTGCTCCACAGACTGAAACGGCAAGCCCTGCCGCCAAAATATTCTTACTGGCATTGATATCTCGGTCATGGTTTACCCCACATTTAGGACATATCCATTCTCTGATATTCAATGGCAGTTTATCTACAATATACCCACAGTTCCCGCACCTTTTAGAGTTCGGAAACCAGCGGTCAATTTTAATCAGTTCTCGCCCATACCACTCGCATTTGTAAGCAAGTTGTCGAATCAATTCGCCCCAACTAGCATCGCTAATGGCGAGTGCGAGTGTATGGTTCTTGACCATATTTTTGATAGCCAAATCCTCAACCACTATCGTTTGGTTTTCACGAACCAGTCGAGTTGTCAGCTTATGCAAAAAATCTTTTCTAGCATCGGTAATCGCAGCGTGAACTTTAGCCACTTGCAACCTTGCTTTATGTCGGTTGTTACTCCCTTTTTGTTTGCGAGAGAGAGCCTTTTGTGCTCGTTTCAACTTCTTGCGAAGCTGCTTAAAGTGATTGGGATTAGCAATCTTATCGCCGTCACTGGTGGTAATCAGACTGGTTATCCCGACATCCAAACCGATGGCTTTGTCAATCTTGGGGAGTGGTTTAACCGTATAGTCATCGACCAACAGAGAGACAAACCAGCGACCAGCCGCTGTCAATTTGACAGTAATAGTCGAGGGGTTGCAGCCTTCGGGAATCTCTCGACTCCAGCGAATGGGCAGCGCTTCGGTACATTTAGCCAGAAATACTTGTCCACCTTTCCAGCGAAAAGCCGACTTGGTAAATTCAGCACTACCGCCGTGATGTTTCTTCTTAAAGTTGGGATATTTCGCCCGACCAGCAAAGAAGTTAGTAAACGCTGTTTGGAGGTGTCTAAGCCCCTGTTGCAGCGGTACGCAGCTAACATCATTGAGAAAGTCAAGATTTTCTTGTTGTTTCCAACTTGTCAGCATGGAGGAAGTCTGACTATAGCCAACTCGCTCTTGATGTTCATACCAAGCTTCAGTTCGAGCGGCTAGAGCCTTGTTATACACTAGCCGCGTACAGCCCATTGTCCGGCGCAAGAGTGATTCTTGCTCGGTGGTGGGA
>ENA-OFDP01000620-OFDP01000620.1-metagenomes-genome-assembly--contig:-NODE-620-length-15502-cov-6.345116_pt1 | contig 15502 bp, 13 predicted proteins | sample MGYA00153389_OFDP01 | MGnify analysis MGYA00153389 | reverse complement strand
CGCGCGCCGATGGTCGAACTGTCGATCTCGAAATGCGGGCGCAACCGGTCCTCGAACCGCATTTTCTCGATCTCGAGGTAGAGCTTCAATGTCTCGACCTCCTGCGCCAGCGTCACCTGCGCGGTCGGCTCATTGGCGAGCGTGTAGCGCAGGAACGACGACAATCGCGCGAGCATCGCATTGGCGCGCTCGGTCTGCTTCAATAGCACCAGGGTCGAGATCGAATTGAGCGTGTTGAACAGGAAATGCGGGTTTAGCTGGTAGCGCAGCATCGCCAGCGTTGCGCTCGACGCCGCACTCTCGAGGTGCGCCCGCTGGTCGATCTCTTCCTCGAGCAGGAGGTAATAATTGATTCCGTAATAGAGCGCCGTCCAGGCGATCAGCAGTACGAAGTCGAGCAGCAGCGCACCGAGATATTCGAGTCCGGCGGGCTTGTAATCGGGCTTGAGGAAGGTCGCATAGCTCCACGTCTCGATCACCGAAAAAGTGCCCGCCGCGATGACCACCGTCGCGAACGACAGAATCAATGTCCACAGCACTTTCATCGTGATCAGCCGGCGGAACAGGCTCGCCATCAGCAAGGTCAGCGAATAGCCGGTCGCGGTCAGCAGCAACGTGTGGACGATGAACATCGCGCCCATCGAATTAGCCAGCCCGGACAACGAGCGAAGGATAAAATACCCCCCCCAGCCGATCGACTGGAGCACCCAGAAGGCGCGATTCTTGTCGTCGAAAAACGGCGCGTCCAGCCCGACCTGCTTGAGGATCGGCTTGGCCGGCCCCTTGGGCTTGGCCTTGAGCGTGACCGGCGCGGCGGGCACTACCGCTGCGCTCCCCGCCTCGATCAATTGGGCGCTGTCACTCGCCATAAAAGTTTCCGACCATCCCGGGGATATAGTCGAGCCGGGATCGATCCCCAAGCGCCGCGCGATCCGGCCCTTTCGCAGCGGTGCCAAATCGCGCTAGACCGATGCACGAGGAGAGCGACGATGGACGATTCCGGAACGCAAGCGAGCTTTCGCAGCATGGATCAGGGGACGCAGGAGGATTGGGCGATCATCGGCACGCATTTCGTGCCGTTCGCGGGCCAGCTCGCCGATCGCGTGCTGACCCACCTCAAGCTCCTCGACGGCGATTATGGCGGATTCCCAATCGACCGGCTGCAGCACAGCCTGCAGACCGCGACCCGCGCGCATCGCGGCGGCGAAGCCGAGGACTATATCGTCGCTGCCTTGCTTCACGACATCGGCGACACGCTCGGCAGCTATAACCACCCCGACATTGCCGCCGCGATCCTCAAGCCATTCCTGTCCGACAAGCTGCACTGGATGGTCGAGCATCACGGCATCTTCCAGGGCTATTACTTCTTCCATTACATCGGGCTCGATCGCGATATGCGCGACAATTTCCGCGGTCATGAGCATTATGCGGACACCGCGCGCTTCTGCGAAATCTACGACCAGACCGCGTTCGACGCCGCCTATGACACCGCACCGCTCGAATTTTTCGAACCGATGGTGCAGCGTGTGCTGTCGCGCCCGGTCAATAGCGTCTACAAGGCGATCGGCGAATCCGGCTGAACTTCAAGGGCTTATCAATGAAAACTATGATCGTCGCGGCGTCGGCCTTGCTACTCGCTGCCTGTCAGGGCGCGGGCACGCCCGTCCCGCAGCCGCAAGCCGCGAGCGATGCCATCGCGCCGATCCTCGCCACGCCTGACGCGGTCGATGTCCACAGCTATGCGAAACCGCTTGAAGCCCGCGTGACGCACATCGCGCTCGACCTCGGGGTGGATTTCACGGCCAGGCGCATCGCCGGCACCGCGACGCTCGATATCCAGGCCAAGCCCGACGCCAAGTCGGTCATCCTCGACGACAAGGGGCTCGAGATTTCGGCGATCGCCGCCGCCGACGGCACCCCGCTGACCTACACCGTCGGCGCGGTCGATCCCAACCTTGGCGCCCCGCTGACCATCGCCATCGGCGCCGCCCGCAAGATCGTCATCACCTACAAGTCCGCGCCCGACAGCGGGGCGCTGCAATGGCTGACCCCGGCGCAGACCGTCGGCAAGAAATTGCCGTTCCTGTTCAGCCAGGGCGAATCGATCGAGAATCGAAGCTGGATCCCGACCCAGGATTCGCCCGGCATCCGCCAAAGCTGGGAAGCGAAGATCCGCGTCGCCAAGCCGCTCACCGCGGTCATGTCCGCGCCCAAAGCCGCCGAGCCGGTGACCGATGGCGATGCCCGCATCTTTTCGTATCGGATGGATCACCCAGTCGCGTCCTACATGATCGCGATCGGGGTCGGCGATCTCGTCTTCCGCGATCTCGGCCCGCGCACCGGGGTGTGGACCGAGCCCGGCATGCTCGACAAGGCTGCCGCCGAACTGTCCGACACCGAGAAAATGGTCGCGGCGGCGGAGAAGCTCTACGGGCCCTACGCCTGGGGCCGCTACGACATGCTCGTGCTGCCGCCGTCCTTCCCCTTCGGCGGGATGGAGAATCCGACTCTGACCTTCCTCACCCCGACCTTCATCGCCGGCGACAAGAGCCTCACCAGCCTGGTCGCGCACGAATTGGCGCACAGCTGGTCGGGCAACCTCGCGACCAACGCCACCTGGTCCGACTTCTGGCTCAACGAGGGCATGACCACTTATGCCGAGCGCCGCATCGTCGAGGAGGTTTACGGTTCCAGGATGGCGGTTCAGCAGGTCGCGCTGGGGATCGACGCGCAGGATAAAGCGGTGGCCGACGCGGGCGGGCTGACCGGCGCCGACACGCGGCTCCACATCGACCTCAAGGGCCGCCACCCCAACGACGGCCTGACCGACATCGCCTATGAAAAAGGCGCTGCCTTCCTGCGCATGATCGAAGCCACGGTCGGCCGCGACAAGTTCGATGGTTGGCTCAAGGGCTGGTTCGATCGCCACCGCTTCCAGCCGGTGACCTCGGCCCTGTTCCTCGCCGATCTTCGCGCTAACCTCATCAAGGGCGACACCGCACTCGAAGCCAGGTTGATGCTCGACGACTGGGTCTACCAGCCCGGCATCCCGGCCAATGCGATCAAGGCCGACGGCCAGGCCTTCGCCGCAGTCGATTCGGCAAGCACTGCCTTTGCTAGCGGCGGCGCGCCCGACGTGACTGCGTGGAACGGCTATACCACCGACGAGCGCCTGCGCTTCCTCAACCGCCTGCCGCGCAAGCTTGGTACTCCGCGCCTCGACACGCTCGCCTCGGCCTTCGCGCTTGGCTCCTCGACCAACAATGAAGTGATCTTCGCCTGGCTCGATCTCGCCACCCAGAATCGTTACGATCCGGCGGTCCCGGCGCTGACCGCGTTCCTGACCTCGGTCGGTCGCGGCAAGTTCGTCCGGCCGCTCTACAAGACGCTCTATGCCGACGCAGAGTGGGGCCGACCGATTGCGCAGCGGCTCTATGCCGAGGCAAGGCCGCTGTATCATCCGCTCGTCACCCGCGATGTCGACAAGGTCATGGCTGGAAAATAACATCCGGTTAGCGCCGAAATCATCGCGTCCTTAACCGCGTATAAACGCTCTTCGGCTAGTGGCTGTTGAACCGCCAACTAGTGGATGAGCGATGTACGAGGCTCCTGATCGGTATAAGCGTATGGTTTCTGCCCGACTTCCGGGTGGGGAATCGCTTGGGCTGAGCACGCAGGACAACGACGACAACGCCTCTCCCTTGCGCGATGCCCAGCTGATCGCGCGGGCGCAGATGGGGCTGTTCTTCGCCGGCGCCAATATCGTCGCGGCGTTGCTGATCGTCGGCAGCCTGATGACCCGCTTGCCATCGACCACCTTGTTCATCTGGGTCGGGTCGGTGGTCACGGTCAATCTTGGCGCGCTGCACGTCGCGCGGACCCAGGCGATCACCAATGTCGGGCGATCGGGGCGCAAGGTCCCGCAATGGTTTCTGGTCGGTGAAGTGGTGCTTCGCGCCGCGGTCTGGCTCAGCCTGCCGCTCTATTATTTCCCGTCGCTCGATCCCGGCAGCCAATTGGTCACCGCCTCTTTGATCTCGGGCCTCGGCATTGCCGCGCTCGGGCTGGTGGTCATCCCGGCCTGCGTCAACGGCTGGCTGATCAGCTTTACCGCCGGTCTGTGTTTCGCCTTGTTCACCGCGCATGACGCCATGCCGTTCCTCAACAAATTGCAGATCTTGTTCACGCTCGGGGTCGCCGTCGTTGGCGTGTTCGCGGTCGCGCGCTGGGCCTTCCGCCAGTTGCAGAGCAACGCCGACATGGGCTCGGCCAGCGAAAGCGCGTCGCTTTTGCTCCAGGAATATGAGCAGCGCGGCGTTGGCTGGCTGTGGCAGGTCGATGCCGAAAACCGCGTCACCTACATCTCCTCGCGAATGAGCGCTCTGCTCGGTCGCCCCGCCAGCGCACTGCTCGGCCATTCGCTTCCGTCCCTGCTCGGCGGCCATGCCGAGCTCGGCAAGATCCTGCTCGAGCGCCAGTTGTTCAACTCGCTCGAAATGGAATTGAAGACCGCGCGCGGCCCGCGATGGATTTCGATCGCCGGCGATCCGATCATCGATACCGCTGGCCGCTTCGAAGGCTTCCGCGGGGTCGGGTCGGACATCACCGAGATTCGCCATACGCAGGAACGGCTGACCCACCTCGCCAATATGGACGTCTTGTCCGGCCTGCCCAATCGCGGCCGGGTCCGCCAGTTGCTCGGCGAGGCGCTGCGCACCGCGACCACGTCGAATGTGCCATGCGCGATCATGTTCCTCGATCTCGACGGCTTCAAACCGGTCAACGACACCTTCGGCCATCCCAAGGGCGACGCCGTGCTCCAGGCGGTGGCCAAGCGATTGTGCGAACAAGTCGGCCCCGACGGCCATGTCGGGCGCATGGGCGGCGATGAATTCGCGATTGTCGTGACCGACGCGCAAAGTCGCAAGCAGGTCGAGATGCTCGCCGATTCGATCATCAAGTCGATCGCCTCGCCCTACATGATCGACCAGACCGAAATCCGCATCGGCGTATCGATCGGCTGCGCCTTCGGCCCGATCGACGGCGCGACGGTCGACGATCTGATCCTCAAGGCCGACCTGGCGCTCTATCAAGCCAAGGATGCCGGGCGCGGCGTCGCCAAATATTTCTCGGCTGCACTGCAGTTCGAACAGGACGACCGGATGCAGATGGAAACCGACCTGCGCCAGGCGATTGCATCGCACCAGTTCCATTTGATGTTCCAGCCTTTGGTCAATGCCAAGACCCAGTCGATCGTCGGCTTCGAGGCACTGATCCGCTGGAACCACCCCAAGCGCGGGCTGGTCCCGCCGCCGGTGTTCATTCCCGTCGCCGAGGAGGCCGGACTAATGGGCGCGATCGGCGAATGGGTGATCGACGAGGCCTGCCGCGCGGTAGCGACCTGGCCCGAGCCGATCACCATGGCGATTAACATCAGCCCCAAGCAGATCATCCTGCCGTCGCTGCCCAACATCGTCAGCCAGGCGCTGTCGCGCTACAAATTGCCCGGCAACCGGATCGAGCTCGAAGTTACCGAAGGCGTGTTCCTGGGCGACGAGAATGCGACGCTCGACGTGCTCAAGCGCCTCCGCGCGCTCGGGGTCGGGATCGCGCTCGACGATTTCGGCACCGGCTACTCGTCGATCGGCTATCTCAACAAAGCGGTATTCCACAAGTTGAAGATCGACGGCAGCTTCGTCCGCGCCGCCGGCACCCGTCCGGAGAATGTCGCGATCATCCAGTCGATCGTCCAGCTCGCCAAGAGCTTCCGCATGAACGTCACCGCCGAGGGCGTCGAGACCGCCGAGGATTTCGAGCGGATGCGCGATCTCGGGGTCGACACCATCCAGGGCTATTTGTTCGGCAAGCCTTTGTCCTACGAGCGCGCCAACCAGATGGTGATCGGCATCGGCAACAAGAAAAAGGTCGGCTGAGCCGGCCTAGCGACCCGATGCAGGTTTGCTTGCCGCCGCGCTCAACCGGACGTAAGCTTCGGCAATGCTGAAACATTTCGCATTGTCTTGCTTGATCTCCATGTCGTTCCTCGCTTCGTCGGCCGAGGCGCGAGGATCGTCATGGCTGACCAACGGCGTTGCCGCGTCGGGCGACAGCGCCATGGCCTCTGATGGCGCGTTCGGGGCGATTCTGGTGCTGACCGACGATTGGCCTGCCTTTCTCAAAAGCTGGGAGCGGCCAACGCCGGGCTTCTACTTCCAGTCCGCGCGGTCGATGAGCAGGGGCCGACCCGTCACCTCGGCGATCATTTTCACTGGCTGCGAGCCGGAAAAGAGCGGCAATTGCTCGGTCGTCGCTGATTTCCGGGTGCTCGATCCGGCCGGCAAAACCTATGCCGACCAGAAAGCCGCGAACATATGGAGCTTCGCCCCTCCGCCGGACAAGATCCTTCAGCTCTCGGTTGAAAGTTTGGGCATGTCGCTCGATCCGCCCGACCCGCTCGGCACCTATACTTTCATCGCCACCGTTACCGATCGGATCGCCCACAAGACCGTCGAATTGCGCAAGACGATCGAGGCTCGCTAGGGACTGGCCCAACTGTCGCCGTCACCGAGCGGCGATATATTCCTTGGCGCGATCATATTCGTAGGTCGTCACCCGTCCGTCGCGATCCCCGTCCGCCAGCGCCTTGAACGCGACCAGCGCGGGCTGCGCCTCGTACAGCGTCAGCCAGCCATCGTGATTGCTGTCGAACGTCCTCAGAGCCCACGCCTTGATCACCGGGTCGCCGTCGAACAAGTTGTTGGCGCTGGGATTGACCGGCGCGCTGGCATTGATCGGGCTCGACGCAGCGACTGCCACTTGTCCCGCCAGTCCGATCAACAATCCAAGCATCCCGCGCACTCCGCCTCCAACCAACGTCAGCCGCCCAACGCCCGAACCCGCTTTTATGTCCCCGGGTCGATCGCCTCGCGCACTGCGGCGTCGAGCGCTTCGGGGCGAAACGGCTTGGCGAGCAGTTGCGCGTCTGGCGCGGCGCGGCGGATTGCCTCGCTCTCGCTATAGCCCGAGACGAACAGGATCGGCTGGCCCGGCACCGCCTGCAACATCCGCGCCGCCACCTCGCCGCCAGACAGGCCGGGCATCGCATAATCCAGGATCACCAAATCGGGCCGCTCGTCGGCGAACATCGCCAGTCCCGCCTCGCCCTCGGCCGCCGCGCGCACGCGATAGCCATAGTCGGCCAGGCTTGCAGTGATAAACCCGCGCACGTCGGGGTCGTCATCGACCACCAGAATCGAGGCGTTGCGCACCGCGGGTTCGCCCCTGCCCTCCTCGGCCCGCGCCAGTTCGACCTCGGCTTCGCGGTCGGCGCGTTTGAAGAACAAGCGGATCGTGGTGCCTTCGCCCGGCACGCTGTCGATCCGCGCCGTCCCGCCCGACTGGCGCGCCACACCATAGACCATGCTCAGCCCGAGCCCGGTGCCCTTGCCGACCTCCTTGGTGGTGAAGAACGGATCGAATGCCCGCTGCGCAATTTCGGGCGTCATCCCGCTCCCCGTGTCGTTCACGCAAAGCACGATGTAATCGCCATCCTCGAGCTCGGGATCGTCGACCATCCGGACCGGCGTGGTCACGATCGAAAGCGTCCCGCCGTCGGGCATCGCGTCGCGCGCATTGATCGCCAGGTTGAGCACTGCAAGCTCGAGCTGGGTCGGGTCGGCCATCACCGGCATCAGCGCTTCGTCGAGATCGAAGCGCTTGACGATCTCCGGCCCGAGCACATTGCCCAGCAACGGCTTCATCGCCTCGATCAGTGGCGCGACATGGGTCGGCTTGACCTCGAGCCTTTGGACCCGGCTGAACGCCAGCAATTGCGCCGTCAGCCGCGCCCCGCGCTCGGCCGCGCTCAATGCATTGACCGCATAACGCTTCAACCGTTCGTCGCCGACATTGCGCGCGATCACGTCGAGCCCGCCGACCACCACCGTCAGCAGATTGTTGAAATCATGCGCGATCCCGCCGGTCAGCTGGCCGAGCGCCTCCATCTTCTGGCTCTGGCGCAATTGCTCCTGCGCGGCCTTCAACTCGGTGATGTCGCGCGCCTCGAACAACAGGTAAATGATCGCTCCGCTGTCGTCGCGCACCGGCTGAATCGACACGTCGAGAAATGCGGTCGGCGATCCCTCGCGTTCCATCTTCACTTCGGCGGTATATAATTGTCCTGCCGCCGCTGCCGCGACCGCCTCCCTGACCATCGGGATATGCTGCGGATAAGCGCGCATCGTCGGCGACTCCCACAGTTTCTGCCCGATGGAGTGCGCCGGATCGGGGTCGCGCCACGGCGCCGACTTGCGGTTGAGCTCGAGCATCGTCCCGTCGGGCTTGAGCAGCACCAGCACCTCGAGCACGGTGTCGAAGATCGAGCGGAAGCGGGTTTCGCTGGCGCGCAATTCGGCGGTGCGTTGCTCGACCTGCCGGCGAAGCTCGAGCTCGGCTTCCTTGGCGACGGTGATGTCGGTCGAGGCGCCGATATACCCCATGATCTCGCCATCGGGCCCGAACCGCGGCTGGGATACCGCGCTCATCCACCGCCAGTCGCCCGGGCGGACCGCGAACCGCCCTTCGGTGGTGAAGCTCCCGCCAGCCGCCTCGCCCGCCAGCGTCGCGGCGATGATCGCGGCTTTGTCGTCGGGGTGGACGCGCTCCATCCAGTTGATCCGCCGCGCCTCTTCCTCGCTTACCCCCATCAGCTCGACATAGGCTTGGTTGACGAAGTCGCGGCTGCGGTCGAGCCGGGTGACCCACATCGGCAGCGGCGCTGAATCCGCGATCCGCCGGAACCGCGCCTCGCTCTCCTTGAGCGCGCGCTCGCTGGTGCGATATTCGGTGACGTCGTTGATCATCAGGACCAGCCCGAACACCGTCCCGTCGGGCCCGGCCTGCGGCAGATATTCGGACTGGATCGCCAGCCGACCGCGCGTCGGGTGATCATAATCGGCGGCGAACCATTGCCGCTCCCCCGCCAGCGCCGCCTCGAGCAATGGCTTGCGGTCGGCCATCGCCGCCGGGCTCAATATGTCGGCCATCGTCAGCCCGAGCAATTCCCCGCGCGGCCGTTCGAAAAACTCCGCCAGCGCGCGATTGACGAACCGATAGGTCAAATCGCGATCGACGAACGCCAGCGCCACCGGCAGCGCATCGGCGACCGCGAGCACCTGGCCGAAGTCGAACGCGCCGACCCCGCCTGACGTTTCGCTTCGCTGCTTTCGCGCCATGCCTTGGATTGCCCCGTCTTGCGTCTGCAAACAACAACCAAGTGCCCCCATTGTCGTTCCGACCGCCCGCCCCCATCTCCTTCCGCTACCGATCGACAGGAACCATGCATGGCCGACCCGACCTATATTCCGCCCGAAGTCTGGACCTGGGACGCGCCCAGCGGCGGCAAGTTCGCCAACATCAACCGCCCCACCGCCGGCGCCACCAGCGACCGCGACCTCCCCGTTGGCGACTACCCGCTCCAACTCTACAGCCTCGGTACCCCCAACGGGGTCAAGGTCACGATCATGCTCGAGGAATTGCTCGCGCTTGGCCACATAGGCGCCGAATATGACGCGTGGCTGATCGACATTTCCGAAGGCGATCAATTCGGTTCGGGCTTCGTCGCGATCAACCCCAACTCGAAGATTCCCGCCTTGCTCGACCGCACCGATCCCGATCATCCTCAGCGCGTGTTCGAAAGCGGCGCGATCCTGCTGTATCTCGCCGAGAAGTTTGACGCCCTGCTGCCCACCGATCCCGCCGCGCGCACCGCGGCCTTAAGCTGGCTGATGTGGCAGATGGGCTCGGCCCCGTTCCTCGGCGGCGGCTTCGGCCATTTCTATTCCTACGCGCCGGAGAAGTACGAATATCCGATCAACCGCTACGCGATGGAGGTGAAGCGCCAATATGACGTGCTCGACCGCCATCTCGCCAACAACGAATATATGGCCGGCGCCGATTACAGCATCGCCGATATCGCCATCTGGCCGTGGTATGGCGCGGTCGCGTTGGGCCAGGCCTATCCGGGCGCCGCGACCTTCCTCGGCCTCGCCGAGTACAAGCACGTCCACCGCTGGATCGCTTTGCTTGCAGCGCGCCCTGCGGTCCAGCGCGGCCGACGGGTCAACCGAAGCCCAAGCGACACCGACCCCAGCCTGATCCGCGAACGCCATTCCGCCGCCGATCTCGACTAGGCGTTCATCCGGTGGCGCGCTTCCGCCCGGTCAGCCAGCCCCCGGCGCGCAGCTCGGGCAGATACGTCCGGCTGACCGGCACCATCAGGTCGCCGACCATCTTGAGCATCACCCGCCCGTCGCGTTGGATGACGTCGGTCACCGCCGGTCGGGCGACCCACCACGACCGGTGGCAGCGCGCGCCGTCGAGCCCGTCGAGCTCGTCGATCGCGTCGGCCAAGCGCATCAGGATCAATTCCGACCCGGCATCGGTGTGGACCTGCAGATAATGGTCCTGCGCTTCGAGCGCGTGGATCGCGGCATGCTGCAGCCTCAGCGGCAGCCGCGCCGTGAACCGCGGCTCGCGCGCCTGCGCAGGCGCCTGTGCAACCACCATCACCTGGCGCGGCGCGGTCGAATAATTCAGCGCCGTCATTAGCATCGACACCATCATCACCACGCCGAAGATCACCACGCCTTCGACCCAACCGGTCGGCGCATCGAAGAATAATGTGTTGGCCCCGATCAGCAGGATCGTCAGCGGGATTGCGATCACCAGGCTGACCAGCAAACCTTCGGCGAACGGCCGATGCTCGAGCCGCCCCCAGCCGCGGATCACCGGGCTGACGATCGTTCCAAGCGCAGCGCCGCTCTCCATCACCAGCAACCAATAGCCAAGCCGCTTGGGAAATCCGACCTGGTCGGTACCGAGCGCGCCGATCACCGTCATGAACAATGCCGCGATCGTCGCGATCAGGAATCCGCGATACGGCTGCATGAATATCGCCGCCGTTCGCGAAGCGTGAACGGCATCGTCGGTCGTCCCACGCATTTCCGGCACCATCCCGCGTATCCCCTGACGACGACGATCCTTAGCGATGGCATCTGCCTCGGGGCAACCACGACACCAAAGTTTCGTCACACCCTAAGGAGACCAACGATGACCAATTGCCTCGCAATCCTGCTCGCTTCCGCCTTCCTTGCCGCCAGCCCGGCCGCTGCCGCCCCCGCCGCTACTGCAGTAGCCACCGCTCCAGCCACCAAGCTCGACATCAATTTCACGGGCGTCGAAACCCGCACCGGCTCGATCATGATCGCATTGTTCGACAGTGAGGACGCCTACAACGGCAAGGGCGCACCGGTTCGCGCCACTGCGGTGCCGGTCAAGGACGGCGCCCTCAACGCGGTCATCGCGGGTCTCGCGCCGGGCCGCTACGCGATCAAGGCGTTCCACGACGTGGACGGCGACGGCAAGATGGGGATCAACCCGTTCGGCATGCCGATCGAGCCGTTCGCTTTCTCCAACAATGCCAAGGGCAATCGCGGCCCGGCGGTGTGGGCCGATGCGGCCTTCACGGTCGCCCCCGGTGCGACCGTCCAGGCGATCACCATCCAGTAACCGAAGCGTCCGGAGCACAGCCAATGACCATCACGCTTTCACGCCGCGAGATACTGACCGCCGGAACCATGGCCGGGGCCGCCTTCGCCTGCCCCGGCCTGGCCTTTGCGGGCAGCGGCAAGGCCGACTGGACATTGGGTGTCGCCGATGTCGAGGACGACATTGAACCGCGGGCCTTGCGCCGCATATCGGGCCGCTCGCCCACGGGACTGGCCGGCGCACTCTATCGCAACGGGCCGGCCAAGTTCCGGCGTGCCGCAACGAGCGCGACCCACTGGTTCGACGGCGACGGCCTGATCCGCAAGTTCAGCCTCGCCGACGACGGCAGCGCTCACCTTGCGGCGCGGTTCGTCGACACCCCCAAGCGCCGCCAGGAAACCCGGCTTGGCCGCATGGTCATCCCCGGCTTCGGCACCAAGGGCAGTTCCGATGCCGAGATTGGTGGCCCCGATGATACCAACCCCGCCAACACCAATGTCATCTTCTCGGGCGGCGAATTGCTGGCGCTGTGGGAAGCCGGATCGGCCACCCGGCTCGACCCCGACACGCTCGCCACCGTGGGGTCCAAGACCTACCGCGCCGATCTCGCGCACATGCCGTTCCTCGCCCATCCGCGGGTCGAGGCCGACGGCCGGATCTGGAATCTCGGACTGTCAGGCAGCACCGCCTTAGTATGGCGCGTCGGTGCCAATGGCACGCTCGAGGCCGCCCACACGATCGCCTTGCCGCGCGCCAGCTATCTGCATGACTTCACCGCCACCGCGCGCCACCTGGTGATCGTCCTCCAGCCGTGGATCCAGGACAAATTCACGCTGCCGTTCGTCGACAGCCTGTCGTGGCGACCCGAGCAGGGGACCAAGGTGCTGGTCGTCGACAAGGACGATCTGACCAGGCAGCGCGTCTACGATCTCCCGACCTTCGCTTTCTTCCACCTCGGCGACGCGTGGGAGGAAAGCGACGGCACGATCCGCTTCGACGGCTGCATCGAGCCCAATCCCGATTTCGCGATCAACGCCGCCCCCGGGCTGATCCGCGGCGAGTATGTCCATACCCCGATGCCGGTGCTGGCGATGATCGCGCTTCACGCCAATGGTCGCGCGACCCTGACCCCGACCCGCATCGCCGCCGAATTCCCGCGCTCCGACGCGCGGATTGCCGGCCATGCCCGCAATTTCACCGTCCATGTCGGCCTGTATCGGCCCGGCCGGCCGATCGCGCAGGGCGTCGCGGTGTGGGACTGGCAGCGCGGCCGCGACGACGCCTATGACTTGGGCGCTCGCCAACTGGTCGAGGAGTTCGTCTTCGTCCCGCGCCCCGGCGCAACCGGCGAGCTTGACGGCTGGCTGCTCGGCACGACCATCAACCTCGACGCGCGCGCGACCGAATTGCACGTGTTCGACGCGCATCATGTCGCGCAGGGCCCGCTCGCCACCTGGCGCGCCGATGTCGCGCTGCCGGTCGGCTTCCACGGCAATTTCGTCGCCGCCTGACCCGGACGAGGAAACGGCGCCTCCCGGTCAGGGGAAGCGCCGTCCTTCATTCAGTTGGTCGCCGTCCGCTTACTGGACGGTCACCTCGACCCGCCGCGCCTGCTCGGGCGTAACCCCGGTGCTGGTCGCCTCGGCCGGCTTGACCAGTTCGACCGACGTGTCGGCGATGCCTGCCGCCTTGAGCGCCGCGGCGACGCCTTGGGCGCGGTTCTTCGACAACGCGGCATTGGCCGCCGCATTGCCGCTCGGGTCGTTATAGCCGGACACCGCCAGCTTGGCGCCGGGATGCCCGTCGAGATACGCCTTGAGCGTCGCCGCCGCTGCCGCCAGATCGTTGCTGACCGCCGACTTGCCGCTGTCGAAATAGACCGTCGCCATCGGCTTCTCGTCCTTCATGCCAGCAACCACGCCCGATCCGCTCGGGATCGCGGCTTCGGCGACGGGTGCCGCCGCAGCGTTGGCGGTCGTTTCGACCGGTGCCGCCGCAACCGGCGCGACATCCTTTTATCCCGTGCAATTCTTCAGCAGCACGAACGCCAGCACGATCGCCGCCGCGAGCAGCAGCCATTTGCCGATGCCCCCCGCGCCGACCCGGCTCTCGCCGCCGGTCGACCCGACATAGGGGGCCACCACCACCGGCGCTGGCTTGACCGCCCCAGGATTGACCACCGCAGCCTTGACCACAACCGGCTTGACCGCCCCAGCCTTGACCGCAACCGGCTTGACCGGCACCGGCTTGACCGCCCCAGCCTTGACCGGCACCGCCTTCACCGGCGCTGCCTTGACCGGCACCGCCTTGACCGCGACCGGCTTGGCCACCTTCGCCGGCTTGGCCACCTTCACCGGCTTGGCAAGCTTCACCGGTTTCCCCGCCGCAACCCCAACGCCAGCCGCCGCCGCAGCGCCCACACCGCTGAAGCTGAACGAGCCCGGCGCACTCACCGCCCCGCCGAACAAATCATGCTTGCCGAAATAATCCGCCAGCAGATAATAGACCGTGACGCGGTTCTTGGTGCGGTCGGCCGACATCATCTGCTTGACCGCATCGAGCCCCCGGTTGAGCTCGGCGTCGGGCGCGGTGAGCGCGAGTTTCTTGCGCAGGTAACGCTCGCGCACGCGGTCGACCTCGCTCGGATCGCTGAACGACACCAATGACGAATCGCGATTGCGCAGCGCGATCCCGAGGTAATTGGTGATTTTCTTGACCACGCCTTCATCGGCGCCAGCGTGATATCTGCGAACGTCTGCCAGCCAGTCTTCAGCCATGTCGTGCCCTTTTCCCCAAAGCTCGAAAGACGCGATGCTAAGCTGAATCGCCCCCGCCGCAACGATTCATTTCTCCGTCACCAACGGTTAAATCGCTTTCCTATCGCGAACCATTGTGGTTTGTGCGCCACCATGAAGAATCGTACCCCAGCGCCGCCCAATGGCGGCCAGCCGATCGACTTCGTGCCCGCCACGCGCCGCTCTGCCCGTCACGACGGCTGGACTCCCGAGCGCCAGCGTTCCTTCATCGAGGCGCTGGCCGACACCGGCAACGTCCGCCGCGCCGCCGCCATGGTCAACATGTCGCCCGAGGGCGCTTATTACCTCCGCCGCCAGCCCGAGGCGGCGAGCTTCGCCGCGGCCTGGTCCGCCGCGCTCGATCATGGCGTCCAGCGGATGAAGGACATCGCCTTCGAGCGCGCGGTCGAGGGCGAGCTGGTGCCGATCCTCGCCGGCGGAAAGCTGATCGGTTATCGCCGCCGCTACAACGATCGCCTGCTGATGTTCTGCCTGCGCCACTACGGCCAGGACGCGGCGGGCAAGCGCACCACCATCAACTATTTCAGCACCAAAGCAGTCGCGGGCGCGGCCACCTCTGGCCCCACTCCCCTCGCGGGAGAGCGCGACTCGCGCAGCGAGCGGGGTGAGGGTCCTTCCCTTTCCCTCGCCGAAGCCTCCACCACCACCGTCCGCACCTCCATCACCGGCCCCGACAACGCGCTCGAGAATGCCCTCACCGAAGCCGCCGCCCTGATCCACAACTTCGACGGGGTCGAACTCGACGCCGAAGCCAAGGCCGAGATCGCCCGCGTGCTCGATCAATGCGCCGCGCGCCGCCGCGCCGAAACCGGCACCCCCGCCGATCCGGCCGAAAAATTCTTCGCCGCCGAGCAGCCCGAGCGCGACATGCTGGTCTATGACGAAGGCTATTCCAAACCCCGCCGGATCCGCGCCCGCCCCGCCCCCGCCAGCGACAATGTCGTCCAACCCGACGCCTTCCTCGAACAGGCGACGAGGCAGGAGGTCGACGAGGACGACCAGTTTCGCAGCAGCCGCGAGGAGGTGGATTGGGAGCTCCTCGACGATGTCGAGGGCTTGGACGCCGTCGACGCGGCAGTTGCCGCGATCAAAGCCGCCCAGTCCGAAGGCGATGAGAAGGAGCAGGAATGATGCGAACA
>ENA-OFDP01000619-OFDP01000619.1-metagenomes-genome-assembly--contig:-NODE-619-length-15506-cov-6.733804_pt1 | contig 15506 bp, 12 predicted proteins | sample MGYA00153389_OFDP01 | MGnify analysis MGYA00153389 | reverse complement strand
CGTAGGGGCGAAGCATTCCGGCAGTAAATCTCTGATTCTCACTAATAAATTGTCTACCGTCAGGTGCTTCGCCCTTGCAAAATACCAGATGCACCCGGTGCGCCGAAGAGCACCCTACAGATTTTAATGATGACAATCTGCTGCTTTTACAGCCATCCTGAAAGTAACTGTTCAATAATTTTCACAAAGCCGATCGCAATTTGAATCAACGGCCAACCCACAAAACAAATTAACACCGCCCAGCGAGTTTGAATATCCAAACCTTGGCGAACTGCCACAATTACAGCCAGCAAACTCCACACAGCCAATATCCGCTCTATCCCTTCTCCAAGCAAGGGAATTAACGTTAAAAAATTCAGCACTTGCGGGGCGTAGGCAAATCCGATCGGAACCAGCAACTCCCCATAAGTTACGTGACCGGGTTTTAACCAATCCCCGATTTTAGAAATCGTGAAAGTCCAAAAATAATAACCCCCCGCGACTGCCAAACCATCTATCAAAAGTGCTAAAAATAACACAGATAGCTCAGTTCGATTGATCAACAAAATGACGGCACTGCCCAAAACGCGGGACACCGCTGCTAAAATTACGATCGTTAAAGCTATCCGTTTAGTTATGGGAGTGTATGGAGTTTTTTCGTAAAAATTGCCGTTCAAAGAAAGTGCATTCCAAAGCGTTGCCCACAAACCTGCAATTGAATCTTCTCCCTTCACGTTGAACTCCTGCTCCTCAAGATAGTTGACAATTTTTACAAAATAAGTTCTAATACAGCAGAATCACCGAAATATTTCTAGGTAATTAGGTAATTAATTGGCATTCTACCAGATTTTATGAAATGCTAAGATTGATTTTGCGGATACTGACGTGGCTGCGCGGGGGAAGTTTAAATTTGCTGATTATCGCAGGTGTAATCCTGATAATTTGGGGCATTCTTTCGCCGGTGGGAACTGTTATATGGTGGCTTGGTCAAAGTGCCGAAACTTTAGGTCTCAAGAAAAATCCGCCGGAAATATTGCCACAGAACAACGGCAATCTAGAAGCGCCCAAGTCTTCGCCTCTGAATTGTTATATCATCTTTTTACCGGGAGTTGGCGATTTTTCGGGAGACGAATTAACGCGGGGAGAAGCATTTTTTCTCAAGCGTTTAGTTGAAAGTCACCCGCAGTGCGTAGCAGTGGGCGATATTTTTCCTTATTCAGCTTCTAACAAAAGTTTAGCAGGAGAGAGGTGGCTAGCTCCTTTTTGGCGGTTTGCTGAAGACGCAAAAAGCGGGCCGATTGCGGGGGATATTTTCATCAAAATTCGCAATCTCTGGAGGTTTGCAATTTCTCTAGATTATCGCTACGGTTTTGCATACAATCAGGGAATTGCTAATGCAATTATCGATCGCATGAATGCTAAATCTCCGATTTCAGTTAATCCTCAAAAACCTTTGAAAGTTATTTTAATTGGCACTAGCGGCGGCGCACAAGTTGCTTTGGGTGCTACTCGCTATCTTAAAGAATGGCTGAATGCAAAAATTACTGTTGTTTCGGTTGGGGGCGTGTTTTCGGGAGAAAATGGTTTTGCAGAAGGCGATCGCATTTTCCATTTTCGCGGCACTCGTGATTCAATTGAGGATATTGGCGGCATAGTTTTTCCGACTCGCTGGTACTGGTTCGCGACTTCTCCGGTGAATCAAGCTCGTTTACAAGGCCGTTATACAGAAGCTTTCAGCGGCCCTCACAAGCACGACGGCGATGATGGATATTTTGGGGAAAATCGGGCGGCGGACGGTCAAAAGTATGTAGATATAACCCTGGATCAGATTAATCAATTGCCTGTTTGGTCTGAGGCCGCGCCAGATTGATGAGTTCTTACATATTTGATGGTTGTACAATTATAATTAAGTCAGGAGTAAAAATTTGAGTTTTTATTTATTCATAAATAGAGGACTGCGTTCATCATTAAAAACTAATTTTATTAGAGTCAATCGACCGGAGATCATATCTCAATCGGTAACATAAGCTAGTCAGCCTTGAAATTGCCTCTAAAATAATAATAAAACTCTTATGGGCCGTTGCTCGGAGCAAGGTTAGGAATATACACGTTAAATACACAACCGCTTAGTCATTAGTCATTAGTTATTAATTGTGTCATTGTTCGTGGTGCGTCGCTTGAAGCTTGGCCTTGTTGGCTTCCCGTCTCTACCTCCAATTCGCAATTCCCGATGCCCAATGCCCAATTCCCAATCCCTCATTCCCTATTCCCAATTATCAATGTCTAGACCAACATTATATATTGCCATCACGAATCACGGATTCGGCCACGCTGTCCGAGTCTCATCCGTAGCTGCAAAAATTCAAGAATTAAATCCCGATATCTTACTAATTATTACAACAACTGCACCTCGCTGGCTGCTAGAATCTTATATTACTGGTGACTTTATCCACCGTCCCCGAGCTTTTGATGTAGGTGTCGTGCAAGCTGATAGTTTGCATATGGATAAAGAGGCGACGCTGGAAAAATTGCGGGAAATTCGGAAAAAGCAAAATTCGCTAATTGCGGGCGAAGTTAATTTTATCAAGCAAAATCGGGTGGGTTTGGTGCTGGCAGACATTCCTCCTTTGGCAACGCGAATGGCGGCATCGGCTGGGGTTCCTTGCTGGATGATGAGCAATTTTGGCTGGGATTTTATCTATCGAGATTGGGGCGGGGAGTTTGCAGAAATGGCCGATTGGATTGGTGAATGTTTCGGAAAGTGCGATCGGCTGTTTCGTCTGCCTTTACACGAACCGATGCCAGCTTTTCCAAATATTCAAGATGTGGGCTTGACTGGCGGCAATCCTCGCTACAGTAACGATAAAATTCGGGAAGTATTCGGAATCAAAACACCGCTCGAAAAAACTGTATTGCTGACTTTCGGCGGACTGGGTTTAGAGGCAATTCCTTATCAAAATTTACAGCAATTTAGCGACTGGCAATTTATTACTTTTGATGCGGGTTCTCCCGATTTGCCGAATTTGATTAATGTCAAAAATCAGGAGTTTGCAAACTCTTTCCCAATTTTACCGCGTCCGGTTGATATGATGCCTGTTTGCGGGCGCTTGGTTTCTAAACCAGGATACAGCACTTTTTCGGAAGCTTTGCGCTTGGAAATACCTGTAGTTTCTATCATGAGAGAAGGTTTTGCAGAAGCTCAAGTTTTGCTGGAATGGCTGAAAAATTATGCGGAACATCAAGTTGTGACGGCGGCGGAGTTTTTTGAGGGGGATTGGGATTTTTTGCGACAGCCACTGCATCCGCCGCTTTTGTCGGATAAGTTGGATAAAAATGGTACGGAGGCGATCGCCCAAGCTGTTGTAGACTATTTTAAATAGGGCGATTTGAATCGCGGGTATACAAACAAATCGGCAACATCCCTTTTTTGCAAATATACTCGTAGGGGCGAAGCATTTCGGCAGTAAATCTCTGGTTATCACTAATAAATTGTAGGCCGAAATGCTTCGCCCTTACCAAATTGAGATGCACCCAACAAATCTCCATGACGGCGATTGAAATCGCGCCTATACAAACAAAGTCGGCCTCCGCCGACTGAATAGTTTTGCATCAATCTCATCTAAAATCTAATACCAATTTTCTAAAGTGATTGTCTTATATAAATTATCGTTCATTCGCCCTCATCCCCGGCCGGACACGGCAGTGCCGTTTCCCTACAGACGATAGCTTATAATTTACACGTAGCACTAATTTTCAGAATTGGTATAAAATCCAAAATCTCAAATCGCATGATTCACTATCAACAGATACTCAAGATTCACACTACAGGGAAGTCTCTGTGCAAAATCACTCCTAAGATAGAAGATGTGGTGGCGAATTCAGGTGTCAAAACGGGGCTTTGTAGCTTATTTTTGCGCCACACTTCTGCTAGCTTGCTGATTCAAGAAAATGCTGACCCGGATGTACTTCAGGATTTGGCTAACTTTTTGGCTAAACTGGTACCGGAGGGCGCGAACTACATTCACGATGCGGAAGGCCCAGATGATATGCCGGCACACATTCGCACTGCGCTGACTCATACTTCTGAACAAATCCCGATCGACCGCAGCAGGTTATTATTAGGAACTTGGCAGGGAATTTATCTGTGGGAACACCGCCAGCGGGGCAATATTCGCGAATTAGTTGTTCATGTCAGCGGTGTTTGATCGGAATTTGTACCTCGCTGATTTTAGTTGCTTCCGCTGTCATCGGGGAATTGTAAAAAAAGCGACGCGGCGGCCCGACTATTTCGTATTCGGGATGTTCTTGAAGCCAATCTTTGAGTTTGGAGAGGTTAATTTCGTAGCTTTCCCAAGTGTAGGCCCCGCCCACGCCGATGCTGACAACCGTCATCGGCGAAGTATCCGTGACTTCCACAGCGGAGTTAACGCTGCTGGGGGCGATATTTGGTGCGGGATAGAGGAAGGAAACTTCTGCGACAGGAACTGCATCGATTTGCCCGGAAGCGGCCGTGTAGCGCGCCTCTACTGGCGTTGTCATCGCAATTTGGTTGTTGCTAATGTGTTGAAATAAGGGATTAAAGGCGATTCCTGTCGCTTGTCGCAAATCGCCCTCGTGGGTGTATGTGACAGCGCGATACTGAGGATATTGCTTAACTTCTATGACGCCAATCTGTGCGGGCTGAGGGAATCCACTGGGTAATACCATTTGAGATTTAAGATTTGAGATTTTACAATAAAGAATGAGGAAAGACTGACTCCGCAAGGGTTTGAAACTTGCTGGCAGTTGCATTGTTTTTGGCAACTGTTATAAATAGATTGAGATTGCGTGTAGACGATCGATCGATCGGCACAACCAGTTTAGCAGTTATTCAGGGAACTGCTAACAGTCGATCGCCTAGAATTAGTTAGAGATTTATTAATTAACCTCGTAATAATACGGACGACACTGAGTAAGCAGAGAAACATTAATCTAGTTGTCCTTTAAAAATTAGCGTTTTTCAGGGGCGTCTGCTATTTGTGTCGGAAAATATGCGGCTGCTTTTGTCGATCGAGCTGTGCGTTTTCAGTGATTACCACACTTATCGGGTGCAACAACGCGGGTCAATTATATTGCTTTCAGGGAATGACATATGAAAAAGATTCTAGTAATTGAAGACGAGCAAGTAATTCGGGAGAATATTCTCAAACTCCTAAAAGCTGAAGGTTTTGACGTGATAGGTGCAGAAAATGGAGCGCAAGGTTTATCTGCGGCGGTGTCAAATCTTCCCGACGTGATTATTTGCGACGTGATGATGCCGGAACTTGACGGATATGGGGTATTGGCGGCCTTGCGATCGCATCCTGTTACTGCTACGGTACCTTTTGTTTTTCTCACTGGTAAAGCCGAGCGTTCTGAAGTGCGCCAAGGTATGGAATTGGGAGCCGATGATTACCTGACTAAACCTTTTAGTAAAGCTGAACTTGTGGGTGCCATATCGAGCCGCTTGAAAAAACAAGCAGCTTTGGCCCAACAGCAGCATAATTTGCGATCGCCAAGCAGCGAATTCCTTCAAGATGCCGCCGACAAATTAGAGCACATAAAAACAAGTTTGTACGACGCATTGGAACGAGAAGAATTCCAAGTTTACTATCAGCCGCAAATCAATGTCCTGAGCGGTAGAATTATGAGCGCAGAAGCTTTAGTGCGCTGGTTGCATCCAGAAAAAGGGCTGATATCGCCCGCAGATTTTATTCCGGCTGCCGAAGAAACTGGCTTCATTGTACAGTTAGGGGAGTGGGTTTTGCAGACAGCTTGTAGGCAAATGCAAGTTTGGAAAAATGCTGGTTTTTCTCTACAGCAGGTAGCGGTGAATCTGTCGCCACGCCAATTTCATCAGCCGGATCTCAGCAGCAAAGTTGCCGAAATCTTAGCAGAAATTGGTTTGTCACCGGGCAGTTTGGAATTAGAGCTGACAGAGAGTTTGATGGTGGAGGATGCGGAAAGTGCGATCGCGACTTTGCAACAATTGAAAGATTTAGGAGTTTCTATATCTATTGACGATTTCGGCACTGGCTATTCTTCTTTAAGCTATCTGACGCAATACCCCTTCGATACTTTGAAAATCGACCGCTGTTTTATCAGCAACATCACCGACGGTTGCACAAATGCAGCGATTGTGAAAGCTATTATTGAAATGGCTCACAGTCTCTGTCTTGAGGTAATTGCCGAAGGAGTGGAGACGGAAGCCGAAAAAGATTTTCTCTGGCGCTACGAGTGCGATACAATGCAAGGATATTTGTTCAGTCCTCCTTTACCCGCAGCCGATTTTGAACAGTTGCTGGTGGAAGGTAAATAGAATATCGCTGAAGTCAATATTTGTTCGATAATCAAGTGCGATCGGGGTGGACTATGGTTTTAGAATCCAGCAGTAACGTTGACTCACTCAAATCAAGTAATAAAAAAAATAAGGATGTTTACATAGCTGTTCAACTAACTCTATTGATAGTATTTTTAGCTATTATGTCCAAGTTTTTTGTCATCGTCAACGCTGGAGAAAGGGGCGTGATGATGCAGTTTGGTAAAGTGCAAGAACAGTTACTCGGAGAAGGACTTCACGTAATTATCCCCATAGTTCATACCGTACAAAAGTTAAGCATTAGGGTGCAAAAACAGGAAATCTCCGCCGAAGCTTCCTCAAAGGATCTTCAAGAGGTTTTTACAGATGTCGCGCTCAACTGGCATATTATTCCAGAAGAAGCAAATACTATTTTTCAACAAATAGGTGACGAGAAAGCAGCGGTCGATCGTATTATCGCTCCGGCAGTTGAAGAAGTATTAAAAGCAGTTATGGCTAAGTACACTGCTGAAGAAATTATTACTAAAAGAGGAGAGGTAAAAGCCGGAGTTGATGATTTTTTAACCTCGCGGCTGGCTGCATATCACATTGCAGTTGACGATATTTCCCTCGTTCACGTTCACTTTTCCGAGCGATTTAGCGACGCAGTAGAGGCGAAACAAATTGCCGAACAAGAAGCAAAAAAAGGGGAGTTTTTAGCGCTAAAGGCAGTAAAAGAGGCGGAGGCGAAGGTGAATTTAGCTAAAGGCGAAGCTGAAGTGCAAAGATTGCTCAGGGACAATTTGACTGCGGAATTGTTGGAAAGACAAGCTATCGAAAAATGGAATGGGAAATTGCCGCTGATAGTTGGTGATGGCAGTAAAAATATATTGGATGTGAGAAAACTATTGAACAGCGGTAATTAAGTAGGGACACGGCAATGCCCATTGGTGTCAACTTAAGCCTGAAAGCCTTGATAAATGTCGCTTTTACCATAGTCTAGATCCCCCTCGCATCCCCCTTAAGAAGCTATGCTTTATAAACATCTTTCTTAACACAAAAGTTGACAAAAGTAACTATTTGTGTGGGAGCTATTGGGGCGATCGCTTCTGATAGAATACGAATTATCCTGCCTCATAGTGTTCATTGATATCTCCCTCTTTCAATGAGTTTACTCAAGAGCGATCGGGATTTTTCCCTCCTCGCACATTTTCGACAAACAGAATAAAATGTTTTTCTGCCATTGGCTCACGGCGGGAACCCAAAATTATCACTTATGCGAGCGACACAATTTGTCATCATAGCTATTTTACCTGTAAAAATACCAATTCAAGTTGTTTTCAGTTGATTAAATAGTAGCCAACCCATCATAATATCATCCAATCTTCTCAAACCACGCCACAAAGTCTTAACTCCTGGAACACCATCATGTTTTCTTCCCAAAAAACCTCCCAATTTAGCAATCCAACCAACCGCTTCCCCTAAAGTCGGCGGGTAAGAATGAGGATAGTTTTTGTGATGAATTGTTGCATAAAGAGCCTGCCATTCTGGAGGTTCTAGCATAATTTCACAACTGACATCAGGAGCGAGCCGAGCGAGATGAGTAAGATAAAGCAAACGCCAAGCTACAATAGAATAAGTAGCTAGAGCCATTTCTAACCTTTCTGCTGTTTCTAATTGTAGCTTCTCAATTCCACAACCACTCTTTAACACATAATGATAGCGCTCAATCAGCCAACGATAACTATACCATCTCACATAAGTAGTCACATCCTCTATACAAGTAATAGGTAAGGTGGTCACTAGCCACCATTCAATTGCTTCAGACTCAGAAGGTGGCTCGGATTCTTTAACTAAAATAACTTGCAGTTTAATCGGACTTAATTTCTCTTGTTTAGGACGATTTTGAGGAGGTTGAATAGTTAAGGTTTTATACCTAATAGTTAAAGTCGCTTTTCGTGATGGTCGAGTCGGGTTGCGTTTCAATTCCACAGTCATTGTGACTTGCGGTTCGACCAATCCCATCTCTTCTTTAAGATGGTTGGACGAGGACTCTAAACATCTGTTTTGAGTAGCTCGAATCAAAAAATCTGTTCCCTCACGGTTCGCATAGGCAAACAAGTCATAAAAATCTGCTTCTCGGTCGGCAATTGTGACTACTTGTTGTGAATCAGGTATAATAGATAACGTATTTTTTAAAGCATCAAGCCATCTTTGACTCTCTTTTTCTTCGGTTGATTTTTGAGAACGTTGAGCAGCTTTACCTAAATATTTTGGCTCTCTAGCCCAGATATATTGGTCGATAATGCCTAATGGTAGCCCCTCTGTTGTTGCTGCCAAAGTTGAATGTACTTTCAATCCATGAGCATATTTACTATCTAGATATCCGACTCCTTTGACTGCTTTATGAGTAGTGTAATTTAATTCAGTTGTATCTTGTATTGCCAAGATAATTTGATGATTAGGGATTCTTGAAAGTGTCGCATCTACGTGTCCTTTCCTAAGCTGAGCTGGTTTTACGTATGGTGAATCCCAGAAATCGTAAGTAGCCTTAGTTTCTGCCCATGTTCCACTAGCTTCAGGCACACTGGATGTTGGTTTATCACTTAGATTAGAGACAATTTTCATAAATCTATTGGTTCTTCTTACATCTCCCAATTGAGTTTTTTCTAATTCTTGTCTTACCCATTGATTGATCATTTTAACCTCATTCCTGGGCGATCGCCCGATCGTTCAACAGCACAGATATTGATTTTTGTCAACTTTATTGTTAAGAAAGATGTTTATAAAGCATAGCTTCTTAAGGGGGATGCGAGGGGGGGATCTAGCCTCAACTAAAAGCGACATTTATTATGTGGGTTTCAGTCTTAAGTTGTCCGCAATGAGCTCTGCCTAGGAACCAGCTAAATACTACCCCCTTTTTGAAACCCTTGTCTTCCACCACAAACCCATTCCAGCAGCCACCAATGTACCAACAGCAGTCATCGGTTCCGGCACAGGTTCATACTCATAAATTGCACTAACCATAGTGTTAGCCACAACCTTACCGCCAAAACTTCCCCTAACCGGACTCCCCAGAATTTGAGTAAAACCCGTCGTCATCAAACCAGCGATAAAAGTATCACCATCGCATCCACTTAAAGCACTCAGAGACTGCGGCGAATTATAACTTTTCGACACAACACCCGAAGCCGAACCGCTAACACTTCCCGTAGCGCCGCTAGCAATCTTGGTTTCCGGCGGACTTGCTAACACACTCAAAGTCAAATTAGGGTCAACTTTCAACAGCGGAATATTCACAGCAATACTTGCATTAGTCGCCGCCGTCCCCATAAAATCTCCCGTCAAAGGAGTAATGCTAACACTATTATTAACAGTAGACTTAACCGTAACATAAGCCTTCAACAGCGTTCCCAACAGCGAATTAAACTTAGGCAAAACCACATTCGTGCTACTATTTAACGGCTGCGAACCCAGATCCACAGTATAAGTTTGAGTAAGAGTAGCAGCTTGTACAGAAAAACATTGACTAACAACTGCAAAACTCAAACTTCCGCCAACAATTCCCAATTTTTGACAAACATTCATTTCGATAAACCCCTAAAATAATCAAATTGCATTTTTGTGGCACGGGCGTCCCGCCTGTAATTAATCTGCGGTTAAAAACTCCAACTCCGCAAAACCAAATTACCCAGCAAGGACGCTAAATAACTCAAAACCCAAACAGTATAAAGTATACTCAAAGGCGCATATGCCGCCAAAACAAATCGCGTTTCCGCTGCTTCCTCAATCTCCTCCCTCCGCAACAAATCCACATAAAAATCAAACGACCTTTGTCGCAGATTATTAATACCAGTTCCAGCCACTAATAAATAATAACCGTCAAATCTATTCAACGGATTCAAGTTAATTGCCACTGTCAGCAATGCCGCCACCATCAACAAATAACTAATTTGATGCCAAACCGGATTGGACTGAGAAAACAGCCACATCCAAACAGCCAATGCCCAAATTGTTACTTGAATCAATACTCCCGCCGCTACTACTAAAACCCGCTGTTTCCGCCTGACTAAACTGTATTGATCGGTTGTATCTGTGTAACATCCGGGGATGAGACACATAAACAAAAATCCAATTTCTTTAACTATGCCGCCGTAGTGTTTTAGCGTGAAAGCGTGGCCGAGTTCGTGCAAAGCTATTACTAGCATTGTCAGCAAGACAAATTTGAAAATAGTCTCATTTTGTCCTGCTATCCACAACTGCTGGTGTGAGGCGGCTATTTCCGCAGAGGAAGCTAACCACACTGCTACGGAGGAAGAGATGAAAGCGCACAGAAAAAAGCCAAATTCCCACGTCCAAATCCAGCGAATTTTGTCGATGTGTCGCGACAGCCAAACATCGGGATTGACCAAGGGAATTGTGAAGGATAGCAGGTTAAATTTGGCTTTCGGCGGCTTGGTTCCTTCTAGCATTCCTGCTTGTGCTAAGTCTTTCAAGAGATTTTGCACATCTTCTAAATCGAGGTCGTATTCAGCGAGAATGTTAGTTAGTGGCTGTTGATTTAGTTGCAAGATTACCTGTTTGTCAAAGTCGTCAACTTGAATGCAGGTAATGTCTTCGGGATTGCGAAGTATCCAATAGCCGTCGGGATGAGGTATCCACTGCACCGCTGATTTGAGTTGCATGGTAGATTGTCACTTTGGGTGACAAAGTTTCGATTTAATTGAATAGGAATTACTCGTTTTTAGGCGAAAATTTCGATCGCCCCTAGCCCGCTTAATGGGGGGACAAGAGTGTTCACACTCGTCTCCCTTAAAGCCGAAACCTCGATCCCCCCTAGCCCCCTTAAGAAGGGGGGGACAAGAGTTTCACACTTGTCTCGCAAAACATCGGAGAGAACAGAGAATTTACTCAAAGTCCCCCTTCTGAAGGGGGATTTAGGGGGATCTAGACTTTCGGAGACACTAGAGGAAACTGTGCGTAAGTCTTATTGAATTGTCTTGAATCGATCGCAAAATTATGTTTCTATATTTCCTCTGCTGCGTTTTTGAGCATTTCGAGCCGCCGAAAACCTTCCAGGAAATAGAAGGTTTCAAGGCTAACTTTTTCCCTATTTCATGGAAGCAGGAAAGTGTTAAAGTTGTTTGTGAAGAAGCTTTAGTGATATTTGCTTGGGTCTTAGACTCTAATCCAAATTTCACCTTGGTGTTCACATTATCAGAGAGCAGTCAAAAAAGCAAGTGTTAATTCTAATTATTTTAGGAATTACGCATTGTCGGTCTTTCATTGCGAGGGAAACCTTGTGTGGTGGATGTTTCTGATTGAGGCGGCGATTGCTATCCCCAAAACTTTACACAAACTTTACGATCGCAAAAAGAATTTCTGGTGTATGATGACCGTGAAGAAGCTAAAAACCCGAGAAATTAAGCATTAACAAAGTATTTGTCCGATCGCCCACCAGACCGTAAGCTAAGCCCGGCAGATGTGAAGCGATCGCCAATGCAGGAAATTTGTTAAGTTTGCGTAATTTCTCAAATAAACAGAAATTTTTGACGATTACTGAAAAATCCTTGTCGAAAAAGGATTTTGGTTGAATGTCTGAAGGTATTTAATTAAGTTTGTGCGATCGCATTCATATTAATCAGGGTAGAAAAATTATGGGTTGGCTAAATTTTGGTGGCAAAAAACGCGATCGGGCTCAAGGTTTTGGGGATTCCAGTAAAACAAAGAGTCGGAAACGACCGAAAAGTTTTATCTTAGAAAAAATTGTGACTCCGAGTGCGGGTTTTGGGGATTGGGAGCACGAATTTGACCACTTACATCAGTTATTGGGTTCTTTCTCGCTGTCTGATTTACATTTACCTAATTTCTTGGCTGATAGCGGTGTTTGCCCGATCGACCCTTCTGGGCCAACTAATAATTTACCACCGCTGATTGATTTTGACCCGCTGGGTTTGCAGCAACCAGCACCTCCTCCTGAAGCATTCGACATTCAAGGGGCTTTTGATACATTACCGCCTCCGGTGATCGTGCCGATCGATCCCCCTGGGGACGAAACAGAACCCGTGGTGACTCCGGGTGATTTGTCAAGCGTCATTGAGTTTACGCCAGAGATGGGCTTCCTAGAAACCCCAATTGAAGTTTCTGAGGGTATCTGGTTTTTAGGAGGCAAGAGTCCAGAAGAACTCAATCTCAGGAGTTCCTCTTCCAACTTGGCTGCTGCTGACACCACTAATGCCGATCAGTTGTGGACAGGTGGCACACTGGGGTTGAGCCTTGATGGCTCTGGAGTGAAAGTTGGGGTTTGGGATGGGGGTAGGGTTCGGGGAACACCAAGAGTTCACCGGGCGAGTCAGCTATGGTGACTCTGCTGTATATAATGATCATGCAACTCATGTTGCCGGAACTATTGGGGCTGCGGGAGTGAATGCAGATGCGCGTGGAATGGCTAATAAGGTAAACATTCAAAGCTTTGACTGGAATAACGACCAGGAGGAAATGAAAACTGCCACTCACAATGGCATCTCTTTAAGTAATCACTCTTACAGCAACATATCAGGGTGGACTGAGGGAATGTTTAAGTGGACAGGATTTGGTGATGTTTATATTGACACTTGGTTTGGCGATCGTGGACGCTTCACTGAAGATCAGAATTTTGGAAAGTATTCATACTCTAGTAGTTCTCTAGATAAAGTTCTATATGAAAATCCTAATTTACTGAGCATTTGGTCATCAGGGAACGATCGAGGCGAAAAATTTAGCAATGTAAAAGGAGACAATACTTACGTTTCCTACTTCTCGCAGAATCCTGGAATTGTGGGATGGAAAAGTGCCGGTTGGTATCGTGTACCCAATTCTGGAGTTACCTTTGCACCTGATTTGGATGGTGGGTTGGGCGAGTATGACTCACTAACTGCCGATCACACAGCCAAGAATACGTTAGTTGTCGGTGCAATCAACCCCATTACTAAAGATCCCTACACGAAGTCGGATGCTTCCATTGCTAGTTTCTCGAATTTGGGATTGACAGATGATGGCCGCCTTAAAGTTGATGTGGTTGCTGATGGAATTGGTGTAACTTCATCTACATCTGGATCTGATAGCAGCTACGGCACAATGGCCGGAACTTCAATGGCTGCTCCGAATGTCACTGGCACAGCAGCACTATTGTCACAACATTATCAAAATCTATATGGAAAGACTCCTCTCAGTGCAACTTTGAAGGGAACAATTCTTCACACCGCTTTTGATGCTGGAAATGTTGGACCAGATTATATTTATGGCTGGGGTGTCGTTGATGCTGCTGCGGCGGCACAGTTCCTAGACAACGCAAAAAAACAAACATCAAGTCGCCTAATTGAAAGTACCTACAGCGGTTCGGTACAGACATACCCGGTAACGAGTAACGGCATCAATCCTCTGAAAGCAACTATTGTTTGGACCGATCCAGCCGGCAAATCGCATGGTGATGGTTTAGATGAAACTACTTCTGTGCTTGTCAACAACTTAGACATTTGGATTACTCGACCAGACGGTACAAAGTTCTATCCCTGGACACTCGATCCAAATAACCCGTCTATCTCCGCTGTTCGCAACAAGCAGAACTCTCTTGATAACGTTGAGCAAGTTCTCATTGATGCTTCTGTTGCTGGCACATATACCATCAATGTCGGTCACTCAGGAGCTTCATTCAACCAAAATTACTCACTGCTATTAAGTGGTTTGGGTGTTGCAACAATTCCTAAATCAACAGTCAGTATAGCCACGACTGATGGCTCGGCCGCAGAAACCAAGGCTGGAGAAACGCCGAATCCGGCGAAAGTCACCCTAACCCGTAGCGGTGGTGACAATAGCAAGGCGGAAACTGTTTACTACACCTTAAGTGGCACTGCTAGTAATGGTGTTGACTACTCTGGTTTGAGTGGCACAGCAACCTTTGCTGCAGGTCAAACGAGCCTCGATATTTCGATTGGCATCGTTGATGACGCAATTGTAGAAGGAACTGAAACTTTGAGTATTTCCCTCATGGGAAATAGTGGATACAGCCTAGGTGCTTCAACAAGTGGCACAATATCGATTGCCGATAATGATGTTGTAGCGAAATCAACAATTATGGTAGCGACCACAGATTGGTATGCCAGCGAAACCAACTGGTGGGAGACTCCCAATCCCGCAACATTTACAGTTACTCGCAGCGGTGGCGATAACAGCAAGGCTGAAACTGTTTACTACACTGTCAATGGCACAGCAAGTAATGGCACAGACTACACTTTGCTCTCAGGAATTGCGACTATTCCTGCTGGTCTAACTAGCACAATAGTGAATATCAATCCTGTTAACGACGCTATCTATGAAGGAACGGAAAGCGTCAGCTTCAACGTCACCACCAATAGTAATTACAATCTTGGTAGCACCACTAGCGGCACAGCTTGGATTTATGACAACGATGTAGCCACCCCCGGTACAGTTCAATGGATACGTCAATTTGGCACTCCAGTCACTGAAGATGCCAAAGGCCTTGCTGTTGATTCCTACGGCAATGCTTACATGGCTGGCGGTGCTTACACGATTGCTAATGTAACTACAGAAATTCAGGCATTGTTGGTCAAGTACGACAATCAAGGCAATTTTCAATGGAGCCGTCAATTAGGTGATAGCGGACAAGATTATCTGTCAAGTGTGACGACTGATAGTTTTGGGAACGTTTACGCCACAGGCAACTTTCTAAGCCAAGATGGATATCGACTTTTAAAGTATGACACTAATGGGAATCTACTTTGGTCTAAGCCTGTGGCAGGGGATCTTGAAGTTAATCTTGACGCTTCAGGCAATATTTATGTGGCATCTTCTGGAGGTGGTATAGCTAAATACAATTCCTCTGGAAATCTGATATGGCAGACCCCAAGCACGGGAGGAATTGCACATGGTATCGCTGTTGATGCTTATGGCAACTCTTACGCTACTGGCTACCAATACGATTCTATCGCTAAAGAATATGATTCTTTCCTTGTGAAATATGACAGCAGCGGTAAGCAGGTATGGTTTCGTCAATGGGAAACTGGCACAGGTGAAGGTGCGTATGACGTAGCAGTTGACAAAAACGGTAATCTGTATCTTGGCGGATGGAGTTGGGACAGCCAAGAGAAAAACTGGGTTGCCAAGTACGATAATAACGGTAATCAGTTATGGCGAAAAGTCAATTTGACTGGGG
>ENA-OFDP01000618-OFDP01000618.1-metagenomes-genome-assembly--contig:-NODE-618-length-15524-cov-5.826880_pt1 | contig 15524 bp, 15 predicted proteins | sample MGYA00153389_OFDP01 | MGnify analysis MGYA00153389 | reverse complement strand
TGTTGGTGACAGTCATGTTGGAGAAATTGACGGTTCCCGACTTGACGAAGAAGGGACGAAAAGCATTACCGCCACTGACACTATTGTTATTGCCAATAAAATCAATGTTGCTGTTAACTAGGGTCTTCATTACCCCTGTAACAGTGACACTGTTGGTGAGGGTAATGGTGTCATCTCCGGCTAGGGCATTCGCATCTAAAATTGCTTTGCTCAATGTGCCTGCTACAGTGCCGGTGCCATTATCGGTTGGCGCCGTGACATCAAAATTCGCCAGTGTATAGTCATAATCTTTCATCGCCTCCCGATTAAACGGCACGGCGGATTCAATCTGGCCAGTTACTATTTCTAAATCCCAGTCGCCGCCTTTAGCAGCATTTCCAGTCAAGTCGTTAGAGGCTGCGACATCTGCACCAGTGATTTCGCTCAATCGCTTGACAAAATTCTTGCCAGTGTCTCCGGCGGCTGCATCGCATCCATAAAGTAGGATATCTCCCTTTTCAGTTAGGGCATTTCCCCACTGTTTTAGCTGAGTGCTGAAATTTTCTATATCGTTCCCATTCAGTACGTCTGCACCGAGTTTTAAACTGCCTTGGTTGCCGTGAGAAAGGATATGCACGGCGTCTATGTCTTTTTGATTGGCTAAGACGTTTGTAATTTGTTCGATGCCGCTCAAATTGTCATTTTAAATAACAATTTGAGCGGCATCAGCGTTTTGAATAAGGCTTTGATAGTCTTGTACGGATGAGTCTACGAAAATAATTTGGTTGTTCACGGTAGATTACCTGATAGTTTTTGCTTGGTCTTAGATCTCAATACTGGTCAAAATTTTATGTTAATTTTGCTTTCGCTACAATAGCGCTGGCGTGGCTATATGTTGCATCTGTCCAAAAAGATAAGCCATCAAATCGCTCAAACAAATCGGGTGGTAAAATCGTTTTTCTTGGTTTAAACTCGACTCGCTCGCGCACTTGATGCAATCCTTTTGTGTTGAGTCGATTATCGAATTCTGGCTCTTGATATTGAACATTCTCGAAATCATGCTCAAAAGGCTCTTCGCCCAGAAATTGATAAATTAGCGACATCGTTTTAGCTGGCTTTAGAGTTAATAACTCGTAATCTACCAGCAGCAGAGATGCACTCTGTTCGCTATAAAATGCTTCTTTCAAAGCGTTATAAGCATAACCAACCAAACGCGAACCTTGACTTAATGCCTCGGTGCGGCTGTAGACTGTAGCCCGTTCCGCTGGATTATTGAATAACCGAGAAACATCAAAGGCGTTGCGCCGAATCAGTAGCTCGATGCTGTCCATAATCCAAGCAATGTTTCTGACACAGCAGATGACTTTAGCTTCAGGAAATAGTTCCCGAATTAATGGCAATTTGCTGCACCAAAGGCGATTGGTGTCGAAGATCACTTCCTTATCAGCTTGCGGTTGATAATAAGCCGAAAATATGCTCAGAATCAGCGCCCGTTTTTGTTCCGGGGAAATGAACGCGGAAAACTCGTTGTCTTCGCTCATCGCTTCGAGCATTCGATCGACTAAACCCCCGACAGGGCTAGTCATAGCTGCATGAAAACGGGGATTTTGGCGCAACAAAGCTGCCAGCAAAGTAGAACCCGAGCGCGGTAGTCCTGATATAAAGTGGGCTTTCACTGGCCTCGCGTTTGAATGCGTTTGTAAAATTTAGATGCTACCTAACTCTACCATAATCACGGTATGTTTTTTTACAACATAACTTATTTTAATATTTCGTAACACAATATTAAGGTTTACAATATCTTGACAGTCTAGACATCGTGAGTTTACTTTCGATCGCCTGCTTGTGTAACAGCTAAAAAAGCATAAACTCAGGAGAAAAAGTGAGGGGTGAGGGTTGCTCAATACGGATTTGAAAGGAGTAGGAATAAATTTTAACCGCAGATAGTGGCGGATATACGCGGTTGAACGCAGATTAAGAGATCCTAACGGACTGTTTCCGGGGAAAGAAAACACGTCCTAGGGGGCTCTGGGTTTGAAAGTTTCTTGGCGTATATCCGAACTATTCACAAAATCTTAGTCTTTCTTACCAGCCAGCCAAATCGGATAACCGAAAGAATTCTCAGTTGTCAATTTTTGCGCCTGATAACTCTTGTTAGTCCAATTAGCTACTGTTTGCAGACTTTCGGTCAAAAAACTTTCGCTACCAAAGGCTTCAAATCCCAAAGTCCACGACGCAGTACCGTTAATATTTAACTGAGTAACTTCTACAATACAGCCTTGGGGAATTGGGGCTTCGACAGGGACGGACATGAGTACACCTGGGGCAGAAACTTGGTAAAGACGCTGTGCTCGCTTTTTCTTGACTCCCACCCACTTTCCTGTTGCCAGAATATCTGCCGATACCGGCGCCATTGTGTCGGCACAAATCCACTTCAGCCACTTTTCGGCTTTGCCTTCCCAGCGGTTGCCGAACTGCATCGCGCCGAATTCAGCCTGTCGCCACTTTACCTGTAAATTTTTCCCGCGCAGCTTGACTCCCAAGTAGTCGCAGCCCGGTATCAGTAAATATAGGTCTTCTCGTTCTTCTGGGGGTGACAGATACCCGCCCAGACTCTCGCTTCCAAACCATTGCCCGATCGATTTTGGCAACGCACCGCTATAAAACCACCGCATTTCCAGACTGGCCCGCATAACTTTTTCCTCCGTTCCACAATTTTCGTCAAACCCAGACTGGATTTGCTACACACGATCGACTTTTGCGCCTTTTAACTCTATCCTCCTACCTCCGGGGTTCAGAGTCTACTATCCACAGTCAGATCGAGACTTTTGAAAAAAAAATCACACAAACCTTTACAAACCTTCACAAGTCTGTTACATTTGTTTACAGTAAGCAAAAAGCAATTTAGGAAACCAAAATGACTAACAGAGGCTTAATCCTGGATGACGACGGCAAAATGAACAATTTTGCTATCGAGCCAACAGTATACGTCGATGATAAACCCCGCACCGGCTTTACTCCCTACGCCGAACGTTTGAACGGCCGCCTGGCGATGATTGGCTTTGTCTCACTGCTGGCTTTAGAAGTTTCCACCAAGCATGGACTGATTACCTGGCTAACTCACCTGTAATGATTTTATTAAAAATTAAACTGTACGGCTATGGCACGCGGGCGATACACAAACGGCGATCCATAGCTTAACTATTTTGAGGGAAGGTTTGGTGAGATAATTAACATTAAATATTTTAGTGTTACCCTACCCGTAAAAATAATGCTCAAACGAATTGCGGCAATACTTCTGGTGGTTCTGAGCCTCAGCTTGACCGGTTGTATATCTAAAGTTGTCGGACTAAAAAGCCATGTTGATACTGGCGATGGCTATCAATTTCTCTATCCCAACGGCTGGCTACCGATTGCTGTTCCCAATGGCCCCGATGTGGTGTTCCGGGATTTGATTCAGCAAACCGAGAATGTCAGCGTGGTCATCAGTCCAGTCACGGGAGATAAAACTCTGGCAGATTTGGGAACGCCATCTGAGGTTGGTTACAAACTTAGCAAAAATGCGATCGCCCCGGCAGATTCCGGCCGCGAAGCTGAGTTAGTCAATGCTGAATCTCGTGAATCGCGATCGAAAAACTATTACATTTTAGAATACGCCGTCAAACTCCCCAACCAACAACAACGGCACAACTTAGCCAGCGTAGCCATCAGCCGCGGCAAACTTTTTACGCTTAACATTTCCACTACCGAAGAACGTTGGCCGAAGGTGAAAGCAGCTTTTGAGAAAGTAGTTCGGTCTTTCTCTGTTTATTAGGGAATTGGGAATTGGGCATTGGGAATTGGGCATTGGTAAAACAAATAACAAATAACCAATAACCAATAACCAATAACCAATAACAACTGTCAACTGACTTCTTAACTTATGAAAACTCCAACTTTTGTATTAGCTTCAGCTTCGCCAGCGCGTCGCAAACTGCTAGAAAGTGCTGGCATTCAAGCTGTGATTTGCCCAAGCGACTTTGATGAAGGGCAAATACAAATGAGGGATGCGACTAAATTAGTGCAGGTTTTAGCAGAGGGAAAAGCTGATGCTGTTGCTCAACTTTTGCGGGCTAATTCTCACCCCCAAATTCCCAATCCTAAATCCTGTTTGGTGTTGGGATGCGATTCAATTTTGGTCATTGATGGGGAAATTCACGGTAAACCGAAGGATGCGGATGAAGCTATCTCGCGCTGGCAAAAAATGCGCGGTAAAGTTGGCGAACTTTATACGGGTCATGCTTTAATTGATACCAGATTTGATGACCTCGATGAGGTAATGGATCGATCGCTAATTCGCTGTCAAGTTACAAAAGTTTATTTTGCCGAAGTTACCTCTCGCCAAATTGCGGCTTACGTTGCTACGGGAGAACCTTTAGCTTGTGCAGGCTGTTTTGCACTCGAAGGTAAAGGTGGCTTTTTTGTGGAAAAAATCGACGGCTGTCACACAAATGTGATTGGTTTGAGTTTGCCTTTAGTGCGACAAATGCTCGGCGAAATGGGATATGATGTGGCGGATTTTTGGTAATCTTAATGCTGAATTTATGTCACGATTGGTCTACGCATTTAACTTAAGAAACCGGGTTTTTTGGAGTTTCTACGACTGTAACGAATATTGTCGCAAAAACCCGGTTTCTGACTACCCGCGCACAAATCCTATCCTAGGGCGATCGCACTGTCAGACACAGAGGTAAACTGAAGTTGACTCGGCGAAACATCTTTTACCAAACCCAAGATATTGCCGGTACTAGCTTCCCGAATCACCGTCGCTTTAATGTTTAAAAATCTAAAATCCGCCGTTATAATTGATCCCGGAGGAATAGGCCCGTTGCTATCGTAATCTCTGGCATCACCAATTGTTGCAAACTTTTCGGTCAAAATAAGATCATTTCGGGTTAGCCCTCCCGCCAATCCAATTACATCTCCTTGGGCCGGATTGTAATCGAGGATAAAATCTGCTGGGACTTCTTCTGTACTCAAAGGAAAAGTCCCAATTGGACGGGGTTGATCTGAACCGAATTCTCTCGAAGTTGCTCCAGATTCTCTTTTGAGGACAAACAAATCTGCGCCTTCTTTTCCCCAAAGTCGATCGATTCCAGCATCACCAATTAGAGTATCATTACCACTGTCTCCTACTAAAGCATCATTGCCTTGACCACCCCGAATAAAGTCATTGCCCGTGCCTCCATAGGCTACGTCACCACCTTGATTACCACTGAGTAAATCATTGCCACATTCTCCATAAAGAATGTCAAAATCTTGACCGCCGCGAATAGTATCGTTACCGCAACCTCCGATTAAAGTATCCATGCCACTGTTACCGTTCATTAGTTCCGCAGCACCGGAACCTCGCACAAAATCGTTCCCAGCTAAAGCGCGCAAACCTCCGGGAGTATTGCGCAGAATTCCACTTGCTAGTTGAACTACATCGTTATTGGGAGTGAGGTCAAAAAAGTTGGGATCGCTAGGATTTGGTAAAGGGCCTGTTAGCAATCTGATGTTGGGGGGATCGGCAATAATTGGGTCGGAATTTTCGGCTAATGCTCTAATTTCTCCGAGATTTGTTTCTAACATTCTAGGTTTATCCTTGTTTGATTGAGTTTGTTGACATTCTTATTTTAACAAAGGTTCCAACTAGGAAATCTGCGTAAATTTGCGGTTGTCACAATCAAATTACTGTCACAATTATTTGATACTGTTATGCAACAAGTTTAGCTTGTTGACACTAAGCCGTTGGCGAAGCCCTCGAAGAGGATCGCCCAAATCCGCAAATATTTTGAACATAGCGATAATAATTCTGGGGATCGCGTACTCTATTACCCGTCAGCACTCAGTTTCGCAAAACCTACTGAGTGCTAATTGTCATCAAACCTTGAGTTAAGTTAGGAATCGTTAATATGCTAGACACTGCGATCGAATCTATTCAGGCCAGAGAAATCCTCGACTCCCGCGGTCGCCCCACCATCGAAGCGGAAGTTTACCTAGCCAATGGTGTTGTCGGACTCGCCCAAGTGCCCAGCGGCGCGTCTACAGGCTCATTTGAAGCCCACGAACTCCGCGATGACGACAAAAAACGTTACGGTGGGAAAGGCGTCCTGAAAGCCGTGGCTAACGTCGAACACAAAATTGCGCCTGCTTTGATTGATTTAGATGCGATCGACCAAGCACTGGTAGACCAAACCATGATTGACTTAGACGGTTCGCCAAACAAATCTAACCTCGGCGCAAATGCCATTCTCGGAGTCTCCTTAGCCACAGCAAAGGCGGCCGCTGAGACTTTAGGACTCCCCCTTTACCGCTACTTGGGCGGCACCTTGGCGAACGTTCTGCCCGTGCCACTGATGAACGTGATCAACGGCGGTTCCCACGCAGACAACAACGTAGACATTCAAGAGTTTATGATTGTACCTGTGGGAGCGCCATCTTTTAAGGAAGCTTTGCGCTGGGGAGCAGAAGTATTTGCTAGTCTAGCCAAAGTCTTGAAAGACAAAAATTTGCTGACTGGTGTTGGCGATGAAGGTGGTTTTGCTCCTAATTTAGGCTCAAATCAGGAAGCTTTGGATTTGCTGATGATGGCAATTGAAAAAGCTGGTTACAAACCGGGTGAACAAGTTGCTTTGGCTTTGGATGTGGCTGCTAGCGAATTTTACAAAGATGGTAAGTACACCTATGACGGTGTTGCTCATTCGCCGACAGAATTAATCGATTATTTGGACGGTTTGGTGAGTCAATATCCGATCGTTTCGATTGAAGATGGTTTGCACGAAGACGATTGGGATAGTTGGGTGGCGCTGACTCAAAAAATGGGTAGCAAAGTTCAATTGGTGGGTGATGATTTGTTTGTAACTAATCGCACGCGGCTGCAAAAAGGGATTGATTTGAAAGCTAGCAATTCAATTTTGATTAAGCTGAATCAAATTGGTTCTTTGACGGAGACTTTGGATACGATCGACCTTGGGAAACGCAACAGCTATCGATCGGTCATCAGCCACCGTTCTGGTGAAACTGAAGATACCACAATTGCTGATTTAGCCGTAGCGACTCGCGCCGGTCAAATCAAGACTGGTTCCCTGTGTCGCAGCGAACGGGTGGCTAAATACAACCGTTTGTTGCGGATTGAGGAGCAATTGGGCGATCGGGCGATCTATGCTGGTGCGATCGGCTACGGGCCAAAGTAAAATTTGGTAATCATCCTGAATCCTCGTTCCCAGGCTCTGCCTGGGGACGCAGATCCGGAGGCTCTGCCTCCAATTTCCCGATCGCTTTGCGAGCCAAAAACTTTGGATAATTTCCCGATCGGTTTGCGAGGCAGAGCCTCTGGACATCGGTTCCCAGGCAGAGCCTGGGAACCAGCGATCTGGATATTACCAATCTTTAATTAAGGATAGAAAGGCAATTTAGGCAAACCCAAAGTTTCTTCCCAACCCATCATCAAATTCATACACTGGATGCCTTGTCCGGCTTGACCTTTAATTAAATTGTCGATCGCCGACATCACAATTACCCTGTCAGTGCGCGGATCTACTTCCACGCCGATAAAACAAAGATTCGTGCCGCAAGCCCATTTTGTTTGCGGATAAACCCCAGCCGGCAACACTTTTACCCAAGGACAATTGCGGTAAAAAGCAGTGAAAATGGTGATTAAATCTTCTCGCACTAATCCCGGATCGCGCAGATTTGAGTAAACAGTTGCCAGAATTCCCCGCACCATCGGAATTAAGTGAGGAGTAAATTGGACTTTGATATCTTGTCCAGCTAAATCGCTACAAATCTGCTCAATTTCTGGCGTGTGGCGGTGACGACCAACGCCGTAAGCGCCCAGAGAACCCTCTGCTTCAGCTAACAACAGATTAACTTCGGCTTTCCGTCCCCCTCCCGAAGCACCAGATTTAGCGTCGATAATTGCTGTTTCTGGCACGATCAGACCCTGTTTGAGCAAGGGGGCCAGGGCTAATAAACTTGCAGTGACGTAGCAACCGGCACAGCCTACTAATTGAGCTTCTTTGATGCGATCGCGATACAATTCTGGTAAACCGTAAACAGCAGTCGCAGCTAGAGCAGAGTCCGATCGCTCGCCCCCGTACCAAGCTTTATAAGTTTCCAGATTTTCAAATCTATAGTCAGCCGACAAATCCAAGACTTTGCAGCCTTTTTCGATCAGCGTCGGTGCCATTTGGCAAGCTAAACCGTTTGGTAGCGACAGAAATACAACTTCACATTTTGCAGCTATTTTATCTAGGTCGATCGCCTCGATAGTCAAGTCAATGCAATTCGTCAGATGAGGATAAAGGCTGGAATAAGGTTTTCCCGCACTGCTATCCCCGCCCAAATACACAACTTCCGCCGCTGGATGATCCGCTAGCAATCGCACAAGTTGCACGCCGCCGTACCCTGAAGCGCCAATAATCCCTACAGGCACACGTCCAACATTTCCCATTTTCTTTTATCCCCTCAGCCCTTGAAATCTAAAAAACGCTTTAACTTTTGCTGCATTATAGTATCAAACGGCAACTTTGGCGGCAAAGAATTGTATCGTTTTGTTTTGGAGGTGTCACCCTCCTAAGTTTTATCTATAATTCCATAGTTTTTCCGATCGACCGATCGCCAAAACCCTAGAATTAACAAACCGATGTGCGATCGTGCTGTTAAACTACTATTACCCGACCTCAAAACCGGGGATTAAGATTTTTTCCTATCCTGAGTGCCTCTTCCCTCTTCCCTCTTCCCTCTTCCCTCTTCCCTCTTCCTTCTTCCTTCTTCCTTCTTCTTATGGGCATAGTTGTCGAAAACGTATCAAAACAGTTTGGCAGTTTCCAAGCACTCGATCGAGTCAGCTTAGAAATTGAATCCGGTTCCCTAGTCGCATTGTTGGGCCCATCCGGTTCCGGCAAGTCCACGCTGCTGCGACTGATTGCCGGTTTAGAAATGCCCGACTCCGGCAAAATCTGGCTAACAGGCCAAGACGCCACAAATACCAGCGTCCAAGACCGCAATATTGGGTTTGTGTTTCAGCACTACGCGCTATTCAAGCACATGACAGTGCGAAAAAACATCGCTTTCGGCATGGAAATTCAGAAAACAGCACCCGCGAAAGTAAAATCCCGGGTAGAAGAATTATTAAATTTAGTGCAATTGGGAGGATTGGGCGAGAGATACCCGTCGCAACTTTCAGGAGGCCAGCGACAACGAGTAGCCCTCGCCAGAGCCCTGGCTGTGGAACCGAAAGTGTTGCTACTAGACGAACCTTTTGGAGCACTCGATGCCAAAGTCCGCAAGGATTTGCGCGCTTGGTTGCGCAGGCTGCACGACGAAGTTCACGTTACCACAGTCTTTGTGACCCACGACCAAGAAGAAGCGATGGAAGTTGCCGATCGAATTACAGTCATGAACAAAGGTAAAATCGAACAAGTAGGAACACCCGCAGAAATTTACGACCATCCAGCCAGTGCTTTCGTCATGAGTTTTATCGGCCCAGTCAATGTCTTGCCCAGCAGTTCCAGGATGTTTCAAGACAACGGCTTTGACTCAGCCAACCCGGAGATATTCTTACGCCCTCATGACGTGGTAATTGAAACTACAGAAAATAGTGCCACAGTGCCTGCAAGAATCAGTCGCTTGATTCACTTGGGATGGGAAATTCAGGTAGAATTAACCTTAGATGATGGTCAAGTCCTAAATGCTAATTTGACCAGAGAAAAGTTTGACGAATTGCAGTTACAGTCACAACAAAGAGTTTTTGTAAAACCGAAAGGTGCAAAATCTTTTCCGCTTTATTACTCGATTTAACCCAAATACTTAGAAACCCGACTTCTTGAAGAAGTCGGGTTTCTAACTGGGGTTTGATACTGACAAATAAGTTAGTCTTTGATTTTGGTAACAGCCTTTTTGACTTGTTGCTCAAAGGATGTAGCTTTTGTATTGGAAGGATTTTTCATTTTTTCAATGTCAGCGTCTCCCTGAACTTCGTTGGGGCCTTTGCTGGCTTTTTCTTGAGTTTCTTCTAGAGACATCGGGTTTTTCCGGGCAACTTCTTGAGCTTGTTTCTCAATACCCAAAAGTTGCTCTTGACCTTTGGTGGGGTTGCTGGTAACGGCAAAAGCTGGGAAAGCATTAGAAACAAACATCAAGGCACAAAAACAAACAGCTATTAAAGTGCGAACTAAACGCTTGGCAGGGAAGTTAAAGGTGATAAAAGACATACAAAAATTCTCCGTTTTTACAATTTTTGATCGCTGAGATTGTTGACAGGCTGAAGTTAACTCAAATTCTGCACAATCTTTAACTCAAGTTTGATACAAGCAATAGCATTTAGCAGAAGTTGCTGTTTTTCAAATTAAGCTTAATATATTTTATCTGAAAATGCGATCGCTTGAAATCCTTCTCAGGGAATATTGTGGAGAAGGAAGAGGGCAGAAAAAGAAACTATCCCCCATGCCTCATGCCATTAAAAATGCAGATTACTGCCGCACCGGAATCTGATGTTCTCCCAGATAAGTCTTAATTTCTCCGACACTTAACTGCCCGAAATGCAGCAGGGAAGCCAGCAGCGCAGCTTCTGCTTTGCCCTCAGTCACGGCTTCGTAGATGTGCTGGCAGTTGCCTGCGCCGCCAGAAGCAATAACCGGAATTTCCACCATTTCAGCGATACTTCGGGTTAATGCCAAGTCGTAGCCCGCTTGAGTGCCGTCAGAGTCCATGCTTGTCACCAGCAGTTCGCCAGCGCCCCGTTGTTCGGCTTCTTTGGCCCAGGCGATCGCATCTTTGCCAGTATTTTCTCGCCCTCCACGCACATACACGTCCCAACCAGGATTATCTGCGTCTTGCCGCTTGCGCGCATCGATCGCCACTACAATACACTGATTACCAAATCGATCGCTCGCCTTGTCAATCAAACCCGGATCGCGCACCGCCGCCGAATTAATACTTACCTTGTCAGCGCCCGCCCTCAACAAACTTCTGATTGTGTCTAAGGATTGGATACCGCCACCCACCGTCAAAGGGATAAAAACTCGATCGGCAGTCCGGTACACCACATCAATCATAATGTCCCGGTCTTCGTGAGTCGCCGTAATGTCCAGAAACACCAACTCATCCGCGCCCGCATCATTGTAAACCTGAGCCATTTCTACCGGATCGCCAGCATCCAGAAGGTTGACAAAATTGACACCTTTGACCACGCGGCCAGCTTTTACATCCAGACAAGGCAAAATTCTCTTCGACAACATAAAGTTTTCTTGTTTCTAATTTTATTGAGAGTCGCAGCGAGGAAAAGGCTTTGTTGATATCTTCAAAAAATGGAAGTTTGGCAACAAATCTTAAAGATAGTTACAGGTTTTATAGGCAAATATTACACTTGCCTATAAAACCATTTTGTAAGGTGTGACCCTTACCGGACGTACTATTACGCCCTGTATTCCCTCAGCAAAAGCGTTGGGAAATGCTTTTTTGACAATGTTAGCGCTGCCATTCACATCCGCATTAATCAGTCTGCCATCACCAGCACGAAACAAACCTCGCTTGATTCGTTTACCTTCGTACTCCAAATGCTTGACACAAGGTTCATTATCTAAAAAAGAACACTTTGAAGTGTAACTTTCTTCAATAACCTTCACAACGATTCCTGCTAACTGTGCTTTATAAGTCAGCATTTCAATAAACCTTGCATGAGGTATTGCTACGAAGTTCTGATTATTCCGCTTCCCGAGATTTATTCCCTGTTTCCAGTTATCGTTTTTACCAATCACCAGTGTCCCGATTCGGTTAGCTGCCAGATGATTGATGATGAATCGACTTGCATTGTGCAGGTAATTATCTACTTTTACATTACGCTTGTGAGTTAAATGATTAATTTTGATTGATGTTTGTCTCTCCCCCTTCAAGTATGACTGCAACATTGCCTTTTTTTTGTGATAGTAGGCATTGATTGATTTGAGAGGTTTGCCATTTATGATCAGCGGCCCGAACCCCTTTAGATTGGATGTAATTGTCGCTAAATTATTCAGACCAATATCAATTCCTGCTATCCATTCAACACCTGATGATGAGCCAGTTACAGCCTTGACTTCGTAAACTACCTCTATCGAGTAATGGTAAGTTTTTGGAACGATTCTGACTTGATTTATTTCCCTAACTTTAGTCGTCAAAAATATCTGAGTTTTAGAGAAATTGATGATTCCTTTTTTGAGCCATTCTTTACTGATGGCTTGAACGGTGTAAGTCAGGACATTTCTGCCTAAGATTTTGTGTTTGTATCTGGGTATTTTGGGTCTGGCTTTGAATTTATCTGGATGTAGGTTATATTCCTTGGTAGCTGCAAAAAATGATTTCCAGCTTTCATGTAATCTCAATAATACTTGCTGAGATACTTTGGCTGGTAATGCTAAATAGTCAGTCTTTCCCTGACATAGCTTCTGTATTTTGTAATAGTCGAGATATTCTCCTGAGATGATAAATTTTTGTCTGATTAAGTAGTTAGCGTAGTTGAAAAGATTCTTAGAAAGAAAGCACAAATTGTCTAGCCGCTTGTATAGCCAGTGGTTTCGATCGATAATGTGCTTGGAAACGAGCTGCATTGTTTTGCCGTCATTTTTGGCTGTAGTATACTATACATAGCTATTAATGGCTATAAAGTTAATGAAGTTTTACAATACCGATATTTTTGGTAAAAAGCCGCAAATTCAACTCCCAGATATATGTTTGGGGTGAAAAATATCACACTTTGGCTTATGATCGAGCCATAACTACCTTCGTTGGCGCTCGAATTGTGGTTCAGTAATCCTGCATGGACTCGGTGCATCGACGATCGACGATCGCAATTTTAGACTTTAGAACAGATGATTTGAGGTTTTTTCACAAAAATGTCAGTTATAAGCCACGCAGTAAAGTTAAAATTTAAGTTTCAAAACCTCAAATCGGTTGACTTGATGTTGTTTCTAGGGCTGTGGTGACTTTGCAAGCCAATCCACATTTGGTACTTCGTACAGACAGCGGCAATCGCTACTTGCCACTCTCCGGCAGTAATTGCTGGACTGTAGGGCGGAATGATGACAATAATTTTGTGTTAATCGATCGCTGGATTTCTCGCAATCACGCGATGTTACAGCAAATGGAAACCGGAGAGTTTTATCTGATCGACTTGGGCAGCCGCAATGGTTCCTTTGTCAACGGGCGGCGGGTGAGTATTCCTGTGACGCTCCGAAATGGCGATCGGATTATTTTCGGTCAAACCGAATTGGACTTCTACAACCCAACTGCGGGCCGCCGGCTCGATCGAATACACGACAATGACTCTGAAGATTTTACGGCGACTTTGACGGTGCGCAGCCTGATTAGCGTCATGGTAATGGACATCCGAGACTTTACAGTTTTGACCAGACAGCTAGACGAAACCCTGCTCTCGGAAGTCATCGGCAATTGGTTCCGCAAAGCCGGACAAATCATTCGCGAACACGGCAGTTGGGTGGACAAATACATCGGCGATGCGATTATGGCCGTCTGGTTCCACAAACCGAGCGGTGTCAGCAGCGAGGAAATGATGCAGATTTGCCAAGCTTTGAGCCAACTGCACAAAGCAACAGACGAACTCAGCAACCGTTACCCGCTGCCTTTTCCTCTGCGAGTCGGGGCCGGAATCAATACTGGTTATGCAATGGTGGGAAATTCTGGTAGCAGCGATCGATCGGACTACACCGCCTTGGGAGACACGGTAAACGCAGCATTTCGCCTAGAATCTTGCACCAAGCAACTCGGCAAGGATATCGCCGTCGGAGAAACAACCTACAAATACCTAACGGAATTGGGTGCCCAGGGCGCTTTCGAGCAGCACACAGTTGCTTTGAAGGGTTACGACACTCCCAGCGTGATTTACGGCGGTACTTATCCTGATTTGAACGCTTTTCTTAAAACGAAAGGAAAAAGTCTTAGATAGCTAGAAAATTGAGTGCGAGGCAAAAAATTAAGCCTTAAAAATGGCAGTCCCTGTAGGGAAAAACCCGGTTTCTGGCCATCGGCAAACTAAAGTTAGGTAAATTTGCCATTTTTTGTGATATGATTAAGGCCTTAAAAAAATCAGACAAAAAAAAGCTATGTCTGAAATTACTCTAGACGAAACCAAGCTTAAAGAATTACTCAAAGCAGCTATTTTTGAGTTATTAAAAGAACAAAAAGAAGTATTTTCTGAAATTTTAACAGAAGCCTTAGAAGATATAGGAATGGAAAATGCTATTAAAGAAGGCGAAAATACTGAAACAGTCAGTCGCGAGCAAATCTTCAAAATTTTGAAGGGACAACCATGAATGTTGAGTAAGGGAAAAACCCGGTTTCTGGCCACTCATGCGTTCAAGACTAGCGATTACCTCACTTCCAAAAGTTGGCTCAAAAATTCAATAAAATTTGCCAAAGCCGGAACCTGCTGCTGTGTCTGTTCGCTCACCCAATTATTACGAGCAATACTTACCGTATTAGTAAGTCCCGGTGTGAGAACACTGGCAACAGTAGCAACTAAAGCTTTTTCGCGATCGAATTTTTTCCATTTTAAAGATGTTCTCTCTTTTTGAGAAAATTCATCGAGATCGGAAAACTCATCTAGATAAGAATTTAGATAAGAATTAGCTCTCTTCATGTACGCAGGATAAGCTATCTGTCCACACTCACACAGCAAAGTATCCAACACACCGGGCGAAGCGTTATCTGGCAAAATATAAATTCCTGTACGCGGGCTATTGGTATTTACAACACCCGCTTGGTTAGGCAAATCAGGAAAGTAGTTGCGGAAGCAATTGGTATATCTTCTGACAATTTGATCGGGATTTAACTTGTCACAATCAGCAACTATGCCAAATGCAGCCAAGTTTGTTTGATACTCAGGATTATTAGATAAAATATCATCTAGATTTGTAACAAGGTTGCTTCCTTCACCTGCATAAATTACCACTGAAATAGTATCATTAAACAGAATATAGGGCATATCAAGACGTTTGTACAAATCTCCTTGTTTAGGATAACGGGGAATAAACTTGTGCCAAAATTTGTCAAATTTACTCTCCAAGTCTTTTGACATATCCAATCTTGTCAACTTATCCAATTTGTTCCACTCATCCTTAAAATTTTTCAACCCCAAAAGTTTGAGAACCTTCCCTGTAAATGCCTGGTCGTGAGGCCCTTCTACTCCAATAATGGCGTATTTCACACGCGCACCTCCTGACCCAAATCCTCCCGCAATCTTTGCAATCTTTCCCGTTGAATTCTAACTGCTTTAGTTTGTGACTCCCCTTTCTCTAAACGATAAAGAACTACATCCGTCTCCGAATCGCTAGCATCCAACATCGCATCAATTGCTTCTAAACTGTGGGTAGTTGCAAATAATTGCACGTCCAATCGCTGACACCAATCCACAATCCAAGCAAAGGAACTGCCAAGTGCGACCGTATGAATTGCTGTTTCTATCTCGTCAATTAATAAAACGCCACCCTCCACTTTTACCAGTGTTAAAGCAATGAACAGCAAAC
>ENA-OFDP01000616-OFDP01000616.1-metagenomes-genome-assembly--contig:-NODE-616-length-15546-cov-2.620489_pt1 | contig 15546 bp, 12 predicted proteins | sample MGYA00153389_OFDP01 | MGnify analysis MGYA00153389 | reverse complement strand
GGTTCACGGCGGCATCGCGATTGCCCATCAAATCAAGCTCGCCATCATTAGTTTGAGGCGACGCCGTGGTGCGGTGCGCTGTCGGCTTCGTCCTACGCATTAGCCCGTCTACGGATGACGGGTTTGCGTTGTGCCTGAACTAACAATCGCCGTGTGCAACGAACACACCGAGGTCGCCCGGATCGACGACGCGATGGCGGTGCTCGCCGGCGGCAAGATCCAGCTGGAAGGCGCGCCGATCGAGCTGATGCACACGCTCCAGGGTCGGGTCTGGACCAGAACCATCGACAAGGCCGAGCTGTTCTCCTACATGCGCGACCACCTCGCTCCACACAAGACCCCCAAGCAGTGGTTCGAGGTCGACGCTTTCCCGCTCACCGGGTCGGGAAAGATCCAGAAGTACAAGCTGCGCGATCAGTGGGTCGCCGGCGACGTCTCCGAGCTGTGAGCGCCGCGCGATCACCTAGTTTCAGGGGATGAGCGACTACTCCTTCGACCTTCACCGGATCATCCTGGGCGATCTGCCGGCCGCCTTCTATCTCGAGATCTTGATGCGCACCACGGTGTTGTTCCTGTTCACGTTGCTGTTGATCCGTGCGACGGGAAAGCGGAGTCTCGGCCAACTGTCGGTTTTCGATTTCGTGATCATCATCGCGCTCGGATCTGCAGTCGGGGACCCGATGTTCTACGAGGACGTGCCGCTGCTGTACGGGATGGTGGTCGTCGCCGTCGTGGTTGGATTGGAGCGGGTGTTGGCGCTGCTGACCAGCCGACAAGCTCGCGTGGAGCTGATGGTCGACTCGTCGCCGACGGTCCTCGTCCGTGAGGGCGTCGTGGACTACACGGCGCTTCGGCACGAGTTGATGAGTGTCAGCGAACTGTTTCAGGCCCTGCGCGTGGGAGGCATCGAACAACTCGACGACGTTGCGCTCGCCGTACTCGAACCGTCCGGCCACATCAGCATCCGCACCGGGAATGGCAACGAGACGACGTCGGAACTGTGGGATGTCTTCACGGAACCACGGCCCGACAACGCCAGCGGCCGTTCAGCCCGCTGAGGCGTTACCGGGAGATGGAGATCGGCGGATTCGAACGGACACACGCGACACCCACTGCAGACCGTGCCAGCTCCGGCTCACGAAGCCGACGAGCAGTGCGACGTTCAGTGCGCCCCAGTACAGCGTCGCCGAGAGCAGGACGAGGCTCGGCAGCGTGTCGTTCACGAGCGCGTAGATGGCGACGATGGAGACGACCATGATCGGAATCGCCTGCGGCATGGACTGTTGCCAGTGCCACCGGTAGTCGTTTTCTTTCCGGGTGACCTTGTAGACCGGCTTGCGGTTGGGGCCGCTGATGATTGCCAGAATCGACGCCTTGGCATAGATGGGCGCCAGCCCGGTCCACATGATGCGTGCTCGCCACAGATTCAGGTACGGGCGCCGCTGGCGTCCACGTCGATCGTTGTACGGCCGGTTCACGGCCAGCAACCAGCACTCCGTCGCGACCACCACCGGTCCGATGTGGAGGAGATAGCTGAGTCCTGATGCCTGGAACGGCGTCCAGCCGAGCAGCGACAGTGCCAGACACGGCAGGTAGACCATGACTGCGAAGGCGTGGAGGTAGTCGAGCAGCATCCCGTAGAAATGGAGACGCTGACGGACACCCAGTCCCTTCAAGTCGCCCCACAGCATCAGGCGCACCGTGTCGAGTGCCCACGTTCCGCGCTGCTTGTACACGTTCGGCAGGTCCTCGGGCGAGTGTTGGGCGACGGCGCCGACGATCGGCAGATACAACCCGTGCCAACCACGGCGGAGAGCTTCGACTCCGGACTGGAGATCCTCGACGAGGTTCCATGTCGGGAACCCGCCGATGTCGACGAGCGCGCTGCGCCTCCACATCAGGCCCGATCCGCAGGGGAACACGGCATTGACGGCGTTCCTCGTGAGCATCTGTCCGCGGTAGAACATCGACTCACGGTTGTTGAACGGATCACCGTTGCTGACCTGAGCCTCTTTGATCGTCTGCACGTAGGCGAGCCGCTCGTCGAACTGCAGTTGGCCGAGCGTGGCTCGCAGAAAGCTGGTCGAACCGACTTCGTCGTCTGCGTCGCGTGTCTCCACGAACTCGACATCAGGGAACGTGCGGTCGATGAGCGCCATTGCCGAGTTGAGGTTGCCGGCCTTCGCTGCGCCGTAGTTGGCCTGGCCGGGGTTGCCGTAGATGCCCGACACCGACGTGGTGTTGACGATTCGCCCACTGACGGGTTCGCCGGCCTTGGCGCGTTCACGCCAGTAGGCAACAGCCCATCGTGACGGGGCGAACGTGCCCTTGAGGTGGACGTTGATCACCGAGTCCCACTCCTCCTCGGTCATGTTCGCGAGCACCCGATCGCGCAGAATGCCGGCATTGTTGACGAGCGCGTGCAGGTCGCCGAACGTCTCGACGGCGGTGTTGATCATGCGCTGAGCGCCTTCCCAGTCAGCGACGTTGTCACCGTTCGCCACCGCCTCACCGCCCATCTCGAGGATCTCGTCGACCACCTGCTGGGCCGGCGCGAGGTCGCCGCCGCTGCCATCGACGTTGCCGCCGAGGTCGTTGACCACGACCTTCGCTCCGTGACGGGCGAGGCTCAGCGCATGCTCGCGCCCGATCCCCCGACCGGCTCCGGTGACAATCGCAACTCGCCCCTCGCACAGACCACTCATCGACAGTTCCCTCCTGGTTCCGATGGCGCCGAACTCGTGGCGCTGACTCGTCCGGCATCGTAGGGTCAGCGTCGTGTGCGACTGCCAGCGGACGAGGCGCGAGCTCCTCGCCGGAGCCTTCACCGGCGCGATCGGGACTGCAGCCACGCTCGGCCTGACAGCATGCAGACGTCCATGGAGCACGGGTGGCGCCGCGTCGGAGCTTGCGCCAGCGGCGTCGCTGGAGTCGTTGGCCACGGTCGAGGTGGCGTCGCCGAGTCCACGCCGCCCGCCTCCAACGCAATGATCCCGGCCCGACCAAACGGGCCGTCCGACTCGGCGTCCACCTGAGCTGACCAACGCAGCACACGCCCGTAGCCTTGCGGCTGTGAACGCCCCGACGTCGACGCCCACACGCGAGCACCTCACCGCCGATGTCGTGGTCGTCGGCCTCGGGCCCGCAGGGAGTTCGGCCGCAATCGAATTGCGACGCGCGGGACGTTCGGTGGTCGCGATCGACAAGGCCGTGTTCCCGCGCGACAAGTGCTGCGGCGACGGCCTCACGACACTCGGGCTTCGCGAACTCGAGCACCTCGGGCTCGATCGCCAGACCATCCCGGACTGGTTCGAGGTCGGGGGTGCCGCGATCCGCTCACCGAGTGGCCGCGAGGTGTTCGTGCCACTGCCATCGACGGGCACATACGCGGCAGTGGCGCCACGCCTCCAGCTCGATGATGCCTTGGTGCGCATCGCCCGCGAACTCGGCGCGGACATTCGCGACGGGCACGGCTTCGCACAGCTCACCGAGCACGCCGAGCACGTCACCGTGATCGCCGACGGCCTGGAGATCGATGCCCGCTACGTGGTTGCCGCGGATGGCATGTGGAGTCCGATCCGCAAGGCTTTGGGTGCAAACGAGGCCGGCTACCTCGGCGAGTGGCACGGATTTCGCCAATACGCTCACAACGTCACCGGCACAGCGTCGCAGCAGCTCCACGTGTGGTTCGAGCCCGATCTGGTTCCCGGCTACGCCTGGTCGTTCCCGCTCCCGGGAGGTCGGGCGAACATCGGATTCGGTGTTCTGCGCAACGGGAGCCGCCGAATCCAGGACATGAAGCAGCTCTGGGCCGACCTGTTGTCACGTCCACACATCGTCGATGCACTCGGCGACGGCTTCGAGCTCGAGGACCGCCACACGGCGTGGCCCATCCCGGCTCGGGTCGACGGGGCAACCTTGAGCGCTGGACGGGTGCTCTTCACCGGCGACGCTGCGATGGCCACTGACGTGATGACCGGCGAAGGCATCGGCCAAGCGCTGCTCACCGGACGACTCGCAGCCGAGGCGATCATCGCCGCCGGCGGGCTCCAGCCCGACGACGCAGCTGCCATCTATCGCGCCGAGGTCGCCCATCACCTGTTCGCCGATCACCGGATGTCGCGAACACTCGGGTCGGTGCTGAACACCTCGTGGGGCGCAAGAGGCGCGATCCGAGTTGTCGCAGCGAGCGGCGAATGGGGCCGTCGGAGCTTCGCTCGGTGGATGTTCGAAGACGAGCCCCGTGCCGTGGTGCTCACCCCCAGCCGTTGGCACCGCCGCTTCCTCGCACAACCCGGCGCCTGGGCCAGCTGAGCGACGTGTTACTCGTGGTGTCTGACACCATCAGTAGACACCATCAGTAACGGTCAAGTGCGGGGGTCGTTGGGTGGCGGGGCCCAGAAGTCGACGTCGTCGACGCGACCCGTGATGCCGTCGACGTCGATGTCCTCCGGATCGCCGGCGGCCTCGAAGACGATCACGATGTCGTCCTCCTTCGGCGGACCCTCGTAGACGTCACGTAGGCCGATCATCGCTCCAGCGGCCGCCGCACCGAGAAGGCCACCCTTGCGACGGCCGGCCTCGATCATCGACCGGCGGCGAGCAGCCTCGGCCTCCTCGGCCTCGATGCGCTCGACATCGATGCTCTCGGCAAGCTCCGCATCGAGTGCGCCAGCAGCATCGAAACCCCGGGCAGCGTCGTCGTCGAGTGGTTCGGCCACATGCCCAGAGTACGAGAAGTCGGTGAGAGATCCCCGGCCGCACCGGTCGAATGCTTGTACAGCGCTACCGTCGTCGAGCAATGACCGACAGCGATCAGCCCCACGCGCCTGCCGCCGCATCGACGCCTGCCGACGACCGCCAGACCGCCGAGACGTTCGAGAAGATCTTCTTCGAACTCCGCAAGGTGATCGTCGGTCAGACCCGACTGCTCGAACGTCTGCTCGTCGGCGTGCTCTGCCGCGGCCACTGCCTCCTCGAGTCGGTGCCCGGATTGGCCAAGACCTTGGCAGCGGAAACCCTCGCCGATGTCGTCGGCGGCACGTTCGCCCGCATTCAGTTCACGCCCGACCTCTTGCCGTCGGACATCACCGGCACCCGCATCTACCGGGGCAGCAGCGAAACGTTCGATGTGGAGTTCGGCCCGGTGTTCGTCAACTTCCTGCTCACCGACGAGATCAACCGAGCGCCTGCCAAGGTGCAGTCCGCCCTGCTGGAAGTGATGGCCGAACAGCAGGTCACCATCGGCGGCATCACCCACGCAGCGCCGAACCCGTTCTTCGTCGTCGCGACCCAGAATCCGATCGAGTCGGAGGGCGTCTATCAACTGCCCGATGCGCAGCGGGACCGCTTCATGATGAAGATCGTCCTCGACTACCCCACTGCCGACGAAGAACTCACGATCATCGATCGGATGAGCATCAGCGCACCGGTACCGAGCCAGGTGATCACGCTCGATGAGTTGATCGCCCTGCAGCAACGCGCGGACACCGTGTTCGTCGACCGTTCGGTGTCGCAGTACGCCGTCGACCTCGTGCAGTGCACCCGCAACCCTGCGCGCTCCGGGCTCGGCGATTTGTCGACGGTGATCGGCCTCGGAGCCAGCCCTCGCGCCTCACTCAACCTGGTGCGCGGCGCTCGAGCGTTGGCGTTGATGCGCGGTCGCTCGTACACGACCCCGCAGGACGTGTTCGACCTCGCACCCGAGATTCTTCGCCACCGGCTGCTGCTCACCTACGACGCCCTCGCTCGCGACATCACCACCGACCACGTCGTACAACGGATCCTGGCAACCGTGCCCGCCACGTGGGTGTCGCCGAAACCGAACGACGCGTTCGGCATCGGCGCCCCGAGGATCTGACCGTGGCAACACTGGGTCCGGCGAGCGTGTCGCCGTCGGCCGCCGCTGCGGCGAGTTCTCCTACCCCCTGGGCCCCATCGCCTGCATCGAGCGGCGGTTGGGCAGCAGGCCCGCCGACCGAAGCCGTCGCCGAACTGCTGCGCACGCTGGAACTCACGATCACGGGACGACTCGACGGCGTGTTGCACGGGCACTACCAGGGACTCACTCCGGGTCACGGTTCCGAGCCCGGCGAGGCCCGGCTGTATCAACCGGGCGACGACGTACGCCGCATCGACTGGAACATCACGGCACGAACTCAAGAGACCCACGTGCGTGAGCAGATCGCCGACCGCGACCTCACTGCGTGGCTGGTCGTCGACGTATCCGCCACCATGCAGTTCGGCACCGTCACCAACGACAAGGCCCAGATCGCCACCGCGGCGGCTGCGTGCGTCGGCTTCCTCACCGCCCGCAACCAGAACCGTCTCGGTGCTGTACTGGTCGCCGGACCGTCGATCCATGTCGTGCCGCCCCGCTCGGGCGCAAACCAGGTGCGAGCAGTCCTGTCGTTGCTGAGCGCTCCGCCCGTGTCCGAAGGACTCGGCAATGCCGACCTCGCAGGTGCCATCGATCGGGTCGGCGCCGTCGCCAACCGCCGCGGGTTCGTGGCCGTCATCAGCGACTTCCGCGGCGACGACTGGCAGCCGGCGCTCGCTCGACTGAGTCTGCGACACGACCTGCTGGCGATCACGGTCCACGATCCCCGCGAGTACGACGTGCCTCCCATCGGATTGGTCGAGGTGATCGATCCATCGTCCGGAGCGACACGTGAGGTCCGGGTGACCGCGCAGGTGCAGGAGCGCTTTGCTGCTGCAGCACTGGATGAACGCAACCGGCGCACCGACGCGCTCGGGAGGTCGCGCGCCGACGTGATCGAGTTGTCCACCGACGGCGATTGGCTCGGCGCGATCGTGCAACACACCCAGCGACGACGGGTGCAGGCGGTTCGAGGCGACGGGATCGGCCGATGAGTACCGACTTCCTGGCGCCTGGTCGGCTCTGGCTGTTGGCGATCGTGGTGGCTCTCGCCGTGCTGTACGGCGCGGTGCTTCGCTGGCGCAAGGCGGCAACGGTGCGTTTCACCCAGGTCGACCTGCTCGACAAGGTGGCCCCGAAGCGCCCGCGGTGGCGCCGGCACGTCGTTGCCGGACTGCAGTTGCTCGGGCTCGCCTTCGCCGTCGTCGCTGTTGCTCGGCCGGTCGAACGATCCACCGAGAACACCACCACCGAAGGACGCATCCTGGTGTTGTTCGACGTGTCGCTGTCGATGATGGCCGACGACGTGGCGCCACGACGCTTCGAGGCGGCGCAGGAGGCGGCGCGCGACTTCGTCGATCTCGTCGACCCTGGCGTCGAGGTGGGCCTGATCGGATTTTCGGGGTCGGTGAGCGTCGACGTCGATCCGACCCTCGATCGCGCAACGATGCTGCGCGGCATCGACAATCTCGAACTCGCCGAATCGACCGCAATCGGCGACGCCCTGTCCGCCGGAACGAGACTGCTGGTCAACGCCGCCGATCCGAACGACGATTCAGGCCTTCCACCCGGTGTGATCGTGTTGCTCAGCGATGGCGAAACCACCGTGGGCAGCCTCACGTCCGATGGAGCTGCCGAGGCCGCCGATGCGGGCATCCCCGTGTACACGATCGCGTTCGGTACCGAGGACGGATCGATCCAGGATCCGGAGACCGGCGAAATCGTGCCGGTCCCAGTTCGGCCCGCCGACCTCGAACTCGTCGCCGAAACCACCGGCGGTCAGGCGTTCGAGGCACGGACAGGCGACGAGTTGGCCAGCGCCTACGACCAGATCGCGGAGTCGCTCGGCGAGACGATCGGCGACCCCGTCGAGATCATCACGGAACTCACCTGGCGCTGGGCGCTGGCGGCATTCCTCTGTCTCGGACTCGCCTGGGCGCTCAGCCTGTGGTGGCTTCGCGGCATGGTCTGAATCGTCCGAGCCCACCCCGGTCCACCCCACTGTCCACCCCGGTCCACCCCACTGTCCACCCCCGTCCACCTCACGGTCTGTGTGAGCGAACAGACGCGAAGAGTGCCTCGTCGCTCACACAGACATCGGTCCCCCGATGTGTGTGAGCGAAGAGTGCTGGTATCGGTGTCTGTGCTCACACAGAGCGGAATCTGGGCGAGGGCCCGGGGAGCGTCAGAGGAGGGACTTGAGCTGGTCGATCGTCTTGACGGCGTCGGCGCCGACGGGGTTGACCGAGAGATGGGTGACGCCGGCTTCCTTGAAGGCAGCGATGCGCTCCTTGACGTATCCTACCGGACCGACGAGGTTCGAATTCTCGAGCAGTTCGGCGGGAACCGCCGCTGCCGCTTCGTCTTTCTTGCCTGACAGGTAGAGGTCTTGGATCTCGGCGGCTTCGCTCACGTAGCCGTACTTCTGGCAGATCGTGTTGTAGAAGTTCTTGTCGCGCGCTCCCATACCACCGACGTAGAGCGCCACGTTCGGACGCGAGTAGTCGAGGATCCGTTTCTGGGCGTCACCGATGAGCTCGTCACCGATCGCCACCATGCCACCAGCAGAGATCTGCAGCGTGCCGAGGCTCGGGTCGCGCTCGGCCTGGCCAGCCTTCAGGTCGTCGCCCCAGACGGTGTGGAACTTCTCGGGATCGAAGAAGATCGGGATCCAACCATCGGCGAGCTGTGCTGTAGCCTTCACCGACCGGCCCATCAGGCTCGCCCAGAAGATCGGGACCGTGTCGCGTACAGGGTGGTTGATGAGCTTGAGCGGCTTGCCGAGGCCGGTGCCCTCGCCGGCCGGCAGCGGAACCTTCACGGTGGGGCCGTCGTAGACCACCTTCTCGCGCTTCCACGTCATCCGGCACACGTTGATGTAGTCGCGGATACGGGGCATCGGCTTGTCGTACGGCACCCCGTGGAACCCCTCGATCACCTGCGGACCGGAGGCGCCCAGCCCCAGGATGAAGCGGCCGTTCGACACATAGTCGAGGCCGGCCGCGGTCTGCGCCATGCACGTGGCCGTGCGCGAGAACACGTTGAGGATGCCCGACCCGATTTCGATGGTGGAGGTCTTCGCCGCCAGATAGCCCATCTGCGACACGGCGTCGAAGCTGTACGCCTCGGGAACCCAGACCACGTCGAGGCCGGCCTTCTCGAGTTCGACGACCTTGTCCACGTCCGCGTGGAAGTCGCCTGAGTAACTGATCATCATCGAGAGTTTCATGGCGTCGGACGTTATGGGCAGCCGCGCCGGCGGCTGCAGTCGGACGACCACCAACCCCGCTCAGCCGTTGAGGTTGCCGGTACGGAAACCCTCGAGATCGACCGTGACGTAGCGGTAGCCGGCACCCAGCACAGCGGCCACGATCGCATCCCGAACGGCGAGAATTCGCGGCAACTGGTCGAGTTCGACCTCGATACGCGCCGTGTCGTCGTAGTGGCGGACGCGCACCTGGGCGAAGCCCAGCCGATGCAGTGCGGCCTCCGCGCGGTCGACCCGACCGAGGATCTCGACCGACACCTCCGTGCCGTACGGGATGCGGCTGGCAAGGCACGCCGCAGCCGGTTTGTCCCATGTGCGCAAACCCAACGCTCTCGATGCCTCGCGAACCTCGGCCTTCGTGAAGCCCGCGGCGACCAGCGGGAACTCGGCGCCTGCCTCGGATGCTGCTCGTTGGCCGGGTCGATGTTCACCGAGGTCGTCGACGTTGACGCCGAGCACCACGGTTGCGCCCTCGGCAACCGCGATCGGGCCGACCACATCCATCAGCTCGGCCTTGCAGTGGAAACAGCGATCGGTGTCGTTCAGCCGGTACGCAGCGCGCTCCATCTCGTCGGTCGTGACCGGTGTCCAACGCAATCCCCACTCGGTCGCCAGCGCCCGGCAATCGACTTCCTCGTCTCCGGCCAGGGACGGCGAGACCGCCGTGACGGCGTGAGCGCGCTCGGCGCCGAGCACTCTGGTGGCAGCCGCTGCCAGGAACGCCGAGTCGGCACCACCGCTGAACGCGACGACGACCCGGCCGAGCCGACGCAGTTCAGCATCGAGCACCACCAGCTTGGCCGCGAGAGGAGAGGCAACGTCGGAGGCATCGAACTCGGGCTGCGACAGGATCACCGCCGCAGTATGCCGCTCCGGACGACCCGTCAGCCGTTGAGCGCCTTGGCCGCGTCGAGTTCTGCTCGAACCATGCCGGACAACTCGACCACTCGATCGACGTACACCGAACGCGCAAGCTCCTGCAGCGGCCCGGCATCGGGATGAACACCATCGCTGCGCAGCGCACCAGGAGTCGATTCGGCCGACTCGAGCGTGTCGCGGAACGCGAAATGGGCGACCTGGGACGACGTGCGTGCCCAGTCGTCGATCTGTTCGTTGAGCGCATCGAGCCGGGCGGGGCTCGTCATCTCGGGCGTAGCGAACGGCCCGGTGCGCACCGCAGGCATGTCCGAGACGAGGATCGGTATGTCACCGTAGGTCATTTCGCCGAGCGACTCGAATGCCGCATCCCGAGCGCTCATGAACTCGGCATCGCCGGCCACCCGCGCTGCGGGATCGCCGGCGAATCGGTGCTCGGCGAGCTCGATCGGTCCGGAGACGACCAGCACGACCTGTGGTGCGAACGATGCAATGAGGGGTGGCAGCTTGGTCTCGTAGGGTTCGCACGACGCCATCGTCCACTGCTCGTCGGGCGACGTGCGGGTCGCCTCGACTGGCGCCACCGGGCAGCCGTTGGCCCCGGCCCACAGCACGTCGAGCCGACCGTCACTCGCGTCGCTCAGCGCCATTGCGAGGGTGAGTGATGTCGAATCGCCGATGACGAGCAACCGCAGCGCCTGCTGGCTCACCATCGCCCCGATACTCGACCGTTGATCGGCTTGCGCCCTGACGCGCACCGTCGAGGCCAGGTCCGTCGCGTTTCGGATGACAGTTCGGATCGACGGCTCGGCATAGGCGAGTTCGGCGAGGAGACGGTCGAAGTCGGCGAATCGCTTCCCGGAGGAATACAGCACGACGTCGACGTCGGCTGCGACGGCGTCATCGACCAGAGCTTGGAGCACCGTCGCCGCAGCGAGCTGTGAGGCACCGAACTCGGCGAGTGCGGAACGCGACCCGACGGCCGCTACCCGTGACTCGACGTCGAGGTCCTCGACGGGCCCCACGGCGATCACGACCGCATCGACCTCGCCGAGCGCCTGGAGTGCACGAAGCCGCTCCGCCGGCGTCGGGCACCCGGCGATGACGATGGTCGACAGCGGACACTCCTGTCGGATGTCGGAACGCACCTCCACGACGAGATCTGGGCCGTCGATGATCGCTGCCCCCGCCAGCGCTGCGACAGCGGTGGGCTCGCTTCCGATGACGGCGACACGGAACGGCTTCGACGGCCCGACAGCCGCGTTCATCGGCGAAGCACGAGACGCCTCGGGCCGCGGCGTCGTCGACTCGGTCGCACCGAAGTCGACCACGCCGGTGTCGCCACGACTCAGTAGTTCCTCGGTCGGTGTGTACTCGGGCTGCGGAACGACCACGAGCGCAGCGAACAACACCGCCAGCACCCCGACGCCGGTCGCGACCACGAACGCAGGGGTGGTCTTCGGGATCCGACCACGGCGTACCGGCTCTTCGAGCAGACTCGCCGACGCAACAGCGACAGCGCCGGTCGCCACACACCGGACGACGAACAGGGCAACCGGGCCGAGACCGGTGCGTTCGGCATCGAGCAGCAGGAAGATCGGCCAGTGGGCGAGGTAGATGCCGTAGCTCAACCGACCGAGGGTCACGAGAGGCCGAACATCGAGCAGTCGGTTCGGGAACTGTTCGGACACCACGGCGGCGATGAGCACTGCCGACAGCACCGCCACCGCCACAAGGCCGCCCCGGTAGATCCATGCCTGATCGAGCGAGGCCAGCGCCACCAACGCCACCAGGGCCGCACCAGCGACCGCCCCTGGCAGCCAGCCCAACCGACGCCACAGCCGGTCGCCGACGGATCTGTCTCCGCGGCGCGACAACAGCGCCAGCGCCACGCCGACGAGAAGTTCTGCGGCGCGGGTGTGCGTCGCGTTGTACACGAGGTCCCGATCGGAGGTGAACAGCGTTGCAGCTGTCGAGGCCGACAGCAGCACCGCGATCACCCACGCCAAGGTTCGACGACTTCTGCGAAGTGCAACGATCACGACCACCGGCAGGACCAGGTAGATCTGCTCCTCGATCGCAAGCGACCAGAAATGAGCGACGGGACTCGGTGCGTCGACGAACAGATCCGCATAGTTCGTCGGAGCGAAGGCGAATCTCCAGTTGGCAACGTTCGCCACCGACGCGATCAGATCTCCCGGTAGCTGGGCGCGCTGGCCGGCAATCCACAACGCTCCAGCCAGGGCCACCGAGACCAGGCACAGATACGCCGCCGGCAGCAGCCGACGGGCCCGACGAACGTAGAACTGGCGCAGGGCGATCGAGCCACTCACTTCGAATTCGGCGAGCAACAACGACGTGATCAAGAAGCCCGACAGCGTGAAGAACAGCGACACCCCGAGGAACCCACCGCCGGCTCCCGGCACCTGGGCATGGAACAGCACCACCACGAGCACGGCCACGCCGCGTAGACCGTCCAACCCCCCGCTGTGTTTCACCCGAGCGCAAAACTACACATCGCGACACCGGCCGAACGTGCCGGTTCGTCTCCACGCTCGCTGCGCGCGACAATGGCGCTCCGATGAGCATGCCGACGTGGTGGAACGAGCGGCGATTCGGCATCTTCGTCCATTCGAACCTGGCGACGGTGCCCGCCTGGTCACCGATCGGCGAATACTCCGACTGGTACCGCAGCCACCTCGGCGAGGATGTGGCTGACGTGTTGCTGCACGCACGACCGATGGTCGAGGTGCTCGCCCACCATCGCGATCGGTGGGGCCACATCGAGCAGTACGACGACTTCCTCCCCCTGCTCACCTACGACCGCTTCGACGCCGAGGACTGGGCGCAACTCGTCTCGGACGCCGGCGCGGGCTACAGCGTGTTCGTCACCAAACACCACGACGGGTGGTCGTGGTGGGATGCACCGAACACCGACCGGACGATGTTGCACGGTGGTCCACGCCGCAATGTGGTGGCCGAGTACGCCGCCGCCTGCGAGCGCAACGACATCGTGTTCGGCACCTACTACTCGCTGCTCGACTGGGGCGACGCACGCTTCCCTGAACCGAGCTACGTGACCGAGGTGCTGCACCCGCACGTGATCGACCTGGTCGAACGGTACGGCACGAGCGTGCTCTGGGGCGATGGGCAGTGGGGTCACGGTCCCGACCTGTGGCGCACACGCGAACTGCTCGAACGGATCTGGGCCATCGATCCCGACGTGGTTGTCAACGACCGTTGGTGGGCTGCCGACGACGACGTCCCGGCCGGAAGTCCACCGTTGGTGCGCACGTTCGAGTACCAAGCACCCGACGAGATCATCGACGGACCATGGGAGCTGTGCCGTGGCATCGGTGCGAGCTTCTGTCACAACCGTGCCGAACGCATCGAACACCATCTGTCGGGGTTCGACATCGTGGCACTGCTGACCGACGTCATCGCCAAGGGCGGACACCTGTTGCTGAACATCGGGCCAGCGGCCGATGGCACGATTCCCGAGCTGCAACGCGTTCCCCTCGAGTCCGCCGGGCGCTGGATCCGAGCGCATCAGCGGCTGATCGACGAGTCGGTCCCGTGGGACATGTGGGGCGACGACGATGTCAAGTTCGTTCAGTTCGACGGAGACGTGCACGCCGTGGACCTCGCTGGCCGCGGTCGCTTCACGGCAATCACCCCCGACCGTTACCGAGTGGCGGCGGTGGAATGCAACGGAGCACCGGTCGCCTTCCAGCAGAACGACGACGGGGTGCGAGTCGACGGCGGGCGCTCATCAATGGAGCGCCGCGCACAGGTTGGACGAATCGACGACATTTCGGTGTACCGGCTGAACCTCGCGCCAGTGGACCGCCCTGTCGTTTTGTTCGAACCCCAACCCCGACAGCCGATCCCACTCGCGCCGTTGCTGCGCGACGTTCGCCCCGGCGACATCGTGCAACTCGGCGACGGCACCTACACCGGACCGGTCACGGTGCCAGCGGGCGTGATCGTGCGCGGCCTCGGAGCCTCCCGCACCACGATCGACGGCGGCGGCGCCACTGCCCTGGTCCTCGAACGCAACGCCCGACTCGAGCATCTCCGAGCTGTCGGTGGACCCTCCCGTCTGGCCTGGTGGTTCCCGTGCCCGGTCGTGGAGGTCCGCGGCCCGTACGCCACCGTGCTCGGCTGCCGCATCGACGGCCACATCATGGTGAGCGCCGATGACGTGGTCATCCGGGCTACATCCTCTGTCGGTGTTGTGGCCGAGCGCGCTGACCGACTCACGGTGTCGCGGAGCCAGTTCAGAGGAATGCGCTGGGATGTGGGCCTGCACCTCATCGGCGGAAGCGGGCACGAGGTCGATTCGTGCGAGTTCCGCAACCACCTGTGCGGAATCCGCGCGAGCGACACCACGGGCACGATCGTGCGTGGCAACAACGTGTCGGGCCGATGGTGGGGCATCCATCTGGAACAAACCGAGGGAGCCCACGTCTACGGCAACTTCGTCGATCACACGATGAGGGGCATCGACATCGATGGCGGGACCCAGGCCGTCATCGACGGCAATGCCGTCTGTGACGGAGACAGCGGCTGCATCGTCGAATGGGGAGCATCCGATTGCCAGGTGAGCGGCAACCGATGGGAGCGCTGCCGAATCGGTGTCCTCTCATGGGACGTGACGGGTCTCCACGCCCACGACAACGAGGCGATCGACCTCCACGAACCCGACGCCGCCCACATCACCGGCCCGTAGGAAATCTACGCGGATTGGCTGCGGCGCTTGGCTTCGCGGGCGCGGTTGGTCGGGTCGAGATCGGCTTTGCGCAGACGGATGTTCTGCGGGGTGACCTCGACGCACTCGTCCTCGCGGCAGAACTCCAGCGCCTGCTCCAGGCTCAGCTGCTTGTGCGGGATGAGCGGGACAAGCACGTCGGAGGAGCTCTGGCGCATGTTGGTGAGCTTCTTCTCCTTGGTCGCGTTGACGTCCATGTCGTCGCTGCGCGAGTTCTCGCCGACGATCATGCCCTCGTAGACCTCGGTGCCCGGCGGGACGAACATCGTGCCGCGCTCCTGCAGGTTGGCCAGGGCGAAGCCGGTGGTGGGACCGGACCGGTCGGCGACCAGGGAGCCCGACGGGCGGGTGCGGATCTCGCCGTGCCACGGCTCGTACCGCTCGTGGACGTGGTGCAGCAGGCCGGTGCCGCGGGTCTCGGTGAGGAACTCGGTCCGGAAGCCGATCAGGCCGCGGGCCGGGACGATGTACTCCATCCGGGTCCACCCGGTGCCGTGGTCGACCATCTGCTCCAGACGCCCCTTGCGCAGGGCCATGAGCTGGATGAGAACCCCCTGGTAGTCGCTCGGGGTGTCGATGGTGAGGCGCTCCATCGGCTCGTGGATCTTGCCGTCGACCTTGCGCGTCACGACCTGCGGCTTGCCGACGGTGAGCTCGAAGGCCTCCCGCCGCATGACCTCCACCAGGATCGCGAGCTGCAGCTCACCCCGGCCCTGCACCTCCCAGGTGTCGGGGCGCGCGGTCGGCTCATCT
>ENA-OFDP01000615-OFDP01000615.1-metagenomes-genome-assembly--contig:-NODE-615-length-15551-cov-5.705795_pt1 | contig 15551 bp, 16 predicted proteins | sample MGYA00153389_OFDP01 | MGnify analysis MGYA00153389 | reverse complement strand
AAACGGCACTGCCGTGTCCTCGCTTGTCATTCCGGCGCAGCCGGAATTGATATCAGATTTTATGCCGACTAAAGTCCTCACTACAAACATCTTTTTTTTGCATTAGTCCTGTGCTACCAATAACCAATAACCAATAACCAATAACCAATAACCAATAACCAATAACAACTAACTAATTAAAAGCACTCGGAAAAGCTTCCCAAACTCGATCGACAAAATCCCTAAGTTGCCGAGATGCGATCGCGCTATCCTTTTGATCGGAGTCCAGAGACTGCAATTGACTCAACAGCGAAATTACCTCTGTATCCAGCGCCGCCCGAAACAAACTCAGCGGCCACAGCAAATCAGCACCGTCCCGCAAATCGGATAAAGTGTATTCTTCCGGCCACTGCTGGGATACCTCCTTCCCCGACACTAATCCAACTAACATTAAAGGGCGCACCCAACAAATTTGACGTGCCTCAACTACTTCAATTACCTCTGAATGCAGGCACGTATTTCCACATTCTAAACTGACAATTTGACCAGGCTTAAATTTTAAAGCAAAACCCATTGATTCTGACATTGCATAACTAAAAAATACTACTTTAAACAACAGTAGTAACAAATATTATAGCATTTTTTAGTAAGATGAGACGCGCGATTGGTTATTGGTGATTAGTAGCTGACTTACCTCACTTACTTGAGAACAACTGACAACTAACCCTTCGACCCTTCGGCTACGCTCAGGGCGACGCTCCGCTCAGGGCACCGCAACTAACAACTAACAACTAACAACATTCATCAAGATTTTTAAGAGCCATTTCGAGCTCGGCAGTCAACAATCGCGCCTCTTTTTTGCCACCGCCACCATTGGTATAATCCGCCACGGCAATCGGAGCACCGATCGCAATTTTTACATGAGAACCCCATCGAGGAATGCGCGGGCGGTAGCGGATACTCATCGGTAAAATTTTCACCCCCAAACCAGGCGTGCTCAACTCTGCTTGCATTGCCAAACGAGCCAATCCAGCCTTAATCGGGTGAACTTCGCCATCTTGAAAAATGCCACCTTCGGGAAAAATCACCAACATCTGCTTATCGAGAAGCAATTCCACGCCGTAACGCAGACTGCTAATTGCCGGATGCTTGATATCGACAGCAAACCCTCCCAAATGTCTGATGAACCAACCTTGCAGTCCTTTCACCTCATCAGCAGTTACCATAAACCGCAAATCCCGTCCAGTTACCATCTGTCCGGTTGAATAGGGCATCATCAGGGCATCCCACCGAGAACGGTGGGTAGGGGCTAAGATCACAGGCCCGTCTTTCGGCAAGTGCTCCTGTCCGGTTATCTCAATCTTGCGAAAATGAAACGGCAGGACAATATAGTGACCTAGCGGATAGAGCAAGGAGGTTAACCAAGGAGAAACGCGAGAGGTATTAGATGCTACCTTGGCAGGCATTGGCTTCACTAGAGATGATTTACTGGACTCAACGGCGATCGTGGCGGTGTGGCGCATAGCAATTAAGCTGCCTTATCAAGATGTAAAGTCTAAAATATGTTGTTTGACACATCTTTACTTTTTCCCTCGGGACACTTTTACTATTGGCATTATGCCGATCAACCGATCGCACCCGCTGCAAGATAATCTGCAACAGGTCAAATCTGAACCAACCGGACAGATATACCTAGTAGCCGTCAACCGTCAGAAAAACTCGATCGGGCAATTACCTATTATTTCAGTTAAATAGCCAAGTTTGACTAAACTTTGCTCAGAAGAGTCAAAACTTTTACCTGTTAACTTGGACGGCGCGCTGCAAACCAACAAAGCAACTGCTCGCGGCAAACAGACTCCATAATACCGCCAAGTACCTCCAAGCGGTGACAAGAATGAGCGCTATCTGGAATATTAGCCACAGTCCGAATCGTACCCGTTTTTGGGTCATCCGCTCCATATACCAACAGACCGATCCGAGCTTGGACGATCGCACCAGCACACATCGGGCAAGGCTCCAGCGTTACATAGAGCGTGCAAGAGTTGAGATGCCAGTCTTGCAAAACTTGCCCGGCCGCCCGAATCGCCAAGATTTCAGCATGAGCAGTCGGATCGCAGTCTCTCTCCCGCCGATTTTGCGCTTCGGCAATCAATTTGCCAGTACCATCAACAATTACAGCACCCACAGGCACTTCATCGGCATCACCGGCGGCTCGTGCTAGTTCCACAGCCCTAGTCATCCAGCGTTGGTGAATCGCATAATTAGAATCACTAATAGACAACGGCTCTGTTTGCAAATTCACAGTATATTCACGCAATTGAAAACACTTAATATAGTCTTACTTATTCACTTTGTGTGGATACAATAAGTACGAGCGCTGATAAAACAAGTTTTTTGGGAAAATTTATGACATACTTACGTAACTAAAAACACTTAAGATCGAGAAAGAAAGTTATACCACAGCCCAATCGACAGTAATTTTTAATTATGGACACTACCACGATCAGCACAGAAGTTGTTGAGCTGTTGTCCCGGATTAGCCGACAAAAGCTCCGCGAACAAGATATCACTCCTTTAGTCGTGTTCCTGACTGCTCTAATTTCCATCCTGCGCGGAGTGATGATTATTGACAGGACGATCGCAGTTGAAGAAGAAGAACGGCTGCAAAAGACTCTCAAAGCCTTTGCCAGCGGCGACCCCGAACGGATAGAACTAATTCAGCGCCTTATCAAAGGCATCTCCAAACAGCAGGTTTACTTCAACCCCACGGAATTGCTAACCCTGACAGCTTTCTTCTCAGAATCAGAAAAGCTGTTGCTCATCGGTTCCGGCTACGAAATGTCAGCAGCAGACGGATACATTGACCTGCGGGAGCAAATGTACTTACAGTCGATCGGAAATCGGCTCGGTCTCGACTCCAGACACATTGCAGTCGTAGACACTTTGTTTACTAAAGAAGGAGACCTGGACTCAGAAGCTTTTGCCGAAGTTCAAGCTTTGCTCGCACCCAGCGAATTCTCCTCCCGCGATCCGGTATTTGCCAAAGCAGCAAAGCACCTGCTGAGTTTTTTACAGCGCAAATAATACAGCGCATCTAGATTTATTCGCAGTAAAAGAGTGAGACAGGGTTCGAGAATTTGACGCTTTTTCGATTTTAGAGGCGAATTGTGCGCTCTTACCCTCAAAAACCGGATGTTTAACCCATACCAAGAGCGCGCAAGTCGCGTATTTTGGTGAAGAACCCGGTTTCTGCCTAACTCCCGCTTGATTTTTTTGCAAGATGTCGATCGACCTTTGTATCCCATTCAACCCAATCCCTTTAAAATCTAAAAGCGAATTATCGCGGCCAGGATTGACTCAGCTCAATCTCAAATCCCAAATATATTGATTATGCAAATTGAATGGCAAACCGCTAAAACCTACGAAGATATTCTCTATCACAAAAGTGGTGGCACCGCCAAAATTACCATCAATCGACCTCACAAACGAAACGCTTTCCGTCCCAAAACTGTGCAGGAACTGTGCGATGCCTTTACTGATGCCCGCGAAGACACAAAAATCGGCGTTGTCCTCTTCACCGGTGCGGGGCCTCATACAGACGGCAAATATGCTTTTTGCTCCGGCGGCGACCAAAGCGTGCGGGGTACTGCGGGATATGTAGACGAAGGTGGCATACCGCGCTTAAACGTGCTCGACTTGCAGAAGTTGATTCGATCGATGCCAAAAGTTGTAATTGCTTTAGTTGCAGGCTATGCGATCGGCGGCGGTCATGTTTTACACTTAATTTGCGACTTGACGATCGCAGCAGACAATGCTGTTTTCGGACAAACTGGCCCAAAAGTCGGCAGTTTCGACGGTGGATTCGGAGCCAGCTATCTCGCCAGAGTCGTCGGTCAGAAAAAAGCCCGAGAAATTTGGTTTTTGTGCCGCCAGTACAGCGCGCAGCAAGCTCTAGAAATGGGTTTAGTCAACTGTGTCGTACCCGTCGAACAACTCGAACTAGAAGGAATTCAGTGGGCGGGCGAAATTCTAGAAAAAAGTCCGATCGCCATTCGATGTTTAAAATCCGCTTTTAATGCCGACTGCGATGGTCAAGCCGGTCTCCAAGAACTCGCTGGAAATGCCACTTTGCTGTACTATATGACCCAGGAAGGCGCCGAAGGCAAACAAGCCTTCTTGGAAAAACGGGAACCGGATTTTAGTCAATATCCTTGGCTACCATAGCTCGATCGAGAAATCAGTTTTTTTACTAGCCTCATTCCAATGACAGATGCTACTAACTTCTATGAGTTGCTAAAGCCGAATTTACCCGATCGTCCAGAAGTATCCGTAAAGTTCAGTTAAGCAGTCCTGCTGCGGACTAACTAAACTGAGAATGCTGTGGCAGATTTTTCGCTTAAGGTTGTGGCTGTCAACTGGTAGGCGTTGCGCTCAGCAACAGTGACAGCGGCCTCTCGGATTGTTACAGCCTGTTCTTGCCACAATTCAATTTCTGCTATGTTTTCCCAAGATGGCCCAAAAGGCGAAACCGCTAAAGAGCAAGCTTTCCACTGGCTTTGCACCGGCACGCTCAGCAAGTCGCAAACACCACCGCGTCTCCCCTCTGGGGTATAGTGGCGGCAGTGACGACAAGCAGAAGTTAATGGGGTTCTCATAAAAGTTCTTAGGTAAATTATTTTCATCTCTAATTCTCCTCTGTAGAGCTAGCAGGTTTTAGAGTATCCCAGCCTTTATGGTGTCTGGGTTGTAGCGATCCCCGAGGCATAAACAAATTTTATAATTTATTTATAATCTTGTTATCTATAGAAACAATTAGCTCAGTCCTTACTCATTTTGTAGGTAAAAATACAGGTTAAAAGTTGATGAAAGAGTCAGGGATCAAGAAAAAACACAAATGCGGAACGACTATGAGATGTTACAAATAGTCTGTCGCTCTCGATACCAAAAGCTATCTAGAGTCTGGGTAATCAGCTTCGGGACAAAGAAACAGTTAAGTTTTAATATAAAAATGAAAACATAGCGAACGGCGATCGACACTTTAGACCCAAAGCCATCGGTTGCCTTGACCCCAAAAGCAGCTAATCCTAAAATAGGCAAGTTTTAAACTTTCTTGTTCTTGCTTCGTATATATAATCAAAACACTAAAATCAATTCAGAGGCGGTAGGAATTTTGGTAATGAGTAAGCGTTCTTCGGTTGAATCCCCAAATCATCAGTCCTCATCAACTCCAATCAAGCCTGCTTTGCAAGCAGCCCTGGGGTGTATGGATGTAAGCCTAGAAGCAGAACTGACAACATACAGAAGGCACAGGCGGCGCGCTGAACAGTGGGTGTCGCCATCAGTTCGTACTGGCAAGCAAACAGTCACAACCGAGCAACAGCTAGCCAAAAACCTGCCGCTTGAGGCTGGAGGTCAAACCCAGCAGCCACTGTCAATGCCTCTATCCCTTGGTGGCAGCCAGGGTGATGCCCCGCTAGCCACTACCACCGAAGGTACAAAACTATCTGGCAATGCCTTCGCACCCAATAAATACCTCGAATCAAGTGAAAAACTGATCGAAAGTTTGGACGAGGAAAAAGCCGAGCCTGCCGTCGAACGCAGTTTAGCCGCCAGTTTGTTAACTCCCTTGGGACTGAGTTCGATGCTGTTGTTTCTGCTGTCATGCACAGCTTTGGGCTACGCAGTCATGCACCCGTCCAGTCTAGCTAAAATGGCCGGGCTGAACCGTTTGCTCGATCGCACTACGCCATCTCCCAGCGACAATCCCGCCACTACCGCCACATCAGATACCAGTACCAAGGAACTGCCGAAAGCTCCAAATCTGGCATCCAAGGAATTTGTCGAGCTAGATTTGAGCACTCTCAGCAATGTCAAGCCGACAGCCAGCTCGATTGCTTCCCCGTCGCCCAAAGCATCAATTCCGCCCAATCCGGCAGCGCCTCCGGGCCCGAGCGCGGCTGTCCCGATCCCTACAGAAGACGGCAACCCAGCCAGAGGAAGGGAACAAGGACTCAACAATCTCAGCACAGCCTTGCTTCCCAGTCCCAGCCCTAGCACCGCCCAGTCTGTCCCGACACTGCCGACACTCCCTCCAACACCCTCCCCAGCTCAGCCGGCGACAGCATCCCCAGTGGCAGCAGCCCCGGCGACAGCATCCCCAGCAGCCACCGCAGCCCCGCTGGGAAGACCGATACGGGCTACCGACGGTTTCTATTACGTTGTCACCGATTACACGAACGAAAAAGCGCTACAGCAAGCCAAAACCGCAGTTCCCGATGCCTACGTGCGAAACTTCTCAAAGGGTGTCAAGATCCAAATGGGAGCCTTGAACGATGCTGCCTCAGCAGAACGTTTGGCGAAAGAACTCCAAGCAAAAGGAGTGAAGCCGCAATACTATCAGCCATAAATTAGTTAAGGGAATGAAAAATTAAAAAATTCACAGAGAATTGAGAAATTTTCATTTTGAATTTTTAGTTGTTAGTTCCTACTCCTAAATCTTAAATTTAAAATCGGGAGCAAGGCAAGATGGGATTATTCGATCGACTTTGGCGAGTGATTCGAGCCAATATTAACAGTTTGGTCGGGGCAGCCGAAGATCCAGAAAAAATTCTGGAACAGGCTGTAATGGATATGCAGGAAGATTTAATCCAGCTCAGACAAGCTGTGGCAGGGGCGATTGCAGCTCAAAAACGCACCGAACGCCAGTGCTCCCAAGCTGAGTCTACAGCCTCCGAATGGTTCCAGCGGGCGCAGCTAGCTTTGCAAAAAGGCGAGGAAAATTTGGCGCGGGAAGCTCTGACGCGCAAGAAGTCTTATCAGGAAACAGCAACGGCGATGAAAGCCAGTCTCGGACAGCAGAATGTTGTTGTGACTCAACTTAAAGAAAATATGCGGGCTCTCGAAAGTAAAATTTCTGAGGCAAAATCTAAAAAAGATATGTACATTGCCCGAGCAAGAAGCGCTGCATCGTCGGAAAGGCTGCAACAAATGATGGGCAATCTCAATACCGGCAGCGCTCTGAGCGCGTTTGAACGGATGGAAGAGAAAGTCATGCAGCTAGAAGCTCGCTCCGAAGCAATCGCAGAACTTGGAACTAACGATTTAGAAAAGCAGTTTCTCTCTCTGGAAGCTGGTGGCGATGTCGATGCTGAGTTGGAGGCGATGAAAGCACAAATGCTTCCAGGCAATAATACACCAAAATTACCATCGGGCGAACCGCCCGCATCCTGAACCTCGTGCGGTGCAGCGCAATAGTTTGGATGAGCAAAAACTTGCGCTCGCGGCGCAGCTAGAGATGGCTCGAAGCGTATTGGGGAATTCCCGGATCGAAGTTAAACTCAATAGATATGTGCACCAATCAGCTTGCCTGCATCATATTACTCGATCGCTTTAAACTAGATTTATCTATTTGCAAAAATTGCCAAAAACTCGATCGCACTAAAAATCTGACCAACTGAATTTCACTGGTAGCGGGCTAATACTATCAAGCCTGCTTTCCGCTTACTTCGTACACCTCACCCAGGAAAAATAGCATTATGGGATTATTTGACCGCATTAGCCGAGTCGTCAGAGCCAATCTTAATGATATGGTCAACAAAGCTGAAGACCCGGAAAAGATTTTAGAACAGTCCGTGACGGATATGCAGGAAGACTTGGTGCAGTTGCGTCAAGCCGTTGCCAGCGCGATCGCCACTCAAAAGCGCACCCAAACTCAGTACAATCAAGCTGAATCCCAGTCTAACCAGTGGCAGCAGCGCGCCGCCCTCGCCCTGCAAAAAGGAGACGAGACTTTGGCCCGCGAAGCGCTGGTACGCAAAAAGTCTCACGCTGAAACGGCGGCGACACTGAAATCCAGTCTGGATCAGCAATCTGGTCAGGTGGAAAGTCTCAAGCGCAACTTGATCGGCTTGGAGAGCAAAATTTCTGAAGCTAAGACTAAGAAGGATATGCTCAAAGCTAGGATATCCGCTGCTAAGGCTCAGGAACAGCTCAACAATACCATTGGCACCTTGAATACTGGCAGTTCAATGGCAGCTTTCGATCGCATGGAAGAAAAAGTTTTGCAAATAGAAGCTCGCGCGGGCGCGTCAGCAGAACTGGCGGCCGGCGGCAGCAATTTAGAGGAACAGTTCCGCTTGCTCGAAGGTAGCGGTGATGTTGACGATGAGTTGGCCCAGATGAAAGCTCAACTAGCCGGAGGTTCTGTGTCTCAAGGTCAATTGCCGGCAGCGGGTAAAACTGCTACTACTCCTACTACCTCGGAGTCGAGTCCGGTGATTGATGCTGAGTTGGAAGAATTGCGATCGCAGCTCAATAAAATGTAATTTCTATCAAAATTTACCTATTTCTGAGATGGCAGCTTTGATAGAATGCTCCGCCGACCTACAGCGCTAGCTTGGGAAGGTCGGAGTTTTTTTATGGGCAGTTTATATCAATTCGGGTTCACCGTCAGGTGATTGTTAACTGTTGACTGTTGACTGTTGACTGTTGACTGTGAATCGAACAACTGAAAATTGCGCCGATATGAGGGTGGCAACTTGTCAGAATCATTCATGAATTGTCCCCTAATTGAGCACCCGACGATGCAACCGTAAACGATATTACTATTTTCTTAAGGCAGTTTGGCAATGGATTCTGTAACGAATGTAACGGATGTCAGGCAGATGACAGATGGCAGATGGGTGAAGCAATAATAGCAATGGTTTCAGCGATTAAAAATCTCCTAACTATCTTGATGGTTTTTGTAAAACACAAAAATAAGTTTTTGTCAAGTATCTTTATGTTTAGCTAAGACATTAATTCTTTAAAAAAAGTGATAAAGTAATTTTATTCTTGGCAATTGCGCCGGCACTAGGGTCGATCGCAAGTGTCAATAACTATCAAATATTCTTAATCTGTCATGCCCCTGCCATCTTCCAGAGGGTTCTGTAAAATCAAGTTTTTCAGGGCATTAGCACTTGGTTGTTCAATTACAGCTATTTGCCCCGCACCGCTAGCAGCTCAAAGTGTTGGCGAGTCGATAGTTGCTGCGGAGTCAGCGGGTCGATCGCCAATTTTTAATGATAAATTAAAACTCGATCGAGAAACCGCAGACGATCGCGCGAGGCTTCCCGATTTATACTCAGGTTCAGAGTTAGATAGACACAGTAAACAAGCCGAAAACGACATCCCGGAGTTCGATCCATCGGCGCAGAGTCAGGAAAGAGAAACTCTCGCTCAATTGCCGAACCGAGGAGAAAACAGACAAGAAATTCCCATTCCCAACCCGCTGCCGCCAACTCCGGCTCCCCTAAGAGAACCCCCACCTCCAGCGCCTCTGCCTCCTCCAGAACAGTTGTTGCAGCCATCCGCGCCGATACAGCCAGCAGAATTGCCCAATATTCCAGGTACGGTAACAGTCGATCGATTTGAAGTAATTGGCAGTACCGTCTTTAGCAAGCAAGAATTAGACGCTGTAATCAAAGATTTTGTAGGCCGCCCGTTGACTTTTGCTCAACTGCTGCAAGCTCGTTCTGCGGTGAGTCAACTCTACATCAGCAAAGGTTACATCACTTCGGGAGCGCTGATTCCGTTGCAGACGCTTTCCGGCTCAGTTGTCAGAATATTAGTAATTGAAGGCAAGCTAGAAAGTATAAATGTAGTCGGGACTAGGCGACTGAATTCTAACTACATCAGAAGCCGATTAGCCAATTCAACGCGAGGCCCGCTGAACGAAAAACGTTTGCTCGAAGCTCTGCAACTGTTGCAATTAAGTGGGCAAATCGAAAATATCTCAGCGGAACTGCAAGCGGGTTCTCGTGCGGGTTTTAATTTGCTGTTAGTCCGAGTCAAAGAAGCAAAAACTTTCCAAGCTGGGATTTTTACTGACAATTCTCGCTCTCCGAGTGTGGGAAGTTGGCGGCGCGGTGTTCAATTGGGCGAGGCTAATTTGTTGGGTTTGGGAGATAGTGCAAGTTTGATTTATACAAATACTCAGGGTAGCAATGCTGTCGATTTGAGTTACACGTTGCCAGTGAATTCGCGCAACGGTACGGTAAGTTTTCAATTAAGCCGCAGCAAAAGCAATATTGTTGAATCGCCGTTTGACGCTCTGGATATTGAAGCGTCGAGTCGTACTTATGAGTTGACTTACCGCCAGCCGATCGTGCAAACTCCGAGAACAGAAATCGCGATCGGGATTGGTGCTAGCAGGCGAGAAAGCGATACATCTCTATTGGGAGAGGATTTTCCGCTGTCGCCGGGAGCGGATGCTCGGGGGAGAACTCGGGTTTCGGCGCTGAGGCTGTTTCAGGATTTTACCCAGAGGGGTGAGAGAGATGTCTTGGCGGCGCGATCGCAGTTTAGTTTGGGAGTGGGAGCATTTGGCACTAACGTGAGCAGCAGCGAGCCTGACGGTCAATTTTTGGCGTGGCGGGGTCAATTGCAGTACGTGCGGTTGTTGGCTCCTGAGACGCTGCTGGTGGTGCGATCGGATGTGCAGTTGGCTGGGGGAGAGCTTTTGCCGATCGAACAATTTGGTTTGGGCGGCCCGGATACGGTGCGGGGCTACCGTCAGGATGTTTTGCTGGCCGATAGCGGGATTTTTAGTTCCGCCGAGTTGCGGTATCCGATTTTGCGTACCGCTGACAAAAAAGGTGTTTTGCAAGTGACGCCGTTTGTGGATTTTGGGAATGTTTGGACTATGGGCGGGGGAAGGGCGGCTCAGGAATCGAATACTTTGCTGTCAGCGGGATTGGGCTTGCGGTGGCAGTATGGCGAAAGGTGGAATGCTCGCGGAGGCTGGGGAATTCCTTTGATTAATTTCAAGTCGGGCGATCGAACTTGGCAAGAGCGCGGGCTGTATTTTTCAGTAGAATTCAAACCTTTTTAGGAAAGCAACCCTTTTGCCCTTGGATGAACTGAGCACTTCTGCTATATAGTAGTAAGTATCATTTGGCACTCATTTATGAATGCCAAGAGTGCATTCTACTGATAATTTTTAAATTAAACTATGTCTAAGGTACGATTGCTGCTTTTAAGTTCTTTTGCTTCCGGTTTTGGGCTTTGCTCAATCATTTTGGCGATATTTACAATGACTTCTCGGCTGTCGTTTGCGTCTTTTTTTACCTTTGTTTTAACTTTGGTATTTTTCGCAATCAATCTACTTTTTGCTTTGCATTATTACACATCGATTACCAAGCTGTTGAGTGTTAAAGCTAAAAGAAAGGCTAGAATTTAGCGGTTGTGAAGCAGCAGTGGAAAAAGGAATGAAGAGTTGTTTATAGAACTGAATGGAATCCAGGAGAACGCCTCTGGGTTAGGAAAACTATCTAGCTGTAAGCCATAATTATTTAAAGTCTAATTATTTAGGAGGTGCGATCGTGGTTATTACTTCAACCAACCTGCCAAATCTTGCTTCAGATGCGACAACGACTCGCTTCACTCCAGATGACTATCGGGCGATCGAGGAAACCGCTGAAGAACGTCACGAATACTGTAACGGAGAGATGATCGCTATGTCAGGAGGTTCAGAAGTCCACAGCGCGATCGCCTGTAACTTTTTAATTTACTTAGGATTTTTGCTCAGAGATACCGATTTTCGCTTGTATAACAGCGATTTGCGGGTTTGGATTCCCGAACATCGGTGCGGAACCTACGCTGATTTGATCGTCGTCAATGGCGAACCAGTATTCAATGGCGATCGCACGGATGAAATTCTCAATCCTTTACTGATTGTCGAGGTTCTTTCGCCGTCTACGGAAGCGTACGATCGAGGTGAAAAATTCCGAAAATATCGCTCTCTTGCTAGTTTTTGTGAATATCTGCTGGTTAGCCAAACTGAACCCTACATTGAGCAATATTATAATGGCGATCGCCAAAGTAACGATCGCTGGCAATGGCAAGTGTACGATGGACTCGATCGGGCGATCGTCCTGCCCAGTTTAAATATAGAACTTCCGATGTCTGAAGTCTACCGCCGGATTAATTTTTAAGGGCGATTCTTTCGAGTTTGAAATGGATTCTATTTAACTAGAAATATAATTTTAGGAGAAAGCTATGACTACTCTAATTCAACATCCAGGGCAAAACCAACTTGAAGCCCCAGCAGAGGAAAAAATCTGGACTGATGCCGAATTCATGGCACTCAACCGAGATGGACACCGCTATGAAATTGTAAATGGAGAACTAATTGATATGGGAAATTCGGGTGCAAAACACGGTTATGTTGCCGTTATTTTGAGTGCTGCCTTGTTTAACTGCGTATCAACGCGAAAATTAGGCGCAATTTTCGATTCCAGCACTGCTTTTAAGATGAAATCAGGAAACAAGCGATCGCCCGATGTTTCCTTCATGGCAAAAGAACGTTTGCAAGGGCTAGACGATCTCCCCGATGGCTTCCTAGAAGGTGCGCCGGATCTTGCCGTAGAAATCCTTTCTCCTGGCAATACAGTGGTAGAAATTCACGACAAACTGGTAGAATATTTCGAGAATGGGGCGCGTTTAGTCTGGGTGATTAACCCTAAAGAAAAGTATGTGTTGGTGTATCGCTCGGCCGAGGAACCCGATCGCCTGCTTAAGTCTACTGACTCCCTAGACGGCGAAGAAATCGTCCCCGGCTTTACTCTGGCGATTGCGGAGTTATTTCAGAAACTGGCTTTTTAAGCAAATATGATATAAGCTTGTTATAAAAACTTATAGGAATCTTGTATGCTGAACTCCTTTCAGATACACAAATTTAGGCTATTTCAACACCTTGAAGTTAAAAATCTGGGTCGTGTCAACCTGATTGTTGGCAAGAATAATTCAGGAAAGAGTACATTTTTGGAAGCTGTAGAACTCTATGCCAGCAATGCTTCTGCTACAGTCATGCTTGAGCTTGTAGAATCTAGGCAAGAGACTTGGTTTAGCGAAGCTCAGCCACATTCCCAAAATTTTATCAGTAATCCTGTGCGGCATCTATTCTTTGGGCATAAATTGCCCAGCATAGGAGGAGATGGGATTTCTCTTGGAGAAGTTTCTTCAAACATAAAACTGCGGATCGGCGCTGCCGCATACCAGAATAAAAATGATGACGAAGGCACAATCAGGAAAATTCGCATCTCTGATGTGGAGTTTGACGAAGATATATCTAATGTTGAATTTTTTCTCGTAGCAGAAGAAGGCGAAAGAACTAGAAGAATTTTTAGATTAGATAGAAATATCAGAGACATTCGACGTAGCTCTAGAATTTTTTATGAAAGACAGGAATCAGAGTTTAAATACACATGGCAGATTGTTTCTACAGCAAATATGCCAAATCGAAAACTAGCTGCTCTTTGGGATTTAACGAGCTTGACTGATTTAGAGTCGGAGGTTATTTCTGCGCTTCGTCTAATTGACGGTCGAGTTACTGGAGTCGCTTTTGTAGAGGACGTTAGTAGAGGTACTGCAAGTGACAATCGTGTTCCTTTAGTAAAAATTAAAGGCATAGACGAACCATTACCTCTCAAGAGCATGGGAGATGGTATGACTCGTTTGTTTCATATAATTGTTGCACTTGTCAATGCTCGAAACGGACTTCTCTTAATTGATGAGTTTGAAAATGGATTGCACTGGAGCGTGCAACCTAAAGTTTGGGATATTGTTTTTCAGCTATCGGAGAGACTTAATGTTCAAATTTTTGCAACAACTCACAGCCGCGATTGTATCAAGGGTTTCTACCAAGCCTGGAATAACTATCCTACCCTTGGTGCTTTCTTCAGATTGGATGCAAAAAATGAATCGATCAAAGCAACAGAATATACGTCTGAGAGCCTGAGTGATTCTATTGACATGGATGTTGAAGTACGATGAGTAATACGAGCGAGGTGTCTAAGAAGGATAGTGTTTGCCAGCAAGATACAGATAAAGTTTTACTTGTTGAAGGAGATAATGATTGCCATGTGGTTATGGCTTTATGTAAAGCTCATAATGTTCCTGAGACTTTTGGTATATATCAATGCGGTTCAGATGTGGGGGTTTTGAAACGATTAAATGCGCTGATTGTACGTCCTAATCCACCTCAAGTAATAGGAGTTATGCTTGATGCTGACAAGCCTTCTCTTGAAGGCAGATGGCAAAGTATAAAAGGCAAGTTACAACATTACAGCTATACGTTACCGAACAAACCTGATGCTGATGGAACGGTAGTCGAGACTTCTTCAGATGAACCTAAACTGGGGTTTTGGCTGATGCCTAATAATCAAGATTCTGGTATGTTAGAAGACTTTTGTGCTGAACTTGCAGAACCAGCATCTTTGACATTTGCACGAGAATGTGTTGAACAAGCAGAGGATAATAAAGTAACAACCTTCAAAGAAGTGCATCGGAGTAAAGCAGTGATTCATACATATCTTGCTTGGCATGATGAACCCGGGTATCCTTTGGGAAAAGCAATTACAAGTCAAGCTCTTCGTCCTCACACAGATGTCGCAGTAAAATTCACTAATTGGTTAATACGTTTATTTGTAGAAGGATCGCCTGATTAAGTCTACTGATTCCCTAGATGGCGAAGAAATCTTCCCTGGCTTTACTTTGGGGGGTTGCGGAGTTATTTCAGAAACTGGCTTTTTAATGATTGGGCGATCGTACTCTGGAAAATTGCGAGTAGTATTGATAATTTAACTTAGACAGCTAGTAAGACCGAATCCGAAAATGGCGGGTAATCAGCTAGTAATATAAAAATAACTTGTAGGAGGCTATAAGCATGACAACCATATCCGACGAACAAACAGCTATCATCCGTACAGAAAGAGGACTGACGATCGCAGGTACGCGCATCACCCTCTACGACATCATGGACTATGTGACGGCTCAATATCCGCCTAAGTTTATCAGGGGATTGTTTGACCTGACAGAGGCACAAATTAATGCGGCTTTAGCTTATATTGAGGCAAATCGCGCTGATGTTGAAGCTGAGTATCAAATTGTGCTTAAGGAAGCTGAGGAACTGCGGCTGTACTACGAAGAAAAAAATCGCGATCTGATTGCCAGAATTGCCGCGCAGCCACCAAGACCTGGAACGGAAGCTGTATGGGAAAAACTTCGAGCAGCAAAAGCCAAACTTAAGTCTCAGCTATGAATTTTTTAGTCGATCATAATTTGAGAGGACACGCCGTACTTCTCTCAGGTAGCATTGTGAGTAGTGGCTGGCTAGATTGGCTACTCATTCAATTTATCACCTTTGATGAAATGAGCCTGCCAATCAATAGTGACGATCGGGTAGTTTGGCAGTTGGCTCAATCAAACCAGATGATTCTATTGACCGCGAATCGGAGTATGAAGGGCGATAACTCTCTGGAACAAGTGATGCGCGAGGAAATAACTTCTACATCATTGCCCGTGATTACGATTGGCGATGCTGACCGCTTATTGAATGACTCTCAATATCGGGAGCGTTGTGCGATTCGTTTAATTGAAATTGTGATTGATATTAATACATATATGGGTGTAAGTCGGCTTTTCATTCCATAAATTGGTGTCGAGGTTGTTGAAGAAGTGCGATCGCGCTAATTATTTTGGATTGAGTGGCGATCCGAGACTGGTGCTAGTATTGATGTCGGGAATTCCCACAG
>ENA-OFDP01000614-OFDP01000614.1-metagenomes-genome-assembly--contig:-NODE-614-length-15578-cov-6.486568_pt1 | contig 15578 bp, 15 predicted proteins | sample MGYA00153389_OFDP01 | MGnify analysis MGYA00153389 | reverse complement strand
TTTGCGCACAGCGCCGACTAAGATATTGAATCGCCCAGTATTTGAACTGACCCCCAGAAGTTGGACGGTTACGATCCCGCCGATCAGGCGGTGTTTCTCAGCCTGTATTCCACCGGGCTGACCCCTTGCAATCCGAGCTTGATGCGCTCATGGTTGTAATAGTAGATGTAATTGTGCACGCCAGCCTTGAGCTCTTCAAGGCTGTCAAGCGTTGCAAGATGGAAGTACTCGGCCTTGAGGGTGCCGAAGAAGCTCTCGATCACCGCGTTGTCAAAGCAGTTGCCCTTGCGGCTCATGCTTTGCGTGACTCCGCGCCGTGCAAGCATCGCCCGATAGGGCCGCATTTTGTAGTGCCAGCCCTGATCCGAATGCACGGTCAGTTCGCCGGTATGTCTGGTCTGTGAAAGCGCCGCAGCAAGTGTGCAAGAGACCAATTCGAACACGGGACGCCTGGCCATGTGGTGCGCAATGATCTCACCGTTATAGAGGTCCATACAGGCCGACTGGACTTGGAGTTGACCCGATTTGACGGACACCTTATCGTTAAGTCAAGAAGGAGTCCAGATGAGTCACAACCGCAACCCCAAGCCGCCCTATTCGCCCCAGTTTCGCCAGCAAATGGTCGAACTGGTTGCAGCTGGTCGCAGACCCAGCGAGCTGGCCAAAGAATTCGGCTGCCATGAAACCAGTATCCTGAGCTGGGTCAGGCGAGCCGCGGCCGCGGTGGAGTCAAGCGCCAGCGCTGCCCCCGGCCTGCATGCCAACGAGCGAGCCGAATTGATGGCCTTGCGCCGAGAGAACCGCCAGATCAAGCTAGAGCGCGACATACTTGCAAAGGCTACGGCCTGGTTTGCAGGCAGAAGCGATCAGATGTCCACGCCATCTACACGCTGATAGCAGCCAACCAGGCCGAACTATCCGTGGCTGCCATGTGCGATCAACTTGAAGTCTCTAAAAGCGGTTATTACGACTGGCATGGACGCGTGCCAAGCAAACGCGCTGCGGCCAATGTCACGTTGCTTGCGCAAATTGAAGCGGCTCACCTCAAGAGTGACGCCACCTACGGCATGCCGCGCATCCGCGCGGAGTTGGCCGATCAAGGCGTTGTGGCCAGCCGCAAGCGTATTGCCAACGTCATGAGGCTAGCCAGCATACGCGGTGTCAGCCGCAGGCGCGGCTACGTGGTCACCACCACCCGCGACAAGCGTCAAAGGCCAGCACCGGATTTGGTCAAACGCCAGTTTGTCGCCACGGATATCAACCAGCTTTGGGTGGCCGATATGACCTACGTGCCTACCTGGGCGGGTTTCCTGTATCTGGCGGTGGTCACAGACGTGTACAGCCGCAAAGTGGTGGGCTGGGCGTTTGGAGTGAACATGACGGCTGATTTGGTGATTGCTGCATTGAACATGGCGTTACTCACACGCAAGCCTGAATCGGTGATTCACCATTCAGACCAAGGCAGCCAGTACACCAGTGTGGCGTTTGGCAAACGCTGCGAGGAAATGGGTGTCAGGCCTAGCATGGGCACCGTCGGCGATGCTTATGACAACGCCATGGCAGAAAGCTTCTTTGCGACATTGGAATGCGAACTCATTGACCGGCGTAATTGGAAGACGCACACCGAGGCACGACTGGCAATCTTCACCTGGATTGAGGCCTGGTACAACCCGCACAGGCGCCATTCAAGCTTGGGTCAAATATCACCAACTAACTTTGAAAGGCTGAATGTACAAAACAAAGAAGATGCAAAAACACATAACCCAGCAAGCTGTGTCAATAACTCAGAGCCTGCGCAAACCAAGTCATCATTTGACTGCGACCGACAAGTAAATTTGATTGACACTACCCAAGAGGTTAAGAACCTTTAAACCGTCCGTGGAATCGGGGCAAGTCCAGTCCATGCGCGCAAGAGAGGCCGCTTTGCGGGTAGTTTTGCTGTGAGCGTCAAATCCACCTACTGCTAATATGCTTTGCGTCATCATTTGTTTGTAACGCAATGGCCTTTGGGTCCGTGGACTTGTTCAGTGTTTCCTCAAGTCGTTCGAAACTACTCATCCGTTTCACACTTAATACGGCCATCAGCTTCAAGGTCCCGATACAGCTTCGTGTCGTTACGGCTTTAGCCAACTGTTAATCTGCTCAATCACTTCTGATTTTGACCCACCTACCAAAGCTTGGAGCCGTACACGTGAAATGAGGTAGGTAAAGCGTGCCTGTGTCAAATCCCGTTGAGCCGAACTTTTTTGCTGTTCTGCGTTAAGCGTGTCAAGTAAGGTTCGACTGCCAGCTTCGTAGGACAAACGATTTGAGAGGACGACCTGTTCGGTCGAGCGCACGGCTTGTTCAAGCGCTCTTACCTTCAATACACCTTCCGTGACACCTCTGAATTCTCGGTGCAGACGTACTCCAAGATCCCGTCGCAAGCCCTCAAGCGCCTGGCCGACCCGCTCCTGTTCAGCTAATGCCTGCCGCACTTGGGAATTGACGAAGCCGCCCGCAAAGATCGGCACGTTCAGTTGCAAACCAATTAGTTTATTGTTGGATCGGCTGTTCACTGTATTGGCTGTATCGCTTGAATTTCTTGATAATTGTGCTATCAAATCCAGCGTAGGCAGATGACCAGCTTTAGCTTTTACTACCTCATATCTAGCCGCCTCTAGCTGCGACTTTAGGGATTGAATTTCGGGACTGCTATCTTCGGCGCGTGCAATCCAATCCTCCACTCTATTGGGCTCTGGCTGCGCGAGCTGTATTTTTTGTGGGTCCAGCACAGCTAGTGAGCTGACAGGGCGGTTTATTAGCGTTTGTAGTTGTCGGCGCGTAAAGTCTACGTTCTGACGAGCTTCAAGCTCCTGCGCCAAGTTGAGGTCAAGAGCGGCTTGCGCCTCGTCAATATCGGTTCGGGTTCCAACTCCAGCAGTCAATCTTTTGCGAGCCGCAGAGAGCTGGGTGGTGTAGGCTGCTTTTTGTGCCAGCACCAAAGCTAGCTGTTCTGAAGTTAATACCGCTTCAAAATAAGCAGTGCTGACACGTACCGCCACATTTTGTAGCTCTCGTTCGAGAATCGCGTTTGCGTCGTCCACTTGCGCCTGAGCCTGCCTGTAATCGGCTGCCTGAAAGGGGCGATAGATTGGTTGTCGCAGAGTAAGTGCCTCAGTGCTGCTGCTGTAACGAAGATTCGTGGTGGCCGAGTTACCTAAAAAATCAGGCGTCGTTCGTTCAAGCGAATTTCGGTTACGAGAGACACTGGCAGACACATTGGGTAGCAGTTGGGCGCGGGCTTGAGGAACACGCTCACGCCGTGCGTCGGTCGCCGCCCTTGTGCCGCGTATCGATGCGTCCTCTTGCAGCGCTGCTTCATAAGCCTCCAACAAATCGAGCGACCATGCAGGCGCACTTGCGGAGCCAAAGCCGAGCGCTACCGTCAGCGATACAGCCATCGAGAGCCCCCGACCAGCTGCTTTTCGGGGTGTCGTACTACGGGAATTGTCTTGCATCATGTCACTCCTCATTCATGGATGCGGCTATGCGCTTGGTCAGCGGGTGCAGCAGGTATGTCAACATCGAACGTTCGCCGGTTCTCAGCACCACTTCTACCGGCATACCGGGCTGCATTTGCCGCTTGCCCAGCATCTTTAAGCCCTCTGGTGTCAAGGCCACTCGCGCCAGATAGTAGGCTATGCCGTTTTGTGGGTCGGTCAGCAAATCGGCTGAAATTGACACCACCTTGCCCTGTACCACCAACTGCGGCGAACGCGCAAACGATGAAAACCGCACATCCACCGGCATACCGGCCTTTACGCTGTCAATCAGGTTCGGGGGCACCCGCGTCTCAAGCAGCAGCGATTCGTTGGCCGGCACCACATCCAGCAATTTTTGTCCGGGGGCAATCACACCACCTACGGTTTGTATGGCCAGTGCAACGACCTGGCCCGATGCTGGCGAACGGATCTCGGTGCGGGCCAGTTCATCTTGCAGAGCGAGAAACTTTCCCGAATCACTTAACGCCTCTCGTGTAGCGTCGGCCAGCTGCGACTCTACTTCTTTGCGGTACTCTTGTTGCCGGACGATGGCGCGTTGGCGCAGCTCGGCCACCGTGCGTTTGGCGCGGATGGCGTTTCCTTGAAGTTCCGCAATCGCAGTGCTGGATTCGGATACCTGGCGCTCCAGCTCTAGCTGGCGATTGCGCGGCACATAACCTTCCTTGACCAGACCACGGGTGTTGCCCAACTCCTCGTTAAGCAAAGCCAGCTGGTTACGCCGATTACCCGACATGCCTTCATACGACTGCACAAGACCTTGCTGGCCTTGTATGCTTTCCTCGATGCCTTGCAGGTCGGCGCGCAAAGCCGCTTTCCGCGACTGGAACAATTGCTCCTGGTTCAGAGTTTGTTGCCGGATCAAAGGGTCGCTGGCGGCGGCCTGTAAATCCGGGTGAAAGGTGATGCTGTTTTGACCACTCTGTTCAGCCATCAGACGCCCCTGCGAGGCGCGCATTCCCAGGTAGCGCTGCCGCACCGACTCAAAGTTGGCTTTGGCTGCGGCATCGTCAAGTTTGATCAACAGTTGGCCTTCCTTGACCTGGTCGCCTTCCCCTACTAGTACCTCCTTGATGATGCCCCCTGTCAAATGCTGAACACTTTTACGTTTGGTATCAATCGCGACGTGCCCTTGGCTGGGAATGCCCTCGTCCAGTGGTGCAAAGGCCGCCCACAGCAAAAAGCCCCCAAAACCGATGCCCAACGCCCACAAGCCAATGCGCCCGGCGCGGCCCAGGTCGGAATGGGGAGCATCGTTCCGGATCGGTTCTACAGTGGTGATCGTGGCAGCGGGGCGGATCAGGCGATTCAAGATATCTGTTTTGGCCATGGCGAACTCTGGTGAAAAGTAATTAAGAAGGGCGCTTTGTGCTTTGCGTTCTGTGCTTTGGGTTTTAACCAGCTAAGGCAGGCTGGGGCGACAGCGGCGCAATGGTTGGTGCAGCAGGCGGCGCAGTGGTGGGTGGCGCGGCAGTTGATGGTGCAGCATCTGAAGATGAAGCAAAAGGTGTACGCATTGAGGCCAACACGGTATCTTTAGGCCCGTCAACATAAATTTCGCCATCGCGAAGAACCATGAGTCGATCTGCGACTGCAATAGCGCCAGGCCGGTGCGTGATTAAAAAGACAGTTTTGCCTTTGGCTTTTAGCTCGAGCACCGTACGCAGCAAGGCGGCTTCGCCAGCATCGTCCAGATTTGCATTGGGCTCGTCCAGCACGATCAGCGAGGGCTCGCCATAAATGGCTCGCGCCAGGCCAATCCGTTGCCGTTGCCCGCCAGACAGCAGGTTGCCGGCCTCTCCGATGGGGGTGTCGTAGCCTTTGGGGAAGCGCAAGATCATCTCGTGCATTCCGGCGCTGCGCGCTGCAGTAATCACTTTGTAAGAATCGACTTCACCAAGACGCGCGATATTCTCCGCAATCGAGCCCTCAAACAACTCCACATCTTGCGGCAAATAGCCCAGGTGTGGGCCAAGATCAATACGGTTCCAGGATTGAATGGGCAACCCATTGAGCAGCGTCTCGCCGGCCACATCTGGCCAAATTCCGACCATAACCCTCGCCAGTGTGGACTTGCCTGACCCTGACGGCCCGAGTACTGCCACCACAGTTCCCGCAGGGACTGCGAACGATATGTTTTTCAAAATGGGGGTCGTGCGTCCTGCGGCATTGGCAAATACCTGGTGCAGCGTTATCTCGCCAGTCGGCCCGACACGCTTTAAGGCAGTGTCGCGTTCTGGGTAATCTTTGAGCAGTGTTTCCAACCTGGCAAAAGAGTTTTTGCATGTGATGAAACTACGCCACGTGCCCACCAGCTGGTCGATGGGAGCCAGTGCGCGCCCCATGAGAATGTTCGCGGCAATCATGGCTCCTGGCGACAATTGGCCATCAATTACCAGCAAAGCACCAGCGCCCAGTGCCAAAGACTGCTGGCTGTAGCGAATAAATTTGCTCCAGGCCGTCACGCGATGCGTCAGGCCCTGGGAGGCGCTGTTTTTGTCCATCCACAGCTCATATTTTTTGTTCCATCGGCTTTGCAGGTTGGCAATCATGCCCATGGATTCCAGTACTTCCACGTTGCGCAATTTGCTCTGCAGGTAGCTGCTGGTTTCGCTGCTGACTTTGGAAGCTTCTTCGGCAGGAGCGACGGTGTGCCGGTGTCCAAACCAGGCCAGCGCCGCCTGGACCACAGCAAACAGCAACGATAAAAAGCCCAACAAAGGGTGCAGTAAAAAGGTTACCCCAATATAAATAGGTGCCCAAGGCGCATCGAACAGCGCGAATATGCCGTTACCCGTCATGAATTGCCGGATCTGAATCAGATCGTTGAACGCTCGCGACGGATTGGTGGACGACTGGCGCAGGTAATTTTCAAAGCTGGCATTGAACACCCGGGTGCTGAGCTGCTCGTCAAAGCGCATGCCCGCCCGAACCAGCACCCTTGAGCGAAGCCACTCGGAGCACGCCATCACGCCGAACAGGAACAAAGTGATGATCGATACCGCCAGCAGCGTGAGTTCACTTTGGCTGACCAAAACCCGATCAAAGACCTGCAGCATGTACAGGGTCGGAGCCAGCATCAGCAGATTCGCCAAAAAACTCAGCACGCCAACGATCATGAATTCCTTGCGGAAAGCCCATAAAGTGGCCGTTAACTCACTGCGATTGAAGAATTGAGGTTTGTTCATGGGGGGTTTCCGTTCTGACGGGGCTGGGTATTTGCTTCTTCGTTAGCCTGTTTCAAGGCCGCCAACACTTTATCCCGGGGGCCAGAAGCCTGCATCAGGCCGTCTCGCAGTACCAGCATCTTGTCCGCTACCGCTAACACACTAGTGCGGTGCGTCATCACAACAAACGTCGTACCTCTTGCCTTGAGTTCCAGGATGGCGGAGGCAAGTACGGCGTCCCCAGCTTCGTCCAGACTGGAATTGGGTTCATCAAGCACAACCAGAACCGGGTCGCCATAAATGGCTCTCGCCAAAGCCACCCTCTGCCTTTGACCACCAGACAACATGGCTCCCTCGCGGCCGACCGGACTAGCATAACCGTCGGGCAGACTCGTAATAAAGTCGTGCAGGCCTACGGCACTGGCAGCTGCCTTGACCTTGGCATTTTCGATCTCGCCGAAGCGGGCAATGTTTTCAGCCAGCGTGCCTTCGAGCAGCTCTACACCTTGGGGCAAATAGCCAATGTGCGGCCCCAGCTCGCTTTTGTCCCAGGTAAAAATATCCGCACCATCAAGTCGTACCTTACCGCTTAAAGCAGGCCAAAGACCGACCAGCAGCCGCGCCAAAGTGGTTTTGCCCGATGCCGACGGCCCGACAACGGCCAGTACTTCGCCTGGTGTCAAATTAAAAGCTACATTTTTGATGATGGGAGGGCCGCCGTTGGGTGCGCCTGCCATCAGGCTTTCGACTTGCAGTGTGCCGCGCGGGGGGGGCAGAGCCATGGTCTCCGGTCGAGCTGGTACTGTCTTTAACAGCCCCTCCAGGCGTTGCCAAGCATCTCGTACGTTAACCACCGTGCGCCATTGGGTCACGATTTGAACCAGCGGCGCTAGCACCCTTCCTCCCAAGATTGATCCGACTATCATCATGCCTGCACCACCATTAAGCTGATTGTGGAGCAGTAACCAGGCACCCAGTCCCAACAGCAATGATCCCATGGTGGTTTGCACAAATTTTGTGACCGCCTGATAAATGCCCGCCTGGTCAGACGCTGACGCTTGCAAGCCTAAAAACTCCCGCTGCTTGCTGTTCCAACGACGATGAATGTCGCGCAGCATGCCCATCGACTCAATAACTTGTGCATTGAGCAGTGAGCCATCAGCGTATTTCTGCGCTGCAACCGCTTTGCGGTTTGCCGCTACCAAGGGAGGCTGGGTATTTTTCTCATTGAGCCAGCCTACAAAAACCTGCACCAATGAGCCTACCACCGCCGACCAGCCTAATACCGGGCTTATGGCAAACATCAGGCCAAGGAAAACCAGCGATACAGGCGCTTCCATCAGCGCCAGCAAGGGAGGCGAATACAAAAACTCTCGAACGGTCCGAAAGTCGTTCAGGGGTTGCTCGCTGCCACCGGGCACACGTTGGAGACTAGCTTTGAAAATAGCACCAAAAATTCTGTCGCGCAGCTTATTGTCCAGGTCGATCCCAGCATCGTGCAGTATCTCTGCACGTGCCCATTCGAGGATTTCCATCACCACATAAGCACCCAGTACAACCAGGGTTAGCATCACCAATGTCAAATGGCTGCGGCTGTTGACCACCCGGTCATATACCTCCAGCATGTAGGCACTGGGCGCAAGAACCAACAGGCATGAACAAATGCTAAACCAGCTGGCCCGCACAAAGTAAGGCCTAAGCGACGCCACAGCCTGGCGCAGTTCGGAAGGTGTTTTCAGGGTGCTCATGGGGCCTCGTCAATCATCACGTATTCTGGGATTTCGCCCGGGTCTTGTTTTGGGATAGCGGCAGCTTCTTCAGGAGACGCCGAATTCAGTAAAAACTGAAACGACAACTCAAAGCAGCCTGTGGATGTGCGCGACAAGACAATTTCGCGTAATTTATTTTCATGAAAACTGGCCTCGTCTTCCGCTCGCAACGCCAGGTGAAAGCGAATCCGACCGTCCAGTGTGTACATCGATAGCTGTCTGTCCTTGACACTCAACGTGTGCCTGTCAAAGTAAACCGGGCAGGTGTCTGTAAAGCGCAACAGTGGCAGTGGCTTGCCGCCCAGTCGGCTCAGGTTGAACGGACTCGCGGGGTGCTGATAGACTAGTCTGCTGGTGCGCGACACAGAGTAAATGGCGTTACAAACCATCTGTGATCCCATCGCCGGAAACTGCTCCCGCATCTGACTATAGGCCAGATGATGAAGGGTAACGCGATTCCAGCAGCGTGATTGCTGAACCACAGGCGCTAACGCATTACAAACTTGAGCAAACGCTTCTTGAAGCGAGCGCAAACTTGCAAGCTGTTCACTCGAACCATTCAAAACAATGCGTAAAATTGAATTCATATAGGACTACAGTATAGCGTTTCTTATATGAATATTTGGATGCGGTCAAAGAATCTATTAACGACGACTCTTTATAGGCGCATCGTACTTTCGCGTTGAATCGTGAAAACCTCAATTGTGGTTTGAGTTCCCCTTAAAGTAACGTCTCCGAGTGAAGTGGTTTGGTGCCTCGTTAATTGCCCGTTTGCAGCAGAACCTATGGCAAGTTGCGTCGGCAAGTCACGTACCGCTACTTCGAGTCGAGACGCGAAGTTTATGCAATCGCCAACTGCGGTGTAAGTACTGCGAAAGGGTGTGCCGAGGTCGCCCACTAAAGCAAGGCCACTTTCAACCCCGATACGTACCCGCAACGACGTAAATCCGCATTGCTGACGCCGTATATTTAGCGCCTCTACGTCAGCCAGTATGCCCAATGCCGCGCTCACCGCCCGATCCGCGTGATCAAAGCAGGGCAGCGGTGCGCCCCAAAAAGCTACCAAACCATCGCCAGTGTATTTGTCGAGCGTCCCGCGCTCGGCCAGCACCGGACGCGTCAAACTCGCCAAAAAGTCCTTAGTCAAGGTTGCTGCATCGTCCAAAGACAGTGACGAAGTGGCTCTCGTATAGCCTTCCATATCCGCAATTAAAACCGTTATATTGCATAAAGCCGGGGCCAGACTGTGTTGCAAGTCGAGGCGAACTATCTCATCCAGCACGGGCTGTGCCACATAATGTGACAATGTGCTTAATAAATGGCGATTTTTGCGCTGCGTTTGCCACCATTCGTGCGGTACCGCCACCAACAGCAAAAAAAAGTAAGCCCATAAAGGTGCCGTAACCGACCATTCAGCTTGTCGAGCAATGCCTGCAAAAGCTTGTCCAAGCCAAATTGGCCCAAGACCTACCATAAGCAGAGAACTGCCCCACGCAGGCAATATTGCAATGCACAGAACCGCGCCTGCTAGGCTAAGCATCCCCCACGCCAGCATCCACGCCCGCCCTGACCAGGGCGCCTTTGTTCGTCCTTCGGCAAGGTCCAGCAAGCCGGAAAGGCTGGCGGCATGCACCATGATGCCAGCACTCAACGGTTCCAAGGGCGTACTTACCTGGTCCCCCAAACCCAGCGACGAAGAGCCGACCAACACATAACGCCCCTGAATCAGGTCGCGAGGCACTCTTTCTTGCAATATGTCGGTGGCCGTAATCACGGTATAGGCCGACAAGGCCCGGTTGTAAGGCACTCGCCACAGCCCTTTAGAATCGCCGGGGGACGATTGGACCAGAGGGTTGGCGCAGGTAATAAGCGCGCTAGCAAGGTTCGGGTAGAGGCGGTTTTGAAAAATAGTGCGCGCTGGTATTTTGCGCAGTACACCATCAGAATCGGGCTGGTAGCCAATATTGCCAATACAGCGACTGCCGGACAGCCCGGCGTGATTGGCTATGTAGCCTTGCGCGTTCACGCTGCTGATGTCGTCTGTAGTTCGCTTTGTTGCCAGACCGCCGGCCAAGGTGCCTACCTGAACAGCCTGCGGACGAGACGCATAGTCAAATATTTGCGCTAATGCAACCGGTGCGTTGGCCGCCAGTGAAGCCATGCGCGCATCGCCTTGCGCGTCTCTTGGCTCAGAGAAAACCATGTCCAGCCCTACTGCACGTGCACCGTAAGGTCCAAGCAACAGCTCTGTCAGGTCGGCCATTCGTTGGCGAGGCCAAGGCCAAGGCCCGATCTCTTGCAGCGCAGCTTCGCTAATATCGATCACTATGAGCCGATCTTCAAGACGTGTATCTGCCGTCAGTCTCAAAAAAGTGTCTCGCAGCCCCTCATCCAAACGCACAACAAATTCGGGTCGCTGCCACTCCACTACCAACATCACCGCTAAAGCCATTACGCCAATAATCGCACGAATGTTTCTGAGCGATAAAAAAGGATTGCCCAGTCTTTTTTTAGAGGACGAGGGATTTTTAAGATTAAAGTCCAAATTCATCATAGAGCTTGCGATATGCTTTACCCGCCACCTCCGGAGTAAAGAATTGTTGCCAGCGTGCTCTCGCCCCGATGCCTAGCCTCAGGCAGAGCTCATCGTCATCCGCAAGGGTATTCATGGCCTGCGCCAGTGCTTGAGCGTCGGCAGGCGGAACGACTAAACCAGTTTCACCGTGTATATTAATCCAGCTGGTGCCCGTACCAATATCACAGCAGATCAATGGTTTACCCGCCTGAGCGCCTTCAAGCAGCGTCATGCCAAAAGCCTCCGATCTCAGATGCGAAGGAAACACCACACCCCGGCAAAGTGCAAACAGTGCCTGTTTGTCGGCATCCGGTACTGCACCTAAAAAGTGCATATTATTCAGGCCCCGTGCAGTAGCTTGGCTGCGCACTCGTTCGCCTTCCGGACCTTCTCCAACTATAACAATCGGTAACTTGACGCGGCTGGCAGCAGCCAGCAAAAAATCTAGGCCCTTGTAATAGCGCAGGACACCCACAAACAAAAAGAAATTCTGGCCGAGGCGCGCCTCCCAACGGGCAAGCAATTGTTCCGTCGGCGGCGCAATCTCCTTCAGGCAATGCGGAATACAGACCAGCTTAGCCGAATATTGCTGAAGAATTTCACTGCTCGCCGCATAATTCGGGGAGGATGTCACAATCCTAGTCGCGCGCCCCAGCAAGTAGCGCCGGAGGGGCACATACACCAACCCCAGAGCTTTTTGACGCACAATATCAGATATGTAGGTTACCACCACTGGCTGATTGCGGCGGCGGATAAACAGCAAAAGCAGGTCCGCAAAAGGCCAAGGGTAATGAATCTGAATGATGTCGCATTGGTCCGCTGCTTCGCGGCAGCGGCGCAAAGCAGCCCAAGCACCGATGTCGCACGAGGCGATTTCGAGCCATGCCTTGGCGCGTATTAATCGACCCTCAGGCAAGACCATGTAAATTGGTTTAGGCTCATGCGCCAGTGCAAAAATTGTATTGTCTACATTCAGTGGCGCCGTCGCCAAGCAAAGCTGGCGAATTGATTCCTGGGCCCCTCCCTGCGTTTCTGGAAAGTAGGTGCGGTAGAGATGTAATACGCGCAGTTTTTTCACAGCTCATACCCGCGCGCAAACATTACTTTCTCGTACACATTAAAAGTTTCCTTGGCGCAGCGATCCCAACTAAACAACCTAGAACGGACCAAGCCTCGCTGGCCCAGGTGGTTCGCGTAAGTCTGATCCTCCAGCAGCTGCTGTAAATGTTCCCGCAGACCATCCACATCATCGGGGTTGACCGTCAGGCCAGCATCCCCTACCACTTCCGGCAGAGATGTGGTGTTTGAAGTAATAACGGGCACCCCTGAGGCCATAGCCTCCAAGACCGGCAAGCCAAAGCCTTCGTACCGTGATGGGTAGCAAAAAGCGGCGGCACCGGCGTAAAGTAGCGGCACCAAATCGTCTGCCACGTAGCCAAGAAGCCGCAATTCACCACGCTGAATCAACTCTTTAGCCGACTTTAGCAACCCGTGCGTGTGCCAACCCTTTGCACCGGCTACCGCCAGTGGGTAGCGCTGCCGCAAGGCAGTTGGCAACGCAGCATAAGCTGCAAATAATGTTGTCAAGTTTTTGCGGGGCTCCAGCGTGCCCAGACTCAATACGTAGCCACCGGGCTCTAGGCCAAGACGCGTCAAAGCTGGCTTAAGAGTGTCGTAAGCAGCGGGCTGAAATCGCGGGTCAGCCGCGTGATGGATAACGGCAATACGTTTTGAATCAACATTGAACCATTTGCTTAAAGCTTCGCCTGTTGCACTAGAAACGACAACGATGTGATCCGCTTTTTCGATAGCTGCCGGCAATTCCCTCTGCATCAGTTCCACCCTTTCCGCTGGGTGAGATTGTGGACAGTCAAAACAGGACATGTCATGTATTGTTACAACCACCGGCCCGTCGTAGGGCAGGGGAATAAAATTGGGTTCATGGTAAAGCTCATTACCTGACCCGCGCCGGGTGTGGTGTCTGAACAAGGCGCGTTCAGCCAGTTTTTTTATCGAACGCGGTCGCGGAAAAAAACGTTTTGCCAGGGCATAACCCTGCTGTGCTGCCTGGGTACTGGCGGCTGAAGGCGGGTTTATACCTTGCTCACAGCGCAAACCGTAAAACATTCGAATTTCAGCATTTTCCAACTTGTCCATCGCGTTGAACAGGTGGCGAACATACTGGCCGATACCTGTAAGCGGCGCCAGTAAAATTGTGCCGTTAACCAATATCTTCATTGGCTCAAAGACAAGAATGACGAGAAAATATCCTGCGGTAGGCGTGCCAATCTCCCAAATAAATCTCCAGTCATGTCAAATCGAAAAAAGTATTGTCATAAATCGAATCCGAACATTTTTTTAAATTGCTTTATCGCAAATACTGTTGCACAGATTTACGATTTACACGCAGGGTTCAGGGCACGTAGCGCTATCAAAATTTGCTCGCCTACAAGTCTAACTCTATCCGACAAGCGCAAAAAGACGAAATAATAATAACTCCCATCAATCGTGGAATGGTGCTTTACAGGCTGCTGAAATACCCGCAGCCGGTGCATGCGAGCCACCCCTCAAACGTTGATTTGATACCGATTCATCGATACAGTCAGAGCCAATTTCATTCGCGGAGCCGACACCTTCACCGAGAGCCTGTTCACCATGCGAAAGCTGGAGGACTTTGTGCCAGCCGACCATCCACTGCGAGCTATCCACGAGGTGGTCAACGCTGCTTTGGTGGAGATGGGTGCATTTTTCTCAGGCGTGTACAAGGCCGACGTCGAAGGCGTTCGCCTCAGTATCGCGCCCAAGAAGCTGCTGCGTGCCATGTTTTTGCCAAGTGTTCTACAGCGTTCGTTCTGAACGCCAGCTCATGGAGCAAACCCAATACAACCTGTAGTTTCGCTGGTTCATTGGTCTGTCCATGGACGACGCCGTGTGGGTACCCACCGTCTTCACCAAAAACCGTGAGCGCCTGATCGAGCACACGCCATCATCCAGGCTTGGGCCGGTCACAAAAGCTTTGTGCGCAAAGACGGCGGCGTCGATGGTAGCGACAGCGGCAACTTCGAAGGCGAAGGCAGCAGCAGTGACACGCACGAGTCCAGCACCGACGCCGATGCTCGGCTGTACTGCAAAGGCCACAACGCCAGCCGACTGCGCTAAGTGGGCCACACCCTCACCGACAATCGTTATGGGCTGATTGCCAACGCCATGGTCACCACTGCCGATGGCTTTGCTGAGCGCGAAGCGGCCAAGGCGATCACTAACGACGCCCGGCAGGCCGCCGACAACGCGCAGGCCGAAATCACGCTGGGTGCAGATAAGGGTTGTGACGCCAAAGATTTCATTGACGCCCTTCAGGAAATGAACGTTATTGCTCACGTGGCGCAAAACACCTCGGGACGCCGCTCGGCTGTGCCAGACGCCATTGCGCTAAGTGCGGGCTACTCCATCTCGGTGCAAAAGAGAAAACTCATTGAGCAGGGCCTTGGTTGGGCAAAGACCGTGGGGCGTATGCGTTAGTTAGTAATGGCGCGCGGGCCCAAGCGAGTCGATCAGATATCTGTGCTGACCATGGCTGCCTACAACCTCACGCGCATGCGCATCTTGGGGAATTCCGTCTGCAGGCGGCGTGAGGGACGAGAAATGCAGAAGAGCGAGGCTCAAAACGCCGAAAACGGGTCCAAAAGAACCGGGAAGTTCATAATGCGAAAGGACGAAGTAAAAATCAAACAACCCAAGCAATATCTCACGCTTCGCGTGGAGTGTTTCAGCAACCTGCTAAAGCACTTTCCGGATCCGGAACCCTCCTCTCCCTATGTGCAATCGCAGCAAATACAAAGTACCAAATCAGATTCTGTTCCGCCGATTTCAATTGCGGCTCGCCCTACGGTTCAGACGAGAAAGGTCAATTTGTATATCCACTAATATAACTATTTAAAAACTTCAACTGAGTTTAAAGATTGACCTCCGGCGTCCTTTGCTGACAACTGGATTAATTCTTTAGCTAACGACCAGTTAATCTCAATTTTTACATCGTTCCAGTGTAGTGATCAAGCAATTTCGGACAGTTCGATAGATTTTTTAGATGTCGATTCACGCACCAAAGCGTTTGATGAGATGTTGCCCAGTTTTGAGTGCAGCCTGACAGAGTTTTAAAAGCCAACAATGTAGTGAGCAATATCGTTTGTAGCCTCAGCACGATCGGCATAGTCCTTGTGCCAAACCCGCTCCATCTCTAGATTCAAAAAGAAACGCTCCATGACGGCGCATAATCTGTTAGCTAACCAATAGTTACCTTTACGGCTCATACTGCCCACCAAGCCACATCTGCCAAGTAGCGCCTGATGCTCAGCGCTGGCGTATTGCGTGCCCCGGTCTGAATGCACGATTAGCCCAGGAGCAGGATTTCTTTGAACGATAGCCATCTGCAAAGCCGCACACACCAGTGCTGCGGGCATCGCAGCGGCCATAGCCCAGCCCACAATCTTGCGCGAGTGCAAGTCCAGTACTGCCGCCAGGTACAGCC
>ENA-OFDP01000613-OFDP01000613.1-metagenomes-genome-assembly--contig:-NODE-613-length-15604-cov-6.088301_pt1 | contig 15604 bp, 14 predicted proteins | sample MGYA00153389_OFDP01 | MGnify analysis MGYA00153389 | reverse complement strand
CCGTTGGGACGAACCGTTGCCGTTGTTCTTCGCAGGGCGTTTGGTAGGCTTTGGCGATGACGAGTTGTTTGAAGTCTTCCGAGGAAACACGGTCATCGTTCATCCGGCCGATCAGCACAATTTAGCCGATCTAATCCTCTATGAGGGTGCGCGAGATTTGGTAGTACACTTCTCGGCCGTGGGGCTCGCCTGCTCTGCGAGGTCAAGCTTCACTCTTACGGAAGCAGAACGAATTTTCGATCAAATCCAAGCGCTCGTTGTGCCCCGCAAATGTTTATTCTCCGTCGGCTTTGGATGTCGAGCGGCAAGCCCCTTACAGATTTTCAATATTCAGCAAGGCCAGTCCGATCCCAACGGTGAAGGGAGTATGTTTAGATGGGCATGAACGATGAGCTTCGCGATTTGTACAATGCCTGGAAGGTGGTGCTTCCGCAAAATCAACAACCGCCTCGAGACCTTGGACCGCCGTATTTGGTCAAGGTGACGCCAGATTATGAAATTAGCCCAAAGCGGGTTCTTGTCATTGGTCAGGAAGACTATGGATGGAAATGGAGCACGCGAGAATTATCCGACGACTTAACTGGTTACACCTACAAGGAAAATGGGAAGGAGTGGCCCCATTTACCGATTGAGAGTTGGGGTGACTTCATCGAACAGCCGAATAGCGTTGACGCCTTGATGTATGGCTGCGAAATTTTCGAATTCGGAAAAGAGCAACCTAAGAGTTTCAACAGCCCCCTTTGGCAAAGATTTCGAGATATCACCAACCAAGGAGACATCGGAGCGTTTACGAACCTCGATCGAGCAAGCTACTTCGATGGGGAGAGAAGCGGCACCATACCGGACGGCCCAGTTCGGGAGTATTTAACGACCCAGGATTTTCCGGACCCTGAAGCCAAGCTCCTACTGCGGGAAATCCAGATACTGGGTCCGACGGTCTGCATTTTCCTGACGGGCCATGGGAGCGATCATTTAATCGAAGCGGCCCTTCCCAAAGTCGAGTTCGAAGAATGTGTAACGAACCTGCCCCGCGAACAGATCGCGAGAGTATGCGGACCTGGCCTCCCGCTGGCCTCTTACCGAACCTATCATCCAGGCCATCTCAGCCGTTGCGCGAAGGGCTTCTATTTGGACCTGATCTGCAAAGACATCGCGCGACAGGCCAGTTCGAAAGCAGCGGTGGAACCGAATGCTTGATCTCATCGAGACACGGAGAATGCACTCAAGGAGATTGCATTGGCGCAGTGACCCCGCTGGCGCGATTCGAAGTGCGCGCATAGGGTGAGGCCATGACCGACGACCATCTTTACCGCCGCGGGGTTGGCGTGATGTTGCTCAATGCGCACGGCCGTGTGTGGGTCGGGCGGCGGATCGATAATAGCGATGAGGCGTGGCAGATGCCGCAGGGCGGGATCGACAAGGGCGAGAAGCCGTGGGCCGGGGCATTGCGCGAGCTTGAGGAGGAGACGGGCATTGAACCGCAGCTCGTCGAGCGCGTCGCTGACCATCCGCAGCGGCTGCGCTACGACTTGCCGCCCGAGCTGGCGGGGAAGTTGTGGAAGGGCAAGTGGAAGGGACAGGACCAGGACTGGTTCCTGGCGCGCTTTACCGGCAGCGACGCGGATGTCGACATCGCCACCAAGCACCCCGAGTTCAACGACTGGAAATGGATCGAACCGCGGCTGCTGCCCGAGCTGATCGTGCCGTTCAAACGCGACATGTATCGCGCGATCGTGGCCGGGTTTGGGGAGTGGTTGCAGCCCCAGTGATTGCCACCCGCGAGGAAATGGCGCAAATTCGCTCCACCAAATCGGGAGGGTTAAGCAATGGCGACGGCGGCAGCGGCGGTGATGGCGAAGGCGCGGCGCGATGTAGTGTCGCATTTCATGGGGACGAATGCGGTGTCGGCGGAGAGCGCGGTGGCGTATGAGCCCGGGCGCAACATCCACCAGCGACAGTTCGAGCGGTTGTGCGACGCCGGGGTGATCCGCGCCGCCGGCGAGGGGAAATATTGGATCGACGTCGCGCGTTATGACGAATGGTCGCGGTCACGGCGGCGGTGGGTGATCCTGGCGATCGCGGCCTTGCTGTCGATCGCGGCGGTGGCGGGCCTAATGGTGCGGTAGCGCCGCACGGTGTGGCCTTCCCCTGCGTCCCGCGCTAGGCAGCGGCGGGATGACGGGGCTTACCACAAACGAACGGACATGCGTCGAGCAGGCGATGGCTGCGCAGGGCGCGATGCTGGCGCATGTTGAGGCGTGGGCGGGGATCAATTCGGGGTCGCGCAATCTCGATGGATTGGCGCTTGTGACTGACGCGATTGGCGCGGCGTTCGCGGTGCTGCCGGGGGAGATGGTCCGGATTGAGCCGGCGCGGGTTGAGGCGGTGGACGCTTCGGGAAAGAAGTTCGACCTGCCGCACGGACAGCACCTCCACCTCACCGTCCGGCCCGAGGCGCCGCTGCAGATCTTGCTGACCGGGCACATGGACACGGTGTTCGCCGCGGATCATCCATTCCAGGCGCTGACGTGGCTCGATGCGGGGACGCTTTGCGGGCCGGGAGTGGCCGACATGAAGGGCGGGATCGCGGTGATGCTGGCGGCGCTGCAGGCGGTCGAGGCGAGCGATGGCGCCGGCGAGATTGGCTATGAGGTGGTGCTCAATTCCGACGAGGAAGTCGGGTCGCTCGCTTCGGCCGACCTGATCGCGAGCGCCGCCCGAGGCAAGAGCGCGGCATTGACGTTCGAGCCTTCGGCGCTGCCCGACGGGACGCTGGCGGGGGCGCGGCCGGGGAGCGGCAATTTCAGTTTCACGGTGCGTGGAAAATCGGCACACGCCGGGCGCAATCCCGAGGACGGGCGCAACGCATTGGTCGCGGCGGCGGACCTCGCGCTGCGGCTGGCGAAAGGCGTCGGGCCGCGGCTGAGCATCAACCCGGCGAAGATCGATGGCGGCGGGCCGAACAATGTCGTCCCCGACCACGCCATCCTGCGGGTCAATTTGCGCCCGGCGACGATCGAGGACCAGGCGCGGGCGCAAAGCCTGATCGAAGCGTCGGTGGCGATGGTATCGGCCGAGCATGACGTCGCGATCGACACCCACGGACATTTCGCGCGCCCGCCCAAGCCGATGACGCCCGAGCTCGAGGCATTGTTCGGGCTGGTCAGGCAGGCCGGCGCCGACCTTGGCCAGACGATCGGCTGGCAACCCACCGGCGGGGTGTGCGACGGCAATAATATCGCGGCGTGCGGGGTGCCGGTGATCGACACCATGGGCGTGCGCGGCGGAAGCATTCATTCGATGGAGGAATATCTGATTGTCGATTCATTGGCCGAGCGTGCGGCGCTGGCGGCGTTGACGATATTGCGGCTGGCGGCGCCGTCTAAGCAGCGGGGCGCGCAATGACCTTCCGGATCCGCGCCGCAACGCCCGACGATGGCCGCGCCTTGTACGACATCGCCAAGCTGACCGGGGGCGGGTTCACCAATTTGCCCGCCGACAAGGCGACGCTCGAGGCCAAGCTCGCCAAATCGCAGGCCGGGTTCGAGCGCGAGGGCGAGAACCAAGACGACGATTTGTTCCTGTTCGTGCTCGAGAATGTCGAGACCAAGGCGATCCGCGGCACCTGCCAGGTGTTCGGCAAGGTCGGTAATGACCGGCCATTTTATTCGTACCGCATCTCGACATTGACCCAGCGCAGCCATGAGCTCGATCGGATCTTTCGCAACCAAACCTTGTCGTTGTGCACCGACCTTGAGGGATCGTCCGAAGTTGGCGGGCTGTTCCTCCATCCGCAAGAGCGCGCCGGCGGGCTCGGCATGCTGCTCGCGCGGTCGCGTTATTTGTTCATCAAGCAGCATCGCCCGCGGTTCGGGCCGCGGGTGCTGGCCGAGCTTCGCGGGGTGATGGACCAGGCCGGCCACTCGCCATTCTGGGATGCGCTGGCGGGGCGGTTTTTCGGCATGAGTTTTCCCGAGGCCGACGAATTCAACGCGGTCCACGGGACGCAATTCATCGCCGATTTGATGCCCAAAACGCCGATCTACGTCGCGATGCTGCCCGACAGCGCGAAGATGGTGATGGGCCAGCCGCACCCAACCGGGCGCGCCGCGCTGCGGATGCTGGAAAGCGAAGGCTTCGCTTACGAATGCTATATCGACATTTTCGATGGCGGGCCGACGGTGACTGCGGCGACCGACAAGATCAAGACGATCGAGCAAGCCAGGTGGCTGCATTATTCGGGTGCGCCGCAGGCTGGCGAGCCGAGCGAGACGATGGTGCTGGCGAGCGGGCGGCTCGAGGGATTTGTCGCTTGCTATGGCAAGACCCAGCGCGGCGGGGAGGACGAGATATTGCTCGACGACCAGACCGCGGAAATGCTCCGGCTCGACCATGGTGACAACGTCCTGGCGACGACGCGCTAGTGCCGATCCGCGAGATCAATTTTGACGGAATCATCGGGCCGAGCCATAATTATGCCGGGCTGAGCCTCGGCAATCTGGCGTCGACGCGTAACGCCGGGGGCGTGTCCCGGCCGCGCGCGGCGGCGCTGCAGGGGCTCGACAAAATGCGCGCCAATTTGGCGCTGGGGCTGGTGCAGGGAGTGTTCGTCCCGCAGCCGCGGCCGGCGCGCATCTGGCTGGCCGATCTTGGCACGACGATCGAGGCGGCCGAGCCCGAGCTTGCCGCCAATGCGATGAGCGCGTCGGCAATGTGGGCGGCCAATGCCGCGACCGTCAGCCCGGCGCCCGACACCGCCGATCGCAAATGCCACCTGACAGTCGCGAATTTGCGGACGATGCCGCACCGCAGCCATGAATGGGTAGCGACGCTAGCGCAGCTCAACGTCGCCTTCGCTAATCCCGCTTTTGCGGTGCATGGGCCGGTGCCCGCAGCATTTGGCGATGAAGGCGCGGCCAATCACATGCGGTTGACGGCGGGGCATGGCGCGCCGGGGATCGAACTGTTCGTCTATGGCCGGACCGGCGGCCCCTATCCCGCCCGCCAGCATATCGAGGCTTCGAAGGCGGTCGCGCGGCGGCATGGCCTCGATCCGGCGCGGACCTTGTTCATCGCGCAATCCGAGCAAGCGATTGCGGCGGGCGCGTTCCACAACGACGTCGTCGCGGTCGCCAACGAGCGGGTGCTGTTCGCGCATGGCGAGGCATTTGCCGATCGCGATGGCACGCTGGCGGCGATCGAGCGACTGATGCCGGGGGTCGAGATCGTCGAGGTGCCAGACGCCGAGGTACCGCTGGCCGACGCGATCCGATCATACCTGTTCAACGCGCAACTGGTGACCACGTCGGACGGCACGATGACGTTGCTCGCGCCGACCGAGTGCCGCGACACGCCGTCGGTCAAGGCGTGGATCGACCGCCATCTGGCGAGCAATGGCGCGATCCGGCGGGTCGATTATGTCGATGTGCGCCAGTCGATGGCCAATGGCGGCGGCCCGGCGTGTCTACGGCTGCGGGTGGCGTGTGATCCCGCACTGGTCGATCCGCGCTTCCTGGTTGACGAGGCCGGGCTCGAGCGGATCGGGCGGGTGATTGCGGCGCATTGGCCCGAGGAAATCGCGCCCGGCAAGTTGCAGGAGCCGGGGTTGATTGCGGCGGTTATCGCCGCCCGGCGGGCGCTGCTCGACTGCCTCGAACTGCAGCTCGACTGAGTCGGGGATTTTTACACAATCGGCAGTGCGTTAATATATTTTTGGCGGAAATCCGGGGCTGGCATGGCGCTTGCTTAACCATATGCATGTTCAAGCGTATCGGCCGACTGTTCGTCATCAAAACCCGCTTCGAAGCGTATTTCGTGATCTTCGCGATTGCGATGGGGGCGATCGAGCGCGGCCGACAGTATCTGGCAGTGTATCCGGGGAGCTCGGGCTATATCCTGGCGCTGGCAGCGACCGGCGTGGTGTTTGTCGCTGGCGCCAAATTGCTCGATTCAGTGCGCCCGGTGGCCACGGCGAAGGCGCCGGTGCGGACCGTGACCCGCCGTCGCCGGGTCAGTCGTAATCGATCCAGGCGAGACCCGCGTCATTCCGTCGCAAGGTCAGCAATTTCACGTCGCACAGATTAACCCCGGGCCAGGTCACGGATCCGCCGCCGACCAGGGTCGCGCGCAAATCGAACGCGCAATCGGGATCGGAAAATGCGGCCGAGGCTGATTTGCCGGCGGCTGGCGCGGCGCCAAGCGGCTTCCATTCGCCCGACCCGACTCGGCGAATCGACATCGCCAAAATGTCCTTGCCGACGCCATTGACGATGGCGAATCCCGACACGCCAGCGCTGGCCGGGGCCGGAATCAGCAGACCGATGGCGGCCGCAGCGATGATCGAAATCAGTTTCATAGCACTGGAAAATAACGCTGATCGAGCTAAACGCCTAACCGATTCGACAATCTCGTTTCGCGGTTGAAATAACTTTGTGGATATTAACCATCTGTTAGGGCAAGAGTTGCATCTTCGTGCCGTCCTGGGGAGCGACGTCCATGGAGTCGAATTTGCGTTATTACCTACGCCGGGCCGCTGAAGAGCGGACTGCAGCCAATCGCGCCATCACGCCGCAAGCACGCGACTGGCATGCCAAGTTGGCCGGCGAATTCGCGCTCCGCGCCAATGCCTGCGCGCCGCAAACGATGACTGCCTGACGGGCGCTTCGACCAATCGGCCGACACCTTCGATCAGCGCGACCGATTCCACTATTATCCTGAACATCAACCGGTTAGCGTGTGCCGTCGGTTTGGTGCGCTCGGCTTCCCTTCCGCGCTGATTATTGTCCGCTGAAGGAGTACCATCCCATGACTATGCTTGCCCGCCGCAACTATTCGGCCGTCTCGACCATTGCGCTCCTCCCAATCTTGTTGGCCATGGCGCCGGTTCCCGCCAACGCAGCACCAGGCGGTCATGCGACAATAGCCGCGAAAGTCGCGCGCAATGGGGTTCCCGCCTGGGCGATCAGGAGCGCGGACCTGGAGGCGGATCCTGCGGTGCGGTTCGGGCGGCTGCCTAACGGGATGCGTTATGCGCTGATGCATAACGAGATGCCGCGCGGCGGCGGCGCAATCCGCTTCGCGTTCAACGTCGCGCATCTGGAAGAAGCCGACCGCGAGAAAGGCGTCGCGCATTTTCTCGAGCATATGGCGTTCAACGGATCGAAGGCGATTCCGGAGGGCAAGTTGGTGCCGATGCTCGAACGGCTCGGGCTGGCGTTCGGTGCGGACACCAACGCCTCGACCGCGATCGATCGCACGACCTACAAGCTCGATCTGCCCAAGGTCGATGCGCCGACGATCGACGCGGGCCTGCTGATGATGCGCGAGATCGCGGGCAATCTGACCATTGCCCAAGCGGCGGTCGTCCGCGAACGCGGGATCATCCAGTCCGAGGCGCGGGTGCGCAATAACGTCCAGCGGCGCCAGGCGGCGAGCTTGCTGTCGACGTTGCTGCCCGGCAATCGCCTCGGCGCGCGGATCGGGATCACGCCGGAGGAGGTCGCGAGGACGACGGCGGCGGACATTCGCAATTTCTACGACGGTTATTATCGGCCCGAACGCGCGACTTTGGTGATGGTCGGCGATTTCGATGTCGCGGCAATGGAGCAGAAGATCCGCGCGCGGTTCGCCGACTGGCGCGGCCGCGGCCCGGCGCGGGCGAGCTATGTCCGCCCCAACCCCGAAACCCCGCGCCCCGGGATCGGCCTGTTTTCCGAGCCCGCGGTCCCCGAGGCGCTGTCGATGCAGCATGTCATCGCTTACGAGGCGCCGCTCAATAGCGTCGCTGACGAGCGCCTGGAATTGCTCAAGGGGATTGCGGGGGCGGCACTGAGCAACCGGCTTGCAGTGCTGTCGCGAAGCCCAGAATCGCCGATCCGCGGAGGCCGCGCGGGCGGCGCGAAGCTGTTCCGCAGCGCCGAACTGTACGGCATCGACATCTCGCCCAAGGACGGCCGGTGGAAGGAAGCGATGGCGCTGGCCGAGCAGGAAATGCGCCAGGCCGCGCAATATGGCTTCAACCGGAGCGAAGTCGACGAGGCCAAGGCCAATATCGCCACTGCGCTAGCCAATGCGGCCAAACAGGCGGCGGGTCGGACAAGCGGCTCGCTGGCCGAAAGTCTGGTCAATGATTCGATCGACAATTCGGTGTCGAGTTCGCCGGCGTACCAGCTCGCCTTGTTCACCCAGCTCGCGCCGGGGATTGACCGCAAGGCGGTTTCGGACGCGTTCAAGGCGGCGTGGAAGGGCGGGCCGACCGCGATTCACCTGTCGACCCAGACTGCCGTTGCGGGCGGACAGCAGGCGGTTGCCGAGGTTTTGCGCAGCAGCGCGGCGATCGCGGTCACCGCCCCGACCGAGGCAGTCACCAAGGCCTTCGCTTACGATTCGTTCGGCCCGGCGGGGACGATCGTCGCCGATCGCCGGATCGAGGCCGACGGCGTGCGCGCGATCACCTTCGCCAATGGCGTCCAGCTCAACATCAAGAAGACCGACTTCGAACCCGGCCAGATCCTGTTCCGGATGAATGTCGGAAGCGGGATCCAGTCGTTCCCCACCAACCGCGAAGGCTTGTCGGTGATGCTGCCGGTCCTGTCCGGGATGGACGGGCTCAAGGCGCATGATATCGACGAACTGCGCCGGATCGTCGCCGGTCACACCGTCAGCCTGGGGCTGGTCGGCGTCGAGGACGCGATTGTCGCGCAGGGCGGCACCACGGCCAAGGACCTCGAGCTGCAGCTGAAACTGCTCGCCGCCAAGATCATTGCCAGCGGCTATCGCCCCGAAACCCAGGTCAGCTGGGCGTCGATCACGCCGACCGTCGCCAAATCGATCCGCAGCGACGCGATGCAGCGCTTCTCCACCGCCGCGCCCACGATCATCGCCGACGGCGACGCGCGGATGGGGCTGCTCGAGCCCGAGGCGCTCGGCAAGGTCACGCTCGACGATTTGAAAGCCGCGGTCGAGCCCCAGCTCCAGCACGGCCCGATCGCGATCGGAATCGTCGGCGATGTCGATGAGCAAGCGGCCATAGCTGCCGTGGCCAAGACGCTCGGCGCGCTGCCCAAGCGCGGGCCGGCCATGCCCGCGGGCGCACCGGTCCATTTCGCAAGCGATCGATCGATGAAGATCGTTCGTCATGGCGGCGGCGCCGATCAGGGCGTGGTGGCACTGATCTGGCCGACCACCGACGACAGCGACTATAAGTCGGAAATGCGCCGCGAATTGCTCGCCGCCATCCTCCAGCTTCGACTGCTCGCCGAAATCCGCGAGAAGCTCGCCGCGACCTACACCCCCAATGCGGGATCGAGCGCGTCGAACACCTTCAAGGGGTTTGGGTCGTTGAACGTCGCGGTCCCGGCGCAACCGGCAACGATGGACCTGGTGGTCAAGAGCATCCGCACCATCGCCGCCGACCTCGTCGCTCACCCCGCCAGCGCCGACGAACTGCTGCGGGCGCGCAAGCCGATGATCGAGGCCGAACAGCGCGATCAGCGGCAGAATGCCGACTGGCTCGGGCCGGTCGCCAAAGCGCAGTCGGTCCCCGATCAGCTTGAACGCCACCGCACGCGGACGGCAGTCGTTTCGGCGATCACCACCGCCGACATCCAGGCCGAGGCGAAGCGCTGGCTGGTTGGCGAACCACTGCAGATCCGCTCGCTGCCCGAGGGTGCGAAGTGATGCTCACTGCCCGTCGTGAGCGTCGCGCCCGCGCTGGCGGCCAAACTGCGCGGCGACTGAACACGTGTGGGGCGTCCGCGCCATGCTCGCTAAGGTGCAGCGCCTAGAGCAGTCGCGCTCGCCGATCTCGCCATTCGAGCGGGCGTGGGGATCGCTGGCGGAATGGGAGGTCGAGTGCCAATCCGGGATTGACGAGGGGCGGCTGGACTCAAGGGACATGCCCGTCGTGATGATGGCCCTGCGCCGGTGGCACAGCGAAGGGGCTTGGAGCTGATTTGCTGACGTCCGATTTCCACCGACGACAGTCACAAAGCGGACATTCCGTTTTCGACCCATTGCGGACATTCGACCGAAGAACGTAATGCTATCCGCATGAAACGAGGAAACGGTTTGGCGCGGGCGGTAGCGCCCATGTCTCGGCAGGGCCTTGAAGCTCTTGCAACAGGTGCTTTGCTCGCCCGTATGAAGCGGCTCCGCTGGTGCGAGGACAGCCGACAAAACAGCGACTTATCTCAAGATGAAGTTGCGTCTGTCGCGCTCCTTATTTTGTTCAAAGAGGATGCCGCTTGGCGCTCTGCACATGCTGACCTCAAGGCGGTCCTCGCCGAGCGCGAGCACGTCGAGAACAAGCCCTAACAGCGATATCTGATAATGTCCGCTTTCCACCCATCACGGTCGTTTAGCGGCCATTCGGCTTTCGACCCATTGCGGACATTCAGCGCCTAAGAGCCCAGACGGCGCAGGCGCGGGCCGAAAGCGGGACGACGTGCCCTAAACGAACGATAGCACAGCCATTTCGAGTGGCGGGCAGCTATACCCCGTCGAACTCACGATCTGTGAAGTAGGGATTTGGTTGAAAGATACTTGCAGGAGTTGGACAGCTGTCCCTCCAGTCCGGCTTTAGCTGTAAGATGCGCCGTCTGACCAACAGCGGGAAATTGAGCAGGACCCATTTGGCGATCTTGTCGGTCGAGTAGCGGAAAAGAACAGAGGCATTCTTCGACTCTTCGAGCGCCCTTTGTAACGAGGAGGGCAGCTCAAAACCTGGCATGTCCTTAATGGGTGTGACCTCGCCCGTTCGGGCTTGAACAACGAACTTGTGAGTTTTGAGCGTCTGCTTGTTGCTCTTGTCCCACCATCGCTTGATAAGTTTCCTCGATTCTGAGGATACTCTTCCAAAGAGCGACACCAAGTTATGATTCGCCTCAAATTCTGCTCCTTCGATTAGACACAAGCACTTCAAGTATGTTTCGGCGGAATGGGCCCTGCAGGTGACCTGGGCGTAGAATGTATGCGCGACGATTCCGTCATCGAGGTTTTGCAGGGCCTCCGCTGCAAGGTAATACTCGTCACCAAGCCCAAAGAACTGCTCAGCGGTCGTTTGATATGCGGGCAAGTCATATTCTCTCACTGTTTCTGGTCGATGGTAGGCCGCGCACTCACGCAATGCGAGTCGACGAGACCGGCCACTGATCCCACACACAGCGACAGTTTCGTGAGAAATAGGTTAGAAAACAAAACCAGCAGCGGCGAGACCCTACCGGGAGCTACCGCCTGAGCTCTTGTATCTAATGGAGAAAAATTGGTGCGCCCGGAGCGATTCGAACGCCCGGCCCTCAGATTCGTAGTCTGATGCTCTATCCAGCTGAGCTACGGGCGCCTGCCGGCTGGCTATTAGGGGGAAGGCGTGACGCGCGCAACCCTCCTGGCCGAGCAAATGACACCGCGTTGCGCGCCGCCGCGCGCCGCCTTACACCGCCGCGATGAGACATACCGCCTTCCCGCTTGTCCTGCTCACGCTCGCCGGTTGCTCGACGACCCTGGTCAACGAGCCGTCACTGGCGCGGCGTGCGGCGGAATCGATCGATCCGCGGGTGCCGGTTGGTGGCGCGACGGCGACGGGGCCGGTCGACGCGGCGCTTGCAGCGCGGCTTGGGAAGCTGGTTGCCGACGGCAACGAGGGCGCGCGCTCGTTCGATGCGCAGCTTGGACAAACCGAGGCGTTGGCCAAAGCGGCTGGCCCGGCGCAAAGCGAAAGCTGGATCGTCGCGCAGGAGGCGCTGTCGGCGCTGGAGGTCGCGCGGGCCAAGACCACTGCGGCGCTGGCGGATGTCGACGCGCTTGCGGCCGGGCGGATCAAGAGTGGAGCGGGGCTTAATGCTGCGGATCTGGCAGTGATCGACGCGGCATCGGGCGAGCTTCGCGCCATCGCCGACCGCCAGAGCGAGACGATCGACCGTATTGGCGCGCGCCTGCGTTAAGCGAGTGCGCCTGCGCTAGGCGAGCGCGGCGGCGCGCGCCGCCCGCCAGTCGGCGGCGTCGATCCGCCAGATCAGGGCCGGGTTGAGGTCGGGGCCGAAGCGCGAGTCCTCGAAGTCGAGATCGGCGCGGCGGGCCATGCCGAGGCGGTGCATCAATCCCTGGCTCGCCACATTGTCGGGCACGGTCATGGCGATGACATGCGGCGCGGCGAACCGACCGAAAGCGAGGTCGAGACTGGCGATCGCGGCTTCCTTGGCGATGCCCTTCCCCCACGCCGATTCGCGCAGTCGCCAGCCGATTTCGTACTGACCGGTGAGGTCTCCCGCGCCCGGCGCATTGACCCGCTTGATCCCGCAAAAGCCCTGGATTTCGCCGGTCGCCTTGTCCTCGATGATCCAGAAGGTATGGCCGTGATCGCGCTGGAAACCGAGCATCCGCTGATGCGCGGCGCCCCATTGCTCGGGGCTTTGCACGCCGCCGAGATAGCGCATCACCGCTGGCGTATTCATGATGGCGTAGAAGGCGTCGCGGTCATCGTCGCGCCATTCGCGCAAATGAAGCCGGTCGGTGGTGGCGACAAGGTCGGTCATCGCCCTCTCCTGCCGTCGGTTCACACCGCGATCAAGAGCCCCATTTGATCAACGGCAGGATGGTCGAATGATCGTCGGTCCAGCCGGCAAAGCCCGGCCTGGGATGGAGCGGGCGCCAGTGGCTAGGTCCGCTCGCGCGGTTCAATGCCGCGATGGTCGCCGGCGAGGGTGACAGCGCGACCCACAAGGACGCACCGGCATTGTCGCGCTGCTCGGCCGGGGTCGGATAATAGAGCCGGGTCTGCGCGGTCCAGCCCCACCCCGTAGCCGCGCCGATCACCGGGGTCAGATCGAGGTAGCGGTTGGAGATGTGGACCATCAACAGCCCGTCGGGGCGCAGGTGGCGGCGGTATCCGGCGAACGCCTCGCGGGTCAGCAAATGCATCGGCACCGAATCCGACGAGAAAGCGTCGATCACGAGCACGTCGGCGCTGTGGTCAGGCTCGCGGTTGAGGGTCAGCCGGGCATCGCCGACCACCATCGGCGCGTCGGGCTGGCACAATATGAGGAAGTGGAACTGGGTCCTGGCGATGCCGACGATCACCGGGTCGATCTCGTAGAAGCGCCACGACTGGCCAGGCTTGCTGGCGCAGGCCAGGGTGCCGGCACCGAGCCCGACGATTCCGACGCGGGCATTGGGGAAGAGAGCTGGAACGGCGGCCATCGCCAGACCGACACCCGAGCGCGGGGCATAGTAACTTGTCGCCATCCGCTCGCGCGCTTCGGAGCCGAGATTCTCGACTCCGTGGGTAGTGGTGCCGTGCGCGAGCATGCGGGAATCATTGCCGCCGGTGCGGATCGAATAGATGCCGAAGAAGCTGCGCGTCATTCGACCCGGCTCTGCGGACAAGGTCAGTTTCTCGATTCCACCGGCGGTGAGCATGACCGCGGCGACGGTGGCGGTCATCAGCCAGCGATTGCCAATCGCGGCGATGCCGATCCCGAGCAGCACGACCAGGCCGAGGAAGCCAAACGCTTTCGACGGCAGGGCGGTGACGACGACCAGCACCACCAGCAAGGCGGCGAGGCCGAGCCGGGTGGCGCGGGCGCGGTTCGGGCCCAACCACAGCGCCGCCGTCCGACCGAATGGTGCGGCCATCGCCAGCGACGCGGTGGCGGCGAGGATCAGCAGGGGATGTTCGTAGGTCCAGTCGAACACCAACGGCGCGAGCAAGGCGCAGAACAGTCCGCCAAGCGCGCCGCCGACCGACATGGCGAGGTAGAAACGCGTAAGGTGTGCCGGGTCGGGACGGTGCTCGAACAATGTGCCGTGGAGCGCGGTCGAGAGGATCAGCAGTCCAGCCAGCGCGACGCCAAGCATCGCCAGCGGATAAGGGGTGGTATCGGTGCACACGCTGCACGCCACCGCCAGAAGGGCGAACGGAGCGATGCGGCGGCAGAATTCCGCCGGCCCGCGGTCGGACGCGAAGGCCAGGCTGAAACTCAGCAAGTAGAGGCCGAGCGGAAGCACCCACAGCAAGGGCATGGCGACGATGTCGGTGGTCAGGTGGAGCGTGGTCGACATAATCAGGCCCGACGGGATCGCCGCCAGCCAGATCCAGCGGACGATGTCGCGCCCGGCCGGCGGAGGAATGGTCGTGGCCGCGATTGGAATCACCTTGCCCGCGGGCAGGCGAAGTGCGCATCCAGCGACCAGCAAGGCAACCAGGCCGAACCCCGCCGACCAGCCGAGGCTCTGCTCGGCGACCGGGAAGATCGGCTCGACCAGCAAGGGATAGGCTAGCAGGCCGAGGAAGCTGCCGAAGTTGGAGGAGGCATAGAGCGGATAAGGATCGCCGCAGCCCGACAGGGCGTACCAGCGCTGCAGCAAGGGTGCCTGCGCCGACACCGCGAAGAACAACGGTCCGATGCTGACCAGCAGCAGCCAGGGCACCCACAGGAAGCTGTTGGCGCCTGCGGAAGGCGTGGCGTCGATCAACGCGATCGGTAGCGTCAGCGCGGCCAAAGCGAGCAGACCGAGGTGGACCATCGCCTGCCGACGCGGCGCCAGCCGGCCGAGGAAATGGGCGTAGGCGTAGCCCGCCAGCAGCAGCGTTAATGCTTCGTCACGGAGTTGCGCGTCGCTCATGCTCGAGCCGTCGGTGTCCCGCGCGGCGACCAGCATCGACATCAGGCTGTACTCGGTGGCGTGGCTGCGTTCTCGTGCGATCATCTCCAGCACAATCGCATCGAGTTCTGCGATCGCTTTCTTCAAGCGCTTGTGTCCCGGCAATGGAAGCGACAGCGGCAGCGGGAACGGTTGCGCCATCTGCGCTTTGTTCGCGCTCAGCGCCTCGCTGAGCGCCGCACCGATACGCCCACTCGAGTCACCCCGAATTTCGGCATTGAACAGCGTCTTGGCGACAATCTCGAGCGTGACCGTTTCCCAGAAGGCGTGCATGTTCAGCACACCGTTCAGCGCAGGCAACGAGCGCAATGTGTAATCGCGCATCGTCTCGGCGTAGGCTTTGATCTTCTCGCGGTGAAAAGCGGGCTGCGCCAATCGGCGTTGCCGCAACCAGAAATCGCCGTCGCTGGACAACAAGCCATTGCCGATCAGCGCGTGCAGCGCAGGGAAACCCTTGTATGGCTTCTTGAATTTCTTGGCTTGGTCGCGCAGCACCTGCGCCACCAAAGCGGGGCGCGTGACGAGCGTGATGCCGCGATTGCCAAAGCGCAGATTGACGACATCGCCGTATTTTTTGGTCAGCCCCAACAAATACGCGGGCGGGTTGGCGGCGTAGTCCAGCACGTGACCGATGATTGGTAAGCCCGGCGGCATCGGCGGTGTCAGTGGCTGGCTCAGAATTGTCATTAGCTCAGTATCGCATTCAAACGCCAAGACTCGAGTCATTCGTGTGCGGCGCTGAACGTCCCTCGAGCGTGTACGCCTATCGGGTACGCGGGCGACGAACTGTATCGGCGACGAGCCGACATGACTCGTGAATAAATTGCGAACCAAGCGTTGAGCAATAAAACCGCAGCGAATCGAAAATCCAAGCGGTCAACTGGGCTTTGACAGTCATTTTTTGATATCCTCGAGCCATGAGTTCGCTTGACAGACTGTACCGCAC
>ENA-OFDP01000610-OFDP01000610.1-metagenomes-genome-assembly--contig:-NODE-610-length-15659-cov-5.413227_pt1 | contig 15659 bp, 14 predicted proteins | sample MGYA00153389_OFDP01 | MGnify analysis MGYA00153389 | reverse complement strand
GGCCGACTTGCCAGTCGTTGGGGGCATAGCCTGCGTCCACCGCGGCGCGGCTGGCACCCATGGCAGCGCCTAATTTGTCGGCCAGCGGCGTCATCACTTCGGCAAACTTTTCGCTGGAGCCCAGCGCTCGGCCACCCGAAACGATGATCTTGGCGGCGGTGAGTTCGGGGCGATCGTTTTTGGCAATTTCGCTGCCTATAAAGCTGGTTTTGCCGTTGTCGGGGGCAGCGGTTGCGATTTCGATGGCTGCGCTACCACCGGTGGCGGCTGCCGGGTCGAAACCCGTGGTGCGCACGGTGATGACCTTGGTGGCGTCAGCGGTTTGCACCGTGGCGATGGCGTTACCTGCGTAGATTGGGCGCTCGAAGGTGTCAGGCGAGATGACATTGATGATGTCGCTGATCTGGCCCACATCCAGCCTGGCAGCCACGCGGGGTGCCACGTTTTTGCCGCTGGCAGTGGCAGGGAAAACGATGTGGCTGTACGTAGCGGCAATGGCAAGTACCTGGGTAGCCACGTTCTCGGCCAGGCCGTGTTCAAAGCCAGGCGCTTCTGCATGAATGACCTTGCGCACGCCAGCAATCTGCGCTGCCGCAGTGGCCGCAGCGCCTGCGTTGTGGCCAGCCACCAGCACATGCACATCACCACCGCAAGCAATCGCGGCGGTGACCGTGTTCAGGGTTGCTCCCTTGATGGAGGTGTTGTCGTGTTCGGCGATGACGAGAGAGCTCATATTTGTTCCTTGGATAGAGACGTTCGGAGGACAGATGAAAGATGACTTCGCTGCGCTTTGATGACACTTCGCTGCGCTTTGATGACTTCAGTCATTGGGTCATCGAAGCGCGTAGCGCGCAGCGCGAGGTCATCACGTCATCCGAGTACCTTGGCTTCATTTTTCAGCTTGGCCACCAGAGTGGCCACATCGGGTACCTTGATGCCGGCGCTGCGCTTGGGGGGCTCGCTGACCTTCAAGGTTTTAATGCGCGGGGCAACATCAACACCCAGGTCTTCAGGCTTGTAGATGTCCATCTGTTTTTTCTTGGCCTTCATGATGTTGGGCAGCGTGACGTAACGCGGCTCGTTCAGGCGCAGGTCTGTGGTGATGATGGCAGGCAGTGTGAGGGACAGGGTTTCCAGACCACCATCGACTTCACGGGTGACCTTCGCCACGCCATCAGCCACTTCAACTTTGGATGCAAACGTGGCTTGCGGCCAGCCCAGCAGCGCAGCCAGCATTTGGCCGGTCTGGTTGCAATCGTCGTCAATCGCTTGTTTGCCGAGGATGACCAGTTGTGGTTGCTCTTTGTCCACCAGCGCTTTGAGCAGCTTGGCCACTGCAAGCGGCTGTAGTTCTTCAGTCGTTTCCACCAGAATCGCGCGGTCTGCACCAATCGCCATGGCGGTGCGCAAGGTCTCCTGACACTGCAAAACCCCACAGCTGACGGCAATAACTTCAGTGACAACGCCTTTTTCTTTCAAGCGCGTGGCCTCTTCGATGGCGATCTCGTCGAAGGGGTTCATGCTCATCTTGACATTGGCAATGTCGACGCCTGAACCGTCCGATTTGACGCGGACTTTGACGTTGTAATCGACGACTCGTTTGACAGGGACCAAGACCTTCATTGAGGGCTCCAGAAATAGTTGATTGACGTTGACGTAAAAGTAAGCCGCTGATTTTATGCCCGCGCGCAGTTTGCAGTGCTTTTGTGTGGCGACTCACCCAGTTTACCGAAAAAAAGAACGACCGTTCTTTTATAAATTAGAGAACATCACTCAAACTGGGCTGATATGCATAAACCAAATCTGTCCAGCGGCGTAACTGTATGGTGCGCAAACCGAATTTGAATTAATTCGGGTCGCCAACCAGAGTGAATGCCGCCCAATAAAAAGGATTGGCGTATTTGGGATCTGAAAGCACCTTGATTTGCGCGGCCTGCATGGCACGTGTCAGGCTTTGGTCGTTCCAGCGCTTGTGAAAATCGGTCATCAGAATTTGTGTTGAATCATCGTCCACCGGCCACAGGGAAATCAGCGCACTGGCAGCCCCAGCAGAAAAAAGCGCCCGTTTGAAGCCCATGAATTCATCGCCCTGCGCCACCTTGCCCACACCACTGTTGCACGCAGAAAGCGATACCAGCCGGGCCTTGGAGAGGTCGAGTGTTGCCAGCTCACGCGCTTCCATGTCAGAACCCACAGCACCCAGCGTTGCCAGCTTCAAAACAGAAAACATCGGATCAATCTCGTCCACCACACCATGTGCTGCGACATGCACGACGCTGGCTTTGGGGGCAATTTCAATCAGTTTTGCCTTGCTGGCGTCCTTGTTGAGGTAGATTTCCGCTTTGGGATAGAAAGCCTGAATCGCCTTGACTTCCCGTTCGGCGCCCGGCAATGACCATTCAACGCGCCCCAAATCAGGATTACCCAAAGCAGCCAGGCTTTTTTCTGTGCGCTGTACTGTGCCGGTTATCAGCAGGCTGGCAGACAGCACCGTGCTGATCGCATGATTTTGAATCAGCCACTGGCCACCATCGTGCAGAGCCTGAAAGGGCAGAAGGTGCAGCGACTTGTGTGGCACAAAAATAATGTCCTGCTGAGGCGCGAGTGCCAAAGGAGCGATCAGGGTGGTGTATAAATTTTTCGCTGTCACCAGTACCGCCTTGTCCTCCGCTTCAATCTGTTGGCGAAAGCGCGCCACGGCCAGCCGCATTTGGTCTGCACTGGCCGGCAAAGCCTTGACCTGCAATGTGTCCTTGGCAATCACCCAGACAATCATTTTGTCGGGCAACTGGTGGTAGCTGACCATCAATTGCCGGGGCCCCAATGCAGACTGTATTTGCGCCAGACTGGCCGGTCTGGTGTTGACATCGCGTGGATTCAAGGCCGTGCTGGCGACCTTGCGCTGCAAGTCCAGCATACCCCTGGCGCGACTTGCTTCGCTGGCAGCCAGCGCAAGCTCAGGCTTGCCTTGGGCGACATAAAAATCAACCGCCTCATCAAAGACTGCCTGCAGGTTGCCAAACAGTGCAGTGCGTATCTCCAGGCTGCGAAACGAGCCGCGCAGGCTCTCAAGCCCGGCGATGGCCTTACCCAGCTCGGCAATGGCGTCCGCATCACGTGCAGACGCCCGGTAAGCTCTGGCCAGACCGAGTTGGGCCATCGAAACCTGGTACGGGTCATTGCGCCCGACAGCGGCGGCCAGCGCAGTGCCATAGGATTCAACAGCCAGCGGAAATGCTTTCTTTGCCAGTGCAGCATCACCAACCGCGCGCGAAGCCGCCAGCTTGAGCAGCGGATCGTTTTCAGTCGTCGCCACCTTGCGCGCGGTGTCCAAGGCCGCATCAAACTGTCCCGCGCGCAACTGAAGCGCGGATAGTGTGACGCTCAGTTCCGCCTTGATAAAACCTGCACCCAGGCTGGGCAGCAAGCCCATCGCCTTGTTGATTTCGGTGAGCGCATCGGCATGGTTTCCGGATTGACTCAAGTGAAGTGCACGCAAACGGTAGGAGTTGACCTCAATCAGGCGCACCACCTCGCGCGCCCAACTTTCGTAGCCACGACCTATCGCCTGTAGCGTCCGGTTAGCCCATTCATTGGCGGCTGTGTGGTCGCCCGCATAGCTGTAGGCGGTCGCTATGTCGTTGGAAGAATAAACAATCGCAGCACCGTAATTGGCATTTGCAGATTCGCCCATGTACAAAGCCTTGGACGCAGTGCGGATTGACTCGCGAAAGTCGCCACGCTGCGCCTGGGATTGCGACATGGTGCAGTAGTCACCCCATTTTTTCTTGTCGGGATCCGCTGCAAGCAATGCGCCGCCAAGTTTTGAAACACCAGACAATGAATTGATGTCTCTCAAGAAAGCCTCGGGTGCCAAGCTTTGCTTTTGCGCAGAGGCAATGCCAGACAAGAATAAAAACGCGAAAAATACTGAAAAACGTTTTTTCACTTTGGCTCCTCTTTCGGTGTTTGATCTATGGTGTGAACGACCTGCTGCGGAAACGGTATTTCAATGCCGTTTTGCCGCAACGCGGCCAGCACCGCAAGATTAACCAGCGAACGCAGATTTTGCTGGCCATTTTCAGGGTCGGTCATCCAGTAATTGAGTGTGAACTCCAGGCCGCTGACGCCAAAGTTGGTCAGGTGGACAGCAGGTCCAGGATCTTTTAATACACGCTCTTGCGCAAGTGCAGCGTCACTCAGCAAACGCATCACCAGTTCGACATCACTGTCATAGCCGACCGAGACGACGGTCGATTGCAGAATTTGCAAATCTGCCAGCGAGAGGTTTTCAATCCGGTTGCTGATAAACATCTCGTTGGGCACGATGGATTCACGCCCCGACAAGGCACGTATCACGGTATAACGCGCCCGAATGTCCGTGATACGGCCCTCGAAGCTGTCAACCCGCACGTTGTCGCCAATCCGCACGCTGCGCTCGGCCAGCATGACAAAGCCACTGACGTAATTGGCCGCCAGCTTTTGGAGGCCAAAACCAATACCCACACCAATTGCACCGCCCAAAACTGACAGCGCCGTCAAATCGATCCCGACCGCCGACAAGGCCAGCAGCAGCCCAATAAATACCAGCGACACCCGCGTCGCGTTGCTGACTGCCTTGCGCAAAGACAGCTCGCTGCCCGTCGCGGTGCGCAGCAGTCGCGCCTCAATCGCGGACGAGATCCAGAGCGTGATCAATATCACCACGCCCGCGGTCACTGCGCCTTCAATCATGTTGCGCACCGACAAAGTCGTCGCGCCCATTTTCCATTTGATGCCGTCAAGCTCTTCCAGAATCACCGGCAGCAAACCACTGACCCATAGCAACATGGCCAGCCAGGCCAGCCATGAAATCGACCGCTCAAGTGCGCGCACCCAAGGCGCATTTTTAAACGCTGCTTGCAGAATCTTCACGCCCATTCGTATCACCGCCAGCGACAGCAAGACGGGAATCGCTACCTTGAAGACTGCCAGCGGGAAAACGCGCGACAAAAACATGCTGGCGATGTAAGCCAAACTCAAAAGCAGTAGCGGGAATAGCACACCATCAATGATGCGTTTGCCAAACAAAATGGAGTTCTCATCAGTGTTGGAACTGACTTTGCGCACCAGGCGCACCACCAGCCAGGCCAGCAAGCCGCAGGCAATCACCAGACCGATTTCTACCAACGCTGATGGCTGTGTAAGTGATGTCAACCACTCATCCAGGCTGTCGATACGCCGTTTGGGGTAAGCCGCAGTGCCTGAGAACAAACCAGGCGGAAAAATCGTGTTCAAACTCAGGCTGGCCATTGCGGTTTCCTCTTGTCAATGAACGCCTGCACGCCTTCTTGCGCGACCGGGTGGCTCATGTTGCAGGCCATGGTTTGCCCTGCCAGTTGGTAGGCAGCTTCGATGCTGGTTTCACGCTGTTTGTAGAACAGCGCTTTGCCCATGGCAATGGCTTCGCGTGGTTTTGCCAGGATGGAGGCCGCGAGCTTTTCAACTTCAGCATCCAGTGCTTCAAACGGCACGACACGATTGACCAGCCCGCGAACCCGCGCCTCATCAGCCGTGATGAACTCGCCCGTCAGCAGCATTTCCATCGCTTGTTTGGCAGGCATGTTGCGCACCAGAGGCACGCTGGGCGTGGCACAAAACAGGCCCACGTCAATGCCATTCACGCCAAAGGTGGCGTTGTTGGCCGCTACGGCCAAGTCACACTGCGCGACCAATTGGCAGCCTGCTGCTGTTGCCAAACCCTGCACTTTGGCAATCACAGGCACGCCCAGGTTTTGAATTGACAGCATCATGCGCGTGCACTGAGCAAAAAGCCCTTGGTAGTAGGTTAAATCGGAGTTAGCGCGCATGTCTTTGAGGTTATGGCCCGCGCAAAATGCCTTGCCTGTGGCGGCCATCACGACCAGGCGCGCAGTTGCATCCTGTGCCACAAAATCAAGTGCAGCTTGCAGCGCGGTCAGCATGTCGTCGCTCAAGGCGTTGAAAGTGCTGGCGCGGTTGAGCACCAGCGTGTGTACGCCTCGGTCATCTCGGGTGTGTATCACTGGCGGGGAGAGTTCGGTGGTGGTCGTCGTCATGGTCACAATGGGTCAATCACATAAGCTTACAGTAAAAGATGTTTGCAACTTGCTACAAAATATGTAGCTGCTTGCGCCCGATTTTATTGGCCTGGAGACACTTTTGATAGGTAAAAAGCCTTTAAAACACATAAAACCGGGCTTTAAGGCAACAATATCGCCCTGCCCATGAGCTGGCTTTGCGCCATCAGCGCATGCACTTTTGCTGCATCTGCCATGGGAAAGGTTGTAAACGGTGGCGCTGCGAGCTGACCTGTGGACAGCAAATTACATATCGTGGCGATGGCTTTTCGTAAATCCGCACCGGTCAGGTTTTCAGTGCTGTAACCAGTCAGTATGAGCTCATGCAGCAAATCCCAAATGCTTAAATTCACCTCACCACCCGTCACCGCACCCAGTGCGCACAACCTGCCGCCACGGCGCAGCACCGCCACGCTGTCGGCAAACGTCGCTTGACCCGACAGCTCCATCACCGCATCCACGCTTTTGGCCGCTACCTGGTCGGTCAGACGGGCTTTGTCTCCTAAATAAATCACTGAATCTGCGCCTATCGACTGTAAATAATCGTCCTTGCTGCGGCTGGTGGTGGTCGCTACCACGCGCGCACCCAAAGCTTTGGCAGCCGCCACAGCAACTGAACCCACCCCACCGCTAGCCCCATGAATCACCACGGTATGACCCGGCTGCAAGGCAAGCCGCTCAATACCTGCCAGCGCCGTGACTGCTGCCAAACCCAGCGCAGCAACTTGCAGCGGGTCAAGCTCTGGCGGCACGATGGCCACCGCATCGGCCGCCACAGTGACAAACTGCTGATAGCCGCCTGCACGCACCCCGTGAATGCCGCCCAGCTTTTGCATCATGGTGATGACGCGGTCACCCGGCTTGACACTGGTGACCGCTGCGCCAACCGTCACCACATCGCCCAAGGCTTCCAGGCCCGGCGTGTAGGGGAAAGGCGCGTCCAGCTGTACCGGCCAGTTGCCTGAGCAAATTTCCATGTCCGCATGGTTCACAGGGGCTGCATGCACCTTGAAACGAACTTCGTCGGCAGGCAATGGCGCAAGTGTGACATCGACCCAGCGCAGGTTTTCGGGCGGGCCGTAGGCCGTGATTTGAATGGCCTTGGTCATTGAAGGTGTGGTCACCGCATGGTCTCCAGTTGTTCGCTGCTGCGCTGCATGGCAAGCTCAATCATGCGGAGTTCTTCATCGCTAAAGGTTTGCGTCATGCCTTCGACCAATTCAGCTTGAATTCTGATGGACTTTTCAGCCAGCACGCCGCCTTTTTTTGTCAGGTACACGCGCTTGACGCGGGCGTCACTGGCATCCGCCTTGCGCATCAGCAAACCCTGCTTTTCCATACGAGCCAGCAGCATGCTGATGCCGCTCTTGGCAGAAAAGCTGTGCTGAGCCAACTCTTGCTGCGTCATGCCGGGTGTGCGCGCCAGATTGATGAGCACCTCGTGTTCGCCTACACGCACGCCCACAGCAGCCAGCCGGGCGATCAAGACCGCATCACACAGCAGATAAGCCCTGACAACTGCCAGCCAGGCTTTGCGGCCACGCGACAGGCTCAGTTTTTCGGTAGGGGGTGAGACTGGCATCACTGATTATTTTACTATTCGTTCAATTTTGAACTATGATTGTTCAGAATTGAACCAACTATGCTTGATATGAATCTTTACTTACGCCTAATCATCACCCTGCTGCGCTGCTGGCGCTTGCCCCGCTTTGCGGTTGGCCAAACGCTGGAGCGGCAGTTTCGGGTGCTGCCCAACGACATTGACATCAACGGTCACATGAACAATGGGCGCTACCTGACGATGATCGACTTGATGATTGTGGAGTATTTTGTGAGAATTGGTTTCGCCAGTGCAGTTATCAAACGCGGCTGGCGACCCATGTCCGGCGGGTCGATTGTTAGCTATAGGCGCGGCTTGAGCCCACTGCAAACCTACACGCTGCGTTTTCGCATCGATGCCTGCGATGCGCAGTGGAACTACATGCGGTTTGAATTTACCGATGGCCAGCGCGTCTGTGCTACGGGGTACATGAAGGGCGCTGTGGTTGGCAAAGAAGGCTTTGTGACGAACGCCGAATCGTATGCCGCTTTGGGTCAACCGGTTTACGCCGCGCCGCTGCCTGATGCTGTCACGCATTGGCTCAACGCAGAGCGCGATATGGTTGGCAGGGCATGGTGAGTCACTACAAATCCGCCAGCACCCGAATGTGCGCTTCAACGCTTCGGGACAATGCATTCAGGTCGTAGCCGCCTTCAAGTGTTGAAACAATCCGCCCTTTCGCGTGGCGCTTGGCCAACTCTTTGATGCGGCTGGTGATCCATGCGTAGTCTTGTTCAATCAGGCCCATTTGGCCCAGCTCATCATCACGGTGCGCGTCGAAACCGGCGCTGATAAAAATCATTTCGGGTTTGAAGGCATCCAGGCGCGGTAACCACTGCGCCTCAATCATCTCTCGCACCGCCATGCCTTTGGTGTACGGCGGCATTGGCACGTTCAGCATGTTGTTGGCCGGGTGGTCGGTGCCGGAGTAAGGGTACAGCGGATGCTGAAAAAAGCTGACCATCAACACCCGGTCATCGCCCTTCAAAATGTCTTCCGTACCGTTGCCGTGGTGCACGTCAAAGTCGATGATGGCAACGCGCTTTAAGCCATGCCGCTCCAGCGCATACCGCGCGGCAATTGCCACATTGTTAAAAAAGCAGAACCCCATTGCCTTGTCATGGCAGGCATGGTGGCCGGGCGGGCGCACTGCGCAAAAAGCGTTTTCAATTTCACCTGCCATCACAGCATCGGTTGCGGCCAAAGCTGCCCCGGCGGCGCGCATGGCGGCGTTCCAGGTGTGCTGCATCATTTGCGTGTCGGGGTCAATCTGCACGTAGGCAGGGCCACCCGCCTTGATGTCGTCTTGCAGTTGCGCGCCCAGCCCGCGCAGGCCAGCAACCATCATGCGGTCGTGTGCCAGCTCAATGTCGCCAATCGGCGCAATGGGCGCCTCGCGGCAGTCAAGTGCGTCTTTCACGCCAGTGGCCAGCAGCCAGTCGTCGATGGCATCCAGCCGCTCTGGACATTCGGGGTGGCCCGCGCCCATTTCGTGTTTTCGGCAATCTTTGTGGGAGAAATAACCAGTAACGTTCATAGCGTAAAAGTTTTCGGGTAACGTAACGTAATGGATTCAAAAACAAGATTAACAAGCTTGCTAAAACAGCTTAACACGGTGATCGTTGGCAAGCAGGCGCAGGTACAAGACTGTGTGGCGTGCCTGTTGGCGGGCGGGCATTTGCTGATTGAAGACGTGCCCGGCGTTGGTAAAACCACGCTGGCGCATGCGCTGTCGCGCTCGTTCGGTCTGCAATTTTCACGCGTGCAATTTACCGCTGATTTGATGCCGAGTGACCTGTCAGGCGTGTCGATTTACGAGCGGCAAAAAGAGAGCTTTGTGTTTCACCCCGGACCGATTTTTGCGCAAGTGCTGCTGGCCGATGAAATCAACCGCGCGAGCCCCAAAACGCAAAGCGCGCTGCTGGAGGCGATGGAAGAAAAGCAGGTCACGATTGAAGGCGCAACCCGCCCGCTGCCCACGCCGTTTTTTGTCATCGCCACGCAAAACCCGCATGACCAGTTGGGCACTTATGCACTGCCTGAATCGCAGCTTGACCGATTTCACATGCGGATTTCGCTCGGCTACCCCGACCGCGATGCGGAGCGCGAACTCTTGAGAGGTGCCGACCGGCGCGAGATGGTTGACAACCTGAGAGCGGTTTTAAGTCCGCATGATTTGCTTGACCTGCAGCAGCAGGTCAGCCGGGTGCATGCGTCTGAGCCGCTGCTGAACTATCTGCAAGACCTGATGGCGGCAACGCGGTCGGGTCGCTGGTTTTTGCAGGGGCTGAGCCCACGCGCTGGCATTGCCGTGATGCGCGCCGCCAAAGCGCAGGCTTTTTTAAACGAGCGTGATTACGTTGCGCCTGACGACATTGCCGCCGTATTGCCGCAAACCGCAGCGCACCGCCTGGTGCCTGTGAGCGATGCCGGGCGCGGCGCGCAAGAGCAAGTGCGGGCCATGCTGGCCGAGGTGCCGCTTCCTTGATATTCCAATACGCATTCAACCGATTACCCAATAGATACAGGCGCAAACAGCTCCTGAATAAATAGCAAACGACTGAGCATCCGGCGTGACACTGAACCCTGTACCGTTCATCAAACAGCGCTTTCATGCGTGGTTTGAAAACCGCCTGCCGTTGAGCGACCACATCACACTCACGCAGCGCACGGTGTACATCTTGCCAACCCGCCCGGGCTGGATGCTGGCGCTCACGCTTTTGGTACTGTTGGTCGCGTCCATCAACTACCAGCTGAACCTGGGCTACCTGCTGACTTTCTTGCTGGCGGGCAGCGCCGTAGTGGGCATGCACGTGTGCCACGGCACGCTGCGCGGGTTGTCTTTAAATTTAATAGCACCTAGCGCCCAATTTGTGGGCTCTGCAACCGCTTTTGACGTAAAACTTATCAACGAATCACGCAATACGCGCCACGGCATTGGCCTGAGTGTGATGGGCAACCAACCGCATTGGTCATGGGCTGACGTGCCCGCAAGTAGCGCAAGCACAGTGCAAGTGGCCTTCAAACCCGAGCGGCGCGGGCTGCACCGCATTCCCACGCTGACAGCTGAAACGCGGTTCCCGCTCGGCACGTTTCGGGTGTGGACAGTATGGCGCCCAGCAGCAAGCGTGCTGGTGTACCCCGCGCCTGAGGCCATGCCGCCGCCGCTGCCCGCAGGCGAGCCTCGCTCTGGCGGCGCTGCCAGTGCCGCCAAGGCGCAAAACACAGGCGAATTCGATGGCGTGCGCGGCTATCGGCGTGGCGACCCTGTGAAGCTGGTGGTCTGGAAAAAAGCCGCCAAGGCTGATGAAAACTCCTTGAGTGAGAGCGCTGGCCTGGTGGTACGTGACACCCAGCAAGCCCAGCGCCATGAACTATGGCTTGACTATGCGCAAGCAGGCAGCGGCGGGCCGGAAGCCAAACTGTCGCGCCTGTGCGCCTGGGTGCTGCAAAGCGACAAACTCGCGTTGGACTACGGCCTGCGTTTGCCCGCGCGTGAGATAAAACCCGCCAGCGGCGAGGCGCACAAGCGCCAGTGCCTGGAGGCGCTGGCGCTGTGTTGAGATCTTTGCTTGAGCGCCTGAACCATTTGCCGCGCGACAGTCGCGACACGCTGTTTTTGCTCGCTGTGATTGCCTGGGTGCTGCTGCCGCAGGTACCGCACCTGCCGTGGTGGTGCAGCACCCTGGCGTTTGCAGTGCTGGTGTGGCGCGGCCACCTGGCGCTGGCGGCCAAAGCATTGCCAAACGCATGGTGGCGCCTGGGCTTACTGGCCGTGGCAATGGGCGCTACTTTGGTCTCGTTTAAAACACTGCTCGGCCGCGATGCGGGCGTCACCATGCTTGCCGTGTTGCTCACATTAAAAACGCTGGAACTTCGGGCGCGCAGAGATGCTTTTGTAGTGTTTTTTCTCGGCTTTTTCTGCATGTTGGCCAACTTTTTTTACACACAGTCACTCCTTACTGCGGCCAGCATGTTGATAGGTTTGCTCGGCCTGCTGACGGTGCTGGTCAATGCCCACATGCCGGTGGGTAAACCGCCGCTGCTGGTAGCCGCTAAAACCGCTGGCTGGATGGCACTGCTGGGCGCACCCATCATGATCGTGCTTTTTTTACTCTTCCCGCGCCTGGCACCCCTGTGGGGCACACCGGGTGAAGGCATTGCGGGCCGCAGCGGCTTGAGCGCAAAAATGCAAGTAGGCACCATTGCCAGCCTGGCATTGGACGACAGCGTCGCCATGCGCGTCAAGTTTGAGGGCCCGCCCCCACAGCAGCCAGACCTGTATTTTCGCGGGCCCGTGCTGTCGACGTTTGACGGCCGCGAATGGACCAGCGCCAGCCCTGATCTGTTTTCACGTTTCAGGGTCACCGCCAGTTTGGTGGTGAGCGGCGAGCCCATTGCCTACGAAGTCACGCAAGAACCCAACAGCAAGCCGTGGCTGATGGTGATGGACGCGGCCAACCGGGCGCCCGTGATTGAGGGTTACAACACCGTCATGCAGAGCGATTTGCAATGGATCACCAATCGGCCCGTCAATGACCTTGCACGCTACAAAGTGCAGAGCTACACCAGCTTCAAGCATGGCCCACAGCAAAGCGTGATTGGCCTGCGCGAATTTGTTGAGCTGCCGCCCGGCTTTAACCCCCGCACGCTCGCGCTGGCCAATGAAATTCGGCGTGATGCGCGCTATGCCCAAGCTGGCAGCGGGCCGCTGGTTGATGTGGTGATGAGCAAATTGCGCACAGGCAGCTACGTCTACACGCTAGAGCCCGGCTTGTACGGGCAAAACACTGCAGACGAATTCTGGTTTGATAAAAAAGAAGGCTTCTGCGAGCACATTGCGTCGAGCTTTGTGATTTTGATGCGCGCGCTCGACGTGCCCGCGCGCATCGTGACGGGCTACCAAGGCGGCGAACTGAACGGCGTTGACGGTTTTTGGACGGTGCGCCAAAGCGACGCGCATGCGTGGGCAGAAGTCTGGTACGAAGGCCGGGGCTGGGTGCGCGTGGACCCAACATCGGCCGTGTCGCCTGGCCGCACCGGTGCCTTTCAACGCCTGCAAGCGCCGCAAAACCCGATCGGGCAGGCGCTGCGCAATCTCAATCCGGCGTTTTCAATGCAATTGCGGGCGACCTGGGAGGCGATCAACAACTCCTGGAACCAATGGGTGCTGAACTACACGCAGGGCAAGCAGCTGAATTTGTTGAAGAATATTGGCTTTTCGTCGCCGAGTTGGCAAGACTTGGGCATTTTGCTCAGCGGTATTTTGGTGGTGGTCAGCCTGCTGGGGGCGGCGTGGAGTTTGTGGGAGCGCAGCCAGCACGACCCCTGGCTGCGCCTGCTCGCACGTGCGCGCAAACGCCTGGCGAGCGCGGGAATTGAAAGCACATCGGCCACCTCACCGCGCCAGCTTGCGGCGCTGCTGCGCGCAAAATTTGGTGAAACACCTGCAGCGCCCCTGCAGTGGCTGATGCAGCTGGAATCGCAGCGCTATGCCAGTGCCACCAATGCAAGTGACAACCGGTTTAACAAGCTCAAGCAGCAATTCAGGGCGCTTGATTGGCCGAAGTAATTTGGCCCAAATAACCCGGCCTAAGTAAAATCGGGCAATGCTCTTTTTGCTCCGCCCAGCCCAACTTCTATTTGCTATTATTTTAGTAGCTGCTTGCGCCCGTATTTCATGGGCCACAGACCAAAAAGACTTAAAAAAAGTCAATTCCAGCGCTGCTATGGCTACCGGCCAGCCCTCTGCCAATTATTCCAGCCGACCAGAGGTGATGCAGTTTGCCGACGACCTGGCAGCCAGACGCGACCTGGACCCCACCTGGGTGCGCAATGCCATCGGCCAAGCCAGGTACAACGCAACCGTGGCACGCCTGATGCAGCCCGCCCCCAAACCCTTCGTTAAAAACTGGCGTGTGTACCGCAGCCGCTTCATTGACCCGATTCGCATTGCCGCTGGCGTGAAGTTTTGGCAAGCCAACCTACAGGCGCTGCAGCGTGCGGAGGCTGAATACGGCGTGCCGATTGACATCATCGTCGGCATCATTGGCGTTGAAACCATCTATGGGCGCGACACCGGCAGCTTTCGCGTGATGGACTCACTCGTCACGCTGGCGTTTGACTTCCCCGCCAGCCACCCGCGCGCCAAAGAACGCAGCGATTTTTTTAAGGGCGAAGTCGAGCAGTTCCTAACCCTGCAAAACCGCCGCAGCGCCGACCCGTTTGAGCCGCGCGGCAGCTTTGCCGGTGCCATGGGCATGCCGCAATTCATGCCGTCCAGCTGGGTGAAATACGCAGTGGATTTTGATGGTGACGGCAACATCGATTTGTGGAACAGCACCGCCGACGTGATTGGCTCAGTCGCCAACTATTTCAAAGCCTTTAACTGGCAACCTGGTATGCCCACCCACTATTCTGTGAGTTTTGACAAGACCCGTTTAGATATGGATGCACTGATGGCGCCCGACATTTTGCCCACCTTCAGCGCTGCCAGCTTCACCGCAAAAGGTGCAGTGCTTGACGCGGCAGGTGCAGCACACACCGCCTTTGCACGACCAAGGCAGGTCCAGCCCGCCAGCTAGCGCTACATCCAGCACGCGGTCTTGCGGGCCACAATCAAAACGATGGGTTTTGCCGTCTTGCACCACCTGCAAATGGTGCGTTTCTAAGGCTTTTTCGCCTGTAGCCCTTGTGGGAGCTGCTGGAACAGCTATCGATTTCATAGTGCCTGGTGGTGTGGAGGCCAGGAAGCGCTCGGTGTGAATCTGCTCGGCGGTCAGGCCTGCTGCGCGCAGCGCGCGTTCACACGCGTCGAGCATGCCTTCGGGGCCGCAAACAAAGGCTTCGTCAATGGTATCGGCGGGCAGCACAGTGGCCAACAGCTCGTTGACCTTGTCTTTACCAAGCCTGCCCTGCAACAACGCCACTTCCTGTGGTTGCCGGCTGAGGATGTGAATCAACGTCAAGCGTGCGGGGTACCGGTCTTTCAAGTCTTGAAGCGCTTCGTGAAACAGGATGCTGCCCACCCGCTGGTTGCCGTAGACCAGGGTGAAGCGGCTGGCCGGTTCTTCGGCCAACGTGGTGGCAATGATGGACAGGATCGGTGTGATGCCAGAGCCGGCTGCGAAGCCGACCCTATGAATGTTTCCGGCTGCGAAACCGGCTCGGTGGGTGGCTTCTGCGGCGTGGAGGGTTGACGCGCTGGCCCCCACCCCAGCCCTCCCCCGGAAGGGGACGGAGCTAAGCCCGGCTGGCGTAAAGCGGCCGTCGGGTGGCATGGCATCGAGCGTGTCGCCGACCTTGAGTTGCGAAGCAGCCCAGTTGGAAAAGACCCCGCCTTCTACCGGCTTGATACCCACGCGCAATTCACCCCGGCTCATGGCACTGCGCGGGCTGCAAATGGAATAACTGCGGCGCTGTTCCACGCCGTTGATGCGCTGGCGCAGGGTTGCCCTGCAAGTGATCCGGCACATCAAAGGTGATGGCCACGGCTCCTGCGGCTTCCTGGGCGATCTGGTTGATGGTGAGGGTGTGAAACATCAATACGGCTTGAAGTAGTCAAACGGCTCGAGGCAAGCCAGGCACTTGTACAAAGCTTTGCAGGCGGTGGAGCCGAAGTGCGAGGTTTCAGTGGTGTCGCGACTGCCGCATTGAGGGCAGGGCACAGAACTTAAGTCAAATTGGCCATCAGCCCTTTTGTATATTGCTGAAGCAGCTACTTTTTTAGGAGCAAACTGGATGATGTTTGTCGTGTTTTGCCCGGCCTGATGTGTGGGCGGTGCGATCCCATAGGCACGCAGTTTCTCGCGCGTGGCATCGCTCATCCAGTCGGTGGTCCAGGCGGGGGCCAGGCGGGTCGTGACGGTGACCTGGATATTGTGGGCAGCCAGCGCGGTGCGGATATCGCCCTCGATTTGATCGACCGCAGGGCAACCGCTGTAGGTTGGGGTAATGACGAT